>ERZ1645187.2553-NODE-2553-length-15930-cov-35.130457_pt1 | contig 15930 bp, 10 predicted proteins | sample MGYA00575352_ERZ1645187 | MGnify/ENA primary metagenome ERZ1645187 (study PRJEB40837, sample SAMN11349314) | freshwater sediment metagenome | isolation source: river sediment | host: Sediment | place: India: Wazaribad , New Delhi | collected 2017-02-21 ... | reverse complement strand
ATGAGCGGTAAATTCAAGGTCATGGCTGGATTCAAATCAGGAATGCAATACAACTCGGCGCCGGTATAGGCGGTCAGCGCCGCCAATTCATCGCGTTGGCTGGCGTTCAAAGCTTCCAACGTAGCCGCTGGGGCCGCGAGGCGCACGCTGGCTCCGGCCTGTTTCCATCGCGCCAGATCGTCACGCAGCCGCCAGACCAACGGCTCCCAGTCCCGCGCTGCGCCGCCCAGATAAACCCGTAATTCGGTTGCATCCAGCGCTTGCCCTTCGCGGTTCAGCGCCAGGACCAGCGGTTCCATTTCCAGTTGGCTATGGGCTCCGAAGGCTCGTAGCTCCTCTGGCAATTCCAGCGCGGCCAGGAAATCAGTTGCCAGCAGGGCGATAGCGGCGTGGCGGTTGAGATGTTCCCGGTGATGTTGGGTGTCGTGGGTCAGCAGGCAGCTTTGACAGGCGGCATCACAGTTGCGTGGACACTCCAACGCCTGGCGGGCTTGCCGCAGCAGTTCGGGCAAACGAACAGCGATCTGGCTGACATAACCCGCGCCGCCGGTCGCCGTATCATACAGATAGAGGGAATAGGTGGTTTGATCGTCGGCATCGCGTCGCTGTTGGGCCGCTGAAACGCCGACTTCGGCTTCCTCGATGCCCAGATGCAGGCACAAGGCGCGGCGCAGGGCTACAGCGAAGGTGTAAGCCGTCGTCTGGTCAATAGGTCTACCGGCAAGATCAGACGGTTGCAATTCAAACACTTCGGTGTATGTCACTACCCCCAACCGCACTTGGCGCTGGATCGCCCAACTGGCTTCTTGGTTGCCAGGACAAAGTTGTTCCCGGTCGTTAAGGCGCCCGCCGCGCAGGCGTTTATGATTCTTCAGCGGCGAGGGCAAGACGCCCTGTTCGCTTTCCGAGTCAGCCCGCCCGCAACGCAGGCACAGCGCATAGCCTTCGCCGTATAGTCCATCGCTGTAGTGGAACAGGGAACCTTGAGAAGTGGTTCGGTAGCGGCCCAAAACCGGATTCGGCAACGGCATCCAATCTGCGCCTTCCAGCGAAATCAGCGGATTGCGCACCGGAATGTATTGCGGCAGGGTGATGTCGTTGTGGGGTTTGTCGCGAAGATCCACGGCAAAACCGGCCGGCTGGATGAAGCGATAGTAGCTGAAACTGTTGCGGCCGCCTGCACCACAATGCGGACAACGCTCGGGCATGGTCATCCGGTTTCCATTGTGGCCGCACTTTCGACAGCGCCAAACCCAGCGCAAATTCTGAATTTCCGGCTCTGCTTCAGCTTCAGCGGGGATTTGCCAGTTCAGCGTTATGCCGCCGCTGTGATAAACCCGCCCGTCCAACACGGTATCCGTGCCGGGGGCATAGTCGCGGATCGCGATAGAGAGATGGCGACTCGGATAACCCGCCCGGCGCGAGCGGTTATCCTCTCGCTCGCTGTTACCGCTCTTCCGCTTCAAGTCCTCTACCGTCGTGGTAACGAACGGCACGACATCGGTGGGAAAACCGTAGCCGGGCAGGAAACCCAGATTGGCCAACTCACCCAGCAGATATTCACCGCGCAGCCGCTGCAACTGAATCGAGACAGCCTGTTCAGGCTTGCTGTCGCCCTCGCGGGTTGCAACGATTTTTTGCTGATCCAGCAGAGCGTCCAACTCGCGCCGCCAGCGTTCGGCAACCCGGCGCATGGCTTGCGCGGTGCGGGCCAGCAGGTAGGCGGTGGACCGGCCCGCCAGCACGGTGCGATGGGTCAGGGTCACCAATCCCTCGGCCATCAGTCCAATCGATTGTGCGTCCTCGCACCAAGCGGCGAAGCGGTCGCAGGGTGCGGACGTTTCCGCATCGGTGGCTTCAAAAAACCAGCCGGTGCGCAAGCGGCGAATATCGGGTGCACAGTCGCGCAGATAAGCCGCCAGCGCCAGGGCGTTGAGGTGGCGTTGCACGATGGGTTCGCTTTGCAGGGCAACGCGCGGCAGACCGAGCCGGCTGACAAACGGCCAAAGCGGGTTTTGGAACACCGCTTCGCCTTGGGGAGTGGCTTTGCAAAGCGTGAAACTAAGCGCGGCGGTTTCGCCCCGGCGTCCAGCGCGTCCGGCCCGTTGCAGGAAGTTGGCCGGATGGGGCGGGACGTTGTTCATGGCGACGGCAGTCAGACCGCCGATATCCACGCCCATTTCCATGGTGGTCGAGCAACTCAGCAAGTTAATCTCGCCAGCCTTGAACGCCGTTTCGCGGCGGGTCAGGTTCGGGCCGGCAATTTGCGCCGAGTGTTCCATGACGCGAATGTAGCGGCGATGCCGGGCCAAACGGTCGCTGAGATCGGGCCAAGCCCCCAACGCCCGCAATGCGCAAATCTGGGGATCAGATTCCAGCCAGGCATCGGCTTCTTGTGGATCGCAGCCCAGCCAGAACGGATGCGGAACGCGAGGCATTTCGACCCGCTGGCATTGCACCAGGGCGTCGGGTGCGGGCAGCGCCGGCAGGTAGGGCGTGGTCTCCCGGAACACGACGGGCAACAGACGACGGGTCATCGGACAGAACCAGGCTTCGCGCACCTCGGTCAGCACGGCCTGCTTTTCCAGTTCCAATTGAAAGCCGTTTTCGGTTTGGGAGAGCAGTGGGCGAACACCCTCCCAGATGGCAATGAGCATTTCTTCCAGTTGGCCGCGCTGTTCCGCATCGTCAACATCCAGACGGAATACATGACCAAGCAGGCGGATCAGACGATTGCGTTTGGCTTGAGATGAACGGGTTGAAGGCCAGGCGCGTTGAATTTTCCGGTTGATGATGGACGTACCCGGCGTGAGCAGGAAACTGGGCGAGCCGGGATAGCCAAGCCAGCGGATGACGTCCGGCGGTGCTTGAACGGTTGGTTTGCCAATGCGCAGAAAGTAATCGACCGCGATTTGCAGCAACGTCCGCCACTCTTCCGGTTTGATACCGCGCTGCTTGATCACCGCCGGCGTGTCAGCCTTTTCCAAACCTGGATAGCGCAATTGCACCAATCCCAAGCCTTCCAGGGAGAATTGCCGTCTGGGGCGCAGGAAAAATTCCCGCAACAGGCAGAGCTTGACCAGGAGGCGGTCGGATAACAGGCCGAAGGTCAGTTCCTTGAGCGCCGGCAACAGCCAGCGCTTGAAGTCGTCCGCGCCGAACAGTTTGTTTTCGGCTTCTTCCCATGTCAGGCGACCCAGCGGTGGCGCTTCCAGCTTCGCCAGTTCCTGACGTTTTTGCTCCAGTACGCCGCGCAAAACCGGATTGGCGCGAACCAAGGGCTCCAATGCCTGGATTTCCGTCCGAATCCTTTGAATCTGCACGGGATCGACAGGTTGGGCGCTGGCCGCCAGATGGTGATAAAGCAGGCTTCGCACGTAATCGCGTTCGCTTTCCTGCTGCAACTTGGCGGCAAAGCGGGCGGTCCCCTGGCGGCTGTCGGTGAAGGTGATGAGTCGCCGGCCATCGAGGGGGCGCGGTTCCTGTCCTTCAGTCAGTGGTGGCATGGCTTCGAGCAGGGTCGGTATGGCGATGCCCAGCAGAAACGGCGCCCCAACGCGCACCGGCCGGAACAGCGTTCGCTCGCGCTCTTTATCGCCACAAACCGCACATTCCAAACCCTTTTCGCTGGGGAAACGCAGATGCACGCGAATACCGGTCAGGCCCGATGGGTCGAGACAGCCATCAGCCCCCAATCCCCAGTTGTGTTGCGTAGCGTGATCGAATCGGGTTAAGAGTCGAGGCTGTGCCACGGTTGGCTCGGTGGGCGTTTCGATTTCATCCCCGTTTTCATCATCACTGATGGGTTCCAGTTCCTGCTGAAACTCGTCCTCGTTCAGATCGTACTCACGTGGAACCAGCCAGTCTTGACCGTTCTCATGTTTTTCAGCGGCGGCCAGATATTCAGACCCGCACTCCCCGCACTGCACCAGTTCAAAAACCGGAGTTCCGCAATGCCGGCAATGCTCACGCCGCTCCAGAAACACCGCGCCAAATGGCCAGGCCGGTTGATCCAGCGCCGTGTTGGTTCGCCCGGAACACGCGCTGTTAGCGCAGGCCCACAAACCGCTGACGGTGCGCTGGAACAGATGGCCGCGCAACGGCAGGAATGGTTCGTCCTGATCGTTGATCGCCTGGGTGCAGAGATCGAGCCATTGCAAAGTCTTGCGGCAGGCGGAGGCATCCTGGCGATTCAGGAGCGTTTGGGCCAGTTCGCTCAACCGGCTGGCTTGCGTGACCAGTCGGGCGCGCAAATCGCGCATTCGCCTATCGCTCGCCAAGGCGATAAAGCGTTCCTGCGGGGAGCACGCACGTAGCGTTTCCAGGTCAGGACAAGGCAAGTGGTTGTTAAACAACGCTTCCAGCAGTGCGGGGATTTCCCGCCGCCCTTCGATGACCCGGACCCGATCTGCCGATACCCCGGCTACATCCGCCAGAAATTCGGCCAATTGCCGGCGAGCGGTTTCGCTGGCCTCGCCGAGCGTGGCCGAGGTGGCGATAAAGTGTACTTCTCCGGGGTGGCAACCGAACGTGTGCAGGACCCGCCGCAGCAACAGGGTCAGTTCCCCCGCCTGCGAGCCAACGTAGGTATGTGCTTCGTCAATCACGATCCAGCGTAGCAGGCCCTGCGATTGCTCGATAATCGGTCGGTCTTCATTGCGCACCAACAGGTACTCCAGCATGGTCGCATTGGTGACCAGCAACGGCGGCGGATTCGCGCGCAACGTCCGGCGGTCGGCTACTTCACATTGCCAGTCGCTGTTGGCCTGCTCCGGTGTGTCGCCGTTGTAGAGGCAGAAGCGGATGCCGCCGTTGAAGGGTTCCGACCAGGCGACCAGCCGATCCTTCTGGCTCTTGATCAGCGCGTTGAGCGGATAGAGAAACAGCGCCCTGACTCCGGTCAGCGGTGCGTTCTGGCGCCGTTCGCGTTCCGCTGCCAGATCGTTGAGAATCGGGATCAGGAAGCATTCGGTTTTGCCGGAACCGGTGCCGCTGGTGACCAGGATCGAGCGCGGCGGCTGGCTTTGAATCAGGGTTTGCCAGGCTTCCAACTGATGGCGGTAGGGCCGTCGCCGGGCGGGAAAGCTGTAGTCTTCGGTTAACCTTGCTTTCTGCGGGTCGCGTAAGGCCCGCATCAGATCAGGATGCAGTAGCTTTCCTTCCAGGCCGCCCAAGGTTCGTTCCGCCAGTTGCCAGCCAAAGCTGGCCTCGAACACGGGATTTGCCAGAAATGCGCCCGGTTTTCCCGCTTCCCGATCAAACAGGATGCGCAGATACTCGCGCAGCGCATCGTTGCGAAAACCGCACAAACCCAGCACAGCGCGAGTGGCGCGGCGGCCCAGTTGTTCGACCAACGTGTTGTAGAACTGCGTGCGTTCCATGGTTCAGGATTCCAACGGGCGTTGAGCGAGGCCAAGGGTCAAGGCGACGGCATGGACGCTATCGAACCATTCCCGGTCAAACGCGCGCAGCAGGCGCAACTCGTAGATCAATCGCTCGCTGGGAGCGATACCGTTCAGGCTCAGATGCGCAGCGATAAAGGGTGCGTATCGCACCGGGCGGTATTCTGGATTGAGATGGGCGTAACAGTCCTCTGGAGCGATATAGGGTTGCCAGACCATCACCTCAACGCTTTCAGGCCACTTTTCCTCGGCGTCGTGCCGTCCTTGCAGTTCATGTTCCAGCGGTTCAATCTGTTGTTCCAGAAATGAAGAGCAGCGCCGCGCTATGCTCAGTTCGCTGTTTTTCGCAAGCTTTTTGTCAGGGAAAACTTGCTCCTGAAGCCAGTCGCATAGCGGTCGCCAATAGATGCGGCGGGCGCTGGCGCGTTCCCGGAATCCTTGAAACAGGCTGAAAACCATCTCCGCGCCCCCTTCCATTTCGGCCAGCGTAAGTTGAAGTCCCTCGAAATAAGCGATTGCCGCCTCCCGCCAGGTGTTGACCGCCAGCAAAACCCATAAAAACGGCATTTGCCCGGAGAGCGACCAGACCAGATCGAAAGTTTCATCATCGGTTCTGAACAAGGCCTGCGCCAGCGCATGGGGATGAGTCGGTAACCCGCGCAGCACGTCCAGCGAACTCGGTGGAAATTCCCGCGCCAGCCGCACATAGTCGAAAAAAAGCGACCAGTCAGGATGATCAGAGTTTTGCCCCAGTGCTTCGAGTAAAGCGTTTAATCGCTGCTCCCGTCGTTCGGAATTGGATTCCCGGATCGCGCTAGCCAGCGAGCCGTTATCACTTTCGACAGAAGCATCGTCCCCACTGGCGACCCACAGCAAGGGGCGAAATCGCGCCCAGTTACCATCCCGTCCCACGATCCACCAGGGGCCAGGTTCGAGATCAGCAGGAACTTCCCAACAAGCAGCATAATTCGGACTGGCTGATAAAATCACTGGCGGCTCGGCCGGCGCCCAGAGCCGGATTATTTCCAAGCGAATTCGACTCTTCCATTCCACGCCAAGTCGCACCAAGACCTGTTCGGGAATCCGCACCATACCAGCCGTCCGATCCGGTTCAATCAAGGCATCAAAGCGGGTAACTCGTAGCCTTGCCAAATGTTGGCCCTGAGTGGTTTCGATGATCAGCCGCACTTGAGCGTCCAGATCACGGTTGCTGGTCAGCAGGGAAACGATGCGATCCTGCCAAGGAAGCAGCGAAACTTCGAGCCGACTTTGTTCGAGAGGTGGCAAACGCTCGTGAAAGCTCTGGCGAAAGTATTCAGCGGTTTCATCTGCACGAGCGATCAGTTCACCTTCCAACCAGAAGTGACGGCCACTGGTGGGGTCCTGAACAAACAGGCGCAGCCCGCCCAGTCGATCCAGGGGAACCCAATCATCGTTGGGTAACGGTTGTCCTGCCAGTCGAAAAAACGCACCTCGCTGAGGATAGGGCAAATCCAACGCAATCGGTTGTGACCCCGACCAATGCAGTAGAAGGGTCAGCGGTAGCGGCAAGACGCCCGGCAAGGACGGGCATACAATCCGTGCCTGATCCTCGGCATGACTGATGGAGATGCCGGCGGGGTTATCCAGGCCGAGCCGCACTTCGGCTCCAGCCAGTCCGGTCAATCGCACGACGCCGGCCTGGTTTCCAGTGCCGATATCGGCTTCGATGCGAAAATTGCGAGGCGCTACATCAATCTGCCGCCGGCAACGCTCCGCACTACTGGCATCAATCAGCCGTACCCAAATCCGCCCACGCGCTGCTTCATGGATTTCCCGCCAAGGTGCGCTGTCGCCGACCGGTCGCCATTGAATGCGCCCAGATGTAGATTGTCGCCGCCCTTCCCGGTCGAGTGCCTGAATCTGCGGAATACCGCGATACAGTGTGCGTTGCTGGATCGCTTGTGGAATCCCGTCGCCGACAACGATAAAAGCCTCTTCGGACTCGTTTTCGGCCCGGCAGGTGATTCGGTAGCGATCCTGTTGCGGGGTGAGCAGTTCGACTTCACCGCTGATCCGGTACACCACTCGGTCGAGACCAACGAGGACTCCCAAACATTCGCAAGCCCCCGTTGTTTGGCGTGCTATGAGTTCCGGTGCGGCCACTACCCAAGCCTGATCTGATCGAGTGCGAGCCGATCCCTCGGTCAACCACTCTGTTTCTCCGGCTGTCCCCCGCTCGACGAATACCCAGGGAGAATCGCCCCATGGTTCGCCATCTCGTACTGTCAGGGCGTATTCCTGCTGGCCGTCGTGCAGGCTCAACTGGTGAGGTTGCCCGACCGCCGCACCGACGAGTATCACCCCGCCATGCTGCAACCATTCTCGACGGTAACGGGCGGATTTTCCTTCGCCTTGGATTCGGGTTAACCAGGCCACCGCCTCAGTGCCAGCGGGTGTGTGCACCAGCAGGCGCCAGCGGGGTCGTTCCGCTACTGGCGAGCCGATCCATTCTGCAAGCTGTGCGCCGCTCGGACATTCCGGCAGTTCCAGACGTTTTTCCACCTGCCAGCCTTTGCGGGTTTCACGGAGTTGTCCCCGCCAGCGCAGCCGTGCGCTTACCTCGCGCGCCAGTTCCCCGAAGCGGCGCACCAGGCCATTCAAAAGCGTTTCAGCGACTCGATCATCCAACCGCAATGGCAAATCTCGCCGCCAATTTTGTACTTTTTGATCGAGCGCCGCGATAGGATCCGCAGTCTCTCCAATGCGCGAATTCAGTTCGCCGATTTTGGCGATGAGGGTGGCAGCCAGGTGAAACACCGGTTCCTGACGCAGACTGCGAGGCAGGCGGTAAGCCTGTTGTCGGGCGATGATCTCGGCATTCTTTTCGCCCCCCTGACCCCTATGGTAATAGTTGTCGAGAATGGTCCGGAAGAATTGCGTCAGTTGGGTATTCTCTCGTTGCAACAATCGCAGAGGCAGCCCACCTTCACAGGCGATGGTTACCAAAAACAGGCGGTTACCGCTTGCGCTGTGCAGCAGGCGCTGGTGTCGGCCCCACCATTTCAGGCCCTTCTCCACCCAATCGGCGATTTGTTGCTGGGAAGGCGTTTCCAGCCCGAGCGGCTTGAAAATGGTTTCCCACGCCCAAGGGCCTTGGGCATGTTCCCGGCGGAAGGTCTCGGCGGCATACAGGCAGAAAATGGGCGCAAAGCGGGAAAGCAGCTTGCCCTGTGAATCCAGGAGAATGACTTGATGGAAGTGGCTTCGCAAATCTGCGTAGGTGGTATCCCCCATCTTATAGGCGTACAGCGGACGCCCATCCGGGATAGTCTGGCGGGTGTGTGTGAACAGAAATTTTGTCAGCCAGTTCATGGTTCTTTGAAATTCTGTCTATTTGATGTGAAAATTATAGTCATTCAAAGGATATTTGTAATTAAATGTGGCGTGAAATATGTATTATTATGTGGATAATAACCCACTATGCGCTATCTCTACGACCCTGCTAAGAAAGCTGCAAACCTGAAAAAGCATGGACTCGACTTCGAGGATGCACCTAAGATTATCGAATAAAACGCCAATGTGACTTTCGAAGATCGGCGTTTCGACTATGGAGAGCAGCGTTTCATCACGCTGGGTCTATTGAATGGTGAAGTGGTCGTGGTCGTAACAGCCGAAACCGATGAGGAAATCCGCGTTATCTCGATGCGGAAGGCAGAGCAAAATGAGCAAGTCAAGCAACGCGCCGGCGGGTGCGGTTACCAGACTCTTCTCAACGAAGCCTTGAAACAGGCTATCCAGCAAGATCGTTTGGAAGACACGCTCAGGCGTGTCATTCGTGAAGAACTACGCGACCGGGCACCCTAAGCTCTTGCTCATATCAATTCCCCATCGAGCAGTTGCTGAAGGTGCTGCACGAACTGCGGGGGGATGCTGGGATGCGAGAAAACAGAAGATTGATGAAGCGTCGCCGGGCTGCGAACCCAGCGGGCGGGTTTTTAGATCCTCAGAACAAGCCGGGGGGTATTGCAACCCACCGGGTAAGCTGAAGCCAGGGATCAGGCGGTTTTTTCCAGATCTTCGCTCAGATCGGCGACGCGGAGATTCACGTCATCGAGTTTCTGCACCAGCGCACGTAAATCGTCTTGGGTAGCCAGACCGCATTGATGCAGGAACCGTTCGAACTGGAGCCGCGAAATCTGCTCGACCTGACCCCACCAGGTCAGGGTGGTATGATCAAGAGCTTCAGCCCAGTTCCCAGCGATGATCGCGCGCTGCGCCAGATTATCCAGTAGGGCGGCTTTTAAATGCTGACCTTGTTCGACCAGCGTTTGCATGATCCACTGGGTTTCCCGCTGCGCCGCGACGCAAGCGCCCAAACTGGCCATACCAAACTGGTACATGGAATCATGCAATAAGGGTGAGGTTGACGTAGGGGTGGAATCGGCAGGTTGGGTTGTCATAGTGGCATTACCTGTTTTGGGTGTGCGCCGGTTGTCGGCGTCACGACCATGGCGTTCTTCCCGATCAATCGGGAAACCAGAATTACCCTGGGATTGTTTGTAACGCAAATCGCTAGAATAAACAGCCTAATCGTCAGCCGCCTCCACAGCGCCAAGACGGAGGCGGCCACATCCGCATCAGAATGGAATATCGTCATCAAAGCCGCCGTTGTCCGGCCCTGGATGAGGTGGTGTGGCGACCGGTGGCCGCGCGGGCGCTGGCCCCTGCGGCGTTCTCGGCATAGAAGTAGCATCCATCTCCGGTCCTTCCGCCGGAAACGGCGCGCTGCCGCCGGAACCGCTACTGCGCCCGCCCAGCATTTTCATTTCATTGGCGATGATTTCAGTGGTGTAGCGATCCTGGCCATTTTTATCCTGCCATTTCCTGGTTTGCAGGCGGCCCTCCACGAACACCGAGGATCCCTTGCGCAGATACTGGCCGACGATCTCCGCCAGTGGGCTGTAAAACACCACGTTATGCCACTCGGTGCGTTCCTGCTTCTCACCGGTGTTGCGGTCCTTCCAGCTCTCATTAGTGGCGAGGGTAACGTTGGCGACCGCCTTGCCGCTAGGCATATAACGCACTTCCGGGTCTTTGCCCAGATTGCCGATCAGAATGACTTTATTAACGCTGGCCATGTGGTTCTACTCTGAGTGTGGAGGTCGGGAATGAACTGAAAGCGATCTGCGCAAGCATACCCAGCAATGCCGGCCGCCGCCATATCGGACCATTGCGCGGGGCTATCCCTGGGCTCGCCCGCTGAGACGTGATTGTGTTTACAATACCACCAGAATGCTCCGATATTCTTCCCGCTCTGTGCCATCACTCATGCCGCTTACCCTTCCCAGCATCTTTCTCATTGGCCCGATGGGCGCCGGCAAAACTACCATCGGCCGCCGCCTGGCGCTGGCGCTGCACCGGGAATTTCTCGACAGCGACCAGGAAATTGAGCGGCGCGCCGGCGCCAGCATTCCCCTGATCTTTGCAGTGGAAGGTGAAACCGGGTTCCGCACCCGCGAAAAAGCGGTCATCGCCGAACTGACCCGGCGGCCGAACATCATTCTTGCTACCGGCGGCGGCGTCGTACTCGATCCCGACAATCGGCGCTGCCTGGCCGGGCGCGGGTTCGTAGTCTATCTCTGCGCATCGGTGGACGAACAACTGCGCCGCACCCGGGGGGATACCCAGCGACCCTTGTTGCAAACTGCCGATCCCCGCGCCAGGCTGGCGCACTTGTTTGAACAACGCGATCCGCTCTACCGTGCTGTGACCGACTGTATCATTCCGACCGAGAGCCGTTCGCCGGGTCAGGTCACGCGCGATATCCTGAACCGGCCAGAACTTCAGCCGCTTTGAGCCATCACCGGAATTGCCCGATCCATGAAAACGCTCCATGTCGAACTCGGCGACCGCCGCTATCCGATTTACATTGGCCCCGGCCTGCTTGGGCGCGCTGATCTGCTGCAACCCTACCTTTCCAGCCGGCAGGCGCTGGTGGTCAGCAACACCACGGTTGCGCCGCTGTATCTGGAGCGTGCCCGCGCCGCCTTGGCCGGCCAGCGCTGTGAGACGGTCATCCTGCCTGACGGGGAACGCTACAAGACGCTGGAGACGCTGAATGAGATTTTTACCGCTTTGCTGGATCAGCGTTTCGACCGGCACTGCACGATCATCGCCCTGGGTGGCGGGGTGATCGGCGATATGGCCGGGTTCGCGGCGGCCTGCTACCAGCGCGGTGTACCCTTTATTCAGATTCCCACCACACTGCTGGCCCAGGTGGATTCCTCGGTCGGCGGCAAGACCGCAGTCAATCATCCGCTCGGCAAGAACATGATCGGCGCGTTTTATCAGCCGCGCTGCGTGCTGGCCGATACCGACACCCTCGCCACACTGCCGGACCGTGAACTGAGCGCGGGTCTGGCCGAGGTGATCAAATACGGGCTGATCCGCGACCGCCCGTTCCTGGACTGGCTGGAAGCGCATCTGGACGCCTTGCTGGCGCGCGACGCCGCCGCTCTGAGCGCGGCTATCGAATGCTCCTGTCGCAATAAGGCCGAAATCGTCGCCGCCGACGAGCGGGAAACCGGCGACCGCGCCCTGCTCAATCTGGGCCACACCTTCGGCCATGCCATCGAAACCGGGGTCGGTTACGGCGAGTGGTTGCACGGCGAGGCGGTGGCGGTGGGGATGGTCATGGCCGCTGATCTGTCGGCGCGGCTGGGCTGGCTAAGCGGGAGGCAGGTCGAACGGGTACGGGCGCTGCTGGCTCAAGCCCACCTGCCGCTGACCCCGCCGCCGGAACTGACGCCCGATGATTTCCTGCGGCTGATGGCGGTGGACAAGAAAGTTCAGGACGGCCGACTGCGGCTGATTCTGCTGCGCGATCTCGGCCAGGGAGTCATCGCCGGAGATGTGGATGCCCGGCTGTTGCGGGAGACGCTGGCCGTGGGGAGATAACTCTGAACCGGGACAGGGCCATGTCGCATCCCGGCCTGCAAGGCTGTTTCCTATTCCCTATCTCCCTATCTCCCTACTCGCTACTCACCACCAGCAGTGGTGCTTGGATCGCTGATCCCAGCGCGTTCCAGCTCAGCGAAGGTCGTCGCTTGTTGGGCGGGATCAATGTCCAGCCCCAACTGCGAACCGATTTGTGACAGCGAGAACAGACCGCGCACCGCCGGTTTGCCGGTGTCCGGGTCAATATCCACCACCAGGGCGTGCTGGCGGTCAGCCTGACGCAGGGTGGCGATGATGTCCCCGACTCGCGCGTTGGCCACTTCCTCCATCAGCAGCACCTCCAGCTTCGGCTGGAACGTCATGATGTCGGCGACCAGCAGATCTTCCCAAGCGCCGCCAGCCCTGGCCAAAAGGCGGGCTGGTTTCTCGCCCTCGAGGTCGCGGCTGGTGATCAGCCCGATGACCTGGTGATTGGCGTTATTCACCAGCAACAACCGTACCCCGCGCTTGATCATCAGGTCCTGCGCCTTGCTTAGCGGTGTGGTCAGTTCGGCGGTGTAGGCGGTGACCTGGCTAAGATCGGTCATCGCCATCAGGGCGGGATCGGCGGCGGTCACCCGCTCCGGCAGGGATTGCCGGGGGCGAAAATAGCGGGCGCCGCTGTCCAGACGGTGAAACGGAAGCGGCTGATAATCCTGAGCCATCATGGAATCTCCAATCGGGATGGAGGAGAGGGGCATACGGTGATCCGTTCAGCGCCGCCGCATGGGCCGGATGATGATGCTGTCCGTCCATTCCAGAATCGCCCGCACTCGCGGCGTGAGCAGCGTCCAGGCCTCAGCGCGGTCCACCCAACGGTATTCGCTGTGCTCAGGCCGGCCCAGTTCCGGGTTCGGTGGTAACCGTACTGCGGTGCTCGGGGCCTCGGCGATGTAGTAGCGAGCCACCTTGCGGCCCTGGTTGTAGGGATGGGTTTCCCGGTACACGTCGCCCCAGCGAAACCGCAGGCCGGTCAGCGTTGTTTCTTCCTCGACTTCGCGCACGGCGGCTTCCAGCGGCGATTCGGCTGCTTCCACCACACCCTTGGGAAAGTCCCAGTAATTGTAGGCACGCAACAGCAGGTAGTCGTAATGATCGCGGTTCCAGTGGACGACCACGACGCCGGAGGACAAGGTCCGAACCGAGGCGGCCCGTGGGTGCGCCGTGTGCGTCATCCCGGGGTTCTCACGACGCGGTGCTCGCATGGTCCGGCGCGCTGAATTCATGGACGGCTTCGACCAGCACCCGGACGGCGTCAGGTTCGACGCCCGGCTGAATGCCATGGCCGAGATTGAAGACATGGCCGGGGCCGGGGCCAAAATCGGCCAGTACGTGCGCGACCTGCTGGCGGATGCGGTCGGGAGCGGCGTACAGCACGGCCGGGTCGAGATTGCCCTGTAACGCCACGCGGTCGCCCACCCGCTGGCGGGCCTCGCCCAGGTCCACGGTCCAGTCCACCCCCACCGCATCGCAACCGGTCGCGGCGATGTCTTCCAGCCAGGCGCCGCCGCCTTTGGTGAACAGAATTACCGGCACGGGCCGGCCCTCGACCACGCGGGTCAAGCCGGCGACGATGCGCGCCATATAGGCCAGCGAGAAGTCTCGGTAGGCGCGCGGCGCGAGGATGCCGCCCCAGGTGTCGAACACCATCAATGCCTGGACGCCCGCCGCAACCTGGGCGTTCAGATAGGCGGTCACCGCGCGGGCGGTCACATCCAGCAAACGGTGCAGCGCGTCGGGTTGGTTGTAAAGCAGGCTCTTGATCCGGACGTAATCCTTGCTGGAACCACCCTCGACCATGTAGGTCGCCAGAGTCCACGGGCTGCCCGCAAAGCCGATCAGAGGAACCCGCCCGGCCAGTTCCCGGCGAATCAGCCGCACCGCATCCATGACGTAGCGCAATTCCACTTCCGGGTCGGGAACAGGCAGCCGGGCGATGTCCGCCACCGACCACACGGGGCGGGCGAATTGCGGACCTTCGCCTTCACTGAAGGAAAGCCCCAGCCCCATGGCGTCGGGGATGGTCAAAATGTCAGAAAACAGAATTGCTGCGTCCAGTGGAAACCGCGCCAGCGGCTGCAAGGTGACCTCGCAAGCCAGCTCCGGCGTCTGACACAAGTTCATAAAATGGCCGGCGCGAGCGCGGATGGCGCGGTATTCGGGCAGGTAGCGTCCTGCCTGGCGCATCAACCAGACCGGGGTGCGATCTACCGGTTCACGGCGCAGGGCGCGCAGCAGGCGGTCATTTTGGAGAGTGGCGATCATGAGTGAAGTGTGCCAAGGTTCCCGACTGGCGTCTATGGATAGCCGGGATTTGTGGAGTGCGCTATTTTAAGACAGCCTCGTCCTGCTCCAGCGATCACCCGCAACCCGGTAAAGATCAAATCCGGTGCACACTGATATTCGCCCTGCAACTGGGGTAATACCAGTCCGGCCGCGCCGCCGGTCAGCAGCCGCGCCCCGGGACCGTGACTGGCGATCATCCGGTCAATAATTCCGTCAATAGCCGAGGCCACGGCATACAATGCCCCGCCCCAGACGCAATCACGGGTGCTCCGGCCGAACAGGCGCGCTTCCCCCGTTTCCGGTGGAATCTGTCGGGTTTCCCGATACAGCGCCTCGCGCATCAACCGCATTCCCGGCACAATTACTCCGCCGAGATGCTGACCATCCGCCGCCAGCGCGTCAATGGTGACCGCCGTCCCGCAATCCACCACGTAACAGGCCTGCGGTCCCAGCAGCGCCCGCGCCGCGATCATCGCTACCCAGCGATCCGCGCCCATGCGTTCCGGTTCGGCGTAGGAATTGCGAATGCCACAGGCCGCTGCGGTCGAAACCACAAATTCCGCTTCGAGCGCCCAGGTTTGCCTGATCCAGGCCGTCAGCGCGGCGCGGACTTCGGGACCCGCGACGCTGACAATGATGACCCGGTCCGGGCGCGGCAGGTTCGCCCACAGCCGGGCCGCCAGTTCAGCCCAGCTCTCCTCGCCGTGCGCGGCCCGCCCGCGCGCCTGGAATTCGCCCTGCTCGCAGCTTACCCACTTGATCCGGCTGTTGCCGACATCCGCCAGCAGGATCATGGCTCCAGTCTCAGGCTGATTTCGCCGCCGACGCAGGGTTGCAGCCGCCCGTCGGCGGTCTCCAGCAATAATGCGCCGGTCGCATCCACGCCCCGGGCGATGCCGATCAGGGTAGCGTTGGGCAGCGTCAGGCGTACCCGCCGCCCCGCTACCCGGTCAAACTCTGCCCACTCGGCGGCCAGATCGGCGAAACCGCCCTGCTGGAACCGGACGAAGGTTTCGAGCAGTTCACTGATCAGCAGTGCAGCCAGCCGGTTGCGGGAAATTCGTTCCACGCCCAGGATTTCCCACAAGTCCACCCAAGGCTGGTCAATCGCCGCCGCCACTGGCGAGGGCAATGCTACGTTCAAGCCGACGCCGGCGACTACGGCAAACGCGCCGGGACCACCGCCGGATTCCAGCAGGATGCCGCCCAGCTTGCGTCCGCGCCACCAAACGTCGTTAGGCCATTTAAGACCGACCTCGGCCAC
>ERZ1645187.2552-NODE-2552-length-15934-cov-7.681403_pt1 | contig 15934 bp, 13 predicted proteins | sample MGYA00575352_ERZ1645187 | MGnify/ENA primary metagenome ERZ1645187 (study PRJEB40837, sample SAMN11349314) | freshwater sediment metagenome | isolation source: river sediment | host: Sediment | place: India: Wazaribad , New Delhi | collected 2017-02-21 ... | reverse complement strand
TGATCACGCCGTCGCTGGAAGAAATGGCCCACGTCGCGGCCGAGATGAAGCGCCTGGGCCTGACCCAGCCGCTGCTGATCGGCGGCGCGACGACCAGCCGCGCCCATACCGCGATCAAGATCGCCACCAACACCGACAGCCCCGTGGTTTACGTGCCGGACGCCTCGCGCGCCGTCGGCGTCGCCACCAAGCTGCTGTCGGCCGACCAGAAGGCCGGCTACGTCACCGAGATCGCCGCCGAGTACGAAGCCGTGCGCGCCGAACACGCCGGCCGCAAGGGGGCGACATTGGTGTCGCTGGCCGAGGCGCGGGCCAATCGTTTCACGTGGAACCAAGCCTTTACGCCGGTCAAACCGCGGCAGCTCGGCCGGGTAACGCTAAATCCCAGCCTGGCCGACCTGTCGCTGTTGATCGACTGGACGCCCTTCTTCCAAAGCTGGGATCTGGCCGGCCGCTACCCGGCCATCCTGGAAAACGAAACCGTCGGCGAAACGGCTCGCCAGCTCTTTGCCGACGCCAAGGCAATGCTCGGCAAGATCATCAACGAAAACTGGCTCGGCGCTCGCGCCGTCTTTGGACTCTACCCGGCCAAGGCCGAGAACGAAGACATCGTTATCTACGCCGACGAATCACGTACCACCGAGCTGACCCGCTGGGTCGGCCTGCGCCAGCAGCACAAGCAGCCGCAGGGCCGATTCAACATGGCATTGGCCGACTTCATTGGCGACAACGACTATGTTGGTGCCTTCGCGGTGACGGCCGGCCTCCGCATCGAGGAACGTGTGGCAGCCTTTGAAGCCGCCAACGACGACTATTCGGCGATCATGCTCAAAGCCCTGGCCGACCGTCTGGCGGAAGCCGCCGCCGAATGGCTGCACCTGCAGGTGCGCACTCATTACTGGGGTTACGCGCCGGCTGAAGCCTTCACCAACGCCGAGCTGATCGACGAGCAGTACGTCGGCATCCGCCCCGCCCCCGGCTATCCGGCCTGCCCGGACCACACCGCCAAGCGCGAGTTGTTCAGCCTGCTCGACGCGCCGGCCATCGGCATGGGCCTGACCGAATCCTGCGCCATGACGCCGGCTGCCTCGGTGTCCGGCTTCTACATCGGCCACCCGGCATCGAGCTACTTCGCCATCCCGAAGATCGGCCGCGACCAGTTGGAAGCCTGGGCGGCACGCAAGGGCATGGACCTCAAGGAAGCCGAGCGCTGGCTGGCGCCGCTGCTGTAACGGAGACGCCATGCCCCGCTACCAGCACATCCTCTTCGACCTCGACGGCACGCTGATCGACTCGGCCCCGGCGATTCTGGCCAGCTTTCGCGAGGCCTTTGCCCAGACCGGCATCGCCCCGGTGCGCAGCATCGACGAAAGCGTCATCGGCCCACCGCTGACCGAAACCCTGCAGCTGCTCTCGGGCAGCACCGATCCGGCCGCCATTGCGCGGCTGACGGAGGCCTTCAAGGCCAGCTACGACAGCGAGGGTTACAAGGCGACGGCGGCCTACGACGGCGTCGGCGACCTGCTGGCCGAACTGGCCGGTGCCGGGCTGCGCCTGTCGATCGCCACCAACAAGCGCATCCACCCGACGTGCCTGATCCTTGAGCACCTGGGCTGGCGCGATCATTTCAGCCACATTTACGCCCTCGACCTGTTCACCCCGCGCCTGCCGGACAAGGCGGCGATGATCGCCCGCCTGCTGGCCGACCAGGGCATCGCCAAGGATGCCGCCATCTATATCGGCGACCGAAGCGAGGATGGTGAATCGGCCGATGCCAACGGCCTGCCCTTCATCGCCGTCACCTGGGGCTATGGCAGCCTGACGCCAGCCGAAATGCGCGCCGACTGGCGCTCGGCGGCCCAGCCGACGGCGCTCGGCAACCTGTTGCTGGCGGGATAACCGGCCGGAACACCCGGTCCAGCGCAGCGCGCTCAGTCTTTCCCGTCGCCGCTGCGGAAACGGTAATCGCCCGCCGGACAGGCCAGCCAGTGGCCGCTGCCATCCAGTTCCAGCACCTGCTGGTGGTACTGCAGGATGGCCGGGCGGTGGCCGACGCTGATCAGCGTCGTCCCCAGTTCCAGCAACTGCCGGTAGAGGAAATCCTCGTTCGCCGCGTCGAGCGCGCTGGTCGCTTCGTCGAGGATGGCGTAGCGCGGCTTGCTGAGCAGGATGCGGGCAAAGGCGAGGCGCTGCTGTTCGCCGACCGACAGCACCTTGGCCCAGTCGCGCTCGGCATCCAGCCCGCCGAAGCGGCTGGCCAGGTCGGGCAGGTTGACCTGCTCCAGCGCCTGCAGCAGCGCCGCGTCGGTAACCGCCCGCTCCTTGTGCGGATAGAGCAGTTGCGAACGCAGGCTGCCGAGCAGCATGTAGGGCTGCTGCGGCAGGAAGAGGATGTCCTTGGCCGGCGGCCGGTAGATCGTGCCGCTGCCCGCCCGCCACAGGCCGGCGATGGCGCGCAGCAGCGAACTCTTGCCAACACCGCTCGGCCCGACGATCAGCAGGTTGCTGCCCGGCTCGACCGTCAGCGACAGTTTGCGTACCAACACCCGCTCCTGGCCCGGCGTCATCAGCGTCAGGTTGTCCAGCGACACCTGCTTGGCATCGACCGACAGCACCGTGCCTTCCCGATGCACATGGCTGACCGGGCGGCTGGGCAGCACGCGCGACAGGGCATCGAGGCGCTCGATGCCGGCGGCGAAGCGGCTGAGGCTCTCGAAGTTCTCGATGATCAGCGAGATGGCGCTGAGCACGGCGGCGAAGGCACCGGCCGCCTGCACGGCCCGCCCGACCTCGAGTTCGCCGGACAGCACGCGCGAGGCGATGATCGCGCTCGGCAGCACCAGCGTCAGCAGGCCGTAGGCATGCTGGAAGAAATTGAGCCGGAGCTGGGCGCGGATCAGGCGCTTGTAGTTCTTGAAGGCGGCGACGAAGCGCTGCCAGACCTGCTGCTGCTCCTGCCCCTCGCCCCGATAGAGCGCAATGGCCTCGGCGTTCTCGCGCACGCGCACGAGGCCGAAGCGGAAATCCGCCTCGCGGCGCAGCTGGTGGAAATTGAGGTTCATCAGCCGCTGGCCGAAGACAAAGATCGTCACCAGCGTACCCGCCGTCGAGTAGAACACGAGGAAATACACCAGCTCGCGCGAGATCGACCAGAGCACCTGGCTGAAGGCGACCAGCTGCAGCGTCGAACCGATGAAGATCAGCAGGAAATACAGCGAGCGCTGCGTGAAGGTGTTGATGTCCTCGGCCAGCCGCTGGTCCGGGTTGTCGATGCCGGCATTGCCGTTCAGCTCGTAGAAATGGCGGTGGCTGAAATAGCTGTCGAGGAAGCGGTGCGTCAACCAGCGCCGCCAGTGGATCGCCAGCGTGTCGCGCACGAAGTAATAGAACGCGTAGATTGGCACCGCCCCCGCCAGCAGCCACAGGCAGAACCGGATCGATGCCCAGAACCGCTCCTCGTCACGAGCCGCCAGCGCCGAGGTGAATTCACCGGTCTGCTCGTTGAGCATCACCGCGAAGCGCACCTGGCCGAGCAACAGCACCACCAGCAAGGCCAGCAGCCCCCAGGCCCGCAGGCGCTCGTCCAGCCGCCAGTACGGCGAGGCGAGGCTCCAGAAACGCCGCCAGAGATGTCGGTCAGCCACGGTCACGATGTTCGCCGCCTCTTCGGGGTGGGATGGGCCGGGTACGAGTGGACCCGGTGATGTTGTTGTACTCCCGGGGGGTTGGCGGGGTCAAGACGCAGGACATTGGCTTTGCGGCGATGGCGGCTGGTAGGGAGTGTTTTCTGAAGCGCTGGGCATGTGTTTCTGAGACGCTGGTTTTCGCCGTTGACCGGCGAGCGTACTTTTTCGCTGCGCGGAAGCTGCGCTTTCTTGCTCGCCAAGAAAATCCGGCGTTTGCCGGATTTCGGCGAAGCCAAAAAGTAGCCAAAAAGAAGGCGACCCCTGGGTCGGCGCTCCTTCGGGGTTCCTTGCGCTACTCGTCGCGCCGGGCGGCTTGCCAGAACTCGCCTGCGGCTCAAACAAGGCAAGCCGACTGCCCCCGGCCCGCCTGCGTTGCTCAGCGCCTCGCAAGGGGACCCCAACGGCGTCACGGCACACGCGCGACGGTCAACCGGAAAAACCACCCAAATTTGAAATTTCCCAACCCCGCTCAGCAGCGTTCGGTTTTCCCCTTGCCCGTGGAAGGCGCCGAGTAACGCAGAAGCCAGCGGATGAAGGGCGAGGACTGTCTGAGCCGCGTAGCGGCGAGTTCCGCAGCCCCCCCGCCAAGGCCGAGTAGCGCAGGGAACCGGCGGAGCCGGCGCCGACCCCGGGTCGCCTTCTTTTTGGCTACTTTTTGGCTTCGCCGAAATCCGGCAAACGCCGGATTTTCTTGGCGAGCAAGAAAGCGCAGCTTCCGCGCAGCGAAAAAGTACGCTCGCCGGTCAACGGCGAAAACCAGCGCTTCAAACAGACCACCCGCGCCACAGGCAAAGAAAAAACGGCAAAACCCAGCCGCCCCAACCACAGCCCACACCACCCACCCCCGAAATCAACGAAAATACCGCCCCATGACCCCGCAGACCCACATCGACCTCCGCCCTTTCAACACCCTTGCCCTGCCCGGCCACGCGGCGCGTTATTGCCGCATCACCGAGGCCGCGCAGCTGGCCGATGCGGCCCTGCGCGAGCAGCGGCGTTTCGTGCTCGGCGGCGGCAGCAATCTGGTGTTGACCGGCGATGTCGACCGGCTGGTGCTGCACATGGCCATTCCCGGCCGGCAGCTGCTCAGCGAGGATGCCGAGGCCTGGTACGTCGAGGCCGGCGCCGGCGAGAACTGGCATGACTTCGTGCAGTGGACGCTGGCGCAGGGCTGGCCGGGGCTGGAGAATCTGTCGCTGATTCCCGGCACGGTCGGCGCGGCGCCGATCCAGAATATCGGCGCCTACGGGCTGGAGGTCGGCGAGCGGCTGCAGTCCGTCACCGCCTGGGATTTTGAAAAATCGGCCTTTTTTCCGGTTGACCGTGACGAATGCCGCTTCGCCTACCGCGACAGCGTTTTCAAGCAGCGCGGCTGGCACCTCGACGGGCAGGTCGCCATCACCTCGGTGGTTTTCCGCCTGCCCAAGGCCTGGCAGCCGAATATGCGCTACGCCGACGTGGCGCAGGAACTCGACGCCCGCGGCATTGCCGCGCCGACGGCGCAGGACATCGCCGCCGCAGTGATCGCCGTGCGCCAGCGCAAGCTGCCCGACCCGGCGATAACGCCCAATGCCGGCAGCTTCTTCCACAACCCGGTGGTCGACGCCGAGTCTGCCGCCGCCTTGAAAGCGGCGCACCCGACCCTGCCCTGCTACCCGCAGCCGGATGGCCGGGTCAAGCTGGCGGCCGGCTGGCTGATCGAGCAGGCCGGCTGGAAAGGCAAGGCGCTCGGGCCGGTGGGCATGTACGAGAAGCAGGCGCTGGTGCTGGTCAATCGCGGCGGCGCCACCGGCACCGATGTCCGCCGCACGATGGCGGCCGTGCAGGCCGACGTGCAGGCCAGGTTTGGCGTCGCACTGACGCCGGAACCGATCTTCCTGTAAGGCGCTTTCAGCGTCGGCGAGCAGCAGCCGCTTGCGGCGAACACCTGCTGGCCATCGCCAGTGCCCGGCCGGCCCCCTCCGCCCTCCGGCTGCAGTCGAGTCCAGCCGGCGCGGCGAGGACAAATGCTTCAGCCCCGCCCAACAGCCTTTTCAATTTTGGCCGTTATTTCCGGTTGACCGTCCGGCCTCCTCGGACGGCACCTCCGGCGGCGGTACCGACAGGCAGGCGGCGATACCGGTCGCCACGGCGTCGGCCATGCGCGCCTGGCGCTGCGGGTCGACCAGTTCCAGTTCCTCGTCGCGATGTTTGATGACCCCGGCCTCGAACAGCACCGCCGGCAAGGTCGTGCGGTAAAGCACGACAAGGTTGTCGTAATACCAGACGCCGTTGTCGGCATCGGCCGGCTGGTGCTTGCGGGCGTGCCAGCTCGAGGGTGCGAAGCCGGCCCGGCGCAGCAGCGCGCCGATCGCCGAGGCGCAGCGCAGGCTGGTCGCCAGCCCGGGATTCTGCAGCGACACGAACAACCCGAAACCGCGCTTCACGTCGGTATAGGTCTGCGGCTGCCCCTGCCATTCCCAGGGCTTCAGCCAGGCCTCGCCAATCGAGTCGTGGTGGATGGAAATGAAGAAAGCGGTCCCCGCCGCCGCCTGTGGCCGCGCCGCGAGGCTAGCGATGCGGCCGTCGAAATTGACCTCGCGCACGCCGAGCCCATGGGCGCGCACTGCCGTCGCCAGCTGGCCGGCGAAATCGCGGTTGAAGGCAAACTCGGTACGTCCCCGGGCGCTGATCGCGCCGCTGTCGGCCAGGCCATGGCCGACGTCCACGGCTACCTCCGGCTGGGCGAGAACCAGTGCCGGCACCACCGCCAGCGAAAGGGCAAAATTCTTCATGCCGGAATTATCGATGGAAATTAAGATAGCGCTTCGTTAACACCGAGCGATCGACCGCCATGCGCCTCCCCCTCTTTGCCCTGCTGCTCGCTGCCGCCCTGCCCGTCCGCGCCGACGACATGAGCGGCGCCGCCGTCTACGAGGCTACCTGCAGCGAGTGTCACGCCAGCGGCAAGGATGGCGCCCCGGTCTTCGGCGATGCCGGACGCTGGAAGAAGCTGGTCCGCGAGGGTCTCGACGACCTGGTCCCGGCGGCACTGGGCGGCCTGCGCAAGATGCCGGCCAAAGGCGGCAACCCGGCCCTGAGCGACCTGGAAGTGGCGCGCGGGGTGATCCACATGGCCAACGCCGGCGGCGGCCGTTTCGCCGAACCGACGCCGGCCGACGTCGCCCGCTGGCGGCAGAAGGCCGACCGGCGCAAGAGGAAGTGAGATGAACAAGCTGACCGTTTTTTCCGGCCCCATGCCGGAACCGACCTACGACCACCCGCGTCCCGACCGGCTGGTCCGCGGCAACCCGCTACGTACCACCTTCGAGCATTTCATCAACGCCACCGGCAACGTTTCGGCCGGCATCTGGCATTGCGAACCCGGCGCCTGGAACATCGCCTTCGCCCCCGGCAAGGACGAGTTCTTCTGCGTCATCGAGGGGCGCATCCGGATCACCGACGCCGACGGCGAGGCCCGTGAGTTCGGGCCGGGCGACGGGTGTATTATTCCAGGTGGATTTTCCGGAACTTTTGAAGTCGTCGAACCGGTACGAAAGTACTACGTCTTCGTGGAAAGCGCCGGCGGAGTTGCGCTATAGTCCCACGGACAACAAGGGAGACAAACCATGAGCGAAGAGCCCAAGACAATGCGCGGTACCAGCGCCCACATGCCCGACCTGAACTGGAGCCAGGTCCGCGAAACCGTGTTGATGCTCGAACTCTCGGCTGTCCAGATCGAGGCGGCGATGAAGGATTCGAACGCCTCCGTCGAAGTGCTGACCGAGTCGTTCACGACCATGGCCGGCTACATGCGGATGATCTCCGAGACCATCCAGACCCTGCCTGACCAGGGCGCCGTCGGTGAAGCCAAGCAGAATCTTGCCGGCGTTTCCGAACACGTCTCGGGCATGGTTCATCAAGCCATCATCGCCTTCCAGTTCTACGACAAGCTCGTTCAGCGCCTGGCTCACGTCGGCCTCAGCCTGGGCGACCTCAGCAACCTCGTCTCCGACAGCCGGCGCCTGTACAACCCGTCGGAATGGGTCGGCCTGCAGGACAAGATCAAGTCCAAGTACTCGATGCGCGAGGAAGTGGCGATGTTCGAGGCAGTCATGCAGGGGATGCCGGTCCAGGAAGCCGTGGACAAGTTCATGGCCGAGATGAAGCAAAAGAGCGACGACATCGAGTTGTTCTGAGGCCGTAACCCCGCTCGCCACGCCCATCATGTCCCTCGCTGGCCATATCCCGGCCGACCTGCTCGAGGATGCCCTGGCCCAGGCCGGAGTAGGCTGCTGGCAATGGCACACGGTGCAACGGCGCCTGCGGATATCGGGACGCTTCCACGAACTGCTCGGCTGCACACCGGAGACCCTGCCCGAATCGCCGGAGGCCTGGCTGGAACTGGCCCATCCGGATGACCGCCCGGCGCTGGCCAGACTGTTCGAACAACTCGGCAAGGACGATGACAGCGCGCTCCCCGGCTTCACGCTGCGCCTGCGCCACGCCAGCGGTCTCTGGCACTCCTTCGCCGTGCGTGCCGGCAAGACATCGGCCGACGCGCCGATCATCGTCACGTTCAACGAAATCACCCGGCAAAAGCAGGCCGAGGCTGCCCTGCGCGACAGTCAGCTACGCTTCCGGGCGCTCTACAATACGGCCCCGCTGGCTATCCTTCAGTGGGACCGGCAAGGTTACATCAGCGAATGGAACCAACGGGCCGAAGCGATGTTCGGCTGGACGGCCGAGCAGGTTGTCGGCAAGAAAGTCCATCGCCTGCTGCTACCCGCCGACCAGCACGAAGACTTTGGCGCATCGGTCAAGGCGGTCATCGACGGCAGCGGCGACGGCAGCTACCGCGGCCGCTCGATCGGCAAGGACGGACTGAACCGCGAGTGCAACTGGTACAACATTGCCCTGCGCAGCCAGACCGGCCAGTTGACCGGCATCCTTTCCCTGGTCCTCGATGTCACCGATGAGCGCCTGGCGCACCAGCAGCTGGAAAAGAGCGAGAAGATCTACCGCACGCTGGTCGAAACCTCGCCTGACGCCATCCTGCTGCTGGACATGAAAGGCCAGTTGCAGATGGCCAACCGGCAGGCGTTGCGCCTGTTCGGCATCGATGAACTGCAAGACCTGGCGAGCACCAGCGTCCGACGTCTGATCCCCGGTGGTGCCACCATCGACTTCCTGGAAAAACCGGAGGATTTCGTCGGCTTCATCGCCTCCCGGCGGCTGACCCTGCAACGCCTCGACGGCCGTCCCTTCGAGGCCAGCATCGCCTTCTCGACGGTGATGAACTCGCGCGGCCACTCGACCGGCATCGTGCTGTTCGCCAGGGACATTACAGCCCAGTTGCGCGCCGATCAGGAACTGGAAGCGCACCGGAAGAACCTTGAGCATCTCGTCCAAGAACGGACCAGGGAGCTCGAGAATACCCGCGACTCGTTGAGCAAGATCATCGATGGCAGCCCGGTGCCCACCTTCGTGCTCGACAGCGAGCACGTCGTCACACACTGGAACAAGGCCTGCGAAAAGATCATCGGCCTGCCGGCCAGCCAGATGATTGGCACCCGCGACGCCTGGCGTGGCTTCTATCCCAGCCAGCGTCCGGTGATGGCCGATCTGGTGATCATCGGTGCCGTGGCCAACATGTCCACGCTGTATGCCGACCGTTTCCGGCCATCGCAGCTGATCGAGGGCGGCTACGAGGCCGAGGACTACTTTCCCAAGTTCGACCGCTGGCTCTTCTTCACCGCAGCGCCGCTACGCGACAAGGAAGGCCGGGTGGTTGGCGCGATCGAGACGCTGCAGGACATCTCCGAGCGCAAGCGGGCCGAGATGGCCCTCGTCGAGGCCAAGCGCGAAGCCGAACTCGCGGCTGAGACCAAGGCATCCTTCCTGGCCAACATGAGCCACGAAATCCGGACGCCGATGAACGCCGTCATCGGCCTTGCCCATCTGCTGCTCAAGGATGAGCTGTCCGGCAAGCAGCGCGACTACATCTCGCGCATTCACGGCGCCGGCCAGATGCTGCTCGGCTTGATCAACGACATCCTCGATTTCTCGAAGATCGAGGCCGGACGCATGGACCTCGAACAGGCCGAATTCTCCCTCGATGACGTCCTCGACAACGTTGCCAACGTGCTCCTGCACCGGGCGCAGGAAAAAGGCCTGGAGCTGCAGTATGTCGTCGAACCCGAGGTCCCGGCCCGCCTGGTCGGTGACTCCCTGCGCCTGTCGCAGATCCTGATCAACCTGATCGGCAATGCACTGAAATTCACTGCGCGTGGCTCAGTAACCGTTTTCGTCCGGGCCAATCCGGCACCGGAAAATCAGGCTGCCCTCGAATTCGATGTTCAGGATACCGGCATCGGCATGACCGCCGAACAGCAGGCCAGCCTGTTCCGGGCCTTCAGCCAGGCCGATGCATCGATTACCCGCAAATTTGGCGGTACCGGCCTCGGACTGACCATCAGCAAACGCCTCGTGGAAATGATGCAGGGTCAGATCTGGGCCAGCAGCCAGCCGGGAATCGGCAGTACCTTCTCGTTCACCGTCATCCTCGGACGCGGGCGTTTCGATGCCGCGACGCCACGCCCACCCCGCCATCATGCGCTGGTCGTCGACGACAACCCGCTGGCCCGCGCCATCCTGATCCGCCTGCTCGAGAAGGAAGGCTATGCCGCCCAGCCGGCCGAATCGGGAGAACAGGCGCTGGCCCTGTTGGCCGAGGCGCGTACACCGGTCGACATGGTCACCATCGACCTCAACATGCCCGGCATGGATGGCCTCGAACTGGCCGATACGATCCACCAGCAGGTCTCGCCCTGTCCGCAGCTGGTAATGGTCACGGCCAGCGACACCAGTGGTCTGGACAGTCATTCCCGCTTGTCCCGCTTCGATGCCGTCCTCAACAAACCGGTCACCGCCGCCCAGATCGGCCGCCTGGTTGCCCAACACCCGGGCGGCACTGCCGACAGCCATGGCAATCTCGCGCCGCTGGCCGGCCTGCAAGTGCTGCTCGTCGAGGACATCCCGACCAATCAGTTGATTGCCAGCGAGATGCTGTCGGCTTTCGGCAGCACGGTCGACGTCGCCAACAATGGCATCGAGGCCCTGCAAAAACTCATCGACCAGGGATTGCGCTACGACATCGTGCTGATGGACGTCCAGATGCCCGAGATGGATGGCCTGGAAGCAACGCGGCGATTGCGGGCGAGCGGCCGGGTAGACGCCCTGCCGATCGTCGCGATGACCGCACACGCCCTGGAAAGCGAACGGCAACGTTGCCTGGCGGCCGGCATGAATGATTTCCTGACCAAGCCCATCGAACCTTCACAATTGCAGGCTACCCTGCAGCGCTGGCGCCCGGCGCCGGCCAGCCAGCCGCCTGCCCCACCCTCAGAGAGCAAGATCATGACCACTTCCGACGAATTGCCGGACCTGCCCGGCATCGACAAGGCCGACGGCCTGCGGCGCATGATGAACAAACCCCGTCTCTACGAGAAGGTGCTGCGCGATTTCCACACCCGCTTCAAGGACGAGCCGGTGCAGATTCGCGCCCTGCTCGAGGCTGGCGAGCATGCCACGGCAGAACGTCGGGCTCACAGCGCCAAGGGGCTGGCCGGCTCGATCGGTGCCTGCGATCTGAGCAACGCTGCCAAGGATCTGGAAACGGCCCTGCGCGAAGAAACTGCCTTGGTGGGTGACAGGCTTGATCGCTTCGAGCGGGAACTGCGTGCCGTTCTCGACGGAATTGCCACCGGCTTCAACATCGGGGCCGAATAATCACCCGCCTAGGGGGCACAGCCCCCGCCGATCTCCGGCCCGTCGGGACAGCGTTTGCCGGCCAGTGCCCGATTCAGGCCCTGGCGTAAGTTTCACAGCCGGGCGAACCCCATCGCCTGCGATGAGTATGGCCCAAGGCCCGGTTCAGAAATCCGCCGAGGCCTGCCAGACGATGTTGGCATCGTGCCCGCCTTTGGCGGTGCGCTCCAGCATATCGATCAGCGGCCAGGCCCGCTGTCCCATCCCGATGACCGGCTCCTTCTTGCCTTCGTCATCGCTTGGCTGCTCGGCCGGCGGGGCTTCGGCCCGCTTGATCGCTTCGCGCAACACTTGAGCCGCGGCGGCCATTTCCAGCCGCGTGAATGTGCCACGCGCCGTCGTTTCCTTGCCCAAGGCCTGCAGCAACACGCGCGCCGCCTCGGCAAACATCAGGATCTCGCCGGTTTCGCTGGATACAAATCGCACTAGCATTACTACCTCTCCCTGGGCTGTTTCCGTGTTGTCACGGCGGCCGGGCTTCATGCACAATGGACCGCACGGGAGACAACAACCGATGACAACGAATATTACCGCCAATCCGTTCGATACCAGCGGCGATGAACTGGAGCGCTATGCGCTGGAGGAATGCGTCAAGCGCCAACGGCTCGATCACCGCGTCTCTGTCCTGGTCCTGTCCGACAAGCGCTGCGAACTGTCGCTCAAGCTCGCCCGCCTCGGTGCCAGCGTTACGATCGGCGATACGCCGGCATGCCAGAGCGACATCAACGGACGTGTGCTGGCGGCCGGCCTGCGCGACGAAATCCTCTTCTCGCCATTGTCCCTGGATGATTTACCAGACTTCATCCCGGGCGAGCCCTTCGACCTGATCATCGTCCGGCGCGGACTCTGTGGGCTGCCTTACACCGAAGCCCGCCGCGTCGTTCGGCAATTGCTGCTCAAGTTGAGGATAGGCGGCAAGATTTATATCTCCGTGCTCGGTCTGCACAGCGAATTGAGCGAGGGCTATGCCGGCCGGGACACGCCGATCGAGACACGTTTCAGTCAGCTCGCCCCGGCGCTCGCCGACAAGTACGGGATCGCCAATCCGGTCTGTCTGTATTCTGAACGCAACCTCTTCATGCTGCTGCTCGAAGCCGGTGCCAGCGTGCTGCGTACCCTGACGACGACCTACGGCAACGTCAAGGGCATCGCCGTCCGTGTCTGATGCGCCTGGGCATCGACCTTGGCGGCACCAAGATCGAGATCGTCGCGCTCGACGATGACGGCGTTGAGCGCCTGCGCTGGCGTATCCCGACGCCACAGGGCGATTACACCGCGACCACCATGGCCATCGTCGCCCTCGTCGAGGCAGCCGAGGACGAGCTCGGGCAGCGCGGCAGCGTCGGCATCGGCATTCCCGGCGCCGAGTCGCTGGCCACCGGCTTGATCAAGAACGCCAACTCCACCTGCCTGATCGGCGAACCGCTCAAGCGCGACCTGCAGGCCCTGCTGCAACGCCCGGTCCGCCTGGCCAACGACGCCAACTGTTTTGCGCTCTCCGAAGGCATCGACGGCGCCGGCCAGGATGCCGAGGTCGTCTTCGGCGTCATCCTCGGCACCGGCGTCGGTGGCGGGATCGTCGTGGACCGCCGGGTATTGAATGGCGCCAACGCCATCGCCGGCGAATGGGGACACAACCCCCTGCCGCAGCCCGGCGCCGACGATCAGCCCCTGCCCGCCTGCTACTGCGGCCGTCACGGCTGCATCGAGACCTACCTGTCCGGCCCCGGTCTGGCCGCCGACCACCAACGCCAGACCGGCCAGACACTCGATGCCCCGGCGATTGCCGCCGCGGCTGCAGCCGGCGACGCGAGCTGCGAGGCAACGTTTCAACGCTACGAAGCCCGCCTCGGGCGGGCACTGGCCGGGGTCATCAACATTCTCGATCCGCAGGTCATCGTGCTGGGCGGCGGGCTGTCGAAGCTCGAACGTCTCTACCGCAACCTGCCGGCGCAGGTCGCACCGCATGTCTTTTCCGACACCGTACGCACCGTCTTCCGGCCGCCGCTGCATGGCGATTCGTCCGGCGTGCGCGGCGCGGCCTGGCTGTGGGACTAGCGCCGGCCGCTAGCCGCGCCGGGGTTTGAATCTCGGTTGCATTTCGGCGCGCTGGCGCTTCAGGCCACCGCCAGCCGGTGCGCTACCGCCGTCCGGGCATCGGCCATCCGTTGGCGCACGCCGGAAGCATCGCCCAACGTGGCGCGGGATGGTCGACCGGAAATTTTGGCCAAAATTGAAATTTTGTCCGGGCGCCAATGTCACAATCGCGCCATGAGTCACACCATTCCCATCGCCCTGTTCATCGGTGGCATCCGCCCACTGCCGGAATCCGGCCGGCCGACCGGCATGTACAAGCAAGCAGCCAGCGGCCCGCTCGATCTCGGCCCGGAAGGCTTCATCGGCGACCAGCAGGCCGACCGGCGCGTGCATGGCGGGCCCGAGAAGGCCGTGCACCTTTACCCCGTACGCCACTACGCCCGCCTCGCCGCCCGTTTTCCCGATGCCGCGCCGCTGCTCGTCGCCGGCAGCCTGGGCGAAAATCTCTCGGCCGATCTCGATGAGGATGAGGTTCGCGTCGGCGACGTCTGGCGCCTCGGCGAAGCGCGGCTGCAGGTATGCCAGCCGCGCAATCCCTGCTGGAAGATCGACGAGCGTTTCGCCAGCGACGGCATGGCCGCCTTCATCGCCGAACAACGGCTGACCGGCTGGTACTGGCGCGTCCTCAGCCCCGGCCGGGTCGCGCCCGGCGATGCCCTGATCCTGGAAGCCGCCAGCGCTGCCCCGACCCTCGGTGCCGCACAACGCCTCTGGCAGGACCATCGCCCCGACCCCGACGAACTCGAGCGTATCGCTGCCGCCCCCGGCATTGCCGCCAACTGGCAGCAGAAAGTGCTCGCCCGCGCCGCCTGGCTGCGCCAAAATCCCGACCTGACCCCGGCCCCGCCGACAACGTTCCACGTGAAACCGGAGAACCCTTGAAGCACGACGTACCACCGAGCCGCTGGCTCGCCCTCTTCCTGCCCTTCGCGGCGGGCTATTTCCTGTCCTACCTGTTCCGTACCGTCAATGCCGTGATCGGGCCGGTTCTGGCGCGCGAACTCGGCCTGGCCGACAACGCCCTCGGCCTGCTGACCAGCACCTACTTCCTCGCCTTCGGCGCCGCCCAGTTGCCGCTCGGCATGCTGCTCGACCGCTTCGGGCCGCGCCGGGTCGAATCGGCGCTGCTGCTGATCGCCGCCGCTGGGGTGACGCTGTTCGCGATGTCCGACGACCTGAGCGGCCTGGCCTTCGGCCGCGCCCTGATCGGCCTCGGCGTCTCGGCCTGCCTGATGGCCTCCTTCAAAGCCTTCGCCTTGTGGTTCCCGCCCGAGCGCCACGCCTCGCTGACCGGCTGGGTCATGGCTTCCGGCGGCCTCGGCGCGCTCGCCGCTTCCAAACCGCTCGAACTGGCGCTCGGCTTCGCCGGCTGGCGGGAAATCGCGCTGGGCCTCGCCGTCGTCACGGTACTGGTCGCCGCCTTCATCTGGTTTGCCGTTCCCGATGCCGACCGCAGCCAGCAGGCCGGCGGCTTCCGCGAACAGTTGGTCGGTGTCCGCCAGGTCTTCGCCAGCCGCCATTTCTGGCGCTATGCGCCGATGGGCTTCTTCATGACCGGCGGCTTCATGGCCGTGCAGGGCCTATGGGCCTCGCGCTGGATGATGGTGCTGGAACAGATGGACCGTGCCGAAGTCGCCGTCCGCCTCACCTGGATCAGCATGGCAATGCTGGCCGGCTTCCTGTTCATGGGCTTCTTCGCCACGGCGCTGGTACGCCGCGGCATCCGCCTTGACACCGTTTATCGCTGGGCGATGGTCGCGGCCCTGATCAGCTTCGCTGTCATCACCTTCCAGCCGCAATGGGCCGGCACGGCGATGTGGGCGCTGCTCGGCATCTGTTTCTCGCTGTCCAACATCTCCTACTCCCTGGTCGCCCAGGCCTTCCCGGCCAGCCTCTCGGGACGCGCCAACACAGCCATCAACCTGCTCGTCTTCAGCGGCGCCTTCGGCCTGCAATGGGGCATCGGCGGTCTCGTCGACGCGCTGCAGGCCGGCGGCTCGGCGGTCGATGCGGCCTACCGCACGGCCTTCATTGTCCTGCTCGTCGGGCAGGCGTTGGCATTGGGGTGGTTGTTGCGGCCGGGGGCCAACGCCCGGGTTGCGGCCTGACGGTCAACCGGAAATTTCGGGGAAATTTGGAATTTCCAGGACAGGGGGAGCGGGTTCCTCCCCCTCTTGCCCGGTGGTTGGGCGGGCATTCCCTTCATGCTGCCGGAAGCCGTTGCTCCCTCATCTGAAGTGGTTTTCGGCTTTCTGAAAGGCTGGTTTTCGCCGCTGACCGGCGAGCTGACTTTCTTTTGCTTCGCCAAAAGAAAGTAGCCAAAGAAAAGGCGACCCCTGGGT
>ERZ1645187.2551-NODE-2551-length-15934-cov-15.544241_pt1 | contig 15934 bp, 15 predicted proteins | sample MGYA00575352_ERZ1645187 | MGnify/ENA primary metagenome ERZ1645187 (study PRJEB40837, sample SAMN11349314) | freshwater sediment metagenome | isolation source: river sediment | host: Sediment | place: India: Wazaribad , New Delhi | collected 2017-02-21 ... | reverse complement strand
CAAGGCTTGACAAAATTTGCACGATTTTGGATAAATGTTATAATCGTTGTATACTCATCAATAATAATTATTCAGAAAGTATCAGCTCTTCACAGACAAGAGCAAAATCCCGTCCAATATTGGAAATGAAATTATCTCCTAAACTGAAAACATAAATGACTGTCATTTTGCCGTCGGTCTGTTTGCGCGGCAAATAAAAAGTAATCATTTTTGTAAACACACATTGAAGGTGAAGATGGATATATTTGAACTTGACAAGAAACCTCTAAACGAACTGCGGCGCATTGCAGAAGACATGAATTTTCCCAAACCAATTCGCCTGAAGCGCGAAGGACTGATTGTAAAAATCGCCCAGCTTCTGGCGGAGCAGGAAGGCTTGGAAATGCGCGGCGGCGTCCTGGAAATAATGAACGAAGGCATCGGGTTTTTGCGGTCAAATTATCGGATTGGACCGGAAGATGTTTATGTGTCCCAGGCGCAGCTGCGCCGCTACGACCTGCGCTCTGGCGACCTTGTTATCGGGCATGTCCGCCCACCCCGGGAGTCGGAGCGGCACTACGGGCTGCTAAAGGTTGAGTCCATCAATGGGCTTACGCCGGATGAAGCGCGCAAGCGTGTACGCTTTGAAGCGCTGACACCTATCTTTCCGAATTACCGCCTGAATCTGGAACATGACCCGAAAAACCTAGCCACGCGCATGATTAACTTAATTGCGCCGATTGGCGGCGGACAGCGCGCGATGATTGTTTCACCGCCTAAAGCGGGTAAGACGACCATCCTAAAGGATATTGCCAACGCGATCGCGGTCAACCATCCTGAAGTCAGACAAATTATGTCGCTTATTGGTGAGCGCCCCGAAGAAGTGACGGACATGGACCGCTCGGTTGAAGCTGAAGTGATTGCCAGCACCTTCGATGAACCAGTCAACGCGCACGTGCGCATGGCGGAAGTTTCTCTGGATCGCGCTAAGCGCCTTGTGGAGAACGGCCTTGATGTGGTTATCCTGATGGATTCCCTGACCCGTCTGGCGCGCGCGTACAACATGGTGGTCAACCCCTCCGGGCGTACGCTTTCAGGCGGTATGGACCCTTCCGCACTATACCCGCCAAAACGGTTTTTTGGCGCTGCGCGCAACCTTGAAGACGGCGGCAGTCTGACCATTATCGCCACGGCGATGGTGGATACCGGCTCGCGCCTGGACGATGTGGTCTATGAGGAATTCAAGGGAACCGGTAATATGGAACTGCACCTCTCGCGCCGTCTGCAAGAACGGAGGATCTTCCCCGCTATTGACATAGAGAGGTCCTCTACACGGCGTGAAGAATTGCTGATGGATCGGGAGACTCTGCAGCGGTCCTGGTTGATGCGCCGGATGTACTTGCAGATGGTTGCTAATCCTCCGCAGGGCGCTGGCATGGATACCGCTGTGGCTACTGAAGCGATCCTGCAGCGCATGGAAAAGTCTAAAACGAATGCAGAGTTTCTTGAGGGTCTGGCCGACAATTAACCGGTTATACTGTATTAAATAAAGAGGAAGTATGACAGAACAAAACACTAGCCCGAATAGGAGCGGCTCGCGCCAGAAAAGTTGGGTCTCGTGGATTATCACTGGGATCATCTGCGCAGGATTGATATCTGTGCTGGCCTGGCAGCCGAAAATCGCTGAATCTATGGCGGAAAGCAATGTGCCGCAAGTTGGCTCGGGGCAGGAGACTGTTGAGAGCCTGGAGGGTGCCGCGCTGCAAAGCACACCGCAATTTGTGCTTGCTCCAACCGAGGGAGCTTTAGTCCGGGAGCCAATCCCGCATACTGAAATTGACACGAGCCTGCGCACCAGCGCCATTGAGTACACGGTGACCGAAGGCGACTCGATATTCAGCATCGCGCAGAGCTTTGATATTAGCCCTGAAACGCTGCTGTGGTCCAATTACGACGTACTGAGCGATAACCCGCACGAACTCTCTATCGGGCAGGTACTGAAAATCCCCCCGACGAACGGAATTTGGTACAAATGGACCTCCAAGGATACGCTTGAAAAAGTGGCGGAAAAGTTCTCTGTTACCGTGGACGATATCAAGCTGTATGTAGGGAACAATCTCGACCTCAGCAATCCAGTAATTGAACCTGGACAGTATGTGATGGTGCCGGGCGGTTCACGTGAATATATGCAGTGGGTTATTCCTGAGATTCCGCGCGGTGCAGCTGGCGTGGCAACTTCGCCATTCTTCCAGTGCGACACAAGCGGAATTTATTACGCCGGCAGCGGATACTTCATCTGGCCATCTGCGGTGCATACCATCTCAGGCAACAATTATTGGTCCGGACACCTGGCAATTGACATAGGCGCGGGGATGGGTTCGCCCATTTATGCGGCGGATGGGGGTGTAGTAGTATACGCAGGCTGGATGAACGGCGGTTATGGTAACGTGGTGATTATTGATCACAACAACGGCTACGTGACCGTGTACGCGCACCTCAGCGCGATTTATGTAAATTGCGGCAATGCAGTCCCGCAGGGTACGCAAATCGGCTCAGCCGGCAGCACCGGAAATTCAACCGGAGCGCATCTGCACTTTGAAATTCGCTACATGGGCGGATTTATCAATCCGCTGACGGTACTGCCGTTCGGATGATATAATCACCGCGCGCGCTCCAGTAGCTCAAATGGACAGAGCAAGGCACTCCTAACGCCTAGGTTGGGGGTTCGATTCCCTCCTGGGGCATCAATTCAGACAGGTTCGGGCAGCTTTCGGGCTGCCCGAATTGTTTTCCGGGGGAAGAAAACGGAATTCTATCGGACTAATAATCAGGGCGCAGCTAACGTCTTTGCGAGCCCCCGTTTCAGGTATTCCTTGAGCAATGGATTTGCGGAAAGGGGGCGTGGCAATCTGCCCGTCAATGATGATCTAAATCGCGCCGTTTCAGGAAAACCGAGAAATTGTCTTTTCTGAGGTCAGATTATACAGACCAGGTAATGCTGGAGTGCTTGACCGATGTATGTAAACCGGAATTGGTTTGCTATAAGTCGTTTGTTCCCCAGAACAGAATCGTTGAGATAGTATTGGTTGTGAGGCGGATTACCGCGCCATTTTGCCTGCAGGATCCTGATTATTCCGAAGCAGACCTTGGCAAAATGGCTCGCAACGACGGAATTTTAGTTCTCACTTTTATTTCTTCTATAGAAGGTTGATATCCAGCTTTACAAAGAAAGAACAGCAGATTGCCGAGCCATTTTGCCCCTGGAAAGTTGGGCGCATTCCGAAGATGCTCATGGCAAGATGGCTCGCTTTGACCAATATCCATGGGAACTTGCCAAATTCCGGATAAAAAAGCCTCTCCCGAAGGAGAGGCGTATTGGTTTAGAAGGGGAGGTCGTCGTTAAAATCAGCATCCCCGTCGTCAGACTCAAAGTCGTCATCCGACTGCTGGCTCTCTTCCAGGTCTCGGCGGACCCAAAGCTGCAGCACGTCGCCTTCTTCCACGCTCAGCGCCTGGGCCGCGATAATCTGGGCTTCTTTTCTCAGCCCGATTTCATCCTGGTATTCCAAAAACATGGTCTGGTTCTGCTTCCAGGCGCGCGTGCAGCGCTCCAGCAGCGCCTGGCTGTCAAACGAGCGTACGCTGGTGGTCGCGACACGGTAAAGCAGCGGTCCTTCCAATACGCCACCTGTCCAGGCGGAGGCGCTGCCTTCTTCCTGGGGGTCGTCAATAAGGTCAAAATCCGGTGTAGGACCTTCGATGATTGTAATTTTATTGTCCATTTTTCCTCAGCCGCTATGATACCATAGGACCCGCTAAAAACAGAGGGCGATTCTTGTACTATGTTATGTGAAAAGATAGGAAGAAACGGGCTGATCTCTGAAGAGGTCAGCCCGTTCGTGATTTAGAAGCTGTTTAGTTGGCGGTGTTGTTCCAGAACCAGTTGTACGCGTAGTAGTAATTACCTTGCAAGCGGATCGAGATGCGCTGCAGCCCGACGAGATCCGAAGGGATGTTATAGGTGGCAGTCAGGGTGCCGCCCTCGCCGCTATTCAAGGTCGCGACTTCAATGCCGCCGATGCCGCGGGTCCACATCTTGCCCATCAGCACCTTGAACTCATAGTCCGCGGGCAGGTTGTAGGCTTTGATGGTGACTTTGCTGTCCTTCACCACGGACTCGATGAAGAAGTACGGGTAACCGGAATATTCATCCGCAGGGGGTACAGGCGGTTCGCTGCCGGTGTTATTCCAGAACCAGTTGTAAGCGAAATAGCCGCCAATGCCTTCCAGCCGGATCGCGACACGTTCGTCATCCGCAAGCTCCGCGGGGATATCAAAGGTGGCTTCAAAACTGCCGCCCTCGCCGGAGTTCAGTTTGGCAACTTCGATGCCCTTGATACCGCGCGTCCACATCTTGCCCATCAGAACTGTGAACTCAACGTTCTTGGGGAAATTGTAGGTGTGGATGGTAACGTCCTCGCCTTTCACAACGCTCGCGATCGAGAAGGTAGGGATGTTGCCGCAACCGCAGTCGGGAGTTTCCTCATCCGGTTCAACAGGTTCCGGCCAGGTACCGCTGGGGTCGTTCCAGAACCAGTTGTAGGCAAAGTAGGGATTGTCCGTGCCTTGGGCGCGAATCGCGATCTGGGCATGTCCCTTCAAAGCGGCCGGGATGTTGAAAGTCGCTGTGAACGCGCCTCCCTCGCCCGAATTGAAGGTTGCTACCTCAATTCCGCCTTCCGCGCGCGTGCCAATTTCGCCCATGAGAACTTTGAAGTTCTTGTTGGCGGGCATATCCTTGGTGAGGATGGTTACGCTGACGTCTTTTTCCACCGCGGTGATGGAAAAAGTGGGATAAGTGTCTGCCTGCACTCTGCCGACCCCCAGGAACAGGGAGAGTACGAGAACGAGTGCCGCTGCCTGTATTACAAGACGATGCTTTTTCATTTTTTCTCCTTCTACAAGGTTCGGGTGAGAAACATTTCTCGAACCGAAATAAATAAGTCATTCGGAATCAAGACGCTTGATAGGCTGAAAAAGTTCCACTAGGCTATGAATGTTTAAAGATTATAGCATCTTCGTAGTCGGAATCAAATATTTGCGACAGCTTGGGGCACAAATAAAAGAAAGAGCGTTTGCGCGCATGCGCAAGCGCTCTTTCTGGCATCGCAGTTAGATATTACTTCTGGGTAATTTTGATGGTTTTGGGTTGGGCTTCTTCTGCCTTGGGGATGTTCAAGGTCAGAATGCCGTTTTCCAGGCTGGCTTCCACCTTGGTGCTGTCCAGGGGGGTAGGAAGCGAGACCACACGGTGGAAGCGTCCGGTGGGCAGCTCTGCCAGCAGATAGTCTGCGCGCTGGTCGCGTTCCAGTTTGACTTCGCCGCTGATGGTCACCACTTCGTTTACAATCTGGATGTCCACATCCTCAGCGCTGACACCCGGCAGATAGGCTTTCAGTTCGTAGCCTTCCGGGGTGGCTTTGACGTCCATCGGGAAAGCGACCTGGGGTTCAAAATCGCGGTCCAATTCATTCATTGCGTTGGCGAGCGCCTGCATGCGTAATCTGTGTCCGTAGGGGTTAATGTAAAAAGTCATTTCAGTCTCCTTATTGTTAAATTTTTCTCTTGCCTTTACCTTAGCTGCGTGATATCAGATTTTTGCATACAATATGTAGGCGTTGCATTAGAAAATTGACGCAATGGACTGAGGGTCTATGAAAAATCGCGGAAAGATTTTACTTGGCGCGGCAGCAGCAGGCGTGATAATCCTGGTGGGGATTTACCTATATCGCGGTTACCTGGGCAGACGCAGCGCCTCGGTCATCACCTTTTTACGCGCCCCCGCAGAGCACGCGAATTGGAGGATTAGCGCGCTTTCTCGCTGTGGTGAGGCGCCCTTTCGCTTCCCAAGCGAAGGATATGTCGGTTACCTTTGGGGGGACAGCTTCAGACCTTTCCATAAACACCAGGGTATTGATATTTTTGCCGGCACCGATGTGGGTGTGACCCCCGTATACGCGCCGTATGACGGCTATCTGACGCGCGAGGAAGGCTGGAAAAGCAGTCTGATAATCCGGGTTCCGGATGACCCCCTCAATCCGGGCACCCAAATTTGGTTGTACATGACCCATCTGGCAGACCCGCAGGGTAACAGCCTGATTTCTGAGGCTTTCCCGGCGGGGACACAGGACAAACCTGTGCATACGGGCGATTTGCTGGGCTATCAGGGCAATTACTCCGGAAACCCGGGCAATCCGACCGGTGTGCATTTGCATTTTTCCATTGTACGGGATGACGGCAGCGGTAAATACCTGAATGAGCTGGAGTTCGCGAACACACTCGACCCGTCCCCGTACTTCAATCTCCCTTTGAATGGGAAAAGCAACAAGGATACAATCCCGCTCTGTTCCAGCGCCGACAATTAACGAAGGCTGGATGCCAGCCCCCCTTTCGACAGTCAATTACCGCAAAACGCGCGGACCCGGCCGTGCCACGTCGCATCAGGCTGAGCAGGCCTTAGGTTGTGAGTACAATTTCTATCAGCGTTTGGAAATCGGGGGAATATTCGCTATAATACCGACAATAAAAAGTGAAGTAGGAGCTGACGTATGCAGGAAATTGCCCCCAATGTGTTTATTGAACACAACTCCCTCGGGTTGGTTACAGGTGTAATCCGAGGAAAAGCGGGCTCCGTTTTGATTGATTCTCCCAGCCGGCAGGATGAAATGCGATCCTGGCGCAGTGGAACGGCGCGCCTGATTACCGGAGAACCCAAGTTTCTCGTGAATCTGGATACCAATTACGACCGTTTGTTAAGCATCAAAGGCACCGACTGCGTCATCATAACGCACACGAACAGCCTGGTGCTGGAGAAGTCTAAAACGTCGACTTCAAAGCCGATTGATGAGAACCAGCTTTCAGGTGAGGGTCATGAGACATCCGTCAGCCCATTTCGTTTACTGCCGCCCGAAATAGTCTTTACTCAATCGCTCTCCTTGTTTTTGGATGATACCGAAATCCTGTTGGAGCACCATCCGGGCTCTAATCTTGCCGGGATTTGGGCTGAGCTTCCTGCCCGAAAGGTTATTTTTGTGGGTGATGCCGTGCTTCCGGACCAGCCTCCCTTCCTGGCGTATTGCGACCTGAAACGTTGGCTTGAGGACTTGAACCAACTGGGCAGCAAAAAGTACCGCAATTATCAGATCGTCTCCGCCCGCAGCGGGGTTCTTGATCAAAGCCAGGTAGAGCTGATGGTCGGGCATATCACCGCGATCCATGCCTTGCTCTCAGCGCTCATGGATGGCAAATCCAGCCTGGATGACGTACTTGCGCTGATCCCTGAGATAATGCAGCGTTACGAGCCAAACGCCAACACTGCCGACATGTACTATAACCGTTTGCGCTGGGGGCTGAACACGTACTACGAACTTAATCACGTCTGAAACAGAAGGGCTGCAAATGAATCAAGATTTTGGGTACGCTCCGTTGGTCGAACTCACCCGTGGTGCCATTGTTGAATGCGTCCACTATGGCGCGTTCGCGGTGGTGGATTCCCAGGGTAAGCTGCTCTGTTCGGCAGGCGACCCTGATCTGAGGACCTTTCCGCGCAGTTCAATGAAGCCCTTCCAGGTCTTGCCCTTTGTGGAAAGCGGCGGGGTGGAGTTTTTTGGTCTGTCCGAAGAGGAACTCGCTATCATGTGCGCCTCCCACGCAGGTACGGACGCGCATGTGGCTGTCCTGCGCGGCATCCACAAAAAAGCCGGGCTGCAGGAATCTGACTTGCAATGCGGCGTGCATTACCCCTCTGACCGCGCGACCAGCGAAGCGATGCGCCTGCGCGGGGAGCTGCCCACGCCTTACCGGCACAACTGCTCCGGCAAACACAGCGGCATGCTGGCTGCCGCGCGTTTACGCGGGCTGCCGATAGAAAACTATCTTGAACTTGAGCATCCGGTGCAGCAAAGTATCCGGGCGGCGATGGCTGAGATGAGCGCGATGCAAGCGGAAGCGCTAATCCCTGGGATTGACGGCTGCTCCGCGCCGGTCTACGCCCTGCCTTTGCGCGCTTTTGCCTACGCGGTTGCGCGCTTATGCGACCCGGTCGGGCTCTCGGCGGAACGTCAGGCTGCCTGCCGAAAAGTTACGGACGCGATGCGCTCCTACCCGCTGATGGTTGCTGGTCCCGGCAAGCTGGATACAGTCCTGATGCAGGTGCTGGGGGATAAGCTGGTCTCCAAGGGCGGCGCGGAAGGCTATCAGATGATAGGCTTGCTGCCGGACGCTGACAAGGGAACCCCGGGTATTGGCATCGCGATGAAATTCTCGGACGGCGACCCGGACCGGCGCGCAACCTACAGCCTGGTGACGGCGATTCTGCAGGTTTTCGGTTTTTCGGAGCGCCTGGAAAACGAAGCCTACCGCGGGTTTGCTGACAGCGTGGTGCGCAACTGGCGCGGTCTGACTGCCGGTGAAAAACGCATTTCTGCACTGGCTTCCGCGGCGCTTGCGCATTGCCGCTAAAGGGGGGATGTTTGAAGCCTGCTGTCGAAGTATCTGCAGAACACCGCGAACGTTTATGCCTGGTGAATGAACGCCTGAACCGGGTTTTTGGCTACCCGGAGTGGCGCAATCCGCTGCCGGCGGTGGATGAACTGGTCAGCACTTTTCTTTCCCAAAACACTAACGACCTGAACCGGGATAAAGCCTTCGATGCAATCCGCGCCCGCTATGCTAATTGGGACGAAGTCTGTGAGGCTGACCCGGACGAGTTTATGCAGGTTATCCGGGTGGCCGGCCTGGCAAACCAAAAAGGACCGAACATTCAGGCTGCTTTGCGCCGTATTCGGGAAGAGCGGGGAGAGATTGACCTGGAGTGGCTGAAGGAGCTTCCAGTGGAAGAAGCGCGCGAATGGCTGCTCAGCTTCAAGGGTGTCGGGCGCAAAACCACGGCGATTGTCCTCTTGTTTTCGCTGGGGATGCCCGCCTTTCCCGTGGACACGCACATCTACCGGGTTTCAGGCAGAATTGGCTTGCGTCCCCAAAAGCTGGATGTGGATGCCACGCATCAGTACCTGGAAGCTGCTGCTGACCCTGCGCAGTATTACGCGATGCACCTAAATCTAATCCGATTGGGAAGGGAAATCTGCCAGGCGCGCAAGCCCGCCTGCGCGCGCTGCCCGCTGGTCGAAATCTGCCAGTATCCGGATAAGGTATTGGGCTGAGCTACGCGCCGGGTTCCAGGCTTCCCACCAGCGACCAGGGTCCCGTCCATGTGATTTTTACCTGGCGTTCCTGACCGGTCAGGTCTTCTTCCGAATCCACAAAGACAATCCGATTGGTGGGGGTGCGACCGTACCAGCGGCCTTTGATGCGGTGTTCGAATAATACCGATGCGCTTTGCCCCAGTAAACCCTGATTGAGTTCTTTCAGGATTCCTTCCTGCAGGTCTTCCAGAAGGCGGAATCGGCGCATTTTTTCCTCGGCGGGCACGTCGTCGGGCAGTTCACGCGCGGAATAGGTGCCGGGGCGGGGGGAGTAACGCGCCAGATGGGCGACGTCCAGGCGCAAATCCGCCAGCAGGTCGTAGGTTTTCTGAAAAGCCGCTTCCGTTTCGCCAGGGAAGCCAACGATAATATCAGTCGCGATAGACACGCCTGGAATGCGTTCGCGCAGTTTTGCTACCAGTTCGCGGTACTGTTGGTTGGTGTACCCGCGGCGCATTGCCAGTAGGATATTGTCATCGCCCGCCTGGATGGGAACCTCAATATGCGGCATAACTTTGGGAAGTTCCGCCACGCTCGCGATCAGGTCGTCGCTCATCCAATTCGGATGGGAGGTCAGGAAGCGTAGCCGTTTAATTTCAGGGATTTCTGAAAGTAAAGCCAATAATTCAGGTAAGCGCGGGCTGCCAGGAAGGTCCAGGCCGTAGCGGTCGATAATCTGCCCCAGGAGGACAATTTCACGCACGCCTTGGTTAGCAAAAGTGCGCGCGTCCCGCAGGATTCTTTGCGCGTCACGGCTGCGCTCGCGTCCGCGCTTGAGCGGGATGACGCAGTAGGCGCAAGCGTGCGAGCAGCCGAGCACTACCGGCAGGTTTTCGGACACCGCGCGTTTTTCCCCGGGCACAGCCACACCGAATTCTTCGTCGAGCATGCTGTCAATCTGCATGCGCCAGCTTTGGGCTTGGTCGGCTTGCTGCCGGTTCGAGAGGAAATCCAACAGCGGCTGCGGGTCGGAAGGAGCGGAAAAGACGTCCACCCAGGGGAAGCGTTTTTGCAGGGCGGGGTTGCCGTGCACGCCGACCAGGCAGCCCATCAGCCCAATGATCAAGTGCGGGTTCTGCTTTTTGAGGGGTTTAAGAGAGCTCAGACGCCCAATCGCCTTATCTTCCGCGCTTTGGCGCACGACGCAGGTATTCAACACAATCACGTCCGCGTCGTCGGTGCGGGCAGCCGGTTCGTAGCCCAGGTTTTCGAGCGAACGCGCCAGCCGGCGGGAGTCCGCGGTGTTCATTTGACAGCCTTCAGTCCAGATGTAGTATCGCATAGCTGCTTATTATACAGTTTTCAAGGAATTTCCGAAGCCAAAGATGTTATAATCTTTACATCGGAAACCGCTATCGCAAGGTAAAAGGATTGCCATGGAATTCACAAAAACGGATTACAAACGCTGTATTGTTGTAAAAGCAGTTGGCCGCTTTGACAGCGCCACCGCCGGAGAACTTGAAAAGGTTCTGACCAACCTGATCCCCGCCGACAAAGATATTGTTCTGGATATGTCCGATATTAGTTTTGTTTCCAGCGCGGGCTGGTGGTCCATTATTCGTGTACAAAAAGAACTCAAGAAAAAGCGCGACGACTTGGTTCTGGTGGCGCTTAATGACAACGTAAAGGATTCCATGGACCTTATCGGCATCCTGCAGTATTTCACGGTCTATCCCAACATGGTGGAAGCCCTGGGAAATCTCTAAACCTGACCGTATAAAGTTAAGAAAATGAGGCTGGCATAGATAGATTGCCAGCCTCTTTGTTTTTTCAGCGGACTTGCAGCTCGTAAACTGCTTTTTCGCGCGTGATAGGTGTCGTTCCGGATACCACCAGCACAACGCTCTTGACATTGCCCCCGATAGTGAAGCTCACCTCCGCGCGGTTGTTTTCATCCAGCGCGACGGTTTGCACGCTCGGACTGTCGCCAAGCGTTATCAGACGCAGCGCGTAGGATTGCGGGAGGGTATTACCCAGGCGCACAAAACCCGCGCTCTGCCAGCCCCCGCCGTCCTCTTCCAGATCCGAGGCGTAATTAATCGCGTCCAGGCGGAAATCATCCAGCGCCATGCCTTTGCCATTTACCGCCGCGTCTGTCACGTAGTCGAAGCGGATGTTTACGACCGAACCGACAAAGCGGGACAGGTCCACGCTTTCGGTAATCCAAGCCCGGGAGCTGCCGTTCCAACCGCAGCCATAGGAGTTGCCGGAGGGGTTGCTGGTGGTGCAGGTGCGGGAGTTCAGGATTTGCCAGTTCTCTCCGTCCGTCGAGGCGGAAATGAAGACGTAGTCGTAATCTTTTTCAAGGTCGTACCAGGTGCGGAAGCTCAGCTCAGCGCTGCCGCTAACTGATGACAGGTCAAAAGACCGCTGGAGGGACATATTGGATTCATCCCCGAGATTGGACCAGAAAAACGTACTGCTAGCGGCCTCCCCAAAAGGCAAAATATTGACTGCCTGAGTGCCCTGAAAATTGAGCGTGTAGGTGCCCGGACAAGTAATTTCTATATAATCCACGCCGTATTGGTACACTTCCGTAAGCTCCGAACCAGGGCAAGTGCTAAAGCTGCGTCCGGCACGCGCGCGCGATGGGGAATAGCTGCGGTAATCGTAGCGGCCGTTCTCCAGGTTGGGGTCCAACAGGTAGTTGGCGGCAGCCCAGTCCATAAAGACTTCGTCAGCGGTGTATACCGTGCCCGTGGAAGGATTTATCAGGTTGAGTTCCCGCATCACTGCTTCAAGGCTTACCAGACCGTTTTCTTTGTGCGCCACCAGGGCTTTAGTAGCCTTTTCGCCAAAGCGGTCCAGGAAGTAGGTCATAAACAGGTAAGAGGCGCCGTAATGGGGTCCGTTCTCACCCGTATCCCCGCCCCAGTCCGTCAGCTGCAGATCGGGGTTCAGGAGATAATCGTAATCAAAGCCGCCCGCGTCGAACTCGTTCACATGCTCGGCGAGCATAGAGAAACCTTCATTAACCCAGGTCTCCTCGTTACGGTCCTGGTACCAATGAATCATGTGCTGGAATTCATGCGCCATGGTGCCGTAGATGTAATCTTCCCACAAGCCCACCGTGTCGGAGTTCATCAGAAACATCTCGTGCGCGTTGGAGTAGGGATGCGCTTCGGGGTGCACTTCGTCCGCGGAGGAGAAGTACCCGGCGATGGATGAGCCCAACCCGCCAGCGTAAAGCACGTAAAAGCGCGGGTCGTTATCCACGCCAGGGTTCCATTCCATCCCGAAGAATTCGCGGTTGGTGGGAATGATTTCCTGGTCAAAGGTTTCCGCCAGACGCGTCAGGTCTGATTCGCGGTAATCCACGCCGTCTTCAATCCAGAAATAAATGTTGTCGCCGCGGAAGCGCAGCACGGCTTCCACCTGGAAATTCTCGTTGTTGTCTGTGTTAGAAACCCAAAAAGTCTTGCGGTCCCCGACTTCGTAAGGAGCGTTTAGGTCCGGCAGCGTGAGAGGGACATCCACTTTTCCGCCGAGACGCTCTGCCAAATCCACCGGGTCGTTGACCGGAACAACTTCAGCCTTCAGCGCGGCAAGATTATCCTGCGCCAGGAGTAGATCCGATTGCGATAAGTCTTCTTTCAACGCTTCCTGCAGTGTTTCAGAATGCGCGGCTTCTTGGGTAGGGTTCCCCAGCGTGGGCAAACTGGTTTCCAGGTCGGAATTCCAACGGCTCAGCAGAGCGCCACCAGTGATGGTGAACACACAAGCCAAACAGGCGCATAAGAGCACCAACAGGATGATGATGAAGATTATGATCGTGTTCGCAGATAACTTTTTCATGCATAACTCCCTGTGCGCCGCGAAATTCCGCGCCATGCCTGAGATTATACATCAGGGAGGCAGCTGGCGTTCGCGCTGCGTGTGTCGTTAAGCCGCGGCTTTGACGGCGCGCTTCAGCTCTATTCGGTGCCGGACGATTTTCTGTATCAGTTCAAAGGGCATAGCCTGGTCAAGCGGAAATTGTACCGCTCCCTTGGATGTTTTGTAGGACTTCAGCTCTTCAGCAAAGAAGAGCACAGCTTCCGGGGTCGGGTAAAAGCCGACATGCCTGGTTTGCAGGGCAAAATAGACCAGGATGCCATCCAAAAAGAAAGCCGGCATGCCGTAGGATATTCTCTCCTGCGCTCCCGGCGCTGCCGCGCGAATAGACTGCGCGACTGCATTCAGGAGCGCTTGTTGTTCATGTGGAAACGCGGCGATGTATTCCTCAATCGTCTTTGGCGCGGATTGTGTTGATTTCATGAGTTTACAGTCCTTTGCGGGCGCGCCATGCGCAAATCGCCAGGGTGTGTTCGGGGTAGTGCTCGGAAGTATCCATGCTTAGGCGGACAAAAAAAGGCGTTCCGTCAGCAAACTGGGCCGGGTTGGCTTCCTCCAGAAATTGCAGCAGCTTTGTATGGACCTTGTGCAAGTTATCCAGCACTTCCTGAAGGGACTGCCGGTTTTTGACGAGTACCATATAGGCGTTCAGGGCGTCGATGCTGCCATAAAGCTGGGAGTAGACTGGCGCTGGTTGGCCTGCCAATATATCAGGGAGCGTGGAAAGGGTTTCCTGTTCCCAGCTCGTGACGTGCCCGATGATATCTTTTACCGACCAGGTGCCGCTAACCCCCGGAAGCGTCATTTGTTCCGGGCTGAGCCCTTCGATTGAGGACAGAAACTCCTGCCATCGTTGGTTGAGTATATCCAAAAAGTTTGCCTTGTTCATTTACTTTTGTGCTAGTGTTGAGATTATAACGTTTTCAATCTGGATTCCTGAGAAAAGTAAAAGCTTATAAGAGCAAAGTGATAATGTCCTAAAGTAGCAAAATAGAAATGTCCTGATATGGATGCGGTTTTTTGTAGGTCAGGTTGCGCACTCCAACCTGACGAAATTGGCGGCTTGAAAGACGCAAGCCGCCCTACGATCTGATAAAAGCGGAGACCTACGGTCAAGAACCTCGCACGGTCTGGAGACCGGCGAGATCAAAGCCTGGTTCCATGGCAATTCGCTTACCTTGAAAGAAATTGAGAGAAGACCGAGACAAGGCGCTGTCGTGTCCACCAAATCCGCGAACGCCACTCCGCTTGCGCCTGCTTACGACCATCCCTGGAGAACCTATGGAAAAAAGATAAATGGCAAACCTGTGCTGACAACTTTATCAACCAAATAGGAAATTTCTATTTAGCCTTGATAAGAAAAGTAAAAGCTTGGGATGGAGGTCCAGCCCCGGCATGCTAAAATGGGCAGATGAAAACTTCCTATCAGATGAGCATCTCCCAAACCGCCTTCAGGCTGACAATTTCCCTGGGGCTGCTCTTATTGCTTCTATCCGCCTCTTCGGCTGCGCTGTGGGACCCAATCCAGGGGATGCGGGAATTCAGCCGCGATGTTGAATTTGACTTTACCGAGTGGACCGCCCGGGCGCTTTTCCAGAAAGCGGTGTCCGCGGCGCTGCGCGCAGAGCGATTTCTGGACCCCGCCCAGCAAAACACGCTCGTACAAACTTATCTGGAGCAGGTAAATACCACTGCCCAGTGGAGCGCGCGCCTGGACCAGGCGGTTGCCCAGCCCAAGCTGGCGAACCGCGCGGAGATTATCACGCGCACCCGCGCGGAGTTGACAAACGCGAAACAAAGGCTGGCGGCTCTTAGCCCATTGACCGAAGCGGTTATTCAATCCCGAACGGAAAGCATGCTTGCAGAGCTTGGTTTTGGAGTGGGCGGGCAGGTGCTTCCGCCGGTGCTTTACCAGGTGACAGATTTGCCGCTGAATCTGATTGTCTCCCCCCGGGAGGAAATTCGCACGGTTTTCTCCACCAACCTGATTGCTGGATTGGATACGCTCCAAAAAGAGGCGATTGAGGATGGAATTTACACGAAATACGGCTATTCCGCATTGGTGGAACCGATTGGGGGGCTGGGAGCTTATCCGACTATGGTGATGCGCACCACGGATTTTAACTGGCTGACAGAAACCGTGGCGCATGAGTGGATTCATAATTACCTCACATTTACACCCCTGGGGATACGCTACGACGCGAGTCCGCAGATGCGCACGATTAACGAAACCGTTGCCAGCCTGGCTGGCGAGAAAATCAGCCGGGAGATGATCGCGCGGGACTTTCCGGACTATGCGCTTCCGCTGCCTGGGCCGAGGATGCGTTCGCGTCTGCCGGCAGAAAGCGCTGAGAGCTCAACTGTATTCAACTTCCGGGCAGAGATGCGCAAAACGCGCGTGCGGGTGGATGAACTGCTGGCCGAGGGGAAAGTGGATGAGGCTGAAGCTTACATGGAAGCCCGCCGTCAATTCTTCTGGGAGCAGGGCTATGGGCTGCGCAAACTGAACCAGGCGTATTTCGCGTTTTACGGTTCTTACAACGACCAGCCCGGCGGCGGCGCCTCTGGGAGCGACCCGGTGGGTCCGGCGGTCCGCAGATTGTGGGCGCGCAGCCCCGACCTGAAGACCTTTATCGACACCATCCGCGGCGTTCGGTCGTTTGAGGACTTGCAGGAAAAGCTAAGCCGGCAGCCTTAGCGCTTTTCACTCCCAGGGAATCAGCGGCCGGGAGATTTTTTCCAACAGAGCCGGGTTCATTTCGCCCTTGCTTACCAGGTCCCTGCCGCACTGCTTCACCAGGTCCAGGATTTCTTGCGCGCTTTCTGCCAACTCCGGCCTCTGCAAAGCGCAGGCGTGC
>ERZ1645187.2550-NODE-2550-length-15937-cov-18.597406_pt1 | contig 15937 bp, 14 predicted proteins | sample MGYA00575352_ERZ1645187 | MGnify/ENA primary metagenome ERZ1645187 (study PRJEB40837, sample SAMN11349314) | freshwater sediment metagenome | isolation source: river sediment | host: Sediment | place: India: Wazaribad , New Delhi | collected 2017-02-21 ... | reverse complement strand
AGGCGCGGCCGGCGAAGTCACTTTCGATCTTGGTGAGTATCCACGCGAACGCGACAAGGCAAATGATGCCGGGAACGAGCCACAGCGCAGAGCTGCCTTTGCGAACCCACATCCAGAACGTGAAGCAGCCGGCAATCTCGGCAATTGCCGCTGCGACACAGAGTGCAAGGCTCGCCATCGCTCGGTTTCTCACAGTGCTCGTTGTTGACGCTCATGGTGATCGTGTCCGTGCCGCTCACCACCGAGAACACCACGATCGACATCGGTCCCGAACTCCCTGAATGCTTGCCGGAGGATCAGGAACGACGAATTCAGGAACAACGCGGCCATGATGCCAGCCACGACCAGATCCGGCCAAGCTGTCGACGTGCCCCAGACCCCGAGTGCCGCAATCATGACGGCGACGTTGCCGATGGCGTCGTTCCGCGAGCACAGCCAGACCGATCGAACATTGGAATCGCCGTCCTTGTAGCGCATCAACAGCAGGACGCTCGTCACGTTCGCGGCCAGGGCCATGAACCCGATGCCGCCCATAATCTCGGCGCGCGGCACGCCCAGCACCAGGAGGCTGTAGGCGGTCGCGCCGAACACCCAGAGCCCCATCAACGTAAGGCTCGCGCCTTTGACCAGCGCCGCGGTCGCGCGGGTTCTGAGGCTGGCGCCAATGACGGCCAGGCTCATGCCGTAGGTCAGTGTGTCGCCGAGGAAGTCGAGCGCGTCGGCCTGAAGAGCTTGAGAGCCGGCGAGCTTGCCCGCCGCCATCTCCACGATGAACATGATCGCGTTGATGCCGATCACCGTCCAAAGAACGCGCTTGTAGCGCGGGTCCATGCCGTCGAACTGCGGGCTGCCCGAGCAGCCGCAAGCTCCATTCGATGTGCAGCAATCGCTCATGAATCTTCTCCTCGAAATCCCAGCATGTCATCCTACATTCTATAGTCACTAGAGGATCAAGAGGTGCTCTATGGCCACTTTCGCGATCGGAGACGTTGCGCGACGGACGGGCGTAAAGGTCTCTACAATCCGCTACTATGAGAGCATCGGGCTGTTGCCGCGGCCGGAGCGCACGGCATCCAACCGGCGCACCTATGGCGAGCAGCTGCTGCAACGGCTCTCCTTCATCCGCCATTCGCGGGAGCTTGGGTTTGAGATCCCTGCAATTCGCGAGCTGCTAGGTCTCGCAGATTCGCCCACCGCATCGTGTGCGGATGCCGACAGTATCGCCCGGCAGCGTCTTCATGAGATCGACAGCAAGCTCGAGCGATTGCAGGCCCTTCGGGCCGAGATCCAAGGCATGGTGGATACCTGCTCGCGCGGTCGGGTCGCGACGTGCCGTGTGATCGCGGCGCTGGCGGAGAATTCCGCCGATCAGGGGCGGGAGATGGCATCCGCAGATGAACGAGCGGGATGTCGCACCGATCGCCCGCTGGGCGGCAGGCCGAATGGAACGGTACGTCGCAAGGCCGTCAGAAGGTGACAAGGATTGGATTGCGCTTAACCATTTCTGGCGTGCGCGCGAGAATGTGAAGGGCGTCCGTACCGGGAAGCTTGACCTCGGATGCCGAGAGAGGATGATGCATCCTGGGAAGGATGGTCAATTGTCCTTGCGGCGCCACATCGTCGTTCTACTCGTCGCGCTGGCGGTCGCCACCGCGCCTCTCGGCGCGGCCGTCTCCGGTACGCGCTTGGCGGAGCATGGGGCGACGGATCTCAGTGCGGCCACGCCCGCTCGTTCCGACATGTCGGGCATGACGGACATGGCCGATTGCGAGAAGATGATGGGAAAGTCGGGCTCCGCCGACTGCCCCTGTTGCGATCCGCAGAAGGCCTGCCCACCCGAAGCGTGCCTCGCCAAGTGCTACAAGGTCTTTGGCGATCTGCCTCGCCCACTCCTGGCGCGCCTGTTCGTCGCCCAGATGTTCGACGCGGCCGAGCCTGATCGGCCGCCGAAACGATCCATCCGGCCTGATACTCCACCTCCCCGAACCTGATCCATCGACGACGGGCCCCGCTGCTGCGGGCAACGGCGCGTGGGCATCTGCCCTTGGCGCTACGCGCGCCCGGCATGGTGCCGGCGCGCGTCAAAGCTCATTCGACAGGATCAGATCATGACATTCCAGACAGCCCTTCGCGCCGGCTTGATCGGCCTCGCGCTCTCCACCGCCGCCGCAAGCGTGATCGCCGGAGCGGCAGACTACGAGTTCCAGCCGCTCAAAGTCGACGTGAAGAACGGAGCCGGCAGCGAGCTGGCCGTGCGCCTCGTTCACAAGCCATCCGGCAAGCCCGTCACCGGGGCAGTGCTGTTCCGCACGCGGCTCGATATGGCGCCCGACAACATGGCCGACATGACGGCCAAACACGAGGCGATGCCGTCGTCCGAGCCCGGCGTCTATCGCTTCAAGGCCGACCTCACCATGGCCGGCGGTTGGGCGTTCCGCGTCATGGCCAAGGTGCCTGGCGAGAAGGACACCGTTCAAGCTGTCGTCGTGTTCCAGGCCAAGGACTGAGGAGAACCCGATGCGCAAGCTCCTCACCGGGGGGATCGCCATCGTGGCGGTCCTCTCTGCCAGCGTTGCCGGCTACCGTCTTGGTGCCGGCGCTTGGCCCACCCTTCGCACCTCGACGACGGCCGTAGCTCCCGAGGCCATCGCGATGCCGGCCGCTAAGCCGAACGAGCGCAAGGTGCTCTATTGGAAGCACCCCGACAACGATGCAGATTTCGCCGCCGAGCCGAAGAAGACCGGCGATGGCCGCGACTATGTCGCTGTCTACGACGACCAGGAGGCCGACTTCGCTCAAGCCAAACCGAAGGAGCCACCTTTGGCCGCGGGCGGCGCGCCGAAAAAGCTGCTCTTCTACCGCAATCCAATGGGCCTGCCCGATACCTCGCCAATGCCGAAAAAGGATTGGATGGGGATGGACTACATCCCCGTCTACGAGGGCGAGGAGGATGAGCCCGGCACCGTGAAGGTCAGCGTCGCCAAGTTGCAGAACGCCGGCGTTCGCTCGGAATCTGCCGCGATGCGCCGCCTCGTGCGGCCCATCCGTGCCCCCGGCGTCGCAAAGCCCGACGAGCGAACGTTGCTGACGGTCGCACTGCGCGCCGACAGCTTTATCGAGCGGCTTTACGTCAACGAGACTGGGCGCCACGTGAAGAAGGGTGAACCGCTGTTCCGCGTCTACAGCCCGGACATGGTCAGGGTGCAGGTTGACTATAGAATCTCAGCTAATGCTGCAGGCCCGCGCGATGATCGCGGCGCCCTGCAGCGACTGCTGAACCTGCAAATCCCAGATGCGGTGTTGGCCGAACTCAAGCGCACCCGCGAGCCCGTCATCTCGTTCGATTGGCCGTCGCCCGTGTCGGGTGTCGTCATGCAGAAAAAGGCCATCGAGGGCATGATGATGAAGGCCGGCGCCGAGATGCTGCGCCTCGCCGATCTCTCCTCGATCTGGGTCATCGCCGATGTGCCCGAGCAGGACATCGCTCAGGTTCGCGTCGGGGCCAAAGCGAAGGTGGTGTTCCGCGCGTTCCCGAACGAAGTGTTTGAAGGGCGCGTGACGTTCATCTTGCACGAACTCGAGATGGCGACGCGCACGGCCAAAGTCCGCATCGAGGTCGCAAATGCGGATCACCGCATCAAGCATGAGATGTTTGCCGATGTGGAGATCAACGCCGGTGATGGCGAGGCCGAGCGTCTCAGCGTGCCCGTGTCTGCCTTGATCGACAGCGGCAACCGGCAGGTGGTGATCGTCGATCGCGGCAAGGGTCGCTTCGAGCCCCGCGCCGTCAAGATCGGCGTGCGCGGTGACGGCTATGTTGAGATCGCGGAGGGCATCAAGGCCGGCGAGAACGTCGTCGTCGCTGCCAACTTTCTGATCGATGCCGAGAGCAATCTCAAAGCAGCGCTGTCGACTTTCACCGCCGATCCATCACCTGCACCAGCGGAGAAGCAGCCATGATCGCACGCATCATCCGCTGGTCGGCATCCAACCTTACGCTGATCCTGATCGCGACCGTGCTCGCCACTGGGGTCGGTCTCTATGCCGTGACCAAGGTGCCGCTCGACGCCATCCCCGACCTTTCTGACACGCAGGTCATCGTGTTCTCGGAGTTCTCCGGCCAGGCGCCGCAAGTGGTCGAGGATCAGGTCACCTTCCCGGTCTCGACCGCGATGCTGTCCGTGCCGCGTTCCAAGGTGGTGCGCGGCTTCTCGTTCTTCGGGGTGTCGTTCGTCTACGTCATCTTCGAGGAGGGCACCGACATCTACTGGGCGCGCTCCCGCGTGCTCGAATACCTGTCCGGCGTGACACGGACACTGCCACAAGGCGTCGTGCCGACGCTCGGGCCGGACGCGACCGGTGTGGGCTGGGTCTACCAGTATGCTGTGATGGCCAAGGAGCGGAACCTCGCCGAGCTGCGCTCGACGCAGGATTGGCAAGTGCGCTTCGCCGTCGCCAAGGCGGAAGGCGTCGCCGAGGTCGCGAGCGTCGGTGGGTTCGTGCGTCAGTATTCTGTCGTTGTCGATCCGCGCCGGTTGCGTGCCTTCGACATTCCGCTGGCCAAAATCCGCGAGGCCATCCGCGAGTCCAACATGGATGTCGGCGGCCGCGTGGTGGAATTGGCCGAGACCGAATTCATGGTGCGGGGGCGCGGCTATCTCAAGAGCATCGCCGACATCGAGAGCATCGTGCTCAAGGCGCAGGGCGGCACGCCAGTGCTCATCAAGGACGTGGCGCGCGTCGAGCTGGCTCCCGACGAGCGCCGCGGCGTCACCGAGCTCAACGGCGAGGGCGAGGTCGTCTCCGGCATCGCCATCCAACGCTACGGTCAGAATGCGCTCTCCGTCATTGCCAGCGTCAAGGAGCGACTGGCCGAAATCGCCGGCAGCCTGCCTAAAGGCACCGAGATCGTACCAGTCTACGATCGCTCCGACCTGATCAACCGCGCCATCACCACGCTCAAGGTCACGCTCATCGAGGAAAGCGCCATCGTCGCGCTGGTCTGCTTCGTGTTCCTGCTGCACGCGCGCAGCGCGCTCGTCGCCATCATCACGCTGCCGCTCGGCATCCTCATCGCCTACATCTGCATGTGGGCGCTCGGCATCTCGTCCAACATCATGAGCCTCGGCGGCATCGCCATCGCCATCGGCGCCATGATCGACGCCGCGATCGTGATGATCGAGAACGCCCACAAGCATCTGGAGCGCGCGCCGCCAGAGAAGCCGCGCACGGAAGTGCTGATCGAGGCGGCGAGCGAGGTCGGCCCGTCGCTGTTCTTCTCACTACTGATCATCACCGTCTCGTTCCTTCCGATCTTCGCGCTGGAGGCGCAGGAAGGGCTGCTGTTCAAACCGCTGGCCTGGACAAAGACGTTCGCCATGGCAGCCGCGGCTCTGCTCTCGATTACGGTCGTGCCAGCCCTGATGGTGATCTTCGTGCGCGGGCGCATCGTTCCTGAGCACAAGAACCCGGTGAATCGCTTCCTGATCTGGCTCTATCGGCCGATCATTCGCGGCGTGCTCAAGGCCAAGACGCTCACGATCGGCGTCGCGCTTTTCGTTCTCGCCGGCAGCGTCTGGCCCGCGACCAAGCTCGGCTCGGAGTTCATGCCCAGTCTGAACGAGGGTACGATCATGTACATGCCGACGACACTGCCGGGGCTCTCGATCACGAAGTCGGCCGAGTTGCTGCAGGTCCAGAACCGCATCATCAAGACCTTCCCCGAGGTCGAGAGCGTGTTCGGCAAAGCGGGCCGCGCCGCGACCGCGACCGATCCCGCGCCGACCGAGATGTTCGAGACGGTGATCAACCTGAAGCCGCCAAAGGACTGGCGGGCTGGTGTAACCATCGACAGCCTGATCCAGGAAATGGACAAGGCCCTGCAATTCCCCGGCATCTCGAACGCCTGGACGATGCCGATCAAAGCGCGCATCGACATGCTGGCGACCGGTATCCGCACGCCGGTCGGCGTCAAGGTGATCGGCCAGGATCTCAACGTGATCGAGAAACTCGCGCGCGACATCGAGGCGGCCATCAAGTCGGTGCCGGGCACGTCGAGCGCCTTCGCCGAGCGCATCATCGGTGGCTATTACCTCGACATCGAACCGGATCGGCGCGAACTCGCCCGCTACGGACTGATGATGGGTGACGTGCAGCAGGTGGTGTCATCGGCATTGGGTGCGGAGACGGTGACAACGACCGTGGAGGGCCGCGAGCGGTATGGCGTCTCTGTCCGCTATCCCCGCGACGTGCGCTCCGATCCGCAGGCGATCTCGCGCGAGGTGTTGGTGCCGCTTCCCAACGGCGCCTCGATCCCGCTCGGACAGGTCGCCAAGGTATCGCTCGTTCAAGGCCCCGCCTCGATCCGCACCGAGAACGCCCAACTCGCCGCCTACATCTTCGTCGATGCGCGTGAGCGCGACCTCGGCAGCTACGTTGCCGACGCCAAGAAGGCCGTCGCGGCCTCGGTCAAGTTCCCGCCGGGCTACTACGCCATCTGGAGCGGCCAGTTCGAGTTCTACGAGCGAGCCAAGAAGCGGCTCGCCGTCGTAGTGCCTCTGACGCTGCTGATTATCCTGCTGCTGCTCTACCTCAACTTCCGCCGCATGACCGAGACGCTCATCGTCATGCTATCGCTGCCGTTCGCACTCATCGGCGGACTTTGGCTGATGTGGTGGATGGGCTTCAACCTCTCCGTTGCCGTCGCGGTCGGGTTCATCGCGCTTGCCGGCGTGGCCGCCGAGACCGGCGTCATCATGCTGATCTATCTCGACCACGCCTGGGAGGATCAGAAGCGCACGGCAATCGCTGAAGGTCGCGCCGTCACCCGCGCCGATCTTACCGCCGCGATCATGGAAGGCGCCGTGGAACGCGTGCGCCCGAAGATGATGACCGTGATCGCGATCATGGCCGGCCTCGTGCCGATTCTGTGGAGCCACGGCACCGGCTCCGAGGTCATGCAGCGCATCGCCGTGCCGATGATCGGCGGCATGGTCTCGTCGACCGTGCTGACGCTCGTCGTCATTCCCGCGATCTATGCGCTGGTGAAAGGTTGGCGGTTGCCCGCCACAGCGCAAAAAGAAATGGCAGCCGTTACTTGAGCGAGCGGCAGCATCCCGATTTGATTCCGAATTGATTTGCGCAAGCTCGGCGCGATGATGATCGCGCCGAGCCCGTGTCGCGTGATCTACATCATGCAGCCCATGCCGGTCAGGAGTTGATCGGCCTTCTTCTTCTGGTCCGCGCTGAGACCGCCGTACAGCGCCGCCAGGGCCGGCTTGATGTCCTTCAGCACCTCCGTGCGCTTCTCCATCATGGCGATGCGAGCGTCGATCCGCTCGACCGGCGATTTCGCGTCCATCATCGACATCATCGACTTCTGCATGTCCTGCATGCCCATCAAGTTCTTCCGGATTTGCGACGCGTAGGCCTCCCAGGCGGCGTTCTGGGCATCGGTGATGGCAAGCTCAGCCTTGAGGAAGGCGATCCTACCCTCCGCATGGCTCGAGCTACCGCCCATCATCGGGCAGTTGGCCATCATTTCCATCATGCCTTGACCCATCATGCCGCCGCCCATCATCCGGCCCATCATACCGGGTCCCATCATACCGCCGGGCATCGGGGCCTGTTGCTGCCCCTGTGCCGCCCCGGGCGCAGCCCCGCCCGGGTGATGCGGATCCGGAGCCGTTTGCGCCAAGGCGACCGCGGCTCCCCCGATCAGGAGGCCGGTCACAACGGCGGCCGTTGAAAATCGCTTGAAGGGTGTCAGCATTATGCTCTCCATCTGGTTATTGTCACATCTCCCCACGAGCATGGCTCATGGATCGGTTCCGGTTTTGGAACCCCAAGGTGGACCCTCTGTGCAGCGCTGGCGCAGGCAACGACCGGATCGTCAATTCTGCCGGTTCCTGGCCCAATCGGAATCACGGGGCCGACAACATCAGAACTCTAACCGCGCACCGGTAACTCAGCGTGTCGCGTTGGTTTCGAATTGTGTCAGGCCGGCGTCGCCGAGGCGGTCACGTCAGCGCGGCATTGCGATCGCTCCACGGGACTCGGCCGATTGCGAGCCACATCGCCAAGGTCGGCACGACGATCCACTGGAACAGCGGCGCCAGTCCCGTTCCCAACACCGGCAGCGTTGGCATCAGATCTGAATAGGCCCAGCTGCCGCGAACGCTGACGTTCAGCCACTCGCTATAGATCGTGTAACTGACTCCAAGCAGCAGGGTCAGCAGCCACACGGGCCGGGTTCCCGAATTTGGCCAATTCGGTCGACCGACAATCGCAAGCGCCATCAGCAGGGACAGCCCCGCGATCATCGCATCACCCACGGTGCAATGGATGACGGCGAAGGCCTGCTCTCGGAGCGTGCCCTTGGTCCACAGCGTGTAGAGCGGCAGTTGAAGGACTTCCCATGCAAGATGCACGGCCAACGATGCACTGATGTACCGGCGCAGCGCCGAAGGCCACTCGGTGATCTTCAGCTCTGCGCTCATCGCCTACAGCCTCACGGTGTTGAGCCGCAGCGCATTGCCGATGACACTTACGGAAGAGAGTGCCATCGCAGCAGCTGCGATGATCGGTGACAGCAGGATGCCGAGGAAGGGATAGAGCACGCCCGCCGCAATCGGCACACCTGCGGCATTGTAGATGAACGCGAAGAAGAGGTTCTGGCGGATATTCGACATCGTCGCCGCCGAGAGATGGCGCGCCCGAACGATGCCGTTGAGGTCGCCCTTGAGCAACGTCACGCCGGCGCTTTCCATGGCGACATCCGTTCCCGTGCCCATGGCAATGCCGACATCGGCCGCGGCGAGCGCCGGAGCGTCGTTCACGCCGTCACCGGCCATCGCAACGATCCGCCCCTGAGCCCGGAACCGCTCGACGATCTTACTCTTGTCCTCGGGCAGGACCTCGGCCTCGACCTCGGTAATGCCGAGCTCCGCGGCGACAGCATTGGCGGTCGTCTTGTTGTCACCAGTGAGCATGACCACGCGAATGCCCGCCGACCGCAAGGCTGCAATCGCTGACGGCGTGGTCGCCTTGATCGGGTCGGCAATGGCCAGGATGCCGGCCGCCTTGCCGTCGAGCGCAACGAAGATCGCGGTCGCGCCGTCCCGGCGCAGCTCGTCGGCCGCCGACGCGAGGCTGGCCGTATCGATGCCGGCCTCGCTCATGATCCGCTGATTGCCGATGACGAGCTTGCGTCCGCCGACCGAGCCGACGACGCCCTTGCCGATAGGGGAATCGAAACTCTCCGATTGTGCAAGTGTGAGGCCCAGCTCGTTCGCGGCGCGCACGATCGCTGCCGCCAGCGGATGCTCGCTCGACCGCTCCAGGCTCGCCGTCAGCCGCAGCAACTCGGCTTCATCGATGCCCGGAGCAGTCCTGATTGCGACCACGCTCGGCCTGCCCTCGGTCAACGTGCCGGTCTTGTCGACCACGAGCGTATCGATCTTCTCCATCCGCTCCAGAGCTTCGGCGCTCCTGATCAGCACGCCGGACTGCGCGCCGCGTCCGACGCCGACCATGATGGACATCGGCGTCGCAAGCCCGAGTGCACAAGGACAGGCGATGATGAGCACAGAAACGGCGGCGATGAGCCCGAAGGTCAGTCGCGGCTCAGGGCCCCAGATCAGCCACGCGAAAAAGGCAACAAGTGCGACCGCGATGACCAGCGGAACGAACCAAGCGGACACCTGGTCCGCGAGCCGCTGAATGGGAGCCCGGCTCCGTTGCGCCTGGGCGACCATCTGAACGATCTGCGCAAGCACCGTGTCGCGACCAACCTTGTCGGCGCGCATGACGAAGCCGCCCGATTGGTTCATCGTCCCGCCGACAACCAAATCGCCGACCGACTTCGTAACCGGCATGGACTCGCCGGTGACCATCGACTCGTCGATAGCGCTGCGCCCGTCGAGGATCTCGCCGTCGACAGGAATGCGTTCCCCAGGACGTACTCTCAAGCGATCGCCGGCCACGACCTGTTCGAGGCTCACGTCCTCGTCGCTGCCGTCCGGCCGGACCCGTCGCGCCACCTTAGGCGAGAGATCGAGAAGCGCGCGTATGGCCCCGCTCGTCTGCTCCCGGGCCCTCAGTTCCAAGACCTGGCCGAGCAGGACAAGAACGGTGATGACCGCGGCCGCCTCGAAGTAGATGGCGACAGAGCCATCGCCGGCTCGCATCGCGGCCGGAAACAGACCCGGCCAGATCGTGCCGACCACACTGTAGACCCAGGCGACGCCGGTGCCCATGGCGATCAGCGTGAACATATTGAGGTTTCGCGTCTGGACCGAGGCCCACCCACGCACGAAGAACGGCCAGCCCGCCCACAAGACGACCGGCGTCGCGAGCACAAGCTGTAGCCAATTGGAACTCTGCTGTCCGAGCCATTGATGCAACCCCGTCATGTGTCCCCCCATCTCGAGCGCGATCACGGGGACAGAGAGCGCGAGGCCGATCCAGAACCGCCGCGTCATGTCGGACAGCTCGGGATTTGGCGCGTTGTCGGTCGAGACGATCTCTGGCTCGAGCGCCATGCCGCAGATCGGGCACGAACCAGGACCTTCCTGCCGGATTTCGGGGTGCATCGGGCACGTGTAGATAGTGCCTGCCGGAATGGGCGCCGAGGGCTCCGTTGATGGCTTCAGATATCTGGCGGGTTCGGCGGCGAACTTCTCGCGGCACTTAGCCGAGCAGAAGTAGTAGGGCAGACCGTCGTGAGTATATCGGTGCTTTGCCGTATGCGGGTCGACGGTCATGCCGCAAACCGGGTCTGCCACAACCTGCTTGCCCGCATCGGGGCTACCATGAACGTGGTCGTGGTGCGGACCCGCCGGCCGGTGCGAGTGGCTTTGCTTCACGGTCATATTGGCCCCTTTGCCTGAACTAAGTTTCGGGCAGTTCGCGGTGCTGGCGCGACGCTGAACATGAGTGGCAGGGCAGATCGCGACAAGCCGGAACCGCTCAATGAAACACTTTGAAACAGAGCCGATACCGGACGATACGAATGTTGGGCTAAGCTGCCCGCGCCACAGCAGACCGCGAGCCATGACAACAAAAGATCCCGAACTTAACTCACAACCGTCGCCCGCCAGCAGCGACGGCCACATCCTGATCGTCGATGACGATGCACAGATCCGCCAGCTCGCAGGAAAGTTTCTGCGCGAGCACGGCTATCGCGTGACCATGGCCGGCGACGGCCGCGAGATGCGGCAGGTTCTCGAGACGGCTGCCATCGATCTTATCCTGCTGGACATCATGCTCCCGGGCGGCAATGGTCTCGATCTCTGCAAGGAGATCCGCACCCGCTCGTCGCTCCCCATCATCATGTTGACGGCAAGAGGGTCAGAGACCGACCGTATCGTCGGGCTGGAGATCGGCGCCGACGACTACGTTGCAAAGCCCTTCAACCCGCGCGAGCTTCTGGCCCGGATCAACTCGGTTCTGAGGCGCACACGCAATCATCAAGGCGCGGGCTCCGAATCCGGGGGCCATTTGCTTCGGTTCGAAGGGTGGTCACTCGACACGCGGCGGCGGGAGCTAAATGATCCCAATGGGGTGGTCGTCGATCTGTCGACCGGCGAGTACGACTTGTTGCTCACGTTTCTCGAGCTGCCGCAACGGGTCCTTACGCGCGATCAGCTAATGGATAGCGCCAAGCACCGGATGGCCACCGGTTTCGACCGGGCCATCGATATCCAGGTTAGCCGGCTGCGAAAGAAGCTCGGCTCCGAAGAGGATGGCCAGAACATGATCAAGACCATCCGAGGGTCGGGCTACATGTTCGTGCCGGCGGTCACCCGGGCATGATCCGCGCGCTCGATACCGTCGTCGCCCGCGTGATCCTGGTCTCGCTACTCGGCATCACGCTTGTTCATGTTCTGAGCCTCTGGATGTACCAGCGCGCGCTCGATCAGGAGTTGTCACGAGCGCATGAGGCGCGCCTCGCCGAGCGCCTGATCTCCATCAAGCGAAGTGTCGCTCTGGCACCCCGCGAGCAGCGGGAGGCACTGGCGCACGACCTGTCCGGAGGACCGATCGAGGCGCACTGGAATCTGAACAGGGGAGCGGTCGCGGGCGGGCCGGGCGTCGAGACGTGGAGTGGACTCAGCGACCAGATCAGAAGGCTCGCCGAGGACACGAAGAGCGACGATGTCGTCATAGGAACCAGCGTCGACCCTCACGTCGCGCTGCTCTCGCTCAGATTGGCGGACGAGAGCTGGCTCAATGTGAGCCTGTTCGCCGCTAGTCACCCACATGCCAGTGGCCATGGCACGCTACTTTCGACGAGCCTCATGGCGCTCGGCGTCGTTCTGATGTCGCTTCTCATGGCACGCTGGCTGACACGGCCGATCCGTGAGATTGCTGACGCCGTCACGCTGCTATCGCCTGAAGACGCCGCGTCTGCCATCCCCGAAGCCGGCCCGCGAGAGGTGCGGCATCTCGCTCGGTCATTCAACGACATGAGCCGGCGCATTGCCGATCTCATCACGCGTCGGACGCAGGCGCTGGCGGCAGTTTCGCATGACTTGAGAACGCCGCTGACCCGACTGCGACTCCGGCTGGACGATCTTCCCGATCCCGCACTTAAGCAAGCCATGGCGACCGATATCGACGAGATGGAGCAGATGGTCGAGGCCACGCTTTCGTACCTCAAGGGGGATCAGGCCGACGAAATTCGCCGGCCGGTCGACCTCGTTGCCCTGCTCGAGACGATCGTCAACGACGCGCGGGACATGGGGTCGGACGCCACGCTGGCGGCACCGTCACATGTCGTCGTCAACACTCGGATGCTCGGCATGAAGCGCGCCTTCTCCAACCTTGTTTCGAACGCGCTGCGCTACGGCAGCCGGGCTCGCGTGGGCGTCCGCAACAATGACGGTGATGTCGTTGTGACGATCGACGACGACGGCCCGGGCATCCCGGCCGACAAGATAGAAGTGGTTCTGGAGCCCTTCGTGCGCCTTGAAGAGTCTCGCAACGTCGCCACCGGCGGTGTCGGGCTGGGGCTAACCATCGCCAAGAACAATATCGAGGCGAACGGGGGCAGATTGCATCTCGCGAACCGCAACGAAGGCGGCCTTACTGTGACTGTCGTTCTTCCCGCCGCGATGTGAGCTTGAGGCAGTGCGGCTGCATCAGCGATCCCGATGCAGCCGGTGGCGTTATGCCGGATGTCTTGTTGCAGGGGGCCTCAGCCACCGCTCTTCTGCTGGTCCTCGAAGAAGCAGTCCGACCACTTCTTGCAATGGTCCGCCTGCGCCGCCGTCGCGATGCCGGTGAGCGACAGGATCAGTAGCGTGCCGACTAGAATGCGTCTCATGATGAGCCTCCATCATTGGCTTGTTCATTGTTGCTCCCGATAACCGGACCATATCGCCAAAGAGAGTCGGCGGTTCGGTTGCGAAGCCCACACACAATAGCAAACGACTGTTTCACCGTTATTTCCGCGGCATTCCAAATTGTTTCACGGGCAGACTTTCTTTGAGCACCGGGTGACCGCCCGTCATCACGGTGCGCCGAAACAATTTGTTACAGTCGCGAAACGCGAAGTCACGCGGCGCAGGATAGGGTCGCGTTCGATCGGTTGTTCTGAACGTGAGGCCACATGCGGTTTCCGCCCACCAAGTTCGCGATGTCGCTGCTCGTATCAGTGGCGATACTGCTCGGTGCCGCGTCGGCTAACGCCCACGAGGGGCATGACCACGGTGCGCCGCCTCCACCGACGTCGAGCACCATCGCGCCACGCGCAGACGCCTCCTCAGCAGACTTGGAACTCGTTGTCATCGCGCGCGGCGACAAGGTCGAGATCTATCTCGACACTTTTCGCGCCAACGAGCCGGTCGATGGCGCAGAGATCGAGATTGATGCGCCGGGAGGGGTACTGAAACCGATCGCGGCGGGGCCGGGATTTTACACTGTTGCCGCTCCGTTTGCGTCCAAGTCCGGCAACCACGATCTTGCCGTCACCATCTCGGCGAACGGTATCGTCGATGTCCTGACCACCACACTCAAGGTCCCGCCCTCGACGCAGCCACAGGCGGTAGCGGCGCCGCGCCCATGGTGGGGCATCGATCCGGCGATTGCCAAGGATTTGTCTCAGCGCGTCGGAGAGCCCGGCACGTCACTTCTGCTGACCCTCGGACTTGGATTTGTCGCAGGCATCGCCGTAACCGCCTTCGCACTCCGACGGCGGCGTGTGGCCATGGGCCTGATCCTGCTGGCCGCCTTGCCGTTCGCAATGCGGACCGGTGTGTTGGCTGATGCCGCGCCCCAGGCGTCCGCGCCCGGGACAGCGGCGCGCGATGTCTCGCAGCGGTTTCCGGATGGAGCACTGTTCGTGCCGAAGCCGACGCAGCGGATACTGGGGTTGCGCACGATTTTCACCGAGCAGCGCGCACATCGCAGGGCGATCGAGCTTCCGGGCCGTGTCATACCTGACCCGAACGCCAGCGGGCTCGTTCAGGCTGCAGTAGGCGGCCGGCTGTTGCCGCCGCCCGGCGGGTTCAAGCCTCTGGGCACCGCTGTCAAGTCGGGCGACGTCCTGGCCTATGTCAATCCGCCGATCAGTTCCGCGGATCTCACCACGCAGCAGCAGCAAGCCCGCGAACTCGATCAGCAGATTTCCGTCGTTTCTCGCAAGGTCGAGCGGCTGCGGGCCATCGAGAAGATTATCGCCAGAGGTCAGCTCGAGGACGCGGAGCTGGAGTTGAAGGGACTGCACGAGCGCCGGGCCAATCTGGCACGCGCCAACAAGGAGCCGGAGCCGCTCGTTGCTCCCGTCAACGGTGTGATTGCAGCCTCCAACGCCGTCGCGGGCCAGATGGCGGAGCCCAACTCGATCATATTCCAGATCGTTGATCCGCAACGCCTCTGGGTCGAGGCGCTGAGCTTCGAGCCGCAGTCGACCAACGGTTCGGCACAGGGGCTGTTTGCCGGCGGCAGATCGATCGAGCTAGCTTACGTCGGCACTGGGCTCGCCGATCGCAATCAATTCGTCCCGGTTCATTTCTCCATCCGCGGTGACGCATCCGGGCTCCGCGCCGGCCAGTTCATGACGGTCCTGGCGACCACGACCAATGACCGGAACGGCATTGCCGTGCCGCGCGAGGCCGTTCTTCGCGGCGCCAACGGTCAGAGCATCGTCTACGAGCACAGCAACGCCGAGCGGTTCGTGCCTCGGGAGGTTCGCATTGAGCAGCTTGATGCAGAACGCGTTTTGATTGTCGCTGGCATCGAGCCAGGTAAACGCGTGGTCACGACAGGCGCTGAACTGCTGAACCAGATCCGCTGATCCTCCCATTATCTTGAGCACAAGGAGAAATAGCATGGCCGTCGTGAACTACAGGGCTGCACGCATCGTCGGAGTCGGCATCGCGAGCGCAGCGGGGCTCGCAGTCGGATCGATGACGTTTGCCCAGGATCATTCGAAGATGAACCACGGCGAGCACAACATGGCGACATCCGCTGCTGCGTCACCAGCGGCAAAGGCCTTCGAGGCGGTCAACGCCAAAATGCACAAGGACATGACGATGTCGTTCAGCGGGGACGCGGACGTCGACTTCGTCAAGGGCATGATTCCGCACCATGTCGGCGCGGTCGACATGGCCAACGTCGTCTTGCAATACGGCAAAGATCCGGAAGTCCGGAAGCTGGCCGAAGAGATCATCAAAGCGCAAGAAATCGAGATCGCGTGGATGCGCAATTGGCTCAAGAAGAAGGGCGCGCAGTGACGCTCGTGAGATATCCGATGCCGTGTTCCACCAGGACGCCGGAGTTTCGGACCTGACCGTGGCAGTGCGAGTTCAAAGCCCTACGAAGTACAGCACATTTTCGAGATAGGACGACGCGGCGGCCATGTTCACATTTCTGGTTACAGCTTCGCTCCGCAATCGCCTGCTGGTGCTAGCACTCGCGGCCGTGATGGTGCTCT
>ERZ1645187.2549-NODE-2549-length-15938-cov-8.114588_pt1 | contig 15938 bp, 12 predicted proteins | sample MGYA00575352_ERZ1645187 | MGnify/ENA primary metagenome ERZ1645187 (study PRJEB40837, sample SAMN11349314) | freshwater sediment metagenome | isolation source: river sediment | host: Sediment | place: India: Wazaribad , New Delhi | collected 2017-02-21 ... | reverse complement strand
CAGAATGCGTGACACGGCAAAATCAGAATTTCCAGACAACAGGTTGCTCAATCGCTTAATTTAAGCAATGCGTATTCCTGCAGGTTCCGATTGCCAAATTTAACTGATCGGTTAAACCACGACTCAAAGGAACTGAGAGAGGAGGCCACCTGTGGCAATCAAGACCCGCATTACTGAACTACTAGGCATCGAGCACCCGATCGTTCAGGGCGGGATGCAGTGGGTTGGCACGGCCGAAATGGCCAGCGCCGTTTCCAACGCGGGCGGCCTTGGCATCATCACCGGCCTGACCCAGCCCAGCGCCGAAGCACTCGCCGCCGAAATCGAACGCTGCAAGAGCATGACCAGCAAGCCTTTCGGCGTGAACATGACCGTGTTTCCCGCGATCAATCCGCCCGATTACAAGGCCTACACCCAGGTCATCATCGACAGCGGGGTAAAGATCGTTGAAACCGCCGGTACGCCTGCCGTGCGCGAACTGTGGGAAATGATGAAGCCTGCGGGCATCAAGATCCTGCACAAGTGCACTGCCGTTCGCCACGCCCTTTCCGCTGAAAAGGCCGGGGTCGACGTGATCTCGATCGACGGCTTCGAATGCGCCGGTCACCCGGGTGAAGAGGATATTCCGGGCCTGATCCTGATTCCGGCTGCGGCTGACAAGGTGAAGATCCCGCTGCTCGCTTCGGGCGGCTTTGGTGATGGGCGCGGCCTCGCTGCTGCCTTGGCCCTTGGCGCCGAAGGCATCAACATGGGCACCCGTTTCTGCGCCACGGTCGAAGCGCCGATTCACCAGAACTTCAAGCAGGCGATGGTCGACAATGACGAGCGTTCGACTGCGCTGATCTTCCGTTCGTTCCGCAACACCGCACGTGTTGCCAAGAACAACATCGCCATGCAGGTCGTGGCCGCCGAAGCCGAAGGCAAGCCGTTCGAAGAGGTCGCTCCGCTGGTCAAGGGCACCCGCGGCAAGGAAGGCCTTGTTTCGGGCGACACCGAACATGGCATCTGGACCGCCGGCATGATTCAGGGTCTTATCCATGACATTCCGACTTGCCAGGATCTGGTCAGCCGGATCGTTGCCGACGCCGAAACCATCATCCGCCAGCGCCTGAACAGCATGCTGGCCTGAGCAACTTCCAAGGAGAAACTGAAATGGCCGAAGCCTATATCATCGACGCAGTCCGCACCCCCCGCGGGATCGGCAAGCCGGGCAAGGGCGCGCTGTCGCACCTGCACCCGCAGCACCTGGCGTCCACCTGCCTCAAGGCAATCCGCGACCGCAACAACCTCGACACCAGCACGGTGGACGACATCGTCTGGTCGTGCTCCAGCCAGAACGGCAAGCAGGGCGGCGACCTGGGCCGCATGGCTGCACTGGCCGCCGGTTACGACATCACCGCTTCGGGCACCACGCTTGACCGTTTCTGCGGCGGCGGCATCACCTCGGTGAACCTGGCTGCAGCCTCCGTCATGTCGGGCATGGAAGACTGCGTGATCGCAGGCGGCACCGAAATGATGAGCTTCACCTCGTCCTACGGCGCGGAACTGGCCAATGCCGGGATCAAGCCACTGGGCATGGGTTCGGGCAACCCCGCACTCGACGCAATCCACCCGCAAAGCCACCAGGGCGTGTGCGGCGACGCGATTGCCGCCCGTGAAGGCATTGACCGTCAGGCTCTCGATGCGCTGGCCCTCGTCAGCCAGGAACGCGCTGACCGCGCTATCCGCGAAGGCCGTTTCGACAAGTCGCTGGTCACCGTTTACAACGAAGACGGCACTGTCGCTCTGGACCGTGAAGAATTCCCCCGTCCGGAAACCACCATGGAAGGCCTCGCCTCGCTGAAGGCCAGCTTTGACGCCATGGCCGATTTCGACCTGGGCGGCGGCGTAACCTTCAAGAAGCAGATCCAGCGCGTCTATCCTGAACTCGACTGGAAGGGCGTGCACCATGCCGGTAACTCGTCGGGCGTGGTTGACGGCTCTGCCGCGATCCTGCTGACCAGCAAGGAATATGCAGACAAGCACGGCCTCAAGCCGCGCGGCCGCATCGTTGCCTATGCCAACCAGGGCGATTGCCCGACCCTGATGCTCAACGCTCCGGTTCCGGCAGCGAAGAAGGTGCTGGAAAAGGCTGGCCTGAAGAAGGACGACATCGACGTCTGGGAAATCAACGAAGCCTTCGCGGTTGTCGCTGAAAAGTTCATCCGTGACCTCGATCTTGATCGCACCAAGGTCAATCCGTGCGGCGGCGCCATGGCGCTGGGCCACCCGATTGGCGCAACCGGTTCGATCCTGATCGGCACGGCTCTGGACGAACTGGAGCGTACTGGCGGTCGCTATGGCCTGATCACCATGTGCGCCGCTGGCGGCATGGCTCCGGCCATCATCATCGAACGTCTCGACTAAGACCTAGCAAGCAATCCGGGGTTGCCCAGGCGGCCCCGGATTGCTTCGTTCCGCTCGCAATGACGAATCGATGCGAGAAGGACACCCGATGACCCAGCTGCTTGACCAGATCGCCGGGGTTGTCGGCCCTCAGGGCCTGCTGACCGGAGAAGACGTTTCCGGTCGTGCGGCCGATTTTATGGGCATGACCCATGTGCAGGCCAAGGCGATTGTCCGCCCGGCCAGCACTGCCGCACTTTCCGAAGTGATGAAGCTGTGCCACGCCGCCGGTCAGTCGGTCGTGCCAGCAGGCGGCTATACCGGGCTGGTCCACGGCGCGGATTGCCAGCCGGACGATATTCAGATTTCACTGGAACGGATGCGCAGCATCGAGGCAATCGACCCCGTCGGCCGGACCATGACGGTCGGCGCAGGCTGCCCGGTTCAGGCCGTGCAGGAAGCCGCGGCAGAGGCAGGCCTCAAGTTCGCAGTCGATTGGGGCGCGCGCGGTACGGCTACGGTCGGCGGCGGCATCTCGACCAATGCGGGCGGGAACTCGGTCGTCCGCTATGGCATGATGCGCGACAACGTGCTGGGGATCGAGGCGGTGCTGGCCGACGGCACGGTGATCTCGGCCATGAACAGCCTGCTCAAGAACAATGCGGCTTATGACCTCAAGCAGCTGTTTATCGGCAGCGAAGGGACGCTGGGCATTGTCACCCGCGCCGTGCTGAAGCTGCATTCCGCGCCGCTTTCCACCAATACCGCGCTGCTCGCGCTGGAAAGCTTTGACGCGGTCCAGGCGCTGTTTGTCCATGTCGGCAAGCGGTTGGGCGCGATGCTCACCTCGTTTGAAGTGATGTGGAACAGTTTTTACCAGTTGATCGCGATTGATACCGGCGATCACAATCCCCCGCTGCCGGGCCGCCATGCCTATTACGTGATCGTCGAGGCCGGAGGCACCGATCAGGAACGTGACGGTGCTCTGTTCGAAGCCGTGCTGGGCGAGGCACTGGAGCAGGGCATTGCCGTTGACGCCGTGATCGCCGCCAGCAAAGCCCAGGCCGAACAGATCTGGGCAATCCGCGATGACATCAAATCGCTGACCATGCGGACCATGCCCGCCGTCACCTTTGACGTCAGCCTGCCGATTGTCGCGATGGATGGCTATGTCCGGCAGCTTGAGCAAAATGCCCGCGCCGCCCTTGGCGAGAGCATGAAGCTGGTTGTCTTTGGCCATATCGGTGATGGCAATCTGCACATTATCCTTGGGGCGCAGCCGTTTACGCCGGAAACCCGGCATAAAATCGAGGAACTGGTCTACTCCGCCCTGGTCCCGCATCGCGGCTCGGTCAGCGCCGAACATGGCATTGGCCTCGAAAAGCGCGACTGGCTGCAAATCACTCGCTCGCCCGAAGAACTGGCGCTGATGCGGCGGCTCAAGGTGGCGATGGACCCAACCAACATTCTCAACCCCGGTAAGGTACTGGCATAGGAGGCCAAACGATGAGCGCGATGATCTGTGAAATTTCCGACCACATTGCCACGATCACGCTCAATCGGCCGGAACGGATGAACACCATTTCGTCGGCCATGCTCGACGAACTGACCCGCACGCTGGTTTCTGTGAACGAAAACCCGGATGTGCGGGTGGTGATCCTGACCGGATCGGGCCGCGCCTTCTGCGCCGGGTTGGACCTGAACGAAGCCTCCAGCGGCGAGGGCATTGGCGGCAAGGATCGCCGTCCGCCCGAAACCATCGACCTGCGCAACACGCCGCCAACCGTGCTGTTCGCGATGGACAAGCCGGTGATCTGCGCGCTCAACGGCTCCGCAGCGGGCTATGGCATGGACCTCGCACTGGGCTGCGACATTCGCATCATGGCCGATAATGCGAAGCTGGCAGCCGCTTTCGTGAAGCGCGGCGTGGTGCCGGAAAGCGGCGGCACCTGGTTCCTGCCGCGGATGCTGGGCTGGGCCAAGGCGGCAGAGATCATCTTCACTGGCCGCACCCTGAACGCGGCTGATTGCCTTGCCGAACGGCTGGTCAACAAGGTCGTTCCGGCCGATCAGGTCGCCGCCGAAGCCCGCGCCATGGCAGTCGAAATCGCTGCCAATGCCCCGATGGCAGTCCGCGCTTCCAAGCGCCTGATGCGGATGGGTCTGGACGAGACCTTCGATACCCACGTCCAGCACGTCTACCTGCAATTGCTCCCGCTTTTCGCCAGCGAAGATTTTTCCGAGGGCGTGAAGTCCTTCCTCGAAAAGCGCCACGCTGCTTTCACGGGCCGGTAATCAGCGTTCCAGCAGCACCGCCTCGGTCACGTCCCGCGCGTTGATCGCGCCGGACAGGCCGAGGGCGGTGCGCATGTCCTGTTCGACGAGGCCCAGGTAACGGGTGAGGGCGGGTTCTCCCCCCGCACCAAGGGCCATGACCCAGGGGCGCCCGATCAGCGCAGCCTTCGCGCCCAGAGCCAGCGCGCGGACGAGGTCTTGTCCGGTGCGGATACCGCCGTCGACCAGAAGGTTCGTTTCGCTGCCCACCGCATCGGCAATGCGCGGCAGCATCGTTGCGGTTGAGGCCACGCCGTCCAGTTGCCGCCCACCGTGGTTGCTGACGATCATCCCGTCTGCTCCCACCGCCACTGCCTGCCGCGCGTCATCGGTGTCGAGAATGCCTTTGAGCACAAGATTGCCCCGCCATACCTGGCGCAGCCATTCGATGTCCTTCCACGTTACCGAGGCGTCGAACTGGGTGCCGGTCCAGTGCAGGTAATCGCGCGGGTTCTTCGATTGCTGCACGTACATGGCAATATTGCCAAAGCCGTGCGGTCCGCCCTTCAAACCCACGTCCCAGGCCCAGCGGGGATGGAGCAGCCAGTCGAGCGGGCCAGAGCGGAGCCGCCCCCACAGGCCCAGCCCGCCCGCCATGCCATTGCGAATATCGCGGTAGCGGGTGCCGAGCACCGCAAGGTCGATCGTGAAGACCAGCGTCCGCACTCCGGATTCCCAGGCGCGGCCCAGGATTTCCTGCACGATGCCGCGATCTTTCAGCATGTAGAGCTGGAACCAGGCGGGCCGGTCACTCACCGCGCTGACTTCCTCCAGCGTGCAGATGCCAACGGTGGAAAGGCAGAACGGAATGCCCGCCTTGTCTGCCGCGCGTTTGGCCTGAACCTCGCCGCGCCGCGCGCTCATCCCGCCCATGCCGACCGGCGCCAGGATCAGCGGCATGGCCAGCTGTTCGCCGAACAGGTCGACCGAGCAATCCATCTGCGAGGCATCGCGCAGGACTTTCTGGGTCAGCTGGACGCTTTCCCAGTCTACCGTATTCCGCCGCAGCGTCACTTCTGCTCCCGCGCCCCCGTCGATGTAATCGAACAGGAAGCGCGGCAGGCGCTTTTCCGCCTCGCGCCGGAAATCGGCAAAGCTGGCGGGGAGGAGGTTCAGGGATTTGCCCATTGGTCTGCCCCCTGTGCCAAAAGGCTTACAGCATTGCCTCGATCAGACGCGGCCCCTTGTGCGCCAGTGCCTCCTCCAGCGCCTTGCGGAAGCCTTCGGCCGTGTCGACCCGCACGGCAGGAACGCCCATGCCTTCGGACATCTGCACCCAGTTCAGCCCCGGATTGCGCAGGTCGAGCATCGACAGCGCCTTGGGTCCGGGATTCTGCACGCCCACCCGCATCAGTTCGATATTGAGGATCGCGTAGGAACCGTTGTTGAGGATGATGGTGGTCACATCCAGGTTCTCGCGCGCCATGGTCCACAGGGCCTGGACCGTATACATGCCCGAACCATCGGCCTGCAGGGCGATTACCTTGCGGTCCGGACAGGCAACCGCCGCGCCGACTGCCAGCGGCAGGCCCTGACCGATCGCGCCGCCGGTGAGTTGCAGCCAGTCATGCTGCTTCGCGCCCGCACACATCAGCATCGAAGCACCGCCCTGAGTCGCGCCTTCATCCGAGACGATGGCGTTTTCCGGCAGCAGGTCGGCAAGGATCGCCCCCAGGCTGGCGCTGGTAAGCTTGCCCGGTTCTGCCGGGAACTGGGTAGGCGCTTGTACTAGCGCTGGCTGAGCCGGGGCGTCCAGCGCATCGGCAAGGGCGGTCAGCGCAGCCAAGGCATCTTCGCGCAGCGAGGCGAGGCGGACCAGATCGGCATCGGGCGGGGACAGCCAGCTGGGCTTGCCCGGATAGGCAAAGAACGAGACTGGCGGTTCGGCGCCGCAGAACACGATGGTGCCAAAGTCCTTGAGGAAGGCCTCGGCCTGCTCGCCAAAATAGGGCAGTTTCTCCACCGCTACCCGGCCGGCACCGCGCTGGTGGCGGGTGGCAAAGGTTTCCGCGACGAGGCGGCAGCCGGTGGCGGCGGCAATCCGCCCGGCCTGATGCAGTGCGTCTTCGCGCAGGGCGCGTCCGCCAAGGAACAGGCACTTTTGCCCGCTGCCCGATTTCAGCGCGTCAGCCGCAGCGGCAATTGTTGCGTAAGGGGCCTTGGGCGGGACCGGGATGACTGGCGGGGACACAGGGTGAGAGCCTTCGGTCCAGGCATGGTCAGCCGGAACGATGACTGTCGCGATCTTGCCCGGGTATCCGCCCATGGCCACGCTGAACGCTTCGGCCCCGGCTTGCGCAAGGTCGCGGTTCGATTTCGACGTGCGAACCCAGTCCGACATGGGCCGGGCCACGCCTGCCGCATCGGAAGTGAGCGGCGCATCGAAATGCAGGTGATAGGTCGCATGGTCGCCAACCATGTTGATGATCGGGCTGCCGGCCTTTTTCGCGTTGTGCAGGTTGGCCAGGCCATTGCCAAGGCCGGGGCCAAGGTGGAGCAGGGTAATTGCAGGCTTGTCTGCCATACGGCCATAGCCGTCCGCCGCGCCGGTCACTACGCCTTCGAACAGGCCGAGGATCGCACGCATTCCGTGCTGGCGGTCTACTGCTGCAACCAGTTGCATTTCCGAGGTTCCAGGGTTAGCGAAGCAGACTTCGACCCCGCAGGAATAGAGCGTTTCAATGAATGCTTCGGCACCGTTCATTTCGATAGGTCCTCCCTTGAAACCCAAACTAACGCGCGGGTTCGGGCGCGCAACAGGATTGTGCCAGAGGCCGCTGGCGCTATGAGAAGCGCAAGCATGGAGGATGAGTCGCGCAATGAATTATGATGTCGTTATCGTGGGCGCCGGTCAGGGCGGGGCCTATGCCGCAATCCAGCTGCGCCAGCTGGGCTTTGAAGGCACCATTGCGCTGGTCGGCCGCGAAAGTGAGCCGCCCTATGAGCGTCCGCCGCTCTCCAAGGAATATATGCTGGGCGACAAGACGTGGGACCGCCTGCTGATCCGTCCGGCTGACTTCTGGGCAGGCAAGGGGATCGAACTGGTCCTCAATGCCGAAGTGACTGCGGTTGATCCCGCCGCCAAGAGCGTGACCCTGCAGGATGGCCGGACCATCGGCTATGGCGATCTGGTCTGGGCGACTGGTGGCGATCCGCGCCGCCTGAGCTGCCCCGGTGCTGACCTGCCCGGCGTCTATGGTGTGCGCAATCGCGCCGATGCCGACGCGATTCTGGCCGATCTGCCGACTGTTGAGCGGGCTGTCATCGTTGGCGGTGGCTACATCGGTCTTGAAGCGGCCGCCGTGCTGCGCAAGCTGGGCAAGGAAGTGACCCTGCTGGAAGTGCTGCCGCGCGTGCTGGCCCGCGTTGCCGGTGAAGAGCTGTCGGCCTTCTACCAGGCCGAACACCGCGCGCACGGCGTCGACCTGCGCACCGAAACCGGGCTGGAAGCCATCGAAGGCACGGACCGCGTGACCGGCGTGCGCCTGTCGGATGGCTCGGTCGTCGAATGCCAGCTGGTGATCGTCGGGATCGGGATTATCCCGGCAGTCGGTCCGCTGATTGCCGCTGGCGCTGCGGGTGGCAACGGGGTGGACGTAGATCAGTTCTGCCGCACCAGCCTGCCCAACGTCTATGCCATTGGTGACTGCGCGGCCCATGCCAACCGCTTTGCCGATGGCAATGTGATCCGTCTGGAAAGCGTCCAGAACGCCAACGATCAGGCAACTTGCGTGGCCAAGGCGATCACCGGCGATGCACAGCCCTATGCGGCGACGCCGTGGTTCTGGTCGAACCAGTATGACCTCAAGCTGCAGACGGTGGGCCTGTCCGGCGGACATGACACCGCCGTGCTGCGCGGTGATCCGGCCAACCGCAGCTTTTCGGTTCTTTACCTCAAGGACGGCAAGCTGATCGCCTGCGACGCGGTGAATGCGATCAAGGACTATGTCCAGGCGCGCAAGCTGGTTGAGGAAGGTGCAGTCATCGCTCCGGCGGATCTGGCCGATGCCAGCCGTCCGCTGAAGGAACTGGACCGGATTTCCTGATAAAGAAACTCTGGATTGCTTCTCGTCGTTGCGAGGAGCGCAGCGACGAAGCAATCCAGTGCGGTCAGCCGTCTTCGCGGCGATAGGCCGGGAGGTGGATACCGAACTTGATGGCGGAGGCGCGCAGGAGAAATCCTGCCGCGCCCGCCACGGTCCACACGATGCCGCGCGGCGCGTCGAGCATCATCCCCGCCGCGCATAGCGCCGAGGACAGGGCCGCAGCAGTCACGTAAAGTTCGGGCCGCATCAGGATCGACGGAAGCCCTGCCAGCACGTCTCGGATCACCCCGCCGATACAACCCGTTATAATGCCCATGGTCACTGCTGGAATCGGCGTAACGCCATAGGCCAGCGCCTTGGCCGTGCCGAGGACTGCATAGCCTGCCAGACCGACGGCATCGGCATATTCCAGTAATTGTCCTTCCCACCAGCGCCGCGGCGTGAACCAGGCGACCAGCGCGACGCCCAGACAGACGGCGGCCACCCACGGATCGCGCACCCAGAAAACGGGCGCACCGATCAGCAGGTCACGCACCGAACCGCCGCCCACGCCGGTCACCAGCGCAAAAAAGCCCATGGTAACGAAAGTCTGGCGCAGCCGCGCGGCCAGCAAGGCGCCAGACAGGGCGAACACGGCAATGCCGACGATGTCGAGGATGGCAGGAATCTGGGGAATGTCGGGATTCATGTGCCCACCTTTACTAACCGTCCCGGATGCCGGCAGCGCCATCCAGCACAAGGGTGGCAAACAAGCATGGCGGTAAGGCGGGCCATGCCAGCGGGCTTATTCTTCGATATGTTCGCGCAGCTTGTCCATCAGCACCTGGATGCGCGTTGCTGCTTCGGAGAAAGTGACGATGTCTTCGCGGTTGTTGTTCAGCCGCGCTTCCTTGGCCGCTTCGGCGTAGCCCTCCAGGTCCACTTCCAGCGCATCGACCAGCATCTCGATCTCGTCGGTGTTCAGCTTAAGGGTAACGTCGGCCATTGGGATATTCCTAATTGAAAGTCGTCATTGCGAGCAAAGCGAAGCAATCCAGAGCTGCGTCAGACAGCTCTGGATTGCCACGGGGCTATGCCCCTCGCAATGACGAAGTGTTTCTTAGATGTGGATCGGCTTGCCCATAACGGCCATGGCCGCTTCCTTCACAGCTTCGCTGTGGGTCGGGTGGGCATGGCAGGTATAGGCGATGTCTTCGCTGGTCGCCCCGAATTCCAGGGCCTGTGCGGCCTGGGCGATCATGGTGCCGGCAACCGTGGCGATGCACCACACGCCCAGAACCTTGTCAGTCTTGGCGTCGGCGATAACCTTCACGAAGCCGTCCGGCTCGTGGTTGGTCTTGGCGCGGCTGTTGGCCATCATCGGGAACTTGCCGACCTTGATTTCGCCCTGTTCGCGGGCCTGTTCTTCAGTCAGGCCAACACCGGCGAATTCGGGGAGGGTATAGACCACACCCGGGATCACCGCATGGTTCACGATGCCGATGCCGGTGGCGATATATTCGGCCACGGCGATGCCTTCGTCCTCGGCCTTGTGGGCCAGCATCGGACCGGGGATCACGTCGCCAATGGCGCGGACGCCATCAACCTTGGTGCGGAAATCATGGCCGGTTTCGATCTGGCCACGCGCGTTCACTTCCAGCCCGATCTTGTCGAGACCCAGGCCTTCGGTATGCGGACGGCGGCCAATCGCCACCAGCACGCAATCGGCTTCCAGCGTTTCGCTGTCGCCGCCCTTGGCCGGTTCCAGCGTCAGGGTAGCCTTCTTGCCGTTGACTACGGCGCCGGTCACCTTGGTGCCCAGCTTCAGGTCCATGCCCTGCTTCTTGAAGATCTTGCCGGCTTCCTTGCGGATGTCGCCGTCCATGCCGGGCAGCAACAGATCCAGGAATTCGACCACAGTCACCTTCGCGCCAAGACGGCGCCAGACCGAGCCCATTTCGAGGCCGATCACGCCGCCGCCAATCACCACCAGGTGTTCCGGCACGCGGTCCAGCGCCAGCGCGCCGGTGCTGTCCACGATCACGCCATTGTCGTTATCGACTTCGACGCCGGGCAGCGGGGTGACGCTGGAACCGGTCGCGATCACGACTTCCCTGGCAGTGTAGTCCTTGCCCGCAACGGTGACGGTGTGGGCGTCCTTGAACGTGCCATAGCCCTTGAGCCAATCGACCTTGTTCTTCTTGAACAGGTATTCGATGCCCTGGGTCAGACCCTTGACCGCTTCGGCCTTGTCCGCCTGCAGCGCGGACAGGTCGAGTTCGACCTTGCCCAGCTTTACGCCATAGCGGCTGAGAGTACCGTTGGCGGCTTCCTCAAACTTTTCCGAACCGTGCAGCAGCGCCTTCGACGGGATGCAACCGACGTTGAGGCAAGTGCCGCCCAGCGTTTCGCGTGCTTCGACGCAGGCCGTCTTGAGGCCCAGCTGCGCGGCGCGGATTGCACCGACATAGCCGCCCGGACCAGCGCCGATGAAGATCACGTCATAATCGTATTCAGCCATGGTCCTGTCCTTACAGATCGATCAGCAGACGGGTGGGATCTTCGATCGCTTCCTTGATGATCTTCAGCGCGGTCACGGCCTCGCGCCCGTCGATCAGGCGGTGGTCGTAGGACAGGGCGAGATACATCATCGGGCGAATCACGATCTGGCCATTACGGACGACCGGACGGTCTTCGATGCGGTGCAGGCCCAGAACCGCGCTCTGCGGCGGGTTGATGATCGGGGTCGACATCAGCGAGCCGAAGACACCGCCATTCGAAATGGTGAAAGTGCCGCCGGTCATGTCAGCCATGGTCAGCGCGCCGTCCTTGGCTTTCTTGCCATAGTCGGCAATTGCCTTTTCGATCTGGGCGAAGGACATGTCCTGCACATCGCGGACCACCGGAACGACCAGACCGTTCGGAGCCGAAACGGCCACCGACATGTCGACGTAGGGGTGATAGACGATTTCGTCGCCTTCGATGCGGGCATTGACGGCCGGAACGTCCTTCAGCGCCAGGCAGGCGGCCTTGGCGAAGAAGCCCATGAAGCCGAGGCGCACGCCATGCTTCTTTTCGAACGCGTCCTTGTAGGTTTGGCGCGCCTCGATCACTGCGGACATGTCGCAGTCGTTGAAGGTGGTCAGCAGGGCAGCCGTGTCCTGCGCTTCCTTCAGACGGCGGGCGACGGTCTGGCGCAGACGAGTCATCTTCACGCGCTCTTCACCGCGTCCACCGGCAGCTGCGGCTGCGGCCGGAGCGGCTGCGCTGGTGGCGGCAGCCGGAGCAGCGGTCTTGGCAGCGGCGGCGGCCAGAACGTCTTCCTTGGTGATGCGGCCGTCCTTGCCCGAACCCTTGATGCTGGCCGGATCAATCCCGTGTTCCAGCACGGCGCGGCGCACGGCAGGCGAGAGGGTGGCGGCTTCGGCAGCGGCAGCCGCCGGAACCGAGGCGACCGGAGCAGCAGCCGGGGCCGGTGCGGGGGCAGCAGCCGGAGCGGCCGGAGCCGCAGCAGCGCCGGTGCCTTCTTCAATCGTGGCGATCACGGCGCCAACCGCAACGTTATCGCCAACCTGCGCGATGTACTGGCCCATCACGCCGGCAACCGGCGACGGCACTTCCACGGCAACCTTGTCGGTTTCCAGGCTGGCAATCGGTTCGTCCAGGGCAACCGCTTCGCCCGGCTTCTTCAGCCATTCGCCAATGGTGGCTTCAGCAACGGATTCACCCAGGGTGGGGACTTTGACTTCAGTCGACATATTCTTGTTCCTCAAGCCTTTTTACGGCGACGGATTTCATCGCGGACGGAGGTGCCAAGGGCGTGGCTGATCAGCGCGCCCTGTTCAGCCTCATGCCGCTTGGCAAGGCCGGTGGCTGGCGAGGCGCTGGCGACGCGGCCCGCGTAACGCGCACGGGTAACCTTGCGCTCGGCTGCGATCAGCGCCTCTTCGATATAGGGTTCGACAAAGAACCAGGCACCGTTGTTCTTCGGCTCTTCCTGGCACCAGACGACTTCCTCCAGGTTCGGCATCTTCGAGAAGCGCAGCGCCAGCGGCTCACCCGGGAAGGGATAGAGCTGTTCGAGGCGGATGATCTGCACGTCATCGATTCCGGCGGCGTCGCGGGCTTCCATCAGGTCATAGGCAACCTTGCCCGAGCACAGGATGACCCGGCGGGTATCCTTGTCAGCCGCGCCATTGCGATCCGACAGGATGCGCTTGAAATGCGCCTCGCCGACGAATTCGCTCGCTTCGCTCTTGGCCATCGGGTGACGCAGCAGCGATTTTGGCGTCATGATGATCAGCGGCTTGCGGAACGGACGGTGCATCTGCCGGCGCAGCACGTGGAAGTAGTTGGCCGGGCTGGTGATGTTGCACACCTGCATGTTGTCCTGCGCGCAAAGCTGCAGATAGCGTTCCAGACGGGCCGAGGAGTGTTCCGGACCCTGTCCTTCGTAACCGTGCGGCAGCAGCATGACGAGGCCGTTGGCGCGCAGCCACTTGGCTTCCGATGCGGCGATGTACTGGTCAATCACGATCTGCGCACCGTTGGCGAAATCGCCGAACTGCGCTTCCCACAGGACCAGGGTCTTCGGATCGGCGCTGGCATAGCCGTATTCGAAGCCCAGCACGCCATATTCGCTCAGCGGGCTGTCATGTACTTCGAACTTGCCGTGCGGGACAGTGGTGAGCGGGATATACTTGTGCTCATCAGTCTGGTCGACCCACACTGCGTGACGTTGGCTGAAGGTGCCGCGGCCCGAGTCCTGACCGGACAGGCGGACGTTGAAGCCTTCCGACAGGAGCGAGCCATAGGCGAGGGCTTCGCCGGTCGCCCAGTCGAAGCCGGTGCCGCTAGCGAACATCTCGCGCTTGGCATCCAGCACGCGGGCCAGGGTTTTGTGGATCTGGATCGAGTCCGGAACCGTGGTCAGAATCCGGCCCAGGCTGTCGAACAGCTTCTGCTCGATCCCGGTGTGGATGTTGCGGCGCGCGGTTTCCGGATCGGCCGGAGCGTGCAGGCCGGTCCAGCGACCGGCGAACCAGTCAGCCTGATTGGCCTTGTAGCTCTTGGCCGCTTCGAATTCCTGCTCCAGCGTGGCGACGAAGTGGGTTTCCACTTCGCTGGCATAGTTGCCGTCGATCACGCCTTCCTGGGTCAGACGCTCGGCATAGAGCTTGGACACGCCCGGATGCTGGCGAATCTTCTGGTACATCAGCGGCTGGGTGAAGCCCGGCTCGTCACCTTCGTTGTGGCCGAAGCGACGATAGCACCACATGTCGACCACGATGTCGCGGCCAAAGGTCTGGCGATAGTCGATCGCCAGCTTGCAGGCGAAAGTCACCGCTTCCGGATCGTCGCCATTGACGTGCAGGATCGGCGCCTGAACGCCCTTCGCCACGTCGGACGGATAGGGCGAGCCGCGGCTGAACTGCGGGCTGGTGGTGAAACCGATCTGGTTGTTGATGATGAAGTGGATGCAGCCGCCGGTGTTGTAACCGTTGACGCCCGAAAAGCCGAAGCATTCCCAGACGATACCCTGCCCAGCAAAGGCTGCGTCACCATGGATCAGGACAGGGAGCACCTGCTTGTGCTTGCCCTGGCCGATGTCATCGCGGAACGCTTGGTTGGCGCGGGTCTTGCCCAGCACGATCGGGTCGACCGTTTCGAGGTGCGACGGGTTGGGAACCAGGCTCATGTGCACCTTGATCCCGTCGAATTCACGGTCGGTGCTGGTGCCGAGGTGGTACTTCACGTCGCCCGAGCCGCCGACGTCTTCCGGGTTGGCCGTGCCGCCCGAGAATTCGTGGAAGATCACGCGGTAGGGCTTCGCCATCACGTTGGCGAGGACGTTGAGGCGGCCGCGGTGGGCCATGCCGTAAACGATTTCGCGCACGCCGCGCTGGCCGCCGTACTTGATCACGGCTTCGAGCGCCGGGATCATCGATTCCCCGCCGTCGAGGCCGAAACGCTTGGTGCCGACGTACTTCTTGCCGAGGAACTTTTCGTACTGCTCGCCCCGGATCACGGCCTGAAGGATCGCCTTCTTGCCATTGGGGGTAAAGTCGATCGACTTGTCGCCGCCTTCGATCCGTTCCTGGATGAAGCGGCGTTCCTCCACATCGTTGATGTGCATGTATTCATAGCCGACTTTGCCGCAGTAATTGCGCTTCAGCACGTCGACCAGTTCACGGATAGTGGCCCATTCCAGGCCCAGGGTGCCGCCCAGATAGACCTTGCGGTCCAGCGCAGCCCCGGTGAAGCCGTGATAGGCCGGATCAAGGTCAGCCGGCAGGTTCTTGTGCGAAAGGCCCAGCGGGTCGAGATTGGCGCCATGGTGGCCACGCACGCGGTAGGTGCGTACCAGCATCATCGCGCGGATCGAATCCGCCGCCGCTTCCTCAACCGCGCGGGCGTCCATCGGCGCACCGGCTTTGGCCGCCGCCTTCTTGATGGCAACCTGCATCTGGGTGGGGTCCAGTGCCTGGGTCAGGTCATCCTGGACAGTCCGCCAGTCCGGCCGGGCCCAGCTGGGGCCGGGTTGCGGATCGTCGGGGAGGAAATCGTGGCTCTCGTTGCCCATTTCAGGCAGCCCTTTCGCTTCACATTCTTGGGGGCCTAAGCGCTCCCGGGGAGGAAAACGCGAATGCCCTTGGTAGGGTTGCCCCGGGACTTAGCCCGGGGCAGGGGATATTACTCAGGCAAGTTCCTTCAGAACTTCGGCCAGCGTTTCACCCAGCAGGCTGGGCGAGGGGCTGACGCGGATGCCGGCCTCTTCCATCGCGGCGATCTTGTCTTCGGCGCCGCCCTGGCCGCCCGAGACGATGGCGCCTGCGTGGCCCATGCGGCGGCCCGGAGGAGCCGTACGACCGGCGATGAAGCCAACCATCGGCTTCTTGCGGCCACGCTTGGCTTCGTCCTTGAGGAACTGTGCAGCTTCTTCTTCCGCGCTGCCGCCGATTTCACCGATCATGATGATCGACTTGGTTTCGTCGTCAGCCAGGAACAGCTCCAGCACGTCGATGAAGTTGGTGCCGTTGACCGGGTCACCGCCGATGCCGACAGCCGTGGTCTGGCCCAGGCCGATGTTGGTGGTCTGGAACACGGCTTCATAGGTCAGGGTGCCGGAACGCGACACGACGCCGACGCTGCCCTTCTTGAAGATGCTGCCCGGCATGATGCCGATCTTGCATT
>ERZ1645187.2548-NODE-2548-length-15939-cov-8.435910_pt1 | contig 15939 bp, 15 predicted proteins | sample MGYA00575352_ERZ1645187 | MGnify/ENA primary metagenome ERZ1645187 (study PRJEB40837, sample SAMN11349314) | freshwater sediment metagenome | isolation source: river sediment | host: Sediment | place: India: Wazaribad , New Delhi | collected 2017-02-21 ... | reverse complement strand
GCGACGGGGCTGGCGGTGAGCAGAAGACCGTGGTCGCCCGCTATTTCAACGAACACCTCGCCGCCGAAACCCGCGGGCAAAAGGCACTGGCCATGGCCGGTGCGGACCTGTTCTACGCCCTCAACAGCGAGGCACTGGCAGGATGAGCGAGAAAGCCAAAATCCTCACCCGCATTGCCGAGGCACTGGAACGGCTCGCCCCGCCCGCGCCGGAGCAGACCGACTGGCTTGGCGCCCCCGCCTATGTCTGGGACGGAGCAGCTCGGCCGGTCACCCGGCTGCAAGCGCCAGAACTTGGCCTTCTCAAGGGGATCGATGGGCAGAAGCAGGCCGTGGTCGGCAATGTCGCGCGGCTTGCCGCTGGTCATGCCGCCCACGACATGCTGCTGTGGGGTTCACGCGGCATGGGCAAGTCGGCGCTGCTGCGTGCTGCCGTGCTGGCCGCGCAAAATGAGGGCGCAGGCCGGATCGCACTGGTTCAGGTCGCGCCAGAGGCCCTGTCGTCGCTGGCCGCCCTGTTCGGCCAGCTGGCCGCACAGCCGCGCAGCTTTCTGGTCTTCATCGACGATCTGGGCTTTGAGGAAAACGACAGCGCCGGCCCGCGCGCCTTGCGCTCATGGCTGGAAGGCGGGATCGAAGCACGTCCGGCCAATGTCCGCATTGCCGTGACCAGCAACCGCCGCGCCATCGTGCCGCGCCATCTGGCCGAACAGGATGACCCGATCAATCCGCGCGATGCCGTGGATGACCGTCTCGCCCTGGCCGACCGCTTTGGCCTGTCCATCGGCTTTCACAATTGCAGCCAGGACGATTACCTGGCGATCATCGCGGGCTATTGTGCGGAATTCGGACTGGAATGGACCGAAGGCGAAGCGCTGGAATGGTCCAAGCGCCGGGGCGCGCGCTCGGGCCGCGTCGCCTGGCAATTCGTGACCGAACTGGCCGGGCGCGCGGGCAAAAGCCTCTAGCTTACTGCTTCACCTTGTCGTCAGCCTGGAACGATCCGCGGTACTGCGCCGGATCCCCATCCAGCTGGCGACGCGGCGGCAGGCTGCCCACTTTCACCGGCTTGATCACCGGCGAAGGCTGCGCCTGCGGGGCAATCACGCGCCAGATGATTCCGGCCGTATCGTCGCTGACCAGCAAAGCGCCATCCTTGGCAAAGCCGACCCAGGTCGGTCGGCCGCGCGTCTTCCCGCCATCGGTGAGGAAGCCGGTAAGGACCGGGACCGGCAGACCCAGCGGATTGCCGAAAGCGTCAAAGGCCACGAATACCACGTCATAGCCAGAACGCGGGTTACGGTTCCACGAACCGTGGCGGGCAATGAATGCGCCATTGGCGAACTTTGCGCCCATGCGCTCACCACCACGCGTGAAGGCCAGCCCCAGCGGCGCGGTATGGGCACCCAGCGCATATTCCGGCTTGCGCACGAAATCGTCGATGTAAAGCGGCGGAGCCGACTTCACCCGCTCGTCATCGTACTTTTTCCAGTAGATCCACGGCCAGCCATAATGCGCGCCGACCGGCACGTTGGTGAGGTAGTCCGGCACCAGATCGGGACCGAGCTGGTCACGCTCGTTCACCGTGGTCCACAGTTCCTCGGTCGCCGGGTTCCAGGCGAGGCCATTGGGATTGCGCAGGCCCTGGGCAAACTGGCGCGGGAAGGCATCCTTGGTCAGGTCCTTTTCCCAGATCACGGCGCGGCCCTTTTCGACCTCCATCCCGCCTTCACCGATGTTCGAGGCCGAACCGACCGCAACGTAAAGGCGGTTGCCATCCGGGCTGAGCACCAGATTGCGCATCCAGTGATTGCCTGCCACCGGCAGGTCCATCACCTTGCGCGGCTCGCCCGTAATCGCGGTTTCACCCAGCTTGTAATCGAACACCAGCACCGCATCGTGATTGGCAACGTAAAGCCGGTCATCATCCCAGGCCAGGCCCGAGGGTGAGGCAAGATACTTCCCATCCGCCAGGGTGAAGCGCTGTTCGGCCACGCCATCGCCGTTGCCATCGCGCAGCAGGATCAGCTTGTCCGGAGATTCGCCGTGCGAACCGGCGCGTTCCATCAGGCGCTGGGCAATCCAGCCAACAAAGCCGCCGCCCGGATTGGAGACCGGCGAATCCGCCTCGGCCACGATCACATCGCCATTCGGCAGAGTGTGAATCACCCGGGGATGGTCCAACCCTTCGGCAAAGCGTTTTACTTCCAGACCCTGCGCCGCAACCGGCGCTTCGCCTGCGCTCCAGCCGATCGGCTTGGCAATCGCGACCGACGGAATCATTTCCGTGCGCGGTTCGGCGATGACGGGGTCCTTGCCCGAAAGTTCCTCGATCGTATGTTCGGCGGGTGTGCCGCGCCAGATCCAGAAAGCGAACCCGCCGATAATCAGCAGGAACAGGGCGAGAGCGACAAGCAGCTTGCGTTTGGTCGACATGTGGGTGTGATACTTTGCATGCCGCTAGGCGGCAACCTTCGTCTAATGTATCGCAATATCCATGTACGCCTTTGAACCCGATCCCAACCAGCCCAAACCCGAACTCTACCGTGAACTGGCCGAAGCCGCCCAGGCGCTGGTCCACGGCGAACCCGATCCCGTGGCCAATATGGCCAACCTGTCCGCGCTGATCTGGCAATTCCTGCCTCAGCTGAACTGGGCGGGATTCTATCGCATGGTCGATGGCGGACTGGTGCTTGGCCCGTTTCAGGGCAAGGCTGCCTGCATCCGCATTCCGCTGGGTCAGGGAGTCTGCGGCACCGCCGCTGTCAGCGGAGAAACCCAGCTGGTGCCCGATGTCCATGCCTTTCCCGGCCACATTGCCTGCGACGCGGCCAGCGCCTCGGAACTGGTCGTGCCGGTAAAGCGCGATGGCAAAGTCATTGCGGTGATCGATCTCGACAGCCCGAAGCTTGATCGCTTCGATGCCGAGGACGCCGCCGGGATCGAAGCCCTGGCCCAGGTTATCGCTGCGGCGATCTGATCCGCGTCACAAAGAAAAAGGGGGGCGCTTGGCCCCCCTTCCCTACCGATCAGGCAAACGCTGCTTAGAGCTTGCGGCCGATCAGTTCCTTCATGATTTCGCTCGTGCCGCCGAAGATGCGGGTCACGCGCGCACCGCGCCATGCACGGGCAATCGGGTATTCGTTCATGTAGCCAGCGCCGCCGAACAGCTGGAGACACTTGTCCATGACTTCCCACTGCAGTTCGGTGTGCCACAGCTTGGCAGCAGCGCCTTCTTCCGGGGTCAGTTCCTTCTTGAGGTGACGCGACAGCGCCCAGTCGAGGTGCGCCCAGCCCACCTGCAGCTTGGCCTTGAGGTCAGCCAGAACGAAGCGGCTGTTCTGGAAGTCGAGGATCGGCTTGCCGAATGCCTTGCGGTCGCGGGTATATTCGACCGTCATGTCAAAGGCGCGCTGTGCCCCGGCCTGAGCCGAAACGGCAATCGACAGGCGCTCCTGCGGCAGTTCGCTCATCAGGTAGATGAAGCCCATGCCTTCTTCACCGAGGCAGTTGGTGATCGGAACGCGTACGTCTTCGAAGAAGAGTTCCGAAGTGTCGGCTTCGTCCTGACCGATCTTGTCGAGGTTGCGGCCACGCTTGAAACCTTCGCGGTGCGCTTCGACGAGGACGATCGAGATGCCCTTGTAGGCGGGCTGGATTTCGGTGTCGGTCTTGCAGCAGAGCAGGATCAGGTCGGCATTCTGACCATTGGTGATGTAGGTCTTCGACCCGTTGATCACGTAATGGTTACCGTCCTTCTTGGCCGTGGTGCGCATGCCCTGAAGGTCGGAACCGGTGCCCGGCTCGGTCATGGCGATGGCGGTGATGACTTCGCCCGAAACCAGCTTGGGCAGCCATTCCTTCTTCTGCTCTTCCGAACCGTGGGCGACCAGATAGTTGGCCACGATGTCCGACTGGAGCGAGAAACCGGTGGTCACGCCGCCGTAATAGGCGCTTTCTTCGTCGACGATGGCGTTATAGCCAAAGTCGAGACCGAGGCCGCCGTATTCTTCCGGCACGGTCGGGCACAGCAGGCCCAGTTCGCCAGCCTTGGGCCAGATCGACTTGGGGACGATTCCGGCATCGGCCCATTCGGCCTGATGCGGGGCAATTTCGTCCTGCACGAAGCGCCGCACGGTCTGGCGGAAGGCTTCATGGTCTTCGGTATAAGCAGTACGTGCGAGCGAATCGAGCGACATGACTGTTCCTCTCAGGGCTATAAATCAGTCGCGAGGCCTAATGCCGCAAAGGCGTGCCGGTCAACCGGAATTTAATCGCGCGGTTAATAAGCCGTGGCAAGGTTGGTCGGAACCGGGCGAAGTTGCGCCCGCAATGGCCCCAGTCGCAGTGACGGCTCATCGCGGTTGATCTGGAAAGGTCCGCCAAGGTCACGCAAAGTGCCCAGCCTGGTCGCGCCATGTTCTGTCAGGCGCAGGCGATAGGTGCCATAAGGCACGGAATCGAAGAAGACATAGCCGTCAAAGTCACTTTGCCCGCGCAGGACTACTGCGCCGCCGGAATCAACCAGTTCGATTCCGATGTTCGCGCGCGGCTCTCCATCCGGGCCAAGCAGGACGCCCTCAATCTCGCCGGTCGGGGCCAGCGGCAGTGAAACTTTGGCCGTGACGCCCGGACGTGGCACCACAACCATGCCCCGCCCCTTGGGCTGAAGCAGCGGATCGGACAGGCTGCCGCCGTCAATCGAAACCAGGACCGGAACATAGGGCAACAGACCGTCGATCACCGTGCGGCCGTTTTCATTGGTGGCACTGTCGCTGCTGCGAAAGCCCGCTTCGACCGACACCCCCGATACCGCCGGTTCATCGGCCTGACGCGCGCCATCGCCGTTATCGTCGCGATAGACCTCGACACTGGCCTGCCCGGTTTCCGCCAGACGTTCGCGGGAAAGCCGCCAGCCGCCGTCAACTGGATCGGGCCCGATGCTGAAGGCCAGGGTCAGACCGGCGCCAATATTCCCACGGCTGTCGACGCGCCCTTCCCCGCGCAGGGCAAAGCGGCGGAACTGCTGGACATAGCCGAGCGAATATTCCCGCCTGCCCGCAACATTATCATGGTCATATCCGGCGCGGATCATGCCTTGGCGCGCCACCGGCAAGTCAACAACCACCTGATTGCGCTGGAAACCCTGATGTGTGCCATCAAGTCCGAAGGCAACCTGACCGCGCACCCGCAGCTTGCCGATCTGGGTATTGCCGATCAGGCTGAGGCGGTTGCCGCGTTCTTCATTGGCCCGCAAAGTATGAGGCCCCGAAACGCCGCGGTTCAACAGTTCCACGGTCAGCGATGCACGCCCGACATGAACCGAACTGCGGGTCAGGAACTCGGTCACTTTCAGGCCCCGGCGGGTCAGCGACTGGCGCAGGCCCGTTTCGACAGGCAGGCGCCAGGAACCAAGATTCATCCGCCCGGAAAGGCGCAAGCTCAGTTCGCGGCGCTGATCCAACGGCACCAGATCTGAATCGAATTCGCCATTCACCCACAGGACGTGCCCAGCGAAATTGACGCCTTTCATTCGCCCAACGGCTTCCGCGCGCAAGGCCTGGCCATAGCCAAGCTGGTGCGCGCCGGACAATTCGACCAGCATCGGTCCGACCGAGCGACGCACCAGCCCTTCGACGAAATGCTTGCGGCGGCCAGTGCGATACAGGCTCTGATAGGCGATGCCGCCCGTGGTCCTGCTATCCAGCCCGCGTTCCACCCCCACGCCCCAGCGCCAGCCGGACTTGTTCTGGTTCAGGTCTTCGCCCAGTTCGAGCAGATCCTTCCCTTCCTCCAGCGCTCCGGCCCAGTACCACGTTTTGCCCGCCGGCAGATTACCCATGCCGACATTCTGGCTGTAGCGTTCATGCCGAATCTGCCCCTGCGGGCCGTAGAGCACGACTTCGAAGTCGTTTTCACCGAATTGCAGGTCGATATCCGGGAATTCATAGCGTCCATCGCCACGATCAGCCTGATAGGCCCGCAAGATTCCATTGCGATAAAGCTCTGCATCCCACCCGGCGGGCAGAACCCCACGCAACGTCGTGACGCCAAAGCGCGAGGGCAGTTGCAGCGGCCGGTTGGAAACGAAGGCGCCGCGGCCAAAGGCGCTTTGCCCGGTCAGATTGCCGGACTGGGTTTCAACGTCGCCAAGCGCAAATTGGGTCGCCCCCAAAGGCCCGAGCAGCTTCGCATCGGGATCGTTGCGATAAAGCTTCAGACGCAGGGCATCCACGCCCAGCGAATCCTGGCCGGCCAGACGCGCGCCATAGCTCATCCCCAGGGCCTCACCGCTGGCCAGCGCTTCATAGCCCGCAGCAAATCCACGGCCAGAATTCCACGCCGTCTGAATCTGGACATCGACCGAAGGGCTGCGCCATGCCTGATAGGGCGCATGCGCTTGCGGCAGACTGGCCAGATTGAACTTCTTCTGATCCGAATGGGGTTCCGATTGCAGGCGCGCGGCGCGGCGCTTGCGCTCAAGCGCTTCCAGAAACGGCAGCTTGCGATCGCTCTCGATCACGACTGCCAGATTTGAAACATCGGCGCGAAAACGCACCCCGGTCCATTTCGACAGCGCGGCAAGGTCGACACACCAACCTTCGGGCGTGTCGTAGATGTCGTTCGGTCCGATTGTGCCGCTCTCACCCATGGCCTGAACGCTGTTGGCATCCCGGTCGAGGATCAGGCGGCGATCCTCGGAAAAGAACCACCCAGTTGCGCGGCGCGACTTTTTGTCGAGCCGCACTGGCACGTCCAGCGCCTGGATCGCATCGGCGAAATCGACGCAGACCCCTTGTGGAGTCTGATAGCCGCGCATGGGATCGCCCAAGGTGTACTGTCCGCTGCGCAGTTCCAGCAGCAGGGAATCGTCCTCGCTCGGCTTCCAGGCCTGCGCTGATACGGCTGCCGGAAAAACGCCAAGCGCCGCTGCAACAAGTGCAGCGGCGCAGGCGATTCGGGCGAGCAACCGATTCATGCCTTCACAGAGTTTTGCCGACTGCCTCTGCCCTCAAGGCAAGCTGACAGTGGCCTGTGCCAACAGCGCCCCACCGTTTTCGGGAAGCTCGCGATATTCCAGCTGGATCGGCCCCCTGGCCTTGCCCAGTTGCTCTGCGTTAAGCGGAACATGGACCTGGCGGCGGTTGACCTCGGGGTAGATCGCAATCCCCCGCATCGAGAACACCACTTCACCGCGCGGAGTTTTTCCAAGCAGCTCGCCATAAACCGAACGCTGACCGGTACGGCTCATGGTCACTTCCAGAAAGTCACGGCCGCCAAGACGAGTCACCTTGGCACCATCGATGCCCGCTTTCGCTTCAAGGCTGCCCTTGCGCAGAAAGACCGGAATTGTGATGCCATAGATCGGGGTCAGCTTGATCGAGACTCCGCTTGCCGATTCTTCCGCTTCCGAAGCACCTTCCGGTGCAGTCGAACCCGGGATCGCCCGAAAGCCCATATGAACGCGGTACTCGCCCTCGGGCAGACCCTCGGGCGGGCGGACTGAAAGGCGGACCGCCTGCGGCTGGCCGGGAAGCAAGGTTACCCGGCGCGGCGCATAACGCACCATTTCCAGCGCAGCACGCTCAGCTTCAGTCGCCTCTGCTTCGTCGATATCGCGGAACTCACCGCTTTCATCCATGCGGCGCAGTTCCAGTGAGATGCGGTAGACTGCGGGTTTTTCGCCAATATTGCTCAGCACGACTTCGGCATTGCCCGCACCATTCACAACCACGCGGGTTGGTGCGACCAACAGGTCGCCCTGGGCGTTGGCAGGGCTGACAAGCAGCGAACCGACAAAAGCTGCCGCACAGGTTACAAGGCTGTGCAACTTGGAAATAGGATACATCTGGTTCCCCATGGGATTGAAACTCCCGGGGTTAGCGAACCCGGGTATCTACCTAGGTGCTAGGGGAACTAAGGTTAATTTTGCGATAATCTCAATTCATGCTGCAAATGCAAAACGGGGCCGCGCCATGACAGCGCAGCCCCGCATTCTGATCAATGACCCGAATGGGGTCGATCAGCTTACTGATATTCGACCGAGACCTGGAAAGTGCCGGTATACGAACCGGCCAGCTGGCCATTAGCAACTGCAAGGGTGCCGCCTACGTTGAACGTACCAGCTCCAGCGCTACCAAGCTGGAACGCGCCACCCGGGTTCGAATTGAAAGTGTTGAGAGACATGGTTTCGCTGCCGCCACTGCGCGTCAAGTTAACTGGACCGCTAGGCAGAGTTACGATCACCGAAGTATTCGGTGAACCGGTAACAGCAAAGGCGGCTGGCGAACGGGTACCGGTAGAGATCAGCGTACCAGAAGAGCTCGTGGTTCCATCGGCATTGACCGTCACGGTGCCGCCAGCGTTCGCTGCAATCTGGCCAAACCCAAGATTCTGAGTGGCAGTAACAGTCAGCGAGCTGAGCACTTCAGCCGTAGCGGTGCCAGTAGCAGTCGTAGCGGCCTGAGCCGAACCAGCAAAAGAGGCAGCAGCGACCGTGCCGAGAATAGCAAGACGAAGCGATTGACGCATTTATGTAGTCCTTAAGAGAATTGATGCCGGCAGCGCTGGGTCTGCGCCACCCGAATGGCCGGCAAGAAACAGCCCCCCCATTCGCAGGGAGGTAAGTAGGACAACAGAGTTCAATCTTTGCTTGTAGGTATGGTTAACAAAAGCGGCGCCACTGTTAACCGGAACAGCGGGAACCCCTTAGATTCCCCCTCCAGTGAGGCGCTGGCAGATCAGATCAAGCTGATCGAGCGTGCGATAACGAATGGTCACGGCACCTGATCGCGGGTCGGCGTCAGTATTGATTCGAACCGACAGCCCCAGGAATTCCTCAAGGTGATTCTGAACCGCTGCAATATCTGCGACGTCAGCCGAATCGCGTTCGTTGCGTGCCCGCCGCGGACTTGCCGGTGCATTGGCCGGCGCCTTGCGCGACAAACGTTCGACTTCGCGCACGGACAACTGCCGCGCCACGGCCTGCTCGGCCAGGGCCTCTGCATCTTCCACGCCAACCAGCGCCCGGGCATGGCCCATCGACAGCTTGGCCTCTTCAACCAGTTCAATCACACGCTCGGGAAGCGTCAACAGACGTTGAAGGTTCGCAACATGGCTACGGCTCTTGTCGACCAACTTGGCGATCTCTGCCTGGGTCAGACCTTCTTCCTCGGCAAGGCGATGATAAGCCCGCGCCTCTTCAATCGGATTCAGATCTTCGCGCTGGAGGTTCTCGATCAGGGCAAGCGCCGTAACCTCGCGCTCTGAAAGATCGCGGATGATGGCCGGAATCTCGTGCAACTGTGCACGCTGTGCTGCACGCCAGCGACGCTCACCCGCAACCAGACGCCAACGGCCCGCACCATGTGGCGTCACGATAACTGGTTGGATTACGCCGCGCTGCGCAATGGAGGCGGCCAGTTCAGCCAAAGCTTCCTCGGCAAAATGACGACGCGGCTGCCCTGGATGCGGCACAATGTCTGCAACATTCAACATCGCCAGCCCGGTCGAAGGCTTGACGTCAGCCCTTGCAGCAGGTGCCGTGGGTGTAACCAGCGGCTCTTCGCGGCGGGTTTCACCCAAAAGGGCACCCAGGCCACGACCAAGGGCGGGACGCTTTGCCGCAGCGGGCTTGTTTACGGCTTCGTCGCTCATGCGGCGTTCCTCTTTCCAGGCAAACGGGTAATCAATTCGCGGGCCAGGGCCATATAGGCGCGGCTGCCGCTACAGTTATGGTCATAGATCAGCGCCGGAAGCCCGTGGCTCGGCGCTTCAGACAAACGAACGTTTCGCGGAATGACGGAATCAAACACCAGGCCGCCAAGACAGGAGCGAACATCATCCGACACCTGATCGGTCAGGCGATTGCGCCGGTCGAACATCGTCAGCGCGACGCCCACGATTCCAAGATCCGGGTTAAACCGCTGCTGCACGCGCTCCACAGTCTGCAGCAACTGCGATAGCCCTTCAAGCGCAAAGAATTCGCACTGCAACGGCACCAAAAGCGTATCGGCAGCGCAAAGGGCATTAAGCGTCAGCAGGCCAAGCGAAGGCGGACAGTCGATGAAAGCGATGTCATAGCCCGTATCAGCAGAGAGAGCATTGCGGAGCCGTTCGGTCCGGTTTTCGACGGCCACCAGTTCAACCTCGGCACCGGAAAGATCAACCGTAGCGGGTAGAATGTCCAAACCGGGAATGCGGGTTTGCGAAATACATTCGGAAAGAGGCAACTGGTCGACCAGAAGATCATAGCTCGACCGCTCGCGTTCATCTGCAGACACGCCAATTCCGGTCGAGGCATTGCCTTGCGGATCGAGATCGATCAACAGCACTTTCCAGCCCGTAGCGGCCATGGCAGTGGCGATGTTGATCGCGGTTGTGGTCTTGCCCACCCCGCCTTTCTGATTAGCGATCGCGACCCGGATCACGCTTTCTTGCCCTTTCTGCCCTTCAAGGTGCCGACAATAACGCCTGAATCTGCATCGGTCAGGGATTGTTCCACGTGGAACAAGTGATTCCAACCCTTGAGCTCATGTAGTTCCTGCCGTGCCGAGCGCCCTTTGGGCAATAACCAGATCGTCTCTTCTGTGGAGAAGCGCGCGGAAAGATCGAGCAGTTTGGGCAGAGGTGCAAAGGCCCGAGCAGAGATTGCCGCCACTTTATGTGTCTCGACCGCTTCCAATCGCGCACCATGAACAATGGCATTCTCGAGAGCCAAGGTATCACAAACCCGCTGCAACCAGTCGATCCGACGAGTCCGCGACTCAACCATTTCCACCCGGCACTCTGGCCTTAGAATGGCAATGACCAAACCAGGAAAGCCAGCTCCGGTGCCCAGATCCAGCCACGGGGAGGACGTTTCACGTGGAACATGCTTCAGCAGCTGGGCGGAGTCCGCATAGTGCCGAACCCACAGATCGGCGAGGCTGGCATCAGAAACCAGATTTTGAACATCGTTCTCCGCCATCAAAAGCGCGGCCAGATCCTCTAACCGCTCCCGCGCCTCTGGCGTCCATTCCGAGAGCGACTTCAGCCAAGCCCGCGCATCACCTTCACCTGACAGAATCATACTGCACGCCGCTTTGCATGAACCAACAGAGCCGCCAGGGCCGCTGGCGTAATTCCGGGAAGCCGACCCGCTGCGGCCAATGTCGCCGGCCGGGCCTTGTTCAATCGTTCAACCATTTCACGTGAAAGTCCGGGTATGGCCTCATAAGGGAAATCATCGCCCAGCGGCAGTGCCTCCCCGGCCCGCAATTCGCGCAGTTCGCTATCCTGCCTCGCAAGGTATGGGGCATAGGCGGCATCCTCCCCCATTTCCTCGGCCAGATCCTTATCGTCCAGAGCGTCTTCCGTCAGCCAGGGACGCAAGTTTTCCAACTCAACGCCGCTGAAGCGGAGCCACTCACGCAAGGTCATACGCCCGACATCCGCACGAACTGGAAGACCCGCCGCGACCATTGCCGCGCCAGTGACTGACTGATCCAGCTGGGCATCGAGGTCGCGACGCTTGGCTTCGCGGCGTTCAAACCAATCGGCGCGCTCTGATCCGATACAGCCAATGGCCATGCCCAAAGGCGTAAGCCGGGAAGTCGCATTATTCGCCCTCAACCGTAAACGGTATTCGGCGCGCGCAGTGAGCATCCGATAAGGCTCGGTTACGCCATGCAAGGTGAGATCATCGATCATCACGGCCAGATAGGAATTGGCCCGATCTATTGCCGGACCATCCCGCCCAAGCACGGCTGCTGCCGCATGCATGCCGGCGACCAGCCCTTGCGCCGCGGCCTCTTCGTAACCTGTCGTGCCGTTGATCTGGCCCGCACAGTAAAGCCCGGGAAGATCCCGGAGTTCGAGACTATGCCGCAGAGCGCGTGGATCGATATGGTCATACTCCACCGCATAGCCCGGAACGACCATCTCGACTCGTTCCAGCCCTTCCATCGTCCGCAACATGGCCAACTGCACCTCTGCAGGCAGCGACGTACTGATCCCGTTCGGGTAGATCAGCGGGGTATCAAGCCCCTCCGGTTCCAGAAATACCTGGTGGCCAGAGCGGTCGGCAAAGCGGTGAATCTTGTCTTCGATGGACGGGCAGTAACGCGGTCCAGACGCACCAATCGCACCGGTGAATAATGGTGAGCGATGCAGATTGGCCCGGATTACATCGTGGCTGCGCTCATTCGTCCGCGTGATCGCACAGAAGACTTGCGGCAAAACCCGCCCAGCCCCGAGCGGTGACATCGTCCACGCTTCAACGTCGCTGGCTTGTTCTTCCAACCTGGCCCACTCAATCGTCCGCCCGTCGAGGCGCGGTGGCGTGCCGGTCTTGAGGCGTGACATGGGCAGCTGCGCTTCTCGCAGTTGAGCAGCAAGCCGCTGGGCCGAAGCTTCGCCGATCCGCCCGCCTTCAATACGCTCTTCCCCGCGGAACAGCACGCCCCCCAGAAATGTCCCGGTGCAAAGGACAACCGCCGGCGCGGCAAGCTCTGTGCCGTCAGCAAGTTCGATCCCGGCCACCCTACCCTGTGCCAGGCGCAGCGCCGCCGCTTCACCCTGAACCAGGTTAAGATCACCCTGCAGAGCAAGGAGGCGTTGCACCTCGGCTTTGAAACGCTTGCGGTCCGCCTGGACGCGGGGACCTTGGACCGCCGAACCTTTTGACCGGTTCAGCATCCGATAGTGGATTGCCCCGGCATCGGCAGCGCGTCCGATGATCCCATCGAAGGCATCGACTTCACGGACCAGGTGGCCCTTGCCCAGACCGCCAATGGCCGGGTTGCAACTCATCGCGCCAATGGCGTCGAGATCGAAACTTACCAGCGCGACATGCGCGCCCATTCGGGCTGCGACTGCCGCAGCCTCTACACCGGCGTGTCCGCCGCCGACAACGATGACATCAAATTGCTGCATGGCTCTGGCGCGCTCTTAGCGCAGGAGTGTTCCACGTGGAACACTCATTTCCCGATACAGAAGCGACCAAACAATGTGTCGAGCAAATCTTCGGTAGCAGTGCGGCCCAAAAGGCTATCGAAAGCCACGCGTGCCACCCGCAGCGACTCCGCTATCAACAGCGGGTCAAGTTGGTCGCTGGCTTGCTCAAGTGCGGAACGGGCATCACTCAGCAGATCATGCTGCCGCTCGTTCAGCGCTGCCTCGCCCGGGCGCGGTAAGGCGTTGCTTGCCCTCTCGACCAGATCAGCACGCAGACCTTCGATCCCTTCCCCGGTTCGGGCCGAAATCCGATGACGCGGAGCAAGCTTTGAAATGTGACCGAGCTTGTCGGTCTGTGCCTCAATCTCCCAACTTCCGACCGGACCCGTTCCCTCGGGCCCCAACCACAAGACCAGATCGGCGCGGTCGAGTGCCTCAAGCGCGCGCTCAATGCCGATAGCTTCGACCACATCATCGACCGTATCGTGAAGACCCGCCGTATCGGCAAAAAGGAATGGCACTCCGGCAATGGCTACCGGGCGAGTCAGAACATCGCGTGTCGTACCCGCAATCGGAGTGGCAATCGCCGCTTCGGCTTCAACCAGACAATTGAACAGCGTACTCTTTCCGGCATTTGGTGGACCCGCGATAACCACGCGGAACCCTTCCTTCAGCAGCTCTGCCCGCGGGCGATCCAGCCAAGCCTTGATCGCATTGCTGAGGCCAGCGATCTTGAGCGCAAAGTCTGCCGGCAATGTTGCCACATCGTCTTCATCGGCAAAATCGAGCACAGCCTCAACCGCAGCGGACAGCGACAGCAATTCTTCGCGCCAGGCGGCGACTTCACGTGAAAAGGCACCGCCCGCCATTGCCATGGCGGAAAGGCGCTGCAGTTCGGTTTCAGCCTCAAGCAGATCAGCCAGACCTTCCGCTTCGGCAAGATCGATCTTGCCGTTGATGAAGGCACGCCGCGTGAACTCGCCCGGCTTGGCCCGGCGCAATCCAGGCAGAGCGGCCAATGCCGTTTCAACCGCAGCAATTACTGCCCGGCCACCGTGACATTGCAGTTCAACCGTATCCTCGCCGGTCTCGGTACCCGGACCGGGCAGCCACAAGACCAGTGCCTCGTCGATCACGGCACCCTGACGATCACGCAAGCGTGCAAGCGCGGCGCGACGCGGGGCAGGAACTCTTCCGGCAAGTTCCTGCAAAGCGTCACGGGCGCGCGGTCCGCTGACGCGGATCACCCCGATCGCCGCTGGAGGAGCACCACTGGACAGGGCAAAGATCGTATCGGTCATTAGCAGAGACTAGCACTTCGCTCCGGCACGGGGAGAGTCATTCCGAATCCTTTTTCTTTCCCGAGCCTGCGGAAAACCCACCGCCGTTTTCCATGAACTGCTGAAACAGCTTCAGCCCTACCTGGCCCATCGGGGCGATGTTTCTCGCAAATTCCTGCACCTGGTCGACCGATGCTGCCCCCTTCATCGCCTTGGAAATAGCGTCGATGTAAACCGAGTTGGCCTGGCTGACATCGGGGAGACCGAGAAAGGCCCTCGCCTCTTCCGGAGTGCAATCGATCTCGACATGGATTTTCATTGCCTGCTCCCGAACTACCTTAGCTTCAGCCGCACTTTGACTGCCCCAAGCTGGCATAGGGCCTTCACAAAGTCCACGGCTCGCTTAGGGTGAAATACAAACCGAATGGAGACCAGACCCATGTCAGAAACTGTGCAGATCCCCTCGATCAAGGAAGATGGCACCATCCCGGCCTATGTCGCGCGTCCAGCAGGAACGCCCAAGGCCGCGATCATCGTCATTCCGGAAATCTTCGGCGTGAATCCGGGCATCCGACAAAAGGCGGACAAGTGGGCGCAGCAGGGTTATCTCGCTGTTGCTCCCGATATCTTCTGGCGCTTTGCCCCCGGCGTGGAATTGAACCCCGATGTTGAAGCCGAGTTGCAGGAAGCCTTTGGCTACTTCCAGCAGTATGACGCGAATGACGGCGTCTACGATATCGAATCGACCATCAAGTGGATCCGCGCGCAGGGCGTCGCCAAGGTTGGCTGTTCCGGTTACTGCCTCGGCGGACGCCTTGCCTATATGGTCGCTGCGCGGACTGATATCGATGCTTCGGTCGGCTACTACGGCGTGATGATCGACCAGATGCTCGACGAGGCGCATCACATCGCCAATCCGCTAATGCTGCACATTGCCGGCGCGGACCACTTTGTCCTGCCCGAGGCCCAGGCCGCAATTCACGCCGGACTGGATGACCATCCCAAGGTGACCCTGCACGACTACCCCAGCCTCGACCACGGCTTTGCCGCTGAAATGGGCGACCGCCGCCATGAAGAAGGCGCCCAACTGGCTGACAGTCGCACCGAAGCGTTCCTGGCCGAGCATCTGGCGTGAGCCCAGCCCAATCCGGCGTCGCCGCTTGGCATGAATATATGAAAAGCGGCGGCGATGCTGCGCTGTTGTCAGCGCAGGTCGCCGACGAGGCCGTGTTCCATTCGCCAGTCGTGCACAGCCCACAAGAAGGCAAAGCCAAAGTGATGCTCTACCTGCTCAGCGCTGCAAAGGTGCTGGGCAATGAGAGCTTCACCTATGTGCGTGAAATCATCGAGGGCAACGATGCCCTGCTGGAATTTACCAGCGAGATCGATGGGATTCAGATCAACGGGATCGATCTGATCCGGTTTGATGATGCAGGAAAAATCATCGATTTCAAAGTGATGGTCCGCCCGGTCAAGGCGGTAAACAAGCTTTGGGAATTGATGGCAGCACAGCTTCAGGCATCACAATAACCGAAGCGCGCTGAACCAATCTGCTCCCCTGCCCGGTGCTGGCCTGATGCCGATGCGCCGGGCAGGGAATACAGAATTTTACTGGTTCATGGTCGCGAAGAAGTCTTCGTTGGTCTTGGAATCCTTCATCTTGTCGAGGAGGAATTCCATCGCGTCGACCGTGCCCATCTGCATCAGGATGCGGCGCAGGACCC
>ERZ1645187.2546-NODE-2546-length-15950-cov-27.636112_pt1 | contig 15950 bp, 14 predicted proteins | sample MGYA00575352_ERZ1645187 | MGnify/ENA primary metagenome ERZ1645187 (study PRJEB40837, sample SAMN11349314) | freshwater sediment metagenome | isolation source: river sediment | host: Sediment | place: India: Wazaribad , New Delhi | collected 2017-02-21 ... | reverse complement strand
TAACAGTCGAACGCTCTACCAACTGAGCTATCGCGGATCACGCCGTGGCGTGTTTGCGGGCGGGTCTATAGCAAGCTCGATCCGGCTTGCCAAGCCCGTTCGACACATCGTCGTCGCATTCGCCTTCGCCTGGGGAAAACCGTCGGCGCGACGGCGCCGGTTTTCGGCGGGTGATGGCCGGGGGCGAGGGTTCGGCTAGAGTGGCGCGGAGGGGTGCGGGGCGCGGAGACGAGATGACGAACGAGGCGGATGAGGTCGGCATGGCGGCGCGGCGGGACTTCGTGCTGGGTGGGGCGCGGTCGGGCAAGACCGGGGTGGCGCTGGCGCGGGCCGAACGCTCCGGGCTCCGGCCGGTGATGGTGGCCACCGCCACCGCCGACGACGCGGAAATGGCGGCGCGGGTGGCCGCCCATCGGGCCGAGCGCGGGCCCGAATGGGGGTTGGTCGAGGAACCGCTCGCCGTCGCGGCGGTGCTGGCGCGCGAGGCACGCGACGATCGGGTGCTGGTGATCGACTGCCTCACCCTGTGGCTCTCCAACGTGATGTTCGCCGAGCGCGACGCCGAGGCCGAGATCGATCGACTGACGGCGGCCTTCGCGCTGGCGGCGGGGCCGGTGATCGCGGTCAGCAACGAGGTCGGGCTCGGGATCGTCCCGGAAAACGCGCTGTCGCGGCGGTTTCGCGACCTGCAGGGGCGGCTCAATCGACGCATCGCCGACGTCGCCGACCGGGTGACGCTGGTGGTCGCCGGGCTCGAGATGGTGATCAAGGGCGGGTGAGGGGCGGGCCGGTTCCGGTCGATCGGCTCACCGGCCGTGGGGGCGTCCGCGGGCGGCGATGCGGACGCGAGGCGCACGCCGTGGTTCGCCGTCCTAGCGGTTTCTCCGGTCCGGACGCATCCGATCGGGGTACGTCCCGGATGGTGGAGCGCGAGCGCTCGTGATCTCATTCGCCGAAAGACGTATTCGCGTCGGCGGGTCGCTCGCGAACGCGGGGTGGCGTGGGATTTCGGGACGACGCCGACGGTTGGAGCCGAGACGATGAGACCTTCGGCATCGGACGATGTTTCACTCGGATTTCGACCCGATCTCGCCGTGGGAACGGAGGGGAAGCGTGCGGGGACACCGTCGCGCGAGGACTGCCGGACCTGCGAGATGCGGGCGCGGTGCATCTCCTACGGCTGGCGTTCTCCGGCTGGCATCTGGTTCGAGCACGCGGTGGTGTTGAGGCCGCGGCCCGGTTGCCGCGGGTTCGAGGGGCGCGGCGACGACATCCGCGATCATTTCGTCGAGCGGAACGGCATCGCGCATTGATCGGCGCGGCCGATCTCGAGCCGTCCGATCGCGCCGGGTAGGCGCCTGCGCGAACACGGGCTTGCGCACACGCGGCGCCGGTTCGCTTCCGATTCCATTCGTTCCGGCGTGTTTCCCAAGCGAAGAGGTCGAGCGCCGGTTCGCGTTCGGCTGGGGACGTCCCGGGGGACTTCGTGCCGCGGGGCGCGTCCGGCGCTATGATCGGCAGCGAGAATCAGCAAGAGCCGAAAGGATTTGATGGTGTCGGGCGTCTTCGGGACCCCTTGGGCATGGTCGGCGCCGGTGCGCATCGGCCTGTTCTGGGCGGTGGTCGTCGCGGTTGCGGCGGTCGTATGGGGGCGTCTGGCGCCGCTGCCCTTCGGCGAGGCGGTGGCGATCGTCGCCGAGGCCCTGTCGGGGCGGATCGCCAGAATGAGCACCGAGAGCTTCGCCTTCTCGCTCGCCGCCGGGATCGGAGCGCTGGCCACGGGGCTCCTGGTGGCGCACGGCCTGTTTCACTGGATCCTGGTGCGCATGGCGATCGCGGCGGCGCGGGCGACCGTCGAGGGGGCGGCGACCAAGCAGGAGTTCGCGGCTCGGCATCGCGCCATCTCGGCCGAGCTCTCGGCGCATCCGCTGATCGGCTATCCGTGGCGCGAGTTCGACGACACGCTCATCAAGGCGGAAGTCCCCTTCCGCAACACGCTCCGGCCGCAGGTGTTCTTCACGCCGCAGGCGCTGCGGGAACGGCTCGGCGGGCTCAAGCTGATGGGCGGCGAGCCGGGCTATTTCGTCGGCCTCGGACTGCTGCTCACCTTCATCGGTCTGGTCATCGCGTTGTCGAAGGCGGCAGCGGGTACGGCCGCGGCGCAGGCGGCGATGGGCGGCGCGGGGGCGGCGGCGATGCAGGGGGCGCTCGGCGAACTGCTGCAGGCGGCGACCTTCAAGTTCGCCACGTCGGTCGCGGGACTGGCCGCGTCGATCGTGCTGTCTCTGTGTTATCGCGTGATGGCGGTGGGGCTCGAATCCTCGCTGCATCGCTTCTGCGAGGCGGTCGATGGGCGGCTCGACTACGTGCCGCCGCAGGCGGTCACCATGGAGATGCGCAACGGCATCTATGCCCAGTTGGAACAGCTCGACCTGCTGGCCTCCGACGCCCATCTCGCGCGGATGGGGCAGGGGATGCGGGCGGCGGTGGAACCGCTCGCCCAATCGGTCGACCGGGCGGTGGCGCAGGTCGCGACCTCGGGGCAGGCCGGGATCGAGGCGATGCTCGATCGCTTCCTCGCCGGGGTGCAGGGCGGGGCGGGCAGCGAGATGCGCGAAATCGGCGCCAGTCTGACCGCCATGCACGGGCTCCTCGACAAGGTGCGGCTCGACATGACCGGGTCGGGGGCCGACTTCGCGCAGGCGATGAGCGATGCCGCCTCCGGGGTGTCGGGGCAGATGCAGGAGGCGATGGGGCGTACGCTCGGCCGGCTCGACGAGCAGATCGCGCTGCTCACCCAGGCGCTCGCCGCCTCGGCGCGCGCGCACGAGGGGCAGGCACAGGCGGTCGATCTCGCTTCGCGGCGCTCGGGCGAGACGGCGGCGGCGTTCGGGCGTTCGGCCGAGGCGATCCGCACGGCGGTCGAGCCGATGGGGCGGGCGAACGAGCGTTTCGTCGGGGCGTCGGAGGCGATGGAACGGGCGACCACGGCGCTGGTCGACGGGCAGAAGGGGGCGACGGCGCTGGCCGGTACGCTGGCCGATCAGGCGGAGAAGCTCGGGGCGCTGTGGGCCAGTTGGGAGGCGCGTTTCGGCGAGATCGACGCCGATCTCGGCCGCGCCTTCGAGAAGCTGGCGGCGGAGACGCGCAAGCAGAGCCAGATCCTGGCCGATCAGACCGGCCGCATCGACGCCGGGCTCGCCAAGGCGGTCGACACGCTGTCGGGCCACGTGCGGGCGATCGGCGACGGGGCCGAGGATCTCGCCGAGGCGGTGGAGGAACTGGGCCGGGCGCTCGGCGCCCACGCCGGCCGAAGCGCGGGGTGAGCGATGATCGCCGAGGACGACCACGCCGCCGGTGCGGGCGCCCATGAAGAGGGCGAAAACTACTTCGTGTCGATGACCGACATGATGGTGGGCGTGCTCTTCGTGTTCATCATCATGCTGATGACCTTCGCGCTCGATTTCCGCCGCACCACCGACACCCAGGAGGATGCGCTGAAGGTGGCGCAGGAGGTGGCGAGCCGGCTCGATCGGCTGCAGGCGGACGTGCGCGGCGAGATCGGCCGGCTCGACAAGGCGCAGCAGGATCGCCGGGCACTGATCGCCGACATCCGGGCGCAGCTGGCGCGCGAGGGGCTCGACGTGCAGATCGACGAGGCGAACGGGGTGCTGCGCCTCAACGAGGATGCGGTGCGGTTCGCGCCGGGACGCGCCGATCTGGTCGATGCCAACAAGGACAACGTCGGCAAGATCGCCCGCGTGCTGGCGCGGGTGCTGCCGAAATACGCGGCCTGCCGCACGCCCGCCGCCGCGGCCGCCTGCACGCCGCCGCAAGGGGCGGCGATCGACACGGTGTTCATCGAGGGCCATACCGACGCGACCGGCGCGGACGCGGAGAACTGGCAACTGTCGACCGCGCGGGCGGTGGCGACCTATCGCGAACTGGTGGCGGTGGCGCCGGCGCTCAGGACCCTGCTCAATCTGCACCGCGAAGAGGTGATTTCGGTCTCCGGCTATGCGGCGACGCGGCCGATCGATGGGCGCGCGGTGCGCGAGGCCTACGACCGCAATCGACGCATCGATCTGCGCTTCGTGATGGAGACGGACACGCGGCAGGGGCTCGAGCAGATTCTCAGGGTCTCCGACGACATGCGCGGCGAGATCGATCGCCTGCGCGCGGCGGCGGGGGCTTCGCGATGAGTGCGGTGCGGCTCACGCGGCGGGCGGCGCCGGCGGGTGGGCTCCGGGCGGCGATCGCCGCCTTCACCGGCAGCGATCCGGCGCCGCGCGAAGTTTCCATCGCCTGCGCGGCGGTGGCGGAGCGGCTCGCGGCGGAGGGTTGGGCGCGACCGGTGGCGGCGGTGCGGCCGAGCGAGCCGATCGATGCGGCGGCCGAGCGGATCGCGCGGGCACTGACGAGCGGCGAGCCGCTGGGGCGGCGGGATCTGAGGCAGGCGCCGTGGTGCCTGTGGGCCGGCGTCCTGCCGCTGGCGGACATCCCCGGTGCGGTTGCGCGGCTGATCGAGGCGATCGACCGGGCGGGGCGGCCGCGGCTGGTGACGAGCCTCGCGGCGGCACTGCTCGACACGTTCGATGCGGCGCGGTCGGGGACGGCCGAGGTGGCGGCGTTTCTCGCGGCCAATCTGGCGCAGCTCGGACCCCCGTGGGACCGGGCGGCGCGCGATCTCGCGATCTTCTCGCTCGACGAGGGGCCGAAGCGGGTGGCGCAGGCGGCGCTCGATCGCGGCACCGTGCCGGAAGCGATCGTCGAGGCGGCGGGGATCGGGCGGCCGCTCGGCCTCGTGGTGGCGGCGCATCGGGCGGGGTTCGCCCGGTTGGCGGCGACCGCCGTCGGCGACGGGCCGCGCATCGTCGGTACGGTGACGCGGTGGGCGTTCGAGGACGGGCGGGTGCGCCACGAATCGCTCCGGCAGGCGGCGGCGGAGGCGGCGGTCGAGCCGTTCGGCCGCGGGGTGCCGGACGGGGCGGTGCGCGGGGCGGCGCTCGATCTGGCGCTGCGGCTCCTGGGCGATCCGCGGGGGGCGGAGAGCCGGTGGACCGGGGCGAGCCGGGCGGAGGCGATCGTCCGGCGCTGGCTCGACGGGGTGGCGCTGACCAGCTTCTTCACCGAGCGCAGCGGCGGCGGCGACGAAGATCCGTGGCTGCATCGGCGCGCCTTCTGGACCGCGCTGTGGGAACGCGGCCACATCGACGCCATGCGCATCGTGACGGCCGACGACGGGGCGAGCGGGGCCGAGCCGATGGGGGCGGGGGCGGTGCCGGCGCGATTTGCCGCGGGGACCGTGGCGCCGGGCCACACCGCACTGCTGATGCGGGTCGGGACGCTGACCATCGCCGATTGGAGCCACGGGGCGCCGTGCTTCATCTGGGACGGCGAGCGCGGCGAGGGCGGGCCGGATCTGACGTGCGACGTCTTCCAGCCCGATGCGTTGCGCAAGGTGCTCAGCGGCGACAACACCGAGGCCAATTCGGCCAAGCAGGGGCGGTTCCTGCATCGCGGCTCGGCCGCCTATCGCTGGCAGGGGCTGGTGGCCGACTATCTGCGCGGCCGGCGCGGCATCATCCTCGAACGCCAAGACTACGAAGTACGCGGCTGAGGGCGGTCGGGATCGCGCACGGCGCTTCGCCGTCGAACTTCCGTCGCGAGGGGCCGAAAACGACGAAGCCGGCCCTGGGGCCGGCTCGAAGACGTCGTTGCAGGTGGAGGCCTCGTCCGGATTCGAACCGGAGTACACGGATTTGCAGTCCGCTGCGTGACCACTCCGCCACGAGGCCTCACCGGGACGGATCTCTAAAGGACGTCCGGGGGTTGGGCAAGCCCTGGAATTTCCTCGCCCTCCGCTTTTTTGCGCAACACGGTCAACGGCTGCGGTGCGGGAGGCGGCGGCGGGGGGCGCGGCGTTTCGCAAAATTCGATCGGATCCTCTTAAAATCCATATCGAATTTGCCTGCGCGCATACGCGGTCGATGAAACTTTTCGGCGCATCATCACCCTCGATCGCGCCGCGGAAAGGATCGGCGAGCGGGAGGGAGCCGCATGATGATGGAACTGATGCCCCACGAAATCGAAGTGCTCGATTCGATCGGTCTCGACGGTACCTGCGTCGGTGCCATCGACACCGACGAGAAATTCGCCATCGCCCTGCGATTGGCCGAGATCAGCGACAAGGGCTATCTCGCCGCGGTGTTCGAACCGCGCGGGTCGACCTACTATCTCACCACCAAGGGCGCCATGGCGCTGGAGGGGGAAAGGCCGTGAGAACGGCGCAGCGGTGCGGGATCGCGAGGATGTGGTGCGCGCACCCGCCGGTCACGGGCGGCGGGCGGTGAAGACCAGACAGCGGCCGGCGAGCAGGTCGAGCGAATTGACCGCCGGCAGCACGTCGGCGACCTCGATGGCGAGGTCGGCGTCGTATTCGACCGTCTTGGTGCGCCGCAGGCGTCCGGCCAGTGCGAACAGGGGCCACAACGGAACCGCGAGGCCGAGGGCGCCGCGCTTGCGGCGATCGACGCCGATGACGATGTCGCGGAAGCCGACCCGACGCAGGCCGTAGTGCCAATACTGCACCGGCAGCGGCTGGATGTGGCCGCACAGGCGACCGGCATTGGCCGGGTCGATGCTCGGGGTCGGATAGAGCAGATAGTGGCCGTCGGCGAGAAAGCCGAAGCGCGACAGTACGTTGGCGACATTGGGCACCGAGAACACCAGGGTGCCGCCGGGGCGCAGGATGCGCTTCAACTCCTCCATCAGCACATAGGGCGCATGGACGTGTTCCAGCACCTCGATCGACACGACGACGTCGAAGCTGCCGTCTTCGAAGGGCAGGGTGTGGTTGAGATCGACGCGGCGGAAGGGAACGCCGGCGCCGTCGAACTTGGTCTCGACGATGTCGATGCCGAGGAGGTGCTCGGCCGGGTCCCAGCCGCGGGCGCGATAGAGGCCGGCGAGCTGGCGGCAGAAGGCGCCGGAGCCACAGCCGAGATCGAGGATGCGCAGGGGGCGATCGAGCAGGGGCTCGACCCGCGCGGCGATGGCGCGGTTGGTGCTGGCGTGGGAAGCCTCGGAGGTGATCGCCGACATGCTCTCGTCCGTTCGCGGGCGGGGCCCGGGTGTGTCTACGGGGGGCGGTCCGATCGCGCATCGGGCGCGGCCGGACCAGGGACGGCACGCCGCGGCGGCCGTCGACCCTTCGGCCAATGCTCTAGCCCGAAGCGGGGCGGATTGAAACCGACTCGGTTCGCCTCAGATCGCCTCCTGGCGCACGGCTGCGTTGGGGCGATCGGAGGTGAGGCGGCCGTCGACCACCTCGACGATGCGGTCGCAGCGGCGCGCCAGACGCGGATCGTGGGTGACGATCAGGAAGGTGGTGCCGCGGGCGACGTTGATCTCGCGCATCAGGTCGAAGGCGAGATCCGACGACTTGGTGTCGAGGTTGCCGGTGGGTTCGTCGGCCAGCACCAGGGCGGGGCTCATGGCCAGCGCCCGGGCGATCGCCACGCGCTGCTGCTGGCCGCCGGAGAGCTGGGTCACGGGTTGGTTCTTCCAACGGGCGAGGCCGAATTGGGTGAGCAGTTCCTCGGCGCGGGCGCGCATGTCGTCGTCGGGGAAGGTGCGGTCGACCAGCATCGGCATCATCACGTTCTCGGCCGCGGTGAAGGCCGAGATGAGGTGGTGATACTGGAAGACGAAGCCGATGGCGCGGCCGCGCAGGCGCGTGAGATCGGAGTCGTCGAGGGTGGTGGTCTCCTCGCCGTTGAGGCGCAATCGGCCGGAGGTCGGGCGATCGAGCAGGCCGATGAGGTTCAGGAGGGTCGATTTGCCGGAGCCGGAGGGGCCGATCAGGGCGACGAATTCGCCGGCGGCCAGCGTGAGATCGATGCCGTGCAGCACCTCGACCTCGACGGGGGTGCCGATGCCGAAGGACTTGGTCACCCGATCGAGGAACAGGACGTCGTCAGCCACGGATCGCCACCACCGGATCGAGACGGGCGGCGCGCAGCGCCGGGGTCATGGCCGCCAACACCCCCGTCAGCGTGGCGAGAGCGGCCGCCCACATGGGCAGGTTCCAATCGAGGAGCAGAGGGAAGAACTCGGTGCCGTCGGCGTTGCGCATCAAGCCGTGGAAGAGCAGCAGCGAGGCGATGCCGAGGCCGGAACCGAACAGCGAACCGACGAGGCCGAGAACGCCGCCCTGAATGAGGAAGACGCGCAGGATCTGGCCGCGCGAGGTGCCCATGGCGCGTAGAATGCCGATCTCCTTGGAGCGCTGCACCACCGAGACCACCAGCACCGAGGCGATGCCGAAGGCGACCGACAGGCCGACCAGGAAGCGAATCGCGGTGTTGGAGGTGAACTGGGTCTTCATCACGGTGAAGAACTGGGCGTTGGTCTTGATCCAACTGTCGGCCTCGATGCCGGTCGAGGTCTCGATGATCTGCGCGACGTCCTGGGCGGCATAGACGTCGGCGAGCGTCACCTCGAGGGCGGTGGCACCGCCGATCAGGCCGAGCAGGGCCTGACCGGTGCGCAGCGCCACGTAGACGTTGCGCAGGTTCACGCCGCGGTTGCCGAGGTCGAAGATGCCGGTGATGGTCTGGGTGACGCCGGTGCCGGTGGCGGAGGTCAGGCGGATCTTGTCGCCGACGGCGACGCCGAGTTCCTTCGCCAGATCGGTGCCGACCACCACCTCGTCGGAGGCGAGGCGGGCATGGCCCTCGGTGAGGCTCGTCGGCACGTCGACGACGGAGAAATAGGTCTCCGGTTCGCAGGCGATCACCGTCACGGAACGCGAGGCGGTACCGCGGGCGGCGAGCGCCGAGCCGGAGACGATCGGGGCGACGTGGGCCACTTCCGGATCGCGGGCCAGCACCTCGCGCAGCGACTGCCACTGATCGATCGACTTGATGCGCTGGGTCGGGCGCTGGACGGTGTCGAGGGTGATGACGCCGTCGCGGGCGCGCAGGGGGCGGGCGACCTCGTCGGGCGGGACCAGCTCGATGTGCGCCTGTGAATTCAGGATGCGCTTCATCATGTTGGCGGTCATGCCCTCGAGGATGGCCGACATGAAGACGATGACGCCGACGCCGATCGCCACGCCGGCGACGATGAACAGGGACTGCATCTTGCCTTCCACCAGGAAGCGGATGGCGGCGATCCATTCGAAGGGGAGCCAGCGGGTCATGGTGCGCCTCCCGCCGCAGGGGGGCGGGCGGGCGTGGATTCGATCGGGCGCAGGCGCGCACCGGCGGCGATGTTGGCCCGCACCGGGATCACCGCATCGCCGGGGGCGACGCCCTCGACCACCTCCAGGCGGCCATCGCCGCGCAGGCCGACGCGGATCGGCTTGCGGACCGCGCGGCCGCCCTCGGCGACGAGAACCCACGGCTTCACGGTCAGTGGATCGTGGACGGCGGCGGCGGGCAGCACCAGGGCGTCGGGCTTGCGGGCGACCTCGATGTCGACCGACATGGTCATGTCCTGGCGGATCCAGGCGGGCGGCTCGGGGACGCGCAGCTTGACCTGAATGGTGGCGGTCTGCGGGTCGACCGAAGGGTTGATATAGAAGAGTTCTGCGGGGAAGCGCTGATCGGGGTAGGCGTCGGCGGAGGCGAAGGCGCGATTGCCGACGGCGAGCTGGGCCATGCTCTTCTCGTCGATCTGCACCACGATCTGGGTCTCGCCGGCCGGGGACAGGGTCATCAGCGCCTTGCCGGGTTGGACGACGTCGCCCTTCTCGACCGAGCGGGCGATCAGCACGCCGTCGGCGGGGGCGGTGATGTCGGTGTAGGCGAGGCGGGTGCGGGCGGTGGCGAGAGCTGCCTCGGCCTGCTTCAGGGCGGCTTCGGCCATCACCCGATCCATGCCGCCGGCATCGTTGGAATCGAGCTGGAACTTGGCGGAGCGCTGCTGGGCGCGGGCGACGTCGAGGGTCTTGCGGGCGTCGTCGATCTGGGCCTGGGTGGCGAAGCCGGTGGCCTTCAGCTTGTCGACGCGGTCATAGGCGGCCTGGGCGGCGACCACGTTGGCGTCGGCCTGGGCGAGGTTCTCGCGCGCCACCGGCAGCGTCACCTCGGCGATCTGCTTCAGCTTGGCGGAGGCCTGGGCGAGGGCGGCGGCGGCGGCGGCGACGTTGGTGCGGGCCTCGGAGTCGTCGAGGCGGACGAGGGATTCGCCCTTCTTCACGGTCTGGCCCTCGGAGACCGGCACCTGAGCGACGCTGCCGGTGACCTGGGAGCCGATGTCGACGCGGTAGGGGGCGAGGATGCGGCCGGTGGCGACGACGGTGCGCACCACTTCGCCGCGCTGGGGATGCATCACCACCACGCGCGGACCGAAGATCACCGGACGGGCGCCCCAGGCCAGCGCGCCGAGGACGACGACGGCGACCGCCAGGCGCGCGAGGGGAAGCCGACGCTTCGCCGGAGCCGGCGCGGCAACGGGAGAGGTCTCGGCGGATTTCGGGGGGGTAACGGTCACGACGGCGGTACTCCGGCTCGGCGGACGGGCGCATCGCAGGCGATGCGTCGGCCGTCGCGCCCGCGTCTCACCGGCGTTCGGCGAGCCGCGCTCTGCGTTCCGAGTATGCCACCATTCGGCGGCGGCGCACCCGGAGAAGTCCCCCATGGCGGCCATGCTGCACGCGTATGGACAGGCCGACCTTGATCGGTCTCAAATCGCGGGGTGGTTACGCGCTCTCCCCGATGGCGGCGGGAGCGGGGAGGGGCACACTCTCGGGCGAGGGCTCCTCCGTCTCCGGACGCGTTCCGGAACGAGAAAGGACGACGGCGATGCGGGCGAACGAGGTGATGACGGCCGAAGTGGTGACGGTGTCGCCGGAGACGGCGGTCGCGGAAGCCGTGAAGCTGATGCTCGATCGACGGGTGAGCGGCCTGCCGGTGGTCGACGCGGGCGGGCGGCTGGTCGGGGTCATCACCGAAGGCGATCTCTTGGCCCGCGCCGAGCTCGGCACGGAGAAGAAGCGCTCGCGCTGGCTCGAGTTCCTGTTCGGGCCGGGGCGATCGGCGACCGACTTCGTGCTGTCGCACGGGCTGAAGGTCGACGAAGTGATGACGCGAACGCCGCTGACCTGTGCACCCTCGGCCGGGCTCGACGAAGTGGTCGGGCTGATGACCGAGAAACGGGTCAAGCGGGTGCCGGTGGTGGCGGACGGCAAGCTGGTCGGGGTGGTCTCGCGCGCCGACGTGCTGCGGGCCCTGTCGGGGGCCTTCGCAGCGCAGCCGCCGAGCCCGGACGCGGTCGACGACGCGGAGGCGCAGACGGCGATCGAGACGGCTCTGACCAAGGAAAGCTGGGCGCCGCGCTCCTCCGTGGCGGTCGAGGTGAAGGACGGCGTGGTCAACCTGTGGGGCACCATTCTCGACGAGCGGCAGCGCGAGGCGATTCGCGTGGTGGTCGAGGGGGTGGCGCCGGGGCGGCGCATCAGGGATCACATGGTGTGGGTGGAGCCGTTCTCGGGCGCCATTCTCGGGGCACCCGACGAGGGCTAGGACCGGAGCGGGGGAGAGACCCCACGAAGGAGCGGAATCGAGCCTCGCGAGGGCGGGCTCGGCGAAGGTTCCTATTGTGTCGACCGGCGGTGCGGATTAAGGAAACCGAGACCTGGAGCAGTCCAGCGACGCGAACCGACGAGCGGGGGAGCCGATGGCCGATTTCGCCATTCAGCGCAAGACGATGGTCGACAACCAGATCCGGACGATGGACGTCCAGGATCATGCGGTGATCGCCGCCTTCTCGACGGTGCCGCGCGAGACCTTCGTGCCCGAGGGGCTTCGCACGCTCGCCTACATCGATCGTCCGGTGGTTCTCGCCGGTGGTCGGGCGCTGGCGCAGCCGGGGCCGCTGGCGCGTCTGCTGCAGTCGGCGCTGCCGCTGCCGGGCGAAAAGGTGCTGGTGGTGGGCGGGGCGACCGGTTACACCGCCGCGCTCATGGCCGACATCGGCTGCGTCGTGACCATGCTCGAGCAGGATGCCGCTCTGGTGGCCGAGGCCAAGACGGCGCTGGCCGAGACCACGGTCCACGTGGTCGAGGGCGAGCTGACCGCGGGTTGCGCGGCCGATGCGCCCTACGATCTGATCTTCTTCGACGGGTCGATCGAGGTGCTGCCGGCGGCGTTCGAGGCGCAGGTGGCCGAGGGCGGCCGCATCGTGGCGATCGAGGGCACCGGGCAGGCCGCCAAGGCGGTGGTTCGGGTCAAGGCGTCGGGCCGTCTGTCGGCGCGCTTCGCCTTCAACACGCCGCTGCCGGCGCTGCCGGGCTTCGCCCGCAAGCCGGAATTCGCGCTCTGAAACGAACGGCGGATCGCTCGGCGCGGAGGGGGAGCCTCCGGCGTCGCGGGGCGATCGATCCCTTCGGTGAAATCACGAGGGCCCTGCTCGATCTCCGGTCGAGTGGGGCCTTCGACCTTTCGCGACGCGGGTGCGGCGTCGCGTCTGTTGCGCCACCGCCGCAGCTCGAGGAAATCTTGCGGACGAGCGGGGGGAATCCCGGGTCGGGGTTTGCGTTTCGACCGAATTGTATGTTCGGTGAAGTCTCGCTCACGGTCGGCGATGAGAGCGCGCCGCCGATTCGTAGAACGTGTCAGGAGTTTCACCGTGGTGATCAGATCCCGGGTCGTCTTCGGCCTCGTCGGTGCCGTGTGTCTCGCGTCGTCGGTTCTGCCGGCGCAGGCAGAGACGTTGATGGAAGCGCTCGCGCTCGCCTATTCGAACAATCCGCAGCTCAACATCGCGCGCGCCAACCTGCGCGCCAGCGACGAGGGTGTCGGCATCGCGGCCGGGGCCGGGCGGGCCAAGATCAACGGCTCGGGCACGATCGGCCGCTCCTACAGCGGCTATGCCTATCCGGAGAGCCAGGCGTCGGCGACCAAGACCTTCTACAACACCCCGAGTTCGTTCGGCATCACGCTGGTGCAGCCGCTCTATGCCGGCGGGCAGATCGAGGCGGGTAGGAATCAGGCGGATGCGGCGGTCCGTGCCCAGCGCGAGGCGCTGCGGGCGGCGGAGGGTACGGTGCTGCTGGCGGCGGCGACCGCCTACATGGACGTACAGCGCGACACCGCGCTGGTGTCGCTGCAGGAGAGCAACGTCAAGTTCCTCACCGAGCAGGTGCGCGCCGCCAAGGATCGCTTCGGCGTCGGCGAGGGCACGCAGACCGACGTGGCCCAGGCGGAGGCGTCCTATCAGCTGGCGGTGTCGCAGCTGCATGCGGCGCGGGCGCAGCTCAATGCCTCGCGCGCCAACTATCGTCAGGCGATCGGCCGCGATCCGGGCAAGCTCGGCGGCGGCGGCGGGGTCGACAAGCTGGTGCCGAAGTCGATGGAGCAGGCGGTCGTCGCCGCGCAGGCGGAGAACCCGCAGATCCTCGCCGGCATCCACAACGTCGACGTCGCCACCCACAACGTGAAGTACGTCGAGGGGGCGCTGCTGCCGCAGCTCAATGCTCAGGCGGGGGCGAACCGAGCCTTCGACAATCCGCAGTACAAGGCGGCCAACAGCGCCTCGATCGGTCTCAATCTGACCGTGCCGATCTACCAGGGCGGCGGCGAATACGCCAAGGTTCGGCAGGCCAAGGAACAGCTCGGCGCGGCGCGGCTGCAGGTCGATCTGGCGCGCGATCAGACGCGGGCCTCGGTGGTGTCGGCGTGGGGCTCGCTGCAGGCGGCCAATGCCTCGATCCTCGCCTATACCGCCCAGGTGGAAGCGGCGCAGCTGGCGCTCAACGGCGTCATGGAGGAGCAGCGGGTCGGGCAGCGCACCACGCTCGACGTGCTCAACCAACAGACCACGCTGATTTCGGCCCGTTCCAATCTGGTCAATGCCGAACGCTCGCGGGTGGTCGGCTCCTACCAGTTGGTGGCGGCGATCGGGCGGCTCGACATCGACAAGCTCGGGGTGCGGATCGCCACCTACGATCCGGCCCAGCACTACGATCAGGTCAAGGACCAGTGGATCGGTCTGCGCACGCCCGACGGGCAGTGACGACGCGACGTCGTCGGGGATAACTCGACGACGGTCGGACCACAGCGTTTCGGACCGGCCGCCTTCCATCTATAGTATCTCGATCGGCCGCACCCCATTGATCTCGTGGGTGGCGCCGATCGAGTACGAGTCGTCGGTGGAGACCTCCCATGGCCAAGGCGCAAGCTCAGGAACCCTCGATGGAGGAGATCCTGGCCTCGATCCGCAGGATCATCGCGGACGAAGAAGCCGCTCCGAAGGGAGCGCAGGCGCCGATCGCGTCGGATCCGGACGAGACCATTTCCGAGGATGATCTCGACAAGTTGTTCGCCACCGCCGGCAAGGACGAAGAGCCGGCTCCGGCCGTCGATACGGCGGCGGAGAGCGACGACGACGAGGACGTGCTCGATCTGACCGAGGAGCTGGTGGTCGACGATCCGCCGCTGGTCGAAGGGCTGGACGAGGCGAGCGACATCGCCTTCGAAGACCCCGACGCCATGATGGAGGAGATGGAGCCCGAGCCGGCGCCGCCGCCGCCTCCTCCGCCGCCGCCCAAGCCGGTGATGGCCGCACCGCCGCCGCCGTCGCCGCCGCCGGCACGGATGCCGGTGTTCGAGCCGCCGCCGGTGTTCGATCCGGTGCCGGAGCAGGCGCCGCTGCTGTCGCACGCGACCGAGGGGCTGGTCTCGTCGGCCTTCAGCGATCTCGGGCTGGCGGTGCTCAACCGCAACGCCCGCACCCTCGACGAGCTGGTGCAGGAGATGCTGCGGCCGATGCTCAAGCAGTGGCTCGACCAGAATCTGCCGCCGATGGTGGAGCGCATGGTGCGCGCCGAAATCGAGCGGGTCACGCGCGGGCGCTGAGCCCGGCCGCGGGAGAAACACATCCGATACGGGAATCGAAACGGGCCGGAGCATCGCTTCGGCCCGACGTGTATTCGGTATGTGAAAACGCACGTGGCTCGACCTTCGGTCGTGCGAGGCATGGTTGCCGACTCGGGGTGCGCGATCTTCGAACGCGGACGGGGTCGGTCGTTCGACCGGTGGCGGCCGGGGCGGACTTCGTCTTCGAAAACGGAGAGACGGGCACATGCCTCGCAAACTCATCGCGGAATTCATCGGAACCTTCTGGCTGGTGTTCGGCGGCTGCGGCAGCGCCGTGCTGGCGGCCGCCTTCCCGCAGGTCGGCATCGGCCTCACGGGCGTATCGATCGCCTTCGGTCTGACGGTTCTGACCATGGCCTACACGGTCGGCCCGATCTCGGGCGGGCACTTCAATCCGGCGGTTTCGGCCGGTCTGGCGGTGGCCGGGCGCTTCTCGTGGGGCGAATTCGTGCCCTACGTCATCGCGCAGGTGATCGGCGCGGTCGCGGCGGCGGGCGTGCTCTATCTGGTCGCCTCGGGCAAGGACGGGTTCAGCCTCGTCGGCGGCTTCGCGTCCAACGGCTACGGCGAGCATTCGCCGGGCGGCTACGGGCTCGTTTCGGCGCTGGTGATCGAGGTGGTGCTGACGGCCGGGTTCCTCCTGGTGATTCTCGGCTCGACCGAGGCGCGGGTGCCGGCCGGGTTCGCGCCGATCGCCATCGGTCTGGCGCTCACCCTGATCCATCTGATCTCGATCCCGGTGACCAACACTTCGGTCAATCCGGCGCGCTCGACCAGCCAGGCGATCATCGTCGGTGGCTGGGCGGTGCAGCAGCTGTGGCTGTTCTGGGTGGCGCCGCTCCTCGGTGGTGTCATCGGCGGGGCGATCCATCGGGCGATCTTCGCCGATCGCACCTGATATTCCGCCGGCACGGACCGACCGGACGACACCCGGTCGGGTCCGTCTTCACCGCCGAAGTTTCGAAAGGATCGGAACTTCGGCGGCTCGGTACGAGAAGCGGGCCGATCCCGCGGGCGGCGAGGTTGACACCGGCCGCCCGGCGGGGTTCAACGTTCGCGCTTCTT
>ERZ1645187.2545-NODE-2545-length-15951-cov-120.083858_pt1 | contig 15951 bp, 5 predicted proteins | sample MGYA00575352_ERZ1645187 | MGnify/ENA primary metagenome ERZ1645187 (study PRJEB40837, sample SAMN11349314) | freshwater sediment metagenome | isolation source: river sediment | host: Sediment | place: India: Wazaribad , New Delhi | collected 2017-02-21 ... | reverse complement strand
GACCCGGCTGGCCCTGCAGACCCGGACGCACCGCCTGACCCGGCAGACCCGGCTGGCCCTGCAGACCCGGACGCACCGCCTGACCCGGCAGACCCGGCTGGCCCTGCAGACCCGGACGCACCGCCTGACCCGGCAGACCCTGCGGATTGCGGCCGATCAGACCCTGAGGTCCGGTCTGGCCCGGCTTGCCCATCTGGCCCGGAACACCGGCTTGGCCCGGAAGACCCGGCTTGCCCATCTGGCCCGGGACGCCCGGTTCACCCGTCGACCCGCGACCGATCAGCGGCTTCCCGGGTTGAGCGAACTGGCCCGGCAGCCCCGGCTTGCCCATCTGACCCGGCAGACCCGCCTGACCCGGCTTGCCCATCTGACCCGGCAGACCCGCCTGACCCGGCTTGCCCATCTGGCCGGGAACACCGGCTTGGCCGGGGTTGCGCCCGATCAGACCCTGCGGTCCGGTCTGGCCCGGAAGCCCGGCCTGACCCGGAAGACCCGGCTTACCCATCTGACCAGGCAGACCCGCCTGACCCGGCAGACCCGGCTTGCCCATCTGGCCCGGCTGGCCGGGAGTGAGTCCGGGGTTGCGGATCAGACCGGGACCCTTACCCGGCATCGGCGCCGAAATGCTCTGCATCGGTCCACCGGCGGCACCGGGACCACCCATTCCACCCATCATCCCGGGGCCACCACCGGGCGTGCGGTCGATGCCGCTGACACCCGGCTGCAGACCGACGGGGATGCCCGGATCGACCGGCGCCACCGGCAGGACCGGCATGATCGGCGCGGCCACGATCGGCGGCAGGACCGCGATCGGCGCCGGCAGAATCGGAATCGGCAGGATGCCGATGCCGATCACCGGCGGCGGCGGCGGCAGCACGAAGATCGGCGGCGGCAGCACGAACATCGGCGGCGGCGGCGGCGGCAGGAAGTCGACGAACTCGAACACCGGACGACGCCGGATGATCACCACCTCTTCGACCGGCGGTGGCGGCAGATCGTCGTAGACGACTTCTTCGAACACCGGCGGCGGATCGGCGGGAACCTGGAGTTCGACGAGCCGAGCCCGAGCCTCGTCCGAATGCGGACCTTCGGGATAGCGCTTCAGATAGGTCCAATAGGCGCGCGAGGTGTCGGCGGCGACGGCGCGCGCCCACCAGCGAGCCTCACGACGCGCGGCGAGCATCGCCCGCACGCGGGCCGCGTTCTCGGCCTGAGCGTGGCTGTCGAGGTATGACTGATAGCTCTCGACGCTGTCGTCGGCGACCGCCGCCGTATAGGCTTCGGTTTCCGACAGCTGGCTCATCGGCTTCGACTTGAGCGCCTTGAGGGCGGCCATCTCGGCGACCGGATCGGCGGCCGGCCGCTGGTCGGCGGTACCGGTCGCGGGAGCCTGCGGCTCGGGAGCCCGATCGAAGAGCTGGACGGTCTCGGTCAGTTGGGCCGAGAACCACGGCACCGCGGCGCCGTTGGTGCGCTGACTGACCCGCAACCGGACGCGCGCCAGCGTGTCCTCGATGCTCAGGCCGCCTTCGCGCATCATCTCGGCCAGGGCCGAGGCGAATTCACCGTAATCGCCCGAAGTCGGCGGCGCGACCACCGAGCCCGGCGCGGTGTTGTAGCCGACGAGCAGGCCCGCCGGCGCTTCCACCAGGGCCAGACCACCGGCGAGCGGACGACCGGCCGGTGCGAAGGGATGACGATAGGCCGCGTCGAGCACGACGATCCGCGCCTTGATCTGCTGTTCGAGCAGACCCTGGAGCAACTCGTTGACCCGCAGCGCCTCGTTCGGAATGTCGGTGTCGGCCTTGAGGCCGGCTCCGATCGGCACGAGATAGTTCTCGCCCTCGTATTGCAGGCCGTAACCCGCGTAATAGACGAACGCGACCGCACCCGGCCCCGCCGCGGCGACGCGGTCGATGAACTCGCCCGCCTGCTGCATCAGGGTGGGATAGTCGACGTTCCTGAGGCCCGTCACGTCGAAGCCCGCATCACGCAGGACGTCGGCGACGAGCCCGGCGTCGTTGGCTGCCGTGGGCAGCGCCTGCTCGGCATAGCCATCCTGGCCGATGACCAGTGCGAAGCGCGCCTCCTTCGGCGTCTGCGCCCAGACCGGCCCGGCCAACAAGCCGAGGATCATCATCAGAACCGTCAACAGACGGGACAGGAACACACGGGGCATTTGGTCTCTCCGCGGTTGGACGCACGACCACGACGGACGTGGTCGGTCGCCCGGCCTCCGCATCATACATCGTTTACGAGAAGTTTACAGTCCAACGAGAAACAATTCCGAAAAATTATTGCAAACCACAAGGTTCGAGCTCGAATTCACGACGGCAAGTGAGATCGAAACACGAAGTCCGTAAATATACGCACGAAATAAACTCAGCGAATACTCGAAGATGATCAGATCACGAACAGAACGACCAGCGCTGCGGGTCTACACACGCTCCCGCATCGATGAGGGCACACTAATCGATCGGACCTGAATGCGAGATGAACCCGCCATTCAGCCCCGGATCGTCAGACTGAGGATCGAGTGCCCGCGACGACTCGTCGCTGTCCGACGATCGTGACGGCGGTTCGTCACGCTCGAAGCGAACGATCGAAGCGCCCCCGGCCCCCTCGTCGTCGCGAAAGTCGCCCGGTTCACGATCGATCGGTCTCTAACGGCGGCAGTCGACCGCCACCACCCGCCCGGCCCAGGTCGCGACCAATCGGCCGGTCGTCGTCGTCGTCGCCGTCGTCGGATCGTTCGCCCCGCCGGCCGCGGCCACCGCCGCCGCGAGCCCCTCGCCGCCGACCAGATCGTAGGCCGCCGGCGGCACCAGCCCCGCCACCGCCCGCTTCTCGTCCGGCCGCCCGGCGACCAGACCGATCAACGCGCCGCTGCCGTCGAACACCGGCGCCCCCAGCGCCCCGCACTGCAACGGCGCCCGCAACCGAGCCCCGACCGCTTCGCCCGGCACCGCCACCACGCCGGCCCGCCCGCCGCTCTCGCCGCTCGCCAACACCGTCAGCGCCCCGTCGACCGCGGCCGCGAGGCGTATCGGCCCGCCGGTCGGACCCGAGATCGCCAGCGTCGCGATGCCGCCGGCATCCGCCGTCACCACCGTCGCCGGCCGTCCGCCGACGGTGAGCGACGCACATCCCGAAACCGCGCTCGCCGCCGTCAACACCCGGCCCGACGCCACCACCACGCCGCTCGCCGCCGCGACGACCGGCGCCGCCGGTGCCGGCGGTGCGGCCACGACCGCCGGCGTCGCCGGCTGAACCGGCGTCGCGGGCGTCGCCTGCGGGTTCGGCGCGGCGCCGGGGAAGGGTTCGAACCGTCCGGCGGTAGCGATCACCACCCGGTCGAGCTCGACGCCGAGGCTGGCGTCGAGCGAGAAGACGAAGCCGCGGACGCCCTGCGCCCCACGGACGAATCGAGCATAGCCGTGCCGCCCGCCGGCCTCGTCGGAGACGACGAACCAGTCGGGCCGGAGCACCGCATAGACCACCTTGCGCCCCGGCACCTCGACCTTCATCCGCTCGAACAGGCCGGCGAGATCGCCGTCGGCCGAGGCGAAGGTGTCGATCTGGATGCGCCCCTCGCGCCCCACCCATCGGCTGCCGCCGTCGCGCTTCGCCGCGGGGCCGAGCAGCTTGGTCGGCAGATGGATGCGCACGCCGGTCGCCTTGTCGTCGACCGCCTGGAACCCGACCGCCGCCTTCTTCGCCGTCGCGGTCTCGCCGAGGAGCTTCACCGCCGGCGGCGTCGGGACGCCGTCGGGCGTGAACTTGTGCCGCGCCTGGAAGGCGGCGATCGCCTCGAAGGTCATGCGGCCGAAGGTGCCGTCGAGCGATCCGGCATAGTCGCCGGTCCACACCAGCCCGTCCTGAATGGCGATGCGATCGGCGAGCGGCAGGGCGTCCCAGGCCGGCCGCGCCGCTTCGCTCGCCGGGTTGGGCACGGCCGCCGCCGGCTTGGCCGGCACGGCGGGCGCCACCGCGGCCGGCTTGCCCGGCGCTCCCGGCAGCGGCTTGGGCAGCGGCGACTGCCCCGCCGCCGGCGTCGCCAGGACCATCACGGCGAGCCCCGCCGCCAGACGCCGCATCCGACGACCGCGTCGATCGAACCTCGTCATCCCGGTCCCTCCCCTCGCCTCGCTCGGCCGTTCGGCCGGGCCGCGTGGCGGAGCTTCGCAGAGCCGACGCCCGTCGTCGAGAGGGGTGGACGGCGGTGCGTGCCCCTGGGACAGCGCGCCGGTCTTGCTGCTATCATCCCGCCGCCGACGCGTCGGCCGCACTCCACCGCATTTCAACGGGGTGCGCCTGTCGCCGTCACCGGGTCTCGTTTCCACCCCGGATCGCAGTTCGACGAGGAGAGCGCCATGAAGGGCTTGGTTCGCACGACGGTCTTCGGTCTCGCCCTCCTCGTCTCCGGCCTCGCCGGGGCCGCCGACAAGCTCTTCGTCCGCGACGACCTCGCCAGCGACGCCGTCCGGCTCGAGTCGCGCCTGAAGGGCAAGGCCGAGGCCGCAGGCGATCTCGCCCTGGTCAAGCGCAACGCCGAGGCCGCCTTCCAGAAGGGCGACTGGGCGAGCGTCCAGACCCTCTACGGCCGCCTCGCGCCGCTGGAGCCGAAGGACCCGCAGAACTGGCAGCGCTACGCCGTCGGCGCCGCCCTTCTGGACGTCGCCGACTATTCGGTCCGCTGGCAGATGCGCAACGACGCCCACGCCGCCGCCTATCTCGCCTACCAGCGCGCCGCCACGCCGCAGGCCGAGGCGCAGGCGCTGAACGCCCTCGCCCTCACCTGGGTCCGCACCGAGGACTTCCGCCCCGCCCTCGCCGCGCTGCGCGCCTCGCTGACGACCGCCGAGACCCCCGAGGCCCGCGCCCAGTACGACAAGCTGCGGCCACAGCACGGCTTCCGCATCACCGAGAACAGGGTCGATTCCGACGCCGCCAACCCGCGCGCCTGCTTCACCTTCTCCGAGGACCTCGTCACCTCCGGCAAGGTCGACTACGCCCCTTACGTCGCCGTCTCCGGCCTCGGTTCGCCGGCGATCAGCGTCGAGGCCCGCCAGATCTGCGTCGACGGGCTCGAACACGGCAAGCGCTACGGCATCGTGCTGCGTCAGGGCCTGCCCTCCACCGTCGGCGAGGATCTCCTCGAGGCCGGCGACTACGACGTCTACGTCCGCGACCGCTCCCCCCAGGTGCGCTTCACCGGCCGCAACTACGTCCTGCCGCGGAACGGCCAGGAAGGCCTGCCGGTCGTCGCCGTCAACACCCCCTCGGTCGACCTGAAGATCCACCGCATCGGCGACCGCTCGCTCGGCCCGACGCTGCGCAGCGAGAACTTCCTGTCGACCCTCGACGGCCCCAAGGCCCGCAAGATCGCCGATGAGAGCGGCGTCCAGGTGTGGTCCGGCTCGATGGCGGTGAAGTCCGACCTCAACAAGGACACGGTGACCGCCTTCCCGGTGCTCGAGGCCGTCGGCCGGCTGGAGCCCGGCGTCTACGTCATGACGGCAAGGCTGCCGGGCAAGACCGAGCGCGACGACAACGGCGAGGAGTTCGAAGGTTGGGAGGATCTCGCCACCCAGTGGTTCGTCGTCTCCGACATCGGCCTCACCGCCTTCTCGAGCGACGACGGCATCGACGTCGTCGTCCGCTCGCTGACCAGCGCTGGACCGATCGCCGGCCTCGACATCCGCCTCGTCGCCAAGAACAACGAGGTGCTGGCCACCGCCAAGACCGACGATCTCGGTCGCGCCACCTTCGCCGGCGGGCTCGCCCGCGGCTCCGGCGGCATGGCGCCCGGCATCGTCGTCGCCTCCGACGGCAAGGGCGACTACGGCTTCCTCGACCTCGTCCAGGCCGCCTTCGATCTCACCGATCGCGGCGTCAAGGGTCGCGTCGCCCCCAAGGGGCTCGACGCCTTCGTCTTCACCGAGCGCGGCGTCTACCGCACCGGCGAGACCGTCCAGGTGACGACCCTGCTGCGTGATTCCAAGGGCCGCGCCGTGCCCGAGATGCCGCTGACCCTCGTCGCCCAGCGCCCCGACGGCGTCGAGTATCGCCGCCAGCCGGTCGCCGATCAGGGCGCCGGTGGTCGCGCCTGGTCGCTGCCGCTCATCTCCGGCGTCCAGACCGGCACCTGGCGCGTCCGCGCCTATGCCGATCCGAAGCGTCCGCCGATCGGCGAGGCGACCTTCCTCGTCGCCGACTACGTCCCCGAGCGCATCGACGTCACCCTGAAGGCCGTCTCCGAGCGCCTGCGCACCGGCGAGCCGGCGATCGTCGACGTCCGCGCCGATCACCTCTACGGCGCCCCCGGCGTCGACCTCGAACTGCGCGGCGACGTCACCGTCGAACTCGCCCCCGACACCACCGTTCCCGGCCTCGCCGGCTACACCGTCGGCCTCGACGGCGAGGCCTTCGAGAGCGTCACCAAGGAGCTGGAGGAGCTCGGCTCGACCGACGAGCAGGGCCACGCCCGCCTCACCGTGCCGATCCCCGAGGCGACCGTCTCCCGGCCGATCCAGGCCAAGATCGACATCGCCGTCACCGAAGCCGGCGGCCGCGCCGTCGAGCGGGTGATCACCCTGCCGATCCTGCCCGCCGGTCCGGTGGTCGGCGTCAAGAAGCTCTTCGATCCCGCCGCCCTCGCCGCCGGCGACAAGGCCGACTTCGCCATCGTCTCCGCCCTGCCCGACGGCACCCGCCGCGCCGTTCCCGGCGCCAAGTGGGAACTCTACGCCGTCGAGACCCGTTGGCAGTGGTTCAACACCGAGGGCAAGTGGGACTACGAGGCGATCCGCACCTCGCGCAAGGTCGCCGACGGCCGCATCGACCTCGGCACCGGCGAGCCCGCCCGCCTCTCGGTCCCGGTCGACTGGGGCCGCCATCGCCTCGAGCTGAAGCTCGGCGACGACCGCCGCCCGGTGACCACCGTCGACTTCTCGGTCGGCTGGGCCGCCGCCGACAAGGCCGAGACCCCCGACGTCCTCACCGTCACTCTCGACAAGCAGGACTACGCCCCCGGCGAGGCGGTGAAGGTGCGCCTCGAGCCGCGCTTCGGCGGCACCGCCACCGTCGCGGTCGTCTCCGACCGCGTCGAGGCGATGAAGTTCGTCGAACTCGATCCCACCGGCACCACCGTCGCCTTCGAGGCCGACCCCGCCTGGGGAGCCGGCGCCCACGTCGTCGCCATCGCCCATCGCCCGCTCGATCGAAAGGCCCACCGCCAGCCCGGTCGCGCCGTCGGCGTCGGCTGGTTCGCCGTCGATCCCGCCGCCCGCCGCGTCGAGGTGGCGCTCGCCACCCCGGAGATGATCCGGCCGCGCGGCACGTTGAAGATCCCGGTGAAGCTCGGCGGTCTCGCCGCCGGCGAGAAGGCCCACGTCGTCGTCTCCGCCGTCGACGTCGGCATCCTCAACCTCACCCGCTACGAGACGCCCGATCCCGGCCGGTGGTTCTTCGGCCAGAAGCAGCTCGCCGCCGAACTGCGCGACCTCTACGGCTATCTCATCGACGGCATGCAGGGCTCCCGCGGCGAGATCCGCTCCGGCGGCGACGGCGGCGGCGACATGGAGGCGGCCCCGCCGCGCGAGGCGCCGCTCGCCCGTTACTCCGGCGTCGTCGAGGTCGCCCCCGACGGCACCGCCGAGATCGCCTTCGACATCCCCGCCTTCAATGGCGCCGTCCGGGTGGCGGCCGTCGCCTGGACCAGGGACCGGGTCGGCCATGCGGCCAAGGACGTGATCGTCCGCGACGCCGTCGTGGTCCAGCCGACGGTGCCGCGCTTCCTCGCCATGGGCGACCGCTCGCGCCTGCACTTCGCCCTCGACAACGTCGAAGCCCCGGCCGGCGACTACATCGTCGACCTCGACATCCGCGGCCCGATCGTCGTCCCGGCCGAGGCCCTCTCCGCCAAGGTGGCGCTGAAGGCCAAGGGCCGCGGCGAATTCGTCGTGCCGGTGACCGCCGCCGGCCTCGGCCGCGCCTCGATCGCCGTGCGCCTCACCGGACAGGGCCTCGACGCGACGCAGTCGCTGGTGCTCGACGTCCTGCCGCCGACCTCCGAGGTCTACCGCCGCTCGGTGAAGACGCTCGAACCCGGCGGCTCGCTCACCCTCTCGTCCGACCTCCTCGCCGACTACCTGCCCGGCACCGGCTCGGTGGCGCTGGCGGTGACGCCGTGGTCGGCCCTCGACGTGCCGGCGCTGCTGCGTGCCCTCGATCGCTACCCGCTCGGCTGCACCGAGCAGGTGGTGAGCCGGGCGATGCCGCTGCTCTACCTCAACCGGCTGGCGGCGGAGGAGCGCCTCGAACTCGACCAGGGCGCCGACGAGCGCATCCGCTCGGCCATCGACCGGGTGCTTTCGCGCCAGGGCTCGAACGGCTCGTTCGGCCTGTGGAGTTCCGGCGGCGACGACCACCTGTGGCTCGACGCCTACGTCTCCGACTTCCTCACCCGGGCGCGCGAACGCGGCCTCGCCGTGCCGCAGAAGGCCTTCGACCTCGCCCTCGACCGGCTGCGCAATCAAGTCGCCAACACCTCCGAACCGACCCAGAAGGACGCGGCCGAGCTCGCCTATGCGATCTACGTCCTCGCCCGCAACGGCCGGCCGGTGATGGGCGACCTGCGCTACCTCGCCGACCAGAAGATCGACCTCTTCACGACGCCGCTGGCCCGAGCCCAGCTCGCCGCCGGCCTGTCGTTGCTCGGCGACCGCACCCGGGCGGCGCCGGTGTTCCAGGCGGCGGTGACTCGGCTGAAGGCGACCGAGAAGGAACGCGTCTGGCGCGACGACTACGGCTCGCCGCTGCGCGACGCCGCCGGTGCCGTGGCGTTGATGGCCGAGAGCGGCCGCCCGCTCGACGAGATCATGACCGCCGGTCTGATCGTCGAGACCGCCCGCGACGCCCGCCCCTGGGCCTCCACCCAGGAGCAGGCCTGGATGGTCATGGCCGCCGCCGCCCTCTCCAAGGAGGCCGAACGGCTGAAGGTCGCGGTCACCCAGGGCGAGACCACCGAGGAGAAGACCGGCGCCTATTACCGCAGCTATCGCGCCGACCGGCTCGACGGCCGTCCGGTGACGGTGAAGGTCGACTCCGGCGTCGATCGCCGCCTCGCCGCCCGCGTCGTCGTCACCACCTCCGGTCATCCGATCGCCCCGGAACCGGCGGCCTCGCACGGCTATACGGTGGAGCGCTTCTTCTACAAGCCCGACGGCTCCAAGGCCGACATGACCAAGCTGCGCCAGACCGACCGTCTGGTGGTGGTGCTGCGCGTCACCGAACCCAAGGCCGAATCGGCCCGCATCGCCCTCACCGACCGCCTGCCTGCCGGCTTCGAGATCGCCGATCCCAAGCTCCTCGCCGGCAAGGACGTCGCGGCCTTCGAGTGGTTGAAGGACTCGGTCGAACCGGTGACCGCCGAATACCGCGACGACCGCTTCGTCGCCGCCTTCGATCGGGCGCCGGATCAGGACGCGGTGTTCGAGGTCGCCTACGGGGTGCGGGTGGTGACGCCCGGGCGCTACGTCCTGCCGCCCGCGGTGGTCGAGGACATGTACCGCCCCGAGCGCTTCGGTCGCACCGCCTTCGGCACGATCGACATCGCCCCGGCGAAGTGAGGCGCATCGCCATTCGGCGACGGAGACGAGACGTGGACGAAGCCGACGAGACGAGACGGGGAGGATCGACGCGGCTCGCCCGCCTCGCCTTCCCCGTCTATGTCGGCCTCGTCGCCGCCCTCGTCGCCGTCGCCCTCGGCCTCGGCTGGCTCCGCGGCGAGATCACCCGGCTGCCCGCCCTCGATCCCGCCCTCGCCGACGTCCGCTCCACCGTCGTCGTCGATCGCGAAGGCCGGCTGCTGCGCCCCTTCCTCACCGACGACGGCCGCTGGCGCCTGCCGGTCGGCGTCGACGACGTCGATCCGCGCTACCTCGACCTGCTCTTCGCCTACGAGGATCGCCGCTTCTTCACCCACGGCGGCGTCGATCCGCGGGCCGTCGTCCGCGCCGCGGCGCAGGGGATCGCCCGCGGCCGCATCGTCTCCGGCGCCTCGACGCTGACCATGCAGGTCGCCCGCCTGCTCGAGCCGCGCGAGACCCGCGATCTCGCCGCCAAGCGCCGTCAGATCGTCCGCGCCTTCGATCTCGAGGCCCGCTGGTCGAAGCGCGACATCCTCGGCTTCTACCTGTCGCTCGCCCCCTACGGCGGCAATCTCGAGGGCATCCGCGCCGCCTCCTTCGCCTGGTTCGGCAAGGAACCCAAACGCCTGTCGACCGCCGAAGCGGCTCTCCTCGTCGCCCTGCCGCAATCGCCCGAGACCCGCCGCCCCGATCGCTTCCCCGAGGCCGCCCGCCGCGCCCGCGACCGCGTCCTCGCCGCCGCCGAGGCCGCCGGTGTGATCGCCGCCGACGAGGCCGCCCGCGCCCGGCAGGAGGCGATCCCCCGCGAGCGGCGCCCTTTCCCGATGATCGCGCCGCATCTGGCCGAGGCGCTCGTCGCCGAACGCCCGACGCTGCGCCTGCATCGCACCACCGTCGACCTGCGCCTCCAGAGCGCGCTCGAAAAGCTGCTGCGCGAACGCGCCGAGACCTGGCCGGAGCGCCAGTCCGCCGCCGTCGTCGTCCTCGACGACGCCACCGGCGAACTCCTCGCCTCGGTCGGCGGTCCCGACTATTTCGACGCCGCCCGCGCCGGCGCCGTCGACCTCACCGATGCGGTGCGCTCGCCCGGCTCGGCGCTGAAACCCTTCGTCTACGCCCTCGCCTTCGAGAACGGCCTCGCCCACCCCGAGACGGTGCTCGAGGACCGCCCCGGCCGCTGGGGCGCCTGGGCGCCGGAGAACTTCGAACAGGGCTTCCACGGCACCGTCACCGCCCGCCACGCGCTCCAGCAGTCACTCAACATGCCGGCGGTGCAGATGCTGGAAGCGGTCGGCCCGCAGGCGTTGATCAGTCGCCTGAAGAATGCCGGCGGGCGGCTGGAGATGGCGCCCGACACCGCCGTCGGCCTCGCCGTCGGCCTCGGCGGCGTCGGCATCCGCCTCGAGGATCTCGCCCGCCTCTACGCCGGCCTCGCCCGCGGCGGCGAGACCCTGCCCGTCGTCCGCCGCCTCGGCGAGACCGCCCCGGACGCCGAGCGCCGTCGCCTCACCGATCCGGTCGCCGCGTGGTACGTCGCCGACGTGCTCCGGGGCGCTCCGCCGCCGCCCAACGCCGTCGGCGGCCGCCTCGCCTTCAAGACCGGCACCTCCTGGGGCCACCGCGACGCCTGGGCCGTCGGCTTCGATCGGCGCCTGACCGTCGCCGTCTGGGTCGGCCGTCCGGACGGCGCCCCCGTCCCCGGCCTCGTCGGCCGCCTCGTCGCCGCGCCGCTGCTGTTCGAAGCGTGGCAGCGCATCGGCTTCGAACCCGAGACCATCCCGCCGCCGCGCGGCATCCTGCGCGCCACCTCGGCGAGCCTGCCGCCGCCACTCCGCCATCTGCGCCGCGACGTCCCCAAGACCATCGCCGCCACTCTCGCCCCGCGGCTCGAGATCACCTTCCCGCCCGACGGCGCCCGCCTCGACCTCGGCCTGACCGCCCGTGTCCCCGACCCGAACCCGGTCGCGCTCAAGGCCCACGGCGGCATCCCGCCCTTCGTCTGGCTGGTCGACGGCCGCCCGGTGGCCGAGGCCGACGGGCGCCGCGAGAGCCTGTGGCAACCCGCCGGCCCCGGCTTCGCCCGCCTCTCGGTGATCGACGCCACCGGCGCCTCGGCGAGCGTCCAGGTGCGCCTCGAATGACGCACCGCGTGGGCGTCGCGGTCGCGGACACGTGATCGCCCGCACGGCAGCCTCGCGTCCCGAGCCTGGATCCCGCCGCCGTCCGGGCCTATTCGGTGAGAACCCTTCGCATCTTCTCTCCCGCCCCCCGCCGACGAGCCCCGATGACCGTCCGCCTCTCCCGCACCGTGCCCCTGGTCGTCGCCTCGGCGTTGTTCATGGAGCATCTCGATTCGACCGTGATCGCCACCTCGCTGCCGGCGATGGCGGCCGACCTCGGACTGTCGCCGGTGCGGCTCAATCTGGCGATCACCACCTATCTGGTGACCATGGCGGTGTTCATCCCCGCCTCCGGCTGGTTCGCCGATCGGCTCGGCGCCCGCCGCGTCTTCGTCGGCGCCATCGCGGTGTTCCTCGCCGGCTCGATCCTGTGCGGCGCGGCGCCCTCGCTCGAGGTGCTGGTCGCCGGCCGTGCCCTTCAGGGGCTCGGCGGCGCCATGATGACCCCGGTCGGCCGGCTGGTCATGCTCCGCTCGGTGCCCAAGCACGAGATGATCGGCGCCATGGCGTGGTTGACCATCCCGGCGCTGATCGGCCCGGTGGTCGGCCCGCCGCTCGGCGGCTTCGTCACCACCTTCGCCTCGTGGCGCTGGATCTTCTGGATCAACGTGCCGATCGGCCTCCTCGGCATGGTCGCGGCCCTCGCCCTGCTGCCGCACATCCGGGAGGAGGAGCCCTCGCCCTTCGACTTCGTCGGCTTCGCGCTCTCGGCGATCGGCCTCGCCGCACTGGTCTTCGCCCTGGAGACCGCCGGCCGCGATCTCGCCGCCGTCTGGCTCCAGGTCGCCGCCCTCCTCGTCGGCCTGGCGCTGGTCGGCGCCTACGTCGTCCACGCCCGCCGCGTCGACCGCCCGTTGATCGATCTCGGGCTCCTGCGCCTCGCCACCTTCCGGGCCGGCGTCCTCGGCGGCTCGGTGTTCCGCATCGGTGTCGGCGCCCTGCCCTTCCTGCTGCCGTTGCAGCTGCAGATCGGCTTCGGCCGCACGCCGCTCCAGTCGGGTCTCACCACCTTCGTCGCCGCCATCGGCGCCATCGGCATGAAGCTCACCGCCGGCCGCATCATCACCCGCTTCGGCTTCCGCGACACGCTCGCCGTCAACGCGGTGATCGCCGGCGCCCTGCTCGCGGTGATCGCCTTCGTCGACGCCGCCACCTCGGTGGCGGTGCTGATGGCCATCCTCTTCGTCGGCGGCTTCTTCCGCAGCCTCGAGTTCACGGCGATCAACGTCGTCGTCTTCTCCGAGATCGACGAGGCGCGGATGAGCCGGGCGACCTCCTTCTCGGCGATGATGCAGCAGCTCTCGCTCTCCGCCGGCGTCGCCTTCGGCGCCCTGACGCTGCATCTCCTCGGCGCGGCCGGCGGCCGCGCGCCCACCGCCTTCGACTTCTCGGTCGCCATCGCGGTGGTCGGCGGCCTCTCGATGTTCGCCGCGGCGATCTTCGCCCGCCTCCCCGCCGACGCCGGTGCCGAAATGCTGGAGAAGGTCGGCGGCGAACGCGGCACCGACTGAAAACGGGCCACGTCTCGGGAGCGACGAGCCCTCCGCGTGGGCTTGCCCCCCTCAGCCCTCGGCCCGGTTCGCCGCCCCCCGCTCGAACCACACCATGGCGACACCCGAGGCGACGATCACCAGCGTGCCGAGGAGCACGGTGAGGCTCGGCACGTCGCCGAAGATCCACAGTCCGCTCGCCACCGCCCAGATCATCGAGGCGTATTCGAGCGGCGCGATCACCGAGGCGTCGGCGTGCCGATAGCCCAGAGTCAGGAAGATCTGGCCGATGCCGCCGAACAATCCGCAGGAGATCAACAGCACCAGATCGGCGCCCGTCGGCATCACCCATCCGAAGGGAAGGGTGAGCAGCGAGAACAGCGCGCTGCCGATCGAGAAATAGACGACGATGGCGCCGGTCTTCTCGGTTCCGGTGAGCTTGCGCACCTCGATCTGGGCGAGCCCCATGAAGAAGGCGGAGAGGAAGCACATCGCCGCCCCAGTCGCCGCCTTGTCCGAACCGATCATCTCGAGCTCTCCGAGATGCGGCGACAGCACGATCAACACTCCGACGAAGCCGACCCCCACCGCGCTCCACCGATTCGCCCGCACCACCTCGCCGAGCAGCACCGCCGCCAGGGCGACGATCAGCAGCGGCGCGGCGTAGGTGATCGCGAGCGCGTCGGCCATCGGCAGGCGCTGCACCCCGGCGAACCACAGCGACATGGCGCTGACGCCGTAGACCGAGCGCAGCACGTGCCCGCCCGGCCGCTTGGTCGCCAGCCCGTGGCGCAGTTCCCCCTGCCACCACACCATGGCGAGCACCGGAAAGACGGCGAAGGCCGAGCGGAAGAACACCACCTCGCCGGAGGGAACCCGCTCGGCGAGCAGCTTCACCAACACCAGCATCACCGCGAAGGCGAGGGTGGACAGGATCTTGAAGGCGGGGCCGAGATAGAAGGACAAGGCGGGGCTCTGTGACCGGCGGCCGGCACGCGACGGTGCCCGGAAGATACGCCACCATATCCATCGCCCCCTCCCCGGTCGAGCCGACTGCGGCGGAGCAGCCCTGCACCGTCCCCCGGCCCGCGCCCCTCGACGACGCCCGAGGAAGACGCGAGGCTCGGCGCAGCGACCGCGGCGAGGCGCACACGCGGGCGGGACCGCCGAGGCCCTCCGGTAGCGATCTTCTTCCGATCGTCGCCTCCCCTGCCCGCCCCGCGAAGCGACCGGCCGCACGGCGGAAGGGGGAAAAGCACGCCCCGGCGGGGACCGAACGCGCCCATATGTAGGTCCGCCCCTCTGCACGCCGGCATGGTCGCGAGGATCGTGGCTCCGACATCGCTCCCCTCGATCGAAATCGGATTCAGCCGATCGTGATCACTCGGAGCACTCCGGCTCGGCACCCTCCGAGGGCGGCACGCAGAAGCGGCGGCGAACCGGACAGGCGGGGTGTCCCCCGGTTCGAGGGCGGGCTGCCGGTTCCGGGATACCCGTCACTCTCCGTCTCTCATACCGAACGCGCAGAGTTTCGACCCTGTCGAGACTTCGCGACCCGGGCGGGCCCGAACGGGCGTCGGCGATCGGGCCGCGACACGCAGGACCCGAAGACGAGTCCGAATGTCGTGCGCCCCGCATCCCCCGACGATTAGGGGAGCCCGGATGCGACCGCCTTCGCAGCGTCGGCGTCAGGACGTCTCGGAACGCCATCGAGTCGGTTTCGACGGCGGCCGAATTCCGAAAAACGGGTGATGTCGAGTGCGACCGGCCGCGACCGCGTTTCCGAACGTATGAGCGTCACCGCCCGGAGCCGTCGACTCCCCCGTCATGCGGTGATCGATACGGCCGATCGAACCTGTGGAAGAAAATGCGCGTCACGCGTTTTGGAGGCTTGCCAGCCCGGGAGGAACCGTTTAGACAACGCCTCCGACGCCGGGGCCACCCCGGACCCGTCGAGGCAGGCGCCCGTAGCTCAGCTGGATAGAGCACCAGACTACGAATCTGGGGGTCAGAGGTTCGAATCCTTTCGGGCGCGCCACTCCTGAACAAAAGAGAGAACTGCGGGCGGAGATTCGCTCGGCGGCTCGGCTGCGCATCTGGCGAGCACCGTCTTCGATCCGCTGATCCGGATTTCTCGCTCGCCGTCACTTCGACGATCACGAGCCGCGCATAGGCCTGCCGTAGCTCGGCCGAGCCGTGCTGCAACTCGTCGCGCATGAGCAGCCCGAGACACTCGACCTTCTCCGCCGTGATCGTCGGCTCGTCCGACGCCATCCGCCGCGAGAGGTCCGCGACCTCGCGCGAGTTCGTCGCGGCGGAACTTCAGCCCTACCAGCTTCTCCCGGAGATTCGGGTCCTCCACCTCCATCAGACCCTTCTCGACGAGGTCGAGGAGACGGGCGATGCCGGCAATCGTCTCGGCGTGGGCCTGCGTCAGATCCTGGAGGCGTTTTCTATCCTCGTCTTGGCGTCGCGTGGCGTTGGTGAGCCAACGATCGAGGATCGCCTTCAGATGATCCGGGGCGAGAACACTGCGGAGCACTTCACCGACCACGATCTCGCCGTTCCGCCGTTCGATCGGGTTGGTCGAGGCGACCAGAGCCCGATGCCCGCGCGGGACGTCCATGT
>ERZ1645187.2544-NODE-2544-length-15953-cov-137.294377_pt1 | contig 15953 bp, 14 predicted proteins | sample MGYA00575352_ERZ1645187 | MGnify/ENA primary metagenome ERZ1645187 (study PRJEB40837, sample SAMN11349314) | freshwater sediment metagenome | isolation source: river sediment | host: Sediment | place: India: Wazaribad , New Delhi | collected 2017-02-21 ... | reverse complement strand
CGTCGAGGTGCGCCTCGTCGCCTTCTGACCAGTTTCCGGCGGGCGGAGTCGGGGGACTTTCCGCCGGAATACGCCGGAGAGAGTTTGGTCACTCTCTCCGCGCCAACGGGGTGCGGCCTCCTTGCCCGCAGTCGTTCGTCCCCGTCGCGGGGTGGTTCATGGCCCGCGCTTCACGCGAACGACCTCAACGTCATCCCCGGCGGTTCACATGTGCGCCCGCCGGGGGTGAGCCCCTTCAGTTCCTGAGTTCTCAACATGGGAGGGTATCCCCATGAACGCCCAAGCGCGCCCGCGCGACATCATCGCCCCGGTTCCGAGGATCGCCGTAGGTCGCGACGAGGCGGCGGCGTCCCTCGGGATCTCGCGGAACCTCTTCAACACCATGGTCGACGACGGTCGGATGCCTCGACCTCGAGTCGTCAACGGCCGCCGGTTGTGGGATGCTGACGAGGTCAGGGTCGCCTTCCGCACCATTCCGCGCGACGGCGACGAGACCTCCTCCAATCCTTGGGACATGGTGTGATGGACCACCGACCACGAAAGCTACCACCTTACGTTCAGGCATTCGTCGATCGCACGGGACGAAGTCGCTACTACCTGCGCAAGCCGGGATGCCCTCGTGTCGCCCTGCCGGGGCTTCCTTGGTCACCCGAGTTCATGGCGGCTCATTCGGCGGCGATCGAGAAGCGGATCGACAACGGGGCGACGAAGACCGTCCCCGGCTCGATCGACGCACTGATCGTCTCCTATTACCGGAGCGCGGACTTCCTCGGGCTCCGGCCGATCTCGCAACAGGTCTATCGGAACATCATCGAACGGTTCCGGCGCGACCACGGCAGCAAGCCCGTCGCGATGCTCGATCGTGAGCACATCAGGCGCCTGATGGCCAAGATTGCCGATCGGCCCGCCGCCGCGAACCAACTGTTGAAGATGATCCGCCTCCTGATGCGTCATGCCGTCGACGCGGGCTTCCGTAAGGACAATCCGGCCATCGGTGTGCGCAAGCTGAAGATGGAATCCGGCGGCTTCCGCACGTGGTCGGAAGACGAGATCGCCACCTTCTACACGAAGTTCCCACTCGGCACGCGCGAACGGCTGGCGCTCGACCTGTTGCTCTTCACGGGGCAGCGGCGTGGCGATGTGGTGCGCATGGGGCGCCAGCACATCCGAGACGGTGTGCTCGTCATCAGGCAGTCGAAGACCGGAACCGAGGTCGAAATCCCCGTCGCGGGCGAGCTTCGCCAGTCGCTCGACCTTCTCCCGGCGGGGCAACTGGTCTTCCTCATGACCGGACAGGGCAAGGCGTTCACGGCGGCGGGCTTCACCAACTGGTTCCGCGACGCGGTCTCGGCGGCGGGGCTTCCGATCGGCTTGTCGGCCCATGGGCTTCGGAAGGCCGCGTGTCGCCGCCTCGCCGAGGCGGGCTGCACGGCTCCCCAACTCATGAGCATCAGCGGGCACAAGACGCTCGCCGAGGCGACTCGCTACATCGAAGCCGCGAACCGGAAAGCGCTCGCCGAGGAGGGCATGGAGAAGGTGCGCGCTTTCGTCGCAAAGGGGAAAAAGGGAACAACCGACGTCAAATCGAACGGGTAAGTTTGACGATCTTACACCTAAGCAATTGATTTAATTGATGATTTCGAAGTAGGTGGCGCACCCGACAGGATTCGAACCTGTGACCTCTGCCTTCGGAGGGCAGCACTCTATCCAGCTGAGCTACGGGTGCTTCCGGCGTCGGGTTCGGCGGCGAGCCGCCGGCCCCGAGACGATTCGATCCACCGAACGGCGGTTTCGTCTCGTACGCGGGTCTCTCTTAGCCGATCGCCGATCGGGGAGCAACCGGAGATGCCGCGCGGGCCAGGGCGATCGCTCGAAACGGCGGAGATCCATCGATACGACGAGCATCATCCCCGGGGCCATCCCTTCTCCCCTCGCGGGAGAAAGTGCCCGAAGGGCGGATGAGGGGTCTGGATCTCGCGTCGGGCCTCGGCGGTCGTGGTCGGTCCCGGTTGCCGCTCCGCGGCGCCCCCTCTTCCTTCTCCCGCGAGGGGAGAAGGAAGAGGGGGGCTTCCCGAGGTCTCGGACGCACCGAGCCGCTTCGAGCGATCGCCCTGCGCCGCGCGGGAGTGCCGGTGTGGACGACGCGGCGGATTCCCGTCGTGGAGCGTGGCGCCGTGCCCCGGGGGCTGGTGCGGGGGCGGGCGGGCGTGTCTACTCGTCCGGCTCGAGACGAGGGAGTGCGGCATGACCGATTTCGTTCTGGTGCATGGAGCCTGGCACGGGGCGTGGTGCTGGGGACGGGTGGTGCCGCGGATCTGGGCGGCCGGGCATCGCGCCTTCGCGGTGACGCTGACCGGGCTCGGCGAACGGGCGCATCTGCTCTCGCCCGACATCCGGGTCGCCACCCACGTCGACGACGTGCTCGGGGTGATCGAGGCGGAGGAGATGGTCGGTGCGGTGCTGGTCGGCCATTCCTATGCCGGCAACGTCGTCACCAAGGTGGCCGACCGGCTGGAGCGCGCCGACGCCTTGAAGCGTCTCGTCCATCTCGATGCCGGCATTCCGGATCCGGGTGATTCGTGGTCGACCGGCCAGTCGGACGAGACCAAGGCGGCACGGCGGGCGGTGATCGCCGAAAAGGGTTTCCTGCCGCCGGCCGATCCGGCTGTGTTCGGGCTTTCGGGCGAGGACGCGGCGTGGATCGCGCGCCGCATGACGCCGCAGCCGCCGGCGCTCTACGACGATCCGATCGTCTTCGATCCGGCACGGGTGGCGCGATTTGCGCGGAGCTTCATCGACTGCACCGCGCCGGCCCTGCCGACCATCGATCGCTCACGGCGGCGGGTGCGCAGCGAGCCGGGCTGGGAGGTGATCGAGATGGCGACCGGTCACGACGCCATGGTGAGCGCACCCGAGGAACTGGCGGAGATCCTGTTGCGGTGGGCGTGAGGATCCGTCGATCGTCCGATCGCCGTGGCGGGGCGCGAGGGGCCACGGCGATCCCGACGCCGCCGAGGCGGTTCGGGATCGCGGGGTGCGCCGTCACTTCACGGTTTCGGCGGCCTTCTGGACGAAGCTCGCATCGAAGGTGCGGCCGAGGTCGATCTCGGCGTCCTTGAAGGCGGCCGGCTCGGTCGTCTTCAGGAATTCGAGCGTCGAGGACATGCCGTCGGTGGGGACGATGCCGGTCTTGGAGTAGGTCGGCAGCGACGCCTTCACCGCGGCGAGGTAGAGCGCCTTGTCGCCGAGCCAGTAGTCCTCGGGCACGGCGGCGGCGATCTCGTCCGGCGTCGCCTTCTCCAGCCACTTCAGGGTCTTGTAGAAGGCGTTGGTCAGCGCCTGGACGGTCGCCGGATTGGCCTTGATGAAGTCGGTCTTGAGATACATCACGGCGGCCGGGTTGGTGCCGCCGAAGACGGCGCGGGTGCCCGCCTCGGTGCGCATGTCGACCAGGATCTTCACCGCGTCGTCGGCGACGAGCTTGGAGATCACCGGATCGAGATGGGCGATGGCGTCGACGTTGCCCTGTTCGAGGGCGGCCACGGCGGAAGCGCCGGAGCCGACGCCGACGAAGGCGGCGTCATCCGCCGTCAGACCGGCCTTGGCGAACTGATAGACGGTGGTCAGATGGGTCGAGGAGCCCGGCGCGGTGACGCCGATCTTGAGCCCCTTCAGATCGGCGATCGACTTGACCTTGTCGGCCTTGGCCTTCGACACCGCCCAGACGATGCCGGGGAAGCGGCCGAGTTCGATCACCGCGGTGATGTCCTGGCCCTTCTGCTGCATGCGCATGGTGTGTTCGTAGGCGCCGGTGACGACGTCGACCGAGCCGCCGATCAGCGCCTGGAGCGCCTTGGCGCCGCCGCCGAAGTCGTTGATGGTGACGTCGAGACCCTCGGCCTTGAAGTAGCCGAGGCGGTCGGCCAGCGTCAGCGGCAGATAGTAGAGCAGCGGCTTGCCGCCGACGCCGATCTCGAGTTTCGGCTTCTCTGGCGTGGCGGCCAGCGCCCCACTCACGAGGCCGAGGGCGGTCAGGCCCGCCGCCACCAGTCCGATCAGACGCTTCATCGCGTTCTCTCCCCGTCGTTGCGTTCCGCGCCCGCGCGGGCGTCGGAGGGTGTCGTGCCCGGCCGGCTCGGCTCAGGCGTCGTTCAGAGTGGCCTTCGGCCGCCACACCAGCAGGCGATCCTCGACGTGGGTGACCACCCAGTCGATCAGCAGCACGAAGACGGCGAGGACGAACATGCCGGCGAAGACGCCGGCGATGTCGAAGACGCCCTCGGCCTGATGGATGAGGTAACCGAGGCCGGCCGAGGCGCCGAGATATTCGCCGACCACCGCACCGACCAGCGCGAAGCCGACCGAGGTGTGGAGCGAGGAGAACATCCACGACAGCGCCGACGGCCAATAGACGTGGCGGAAGAGCTGGCGCTCGTTCATGCCCATCAGGCGGGCGTTGGCCAGCACCACCGGGCTCACTTCCTTGACGCCCTGATAGACGTTGAAGAAGACGATGAAGAACACCAGCGTCACGCCGAGCGCCACCTTCGACCAGATGCCGAGGCCGAGCCACAGCATGAAGATCGGGGCGAGGACGACGCGGGGGAGGGCGTTGACCATCTTGAGATAGGGGTCGAAGACCGCGGCGACGGTGGGTTTGCGGGCGAACCAGAAGCCGAAGAGGATGCCGCTCACCGCGCCGATGCCGAAGGCCAACGCCGTCTCGATCAACGTCACGCCGAGGTGGCGCCAGACCATGCCGGTGGCGAACATCCGCACCACCCGGGCGAGCACGTCGCCGGGGGTGGAGAAGAAGAACGGCGGCAGGACGAGCACGCCGAAGATCTTCACCGTCGAGCCGACCCACCACAGGCCGAGGGCGACGGCCCCGACCAGGATCTGGAGCGCGAGGAGTTTCCACCTGTTCATGCGGCGCTCTCCTCGTAGGTCTTGGCGACCTCGGCCTTGAGCTGGCCCCAGATCGTCCGGTGCAGCTCGTGGAAGCGCGGGTCGAGGCGGATGTCGGAGGCGTCGCGCGGGCGGGCGAGATCGATGCGATGGTCACCGATGATGCGGGCATTGGGGCCGGCGGACATGATCAGCACCCGGTCGGACAGCGCGATCGCCTCCTCGAGGTCGTGGGTGACGAAGAGCACCGCCTTGCGGTCGGCGGCCCACAGATCGAGCAGCAGGTTGCCCATGATCTGGCGGGTCTGGGCGTCGAGGGGCCCGAAGGGTTCGTCCATCAACAGGATCTTGGGGTGACGGATCAGCACCTGCGCCAAGCCGACGCGCTTCCTCTGACCGCCGGAGAGCTGGTGGGGATAGCGATCGACGAAGCGGGCGAGACCGACCTTGCCGAGCCAGGCGCGCGCCTCCTCGCGGGCCGCCTCGCGCGGCCGGCCGGCGACCTCGAGGCCGAGGGCGACGTTGTCGAGCGCCGTCTTCCACGGCATCACCGCGTCCTGCTGGAAGAGGTAGCCGGCTTCGCGACACAGACCGGAGAGCGGCCGGCCGAGGACGCTCACCGACCCGGCCACCGGCTTCAGCAGCCCGGCGACGGCGTTGAGCAGCGTCGACTTGCCGCAGCCGGTGGGGCCGACGATCGAGACGAATTCGCCCTCGGCGACGGCGAGCGTCGTCGCGGCCACCGCCTCGTAGGTGGTGCCGCCGGCGAGGCGGAAGGCGATGCGGACGCCGTCGAGACGGATCGCGGGCGCTGCGCCGTCGGGGGTGTTCGGCGGCGTACCGCGCGGGTCCATGTCGAGCCTCCGGCTGGTCCGACCCGGCGCCGCGCGGCGACGTCGCTCACCGGGCGGTGAGGGGCTGGTCGGAAGGGGAGGCTACTTTCCCCATGCGGGAGGGTGCGGTCAAGCACGTCTCCCGGAGGTGAGGTGGTGCGCCGGCCGGTCGTGGCTCAGGCTCGGATCAGGGAATTGCGCAAGTCGGAGAGCTCGCGCGTGGTCAGCGTCTCGCCGGTGCGGAAGCGGGCGAGGAGACGGCGGGCGCGGCCGGTCGGGGCGTCGCCGCGCGCGGCGCGGTCCCAACCGGCGCCGAGCAGGTCACCGAGTACGTCGGTGCGGACGTCGTCGTCCCAGGAATCGATGTCGACGGCTCCGAGCATGGTGGCTCTCCCAGAGGAACGAGCGATCGCGCCCGTTCGGCTGCATGGTGTTCCGGCATCGCCGGAACGCGTCTTCGGCCATCCGATGGGTCTCGTCTTCTCCCCCGGAACGGCATCGACCCGATCGCATCGATTCGAAACCGGACCTGCCTCACCCCGGAGCACATTCGCCTCGATCGACTCGATCGGAAGGTGCAACGGCGCACGAGGCGCGGTGGGCGCGGCATTCGCCGTCGTCTCGGAACCCGCTCCATGCCTGCTCGCATTGCAGTGCAATGTCAATGCTGCAGTGCAGCATTCAACAGGCCGTGAAGTGGGGCGGGACGTCGCAGAGGGCGGTTCGAAATGATGAGCAAAACCTGATATGGGGGCGCGAGACGTCGGCTCCGGGCCGCCAGAACCTCCATGGGAGATCCCTCGATGAAGTTTCGTGTCGCGGTCCTCGCCGCCGCCCTCGCCCTCGCCTTCGTCGCTCCGGTCGGACCGGCGACGGCCGGACAGGTCGTCACCTACGACGAGGTGACGACCGGGTTGCAGAAGGGCGACATCCTGCTGGTCGACGTGCGTGAGGCGGACGAGTTCGCCGCCGGGCATGTGCCGGGAGCCGTCAACATGCCGCTGTCGCGGTTCGATCCCAGGGCGGTGCCGCGTCCGGCCGACAAGACGGTGGTGGTGATGTGCCGGTCGGGCAACCGCTCGGGCAAGGCGGCGGCGGTGCTGGCGGCGGCCGGTCGCGGCGACGTCGTCGACTATTCCGGCAGCATGAACGACTGGTCGCGTCGCGGCGGGGCGATCGTTCAGGGGCAGTGAAGCATCCGGAGACGGAAACGGGCGGCGGATCCGCAGATCCGTCGCCCGTCGCGGGTCGGGATGCAGCCCCGGATCACTCGGGGGCGAGGATCTTCGGCACCCGGTTGAGGCGCAGGCGGTAGGCGTCCGGCATGCCGGAGCCGAGCAGCGGGCGCAGATACATGCGGAAGGCGTCGGTGACGTCGTTGCCGGTGTCGGCGATGAACTCGTCGGGCATGGTGCGGGTCTTGCCGGCCACCGCCTCGAGCGGGGTGAACTGGTAGTCGACCGAGTAGAAGCCGGTGCGGTGGATGGTCACCGAGCCGTCGGTCTTGCCCCACATGGCGAACTGCACCGCCTTCTCGCCGACTTCGCGCGCCTCGCGCTGGTCGACGTCGGAGACGCAGCCGATGAACGAGCGCTGCAGGTAACCGAAGGTGTCGCCGCGGACGCGGGAGATCTTCAACTCCTTCTTGATCAACTCGCAGAGCCGATCGGCCAGCGCGCCGGTGCCGGAGAGCTGAACGTTGCCGTGGGCGTCGTGCTCGACCTCGCTCATCAGCTTGGTGATGATCGGAACGCCGGTCTCGTCGTGGATGCCCTCGGAGACGGCGACGACGCAGCGGCCGTAGCGCTCGTAGGTCGCTTTGACGTCGGCGAGGAAGCGGTCGCGGTGGAAGGGGCGCTCCGGCAGGTAGATCAGGTGCGGGCCGTCGTCGGGGAACTTCTTGCCGAGGGCGGACGCCGCGGTGAGGAAGCCGGCATGGCGCCCCATGACCACCGCGACATAGACGCCGGGCAGGGCGGCGTTGTCGAGATTGGCGCCCATGAAGGCCTGAGCGACGAAGCGCGCGGCGGAGGGGAAGCCCGGGGTGTGGTCGTTGACCATCAGATCGTTGTCGATGGTCTTCGGAATGTGGACGCAGCGCAGGTCGTACTCCGCCTTCCTCGCCTCTTCCGAGACGATGCGGACGGTGTCGGACGAGTCGTTGCCGCCGACGTAGTAGAAGTGGCCGATCCGGTGCGCCTTCAGGACCTTGAAGATCTCCTGGCAGTACTTCAGATCCGGCTTGTCGCGGGTCGAGCCGAGGCCGGAGGAGGGGGTGTTGCCGACCATCTCGAGGTTGTGGCTGGTCTCCTGGGTGAGGTCGAGGAACTCCTCGTCGACGATGCCGCGGACGCCGTGATAGGCGCCGTAGACCAGTTCGACGTTGCGGAACTTGCGGGCTTCGAGCACCGCTCCGACGATCGACTGGTTGATGACGGCGGTCGGCCCGCCGCCCTGGGCCACGAGAACCTTGGTCAAGGTCATTTCGTCTTGTTCTCCCTCGCGATCCGTTGCTTCGCCGTCGAAGCGGCGAGCCGGGAGCTAACACCAGATTCGGCGATCCGGCCACTGTGGAACTGTGACGCGGCGCGAGAGAGTTGCATTCAGGAGTCGGCCCGCCGGGCGCGATATCGCAGCGTTCTCGGGGTGCGCGCGAGGTTCGTGCGGATCCGGCCGGTCTGTCCGAGCATGGCCGGGATGTCGACAGCGGGCAGCGCGCGGGAGAAGTACCAGCCCTGCACCATGTCGCAGCCGAGCCGCACCAGTTCGTCGAACTGGGCGCGGGTCTCGACGCCCTCGGCCAGCACCTCGAGGCGCAGGTTGCGGGCGAGCGAGATGATCGCCGCGGCGATCTCCACCGAGGTCGGATCGCCGGGCATGTCGGCGACGAAGCTGCGGTCGATCTTGAGCTTGTCGATCGGCAGGCGGCGCAGATAGGCGAGCGACGACCAGCCGGTGCCGAAGTCGTCGATGGCGAGGCGGACGCCCATCTGCTTCAGCGCCGCGAGGCGACGTTCCGCCTCGGAGCCCTGGTCCATCAGGGCGCCCTCGGTGATCTCGAGTTCGAGGCAATGGGCGGGCACGCCGGTTTCGGCGAGGACCTCGGCGATGCGGCGCGGCACGTCGGCGCGCTGGAACTCGCGGGCGCTGAGATTGACGGCGAGTGTGTCGAGTTTCAGGCCGGCATCGAGCCACGCGCGCATCTGGCGGCAGGCGTCGCGCAACACCCATTCGCCGATGGCGATGATCAGGCCGGTCTCCTCGGCGATCGGAATGAAGCGATCGGGCGGGATCAGACCGTTGACCGGATCGCGCCAGCGCAACAGCGCCTCGACGCCGCGGATGCGCCCGTCGGCGGCGGAGACCAGCGGCTGGTAGTGGAGTTCGAACTCGTCGCGCTCCAACGCCCGGCGCAGCCCGGCCTCGGTCTCGAGACGCACGGCGGCGGCGGTGGTCAACACCTCCTCGTAGAAGCGGTGGGTGGCGCGGCCGGCACCCTTGGCCTCGTAGAGGGCGGCGTCGGCGTGCTGGATCAGCTCGTTGGCGACGATGCCGTCGGCGGGGAAGAGCGAGACGCCGATCGAAGTGGAGATGAAGATCTCCTGACCGTCGGCGAGGACGAAGGGTTCGTCGAGACGCTCGATCAGCCGGGCGGCGAGCGCGGCGGCGCCGTCGTGATCGCCGATGTCGCCGATCAGACCGACGAATTCGTCGCCACCGAGACGGGCGAGCATCGCTCCTTCCGGCAGTTCGCGGCGCAGGCGCAGCGACACCAGCCACAGCAGTTCGTCGCCGGCGGCATGGCCGAGGCTGTCGTTGACGTTCTTGAAGCGATCGAGGTCGAGGAAGAGGACGGCGCCGGTGCAGCCGCGGGTGACGGCGCGGTCGACGGCGCGGTCGAGTTCCTCGAGCAGCAGGATGCGGTTGGGCAGATCGGTCAGCGGATCGTGATGGGCGAGGTGGGCGAGGCGGGCCTCGGACTGCTTCAGTGGACCGATGTCGACGAAGGTGCCGAGATGGTTGACCACGTGGCCGCTTTCGTCGCGCACCGAGGAGACGTTGAGCCACGCGGGGAACACCTCGCCGTTACGGCGCTTGTTCCAGATCTCGCCCTGCCAGTGACCGGAGGTCTCGATCGTCCGCCACAGTTCGGCATAGAAGGTGCGGTCGTGACGGCCCGACTGGAGGAAGGCGAGCGAGGCGCCGAGCGTCTCCTCGCGGGGCCAGCCGGTGATGGTGGTGAAGGCGGGATTGATGTCGACGACCCGTCCGGCGGCGTCGGTGATCACCACCGCCTCTTGGGTGTTGGTGAAGACCGCGGCGGCGCGGCGCAGGTTGGCTTCGTCGCGCTTGCGGTCGGTGATGTCGGTGTGGGTGCCGATCATGCGCAGGGCGCGGCCATCCGGTGCGCGGACGGCGAAACCGCGCGACAGAATGTCCCGCCAGTCGCCGTCGCGGGTGCGCAGGCGGAATTCGAGCGACAGATTCTCGTCGCGGCCCTCGACGACGTCGCGGATGCGGCCGTCGGCTTCGGCCAGATCGTCGGGGTGGACGAGGCTCTTCCAGGTCTCGTAGTCGGTGCCGACTTCTTCGAGCGTATAACCCAGCATCGAGGCCCAGCGCGGCGAATAGTAGACGCTGCCGCGAACCAGATCCCAATCCCACAGGCCGTCGGTGGAGCCGCGCATGGCCAGTTCGAAACGTTCCTCGCTGGAGCGCAAGGCGTCTTCGGCGATGCGCCGGCCGGACACGTCCTCGGCGACGACGACGACGTAGGGCACGGTGTCGGCCGTCTCGCGGACGATCGAGGCGGTCACCGACACCCACAGGATGGTCCCGTCGGCGTGGACGACCCGGCGCTCCGACTGGAGGCGTTCGACGTCGCCGCGAGCGAGGCGATTGAGTGAGCGGCGCAGGTCGAACCGTTCGTCCGGATGGAGCACGTCGACGACCGGGATCCGCATCAACGTGGTCTCGTCGTAGCCGGTGATGGCGCAGAACCGCGGGTTGACCCAGATCCAGCGGCCGTCGAGGGAGACGTGGGCGAGGCCGACGGCCGCCTGTTCGAAGGTCGAGCGGAACCGCTGTTCGGCGACCTCGACCTGATGACGCTGGGCGATCTCGCGGTAGGCCGCGTCGAGGCGTTGGCGCTGCCAGAGCAGGAAGGCGAGGCCGAGGCAGGCGACCAGCGCGACGACGATCGACAGGCCGGTGCCGGCCGCCAACCCCTGAAATTCGGCCAGCGCCTCCGCTTCGTCGATCTTGGCGATCAGCGTCCAACCGGTCGCCGGAATCGTCGCCATGGCGGCGAGGACGCGGTTGCCGCGATAGTCGACGCCGGACATCGACGTCTCGCCGTTGCGGAAATGGCGAGCGGCCGGTTGGTCGGGGTCGGTCAGGGCGCGGCGCCCGCGCAACGCCGAACCCGCCCCGCGTTTGTTGTCGTTGAGATTGACGATGCCGTCGCCGTCGCGGCGCACCAGGACGTTCTCGCCGGTCTTCGACGGTGTCGGCCATCCGGCGAGATAGGGGTAGAGCCAAGTCTCGGGAGAGACGTCGAAGACGGCGACCACGGAGCCCTCGCCCGACGCGACATCCACCAACGGGGCGAGGAAGGCCATGTGGATCGACTCGTCGCCGTGACGATGCAGGTCTAGGAAGCGAACTCCGCCGCTCGACGCGGCCTCCACCACGGCGTCGCGGAAGTGCGCCTCGCCGTCGTGGGCGACGACGTCGCCGAGCAGGTGGCGGCCGTTGCGGTCGACCAGGGTGACGGCCCGGAACCGGAAGTCGTTCCGCATCGTGGCGAGCATGGTGACGAGGTGGTTCTCGTCGTCGCGGGAACCGGTCTCCGCCCAGCGCCGAACCAGATCGCGACGGCCGGGGTCGTGGGTCATGGCGTCGGCGATGCTGTGTTGGGCTTCGTACCAGCGTGTCACCGCGTCCACCTCGAGGCGGACCTGCGCCTCGAGTTTGACGAGGGCATCCCGCTCGATCGAAGCGGCCTGGGCACGGTAGGCGACATGGACGATGGCGAGAATGGCGATCGCCGCGCCGGCGAAGACCGCGATCGGGGCCCAGTCGGTGGCGAGTTGGCGAGGAGGCGTCTGCGCATCGCTGGCCGGCAGATTGCGCAGGGCGATCCACAACAGGAGGGAGGTCACCAGGACGAAGAAGACGCCCTTCACCGTCGAAAGAACAACCATGGTCTGGCTGTCCGTTATGCTCGCCAGAGTCTGATCGGAAAAGAAGATCCACAGCAGTGCAAAGACGGTATGACCGCCCACTGCTTTTGCGACATAGGATCTTCGTCGGTCAGTCTGCATGGTCTCGATCAGTTTTCAGTTCGGCGTCGCATGCCTTTCGGAGTCGACGTGGAAGTCGCTGAGTGTCTTCGCACTCGTATTTCAGTGTTGAGCACCCGTACAGGGTGCGACATTTCATGGATTTCATCCGTCTCGTAAATGATTCGACGAAACATCTTACGATTCGACTAAGTCTCCGAAATTGATCGAGATCTAGACTGCCGAGCGACGAGTGCTCCCACCGGCGGCGGCGCGGATCGACTCGGCACCGCCGTGGTCGTGGTTTCGGATCGCGGGTGACGCGTGGTCGCCGTCACCGTTTCGGCGGATCCGGTGGGCATCTCCTCGGCCGGCGTGGACGTGGGCGCGGGGGCTCTCTACCATCGCCGCATCAGGGAGAAGAATCCGTGGAACCGGTGCGCAATCCGAAGCTTGCCGACGCCATCGCCGATCACATCGAGCAGCTCATCCTGGAGGGCGCGCTTCGGCCGGGCGAGAGACTGGCCTCGGAACGCGAGCTCTCCGAGAGGCTCGAGGTGTCGCGGCCGTCGCTCAGGGAGGCGCTCGACAAGCTCGAGGCGCGCAAGTTGCTCCACACCACCCGCGGCGGCACCCATGTCGCCCATTTCATGGCGCCGCTCACCGAGCCGCTCGCCACGTTGATGCAGTCGAACGACCAAGTGGTCGTCGATTACTTCGAATACCGAAAGTTGATCGAGGGACCCGGTGCGCGATTGGCGGCGGAGCGGGCGACCGATCTCGACCGGCGGGCGATCGCCGACTGTCTCGCCCGGATGCGCGAGGCCCATCGTCTCGAGGCTCCCGAGGCCGAGGCGGAGGCCGACGCCGACTTGCACATGCTGATCCACGAGGCGAGCCACAATCTCGTGGTGCTGCACGTGATGCGGGCCTTCTCCGAGATGCTGCGGGGCGACGTCTTCTACAATCGCCATCGGCTCTACGTGACGCCGGGGGTACGCGACATCCTGCTGGCGCAGCACGAGGCGATGGCAGAGGCGGTGCTGGCGGGGGACGGCGACCGGGCGGAGGCGGCGGCGGCCGAGCACATCCGCTTCACCGCCGAGACGCTGGCGCGCCTGCGCGACGACGAGAAGCGGCTCGGTCGGGCGCTCCGGCGCTTCGGGCGCAAGGACATCGTCGCCGGCTGAGGGCGTCAGCGGGCGAGCGTGGAGAGTTCGGCGAGGAGCGAGCGGGTGGCGAAGGGTTTGGCGCGATGGGCGACCGCCCCGGCGATGGCGGCCGGCGTCAGTCCGGCGTCGAGTTCGGCGCGCAGGCGCTCGATCTCGGAGAGGAACGTCGCGGCGGTGAAGTCGGCGGCGAAACGGACGCCGGGGTTGCCCTCGTAGGCGCCGAGGAGGGTCGGCAGCGGCGACAGGACGTAGGGCCGGCCGCAGGCGAGCGTCTCGACGACGATGAAAGGCGAGCCCTCGCCGAAGTGCGAGCACATCAACCCGACGTGGCACTCGGCGATGGCGGCGGCGAGGCCGGCGGCATCGAGCAGGCCGGTGCAGGTCACGACGTCGGCGAGGCCGGCCTCGGCGATGCGGTCGACGTCCTTGCCGAAATAGCGAAACTCGATGGCGTCGCCGTGGCGGCGCTTGCCCTCGCGGATGATCTCGAAGAGCAGCTCCGGGTTCTTCTGTTCGACGATGCGGCCGGCGTAGAAGACGATGGTCTTCTCGGTCTCGGGCAGCGGACGGGGGGCGAAGACGTCGTCGTACCAGGCGTCGATGTGGGCGAGGCGGCGGCCGAGGCGGCGGATCACCGCCGGCGACAGGCCGGAGTCGTCGCGGCCGACCACCTGGACACGGGTCGCGACGAAGGGCAGCGCGAAGCAGGCGAGGTCGTGGACGAGGCGCTTGGCGCGCTCGCCGGCGCCCGGTCCGGTGCCGTGGATGGTGAAGACCTTGGCGCCGGGGAAGGCCCAGGCGAAGACGACGTATTCGGGGCGCGAGAACTCCAGCACCACCTGCGAGGCGCGGCGCAGAGCGGCGCGGATGCGGCCGAATTCGGCGAAGACGGCGAGGCTGAAGGGGATCCACTTCGGCCCCGGGATCTTCGGCAGGCGCAGGCCGAAGCGGTTCGGCGCCGGTTTCGCCGGGGTTTCGGAGACGAGGAGGGCGGCGTCGCCGCTCGCCGCGAGCAGGGTGTCGACGTAACGCTCGATGCCCCCCTGGGCATCGCTCACGTCGTTCTGATGGAAGAAGACCAACATCGGCGGGCTCCGGTCTCGCCGTGTGGCGAGGAACCGGCAGTCCTAGCCGATCGGTCTGAAGATCGGGTTGACGCGCCGCTCGGTGCTGCCGGCGGCGAGGGCGGCGACCACCGAGCCGCCGACGGCGTCGCCGGGGTCGAGCGCGGTGAGGCGGGCGAGGACGCTCGCCGCCGCCTCGGGCTCGTCGCGGCGCAGGTGGATGAAGGCCAGGGCCTTCAGGGTGTAGAGGGCGAAGCGGCGCGGGCCGGTCGGGTCCATCTCCTCCGGGGCCCAGGTCGTCCAGTCGGGGGCGAGGTTGGCCTGTCGGGCGGCTTCTCGCAACGCGTCCTCGGCGACCTCCAGGGCGGCGTCGAGATCACCGGCATAGGTGTGGATCTTGTAGAGGCAAAACCGGGTGGCGAGGGACGTCGGGTCGAGGGCGAGGGCGCGGCGGAAGGCGGCGTCGGCGGCGGCGCGGTCGTGTCGGTGGAGCGCCACGCCCTCCTGTAGGATTTCGTTCACGGCCGGTGGGATCTCGCCGAAGTCGACGAGGTCCTCGCCGCGCGTCGTCGGGACTTTCTGTCGCTCGTTCGTCCGCCGCATCGCGCCGATCTCCGGTTTTCCGCCGTATTCCGCCGTATTCCGGCGATGTCCGGTGGGGACGGCGAGCAAGAAGCGTTCCGAGAGACGTGGGCGGCACGGGGCTTGAATGAGGGTGGCGGGATCCGTTCGAGAGAGGAGCGATCATGAGCCTCGACATTCCGCAGGTCTTCGACGTCCACGTCTTCGCCTGTTTCCAGACCCGCCCGCCCGGCCATCCGCGCGGCAGTTGCGGCGCCGCCGGGGCGGAGGCGTTGTGGAAACGGCTCGGCTGGGGGATCGAGAGCCTGGCGAACCCGCGCGTCGCCATGACCGCCACCGGCTGCCTCGGCTTCTGCCGGGCGGGGCCGCTGATGGTGGTCTATCCGCAGGGCATCTGGTACGCGCCGAAGTCGGAGGCCGACGTCGACGAGATCGTCGAGAGCCACTTCGAAAAGGGCTTGCCGGTCGAGCGGCTGATCATCGTGCCGCAGCCGTGAAGAGGCGCGGCGGCGCCGATGGGGGCCGCCGCGCCGTCTCGCGTCAGGTGTGCAGCGTCTCGCCGTGGAGGGCGAGGTCGAGACCCTCGCGTTCCTGATCGGGGGCGACGCGCAGGCCGGTGAGGAGGCCGGTCAGCTTGAGCGCCGCCCAGGTGCCGGCGACGCACCACGCGGTGGTGACGACGACGCCGACCGCCTGCAGGCCGAACTGACGCAGGTTGCCTTCGATCAGGCCGGAGACGGCGGTGTCGCCGGTCACGGCGGAGGAGGCGAAGACGCCGGCGAGCATGGTGCCGATCAGGCCGCCGACGCCGTGAACGCCGAAGACGTCCAAGCTGTCGTCGTAGTCGAGGCGATGCTTCAACTCGGTGCAGCACCAGTAGCAGAGCAGGCCGCCGACGAGGCCGATGACGAGGCCGGCCCAGGGCTCGACGTAGCCGGAGGCGGGGGTGATCATGCCGAGACCGGCGATGGCGCCGGAGACCATGCCGAGCACCGAGGGCTTGCCGCGGTGCCACCATTCGAGTGCGGTCCAGGCGACGGCGCCGGCCGAAGCCGACAGATGCGTCGCCATGATCGCCCAGACGGCGCGCGAGCCGGCGCCGAGCGCCGA
>ERZ1645187.2543-NODE-2543-length-15955-cov-42.051761_pt1 | contig 15955 bp, 9 predicted proteins | sample MGYA00575352_ERZ1645187 | MGnify/ENA primary metagenome ERZ1645187 (study PRJEB40837, sample SAMN11349314) | freshwater sediment metagenome | isolation source: river sediment | host: Sediment | place: India: Wazaribad , New Delhi | collected 2017-02-21 ... | reverse complement strand
GAACGCTTTTGCAGCAGTCGGTCGCTACGCTCTCCCGAACCCGGTCCCTCCGGTTCACCTGTTCGAAATCCGACCGCCCGCCGGAACGCCCATTCTCGTCGGGACCGTTCGACCATTCTACCGACAGGCCGGAGGCGGGACCGAGGTCGTGTTTCAAAATGCACTTCCCGCCGGGTCGGTGGTATATGCCGGCGTGATCAGGCCTTGGTAAACTCGGCAAGACGAGGATGTACATAACGCTCGCGCGCGGTCTTTCGGAAAAGCTGTCCACCTTGCCCGAAACGGGGATGGGATATCAAACCGTCGACCTCCTCCTCGAAGGGGGAGCGGTCGTTCCCGATGTCATGGTCTTCAATGGCCAGCTTGCGGAACTGCCCCCGAAATTTGCGCATCTGCGTGCCGAGCAGATCGTGGATATTCGGCTCACGCTCTCGGGCTGACCGGCACCCCTTGCTCACCCCGGCGAGACGGCGCCTTCCTCTTCCTCGTCCTGCAACTCGCCGGCGGCGACCAGGGCGGCGAAGCGGCCGCCCTTTTCGACGAGATCGTCGAAGCGGCCGTGTTCGACGATGCGGCCGGCCTCCATGTAGAGGATCTCGTCGGCCGAGCGCACCGTCGACAGGCGGTGGGCGATGACGAAGGTGGTGCGGTCGCGGGCGAGCTTGTCGAGGGCGCGCTTGATCTTCAGCTCGGTCTCGTTGTCGAGCGCCGAGGTCGCCTCGTCGAGGATGAGGATCGGGGCGTTCTTGAGCACGGCGCGGGCGATGGCGAGGCGCTGGCGCTCGCCGCCGGAGAGGCCGCGGCCGCGCTCGCCGGCGCGGGTGTCGTAGCCGCCGGACTTGTTCTCGATGAAGCTGTCGGCCTCGGCCAGGCGGGCGGCGCGGCGGATCTCGTCGTCGGTGGCGTCGGGCTTGCCGATGCGCAGGTTCTCGGCGATCGAGCGGTCGAAGAGGCCGGGGTCCTGGAAGACGACGCCGATCGAGCGGCGGATACTGTCGATGGTGACGTCGCGCAGGTCCTGGCCGTCGATGGTGATCGAACCGGTCTGCGGATCGCGGGCGCGCTGGAGGAGCGCGAGCGCCGTCGACTTGCCCGAGCCGGTGGGGCCGACGATGGCGATCGTCTGGCCCGGCTCGGCGACGAAGGAGACGTCGAAGATGCCGGACTTGGAATTGGGGTAGCGGAAGGAGACGGCGTCGAAGACGACGCGGCCGGCGCCGACCTTCAGCGGCGGGGCGTTCGGCTTCTCCACCAGGGTCGAGGTGTGATCGAGCACGTCGAAGAACTGGCGCATGCCGGCGGCGTCGAAGACCAGGCTCGACAGGAAGTGGGTGAGCTGGTCGAGGCGGCCGATCAGCATGGTGGCGAAGCCGACGAAGGAGACGATCTCGCCGACGGTGATCTCGCCGCGCGCATGCAGCGTGGCGCCGAGCGCGAAGAGCGAGACGACGGTGACGGTCGCGGCGGCGCGGGTGAGGATCGAGGCCAGCGCCCACCAGTTCAGGACCGGGAACTGCGCGGCGATGAGGTTGCCCATGATGCCCTGGAGCGCCCTCGCCTCCTCCTGCAGACGGGTGAAGGACTGGACCACCGAGACGTTGCCGATGACGTCGACGACGCGGCCGGAGAGCTCCGAGTGATAGGCCTCGGCGCGTTCCTGGCCGAAGCGGGTCCGGCCGACGACGATGGTCGACAGCGTGCCGTAGATCGCCATCAGTGCCAGCAGGAGCAGGCCCATGCGCCAGTTCATCCACACCGCCACCGGCATCATCACCACCAGCATGACCATGGCGGTGAGATTGTCGCGGAAGACGGAGAGGAGGAGCGAGAACAGGTGGTCGGTGCCGCGCAGCATCACCGAGATCAGGCGGCCGGACTGTTCGTCGGAATGGAACGAGGCCGGCAGTTGGATGACGTGCTCGAAGAAGGTCTTCATCACCTCGAGCCGGCGGCGGTGGGCGAGGCGATCGGCGTGGAGCGAGACGAAGATGCCGGCGGCGATACCGAGGAAGCCGAGGCCGGCCCACAGGCCGACGTATTTCATCGCCTCGCCGTCCTTGCTCAGCGCGTCGACCACCTTGCCGAAGAGGATCGGCTCGGCGAAGCCGAGGAAGGCGAGGACGATGCCGGCGAAGGCCAGACCGACGGCGAGGCCCTTGTCGGGGCCGACGAGGCCGATGGCACGGAGGTAGAGGCGGAGGAAGCTCATCGGCGGCGCTCGCGTGGATGTCGTCCAGCGCTCATGCCACCCTTCGCGCTGCAGCGCAACGGCGAGGGCGCGCTCGCCCCGGCGAACCGAGGCGAGCCGACCCCGAGCGGCTCACTCCGCCGCGTGTCGGGCCGCGTGACGACCGCGTCCACGGCCGTATTCGATGGCGGTGACGACACCGCGCAGTTCGGCGAGACCGCGCAGGCGGCCGATCGCCGGATAGCCGGGATGGGCGGGGCGACCGATGTCGTAGAGGATCTCGTGGCCGTGGTCGGGGCGGAAGGGGATCTCCCAGTCGGCGCGGCCGGCGTCGCGGCGGCGGGCCTCCTCGTCGAGGATCGCGGTGACGAGGCCGACCATGTCGGTGTCGCCGTCGAGGTGCTCGGCCTCCTGGAAGGAGCCGTCCGGCTCCTTGGCGACGTTGCGGAAATGGCAGAACCAGATGCGGTCGGCGAAGCGGCGGGCGATGGCCGCCGGATCGTTCGTCGGATGGGCGCCGAGCGAGCCGGAGCACAGGGTGAGGCCGTTGGCCGGAAGGTCGATCATGTCGAGGATGGCGGCGACGTCGTCCTCACTCGAGCAGATGCGCGGCAGGCCGAAGAGCGGCCGCGGCGGATCGTCGGGGTGGATGGCGAGCGTCATGCCGAGTTCCTGGGCGGTGGGCACCACCGCCTCGAGGAAGCGCTTCAGATTGGCGCGCAGCGCAGCGGCGTCGACGTCGCGGAAGGTGGCGAGCATGGCGCGCAGGCCGGGGACGTCGTAGCGCTCGTAGGCGCCGGGCAGGCCGGCCATGATGTTGGCGAGGAGTTCGGCGCGATCGGCCTCGGTCGAGGCGTCGTACCAGGCGCAAGCGGCGGCGAGGAGATCGTCGTCGACGCCGTCGGTGGCGCCGGGGCGCTCCAGGATCAGCCAGTCGAAGGCGACGTAGCGGGCGGCGTCGAAGCGCAGGGCGCGGGCGCCGCCGGGCAGCGGCACGTCGAGCCGTGTGCGGGTCCAGTCGAGGACCGGCATGAAGTTGTAGCAGATGTTGGTGATGCCCTCGGCGGCGAGATTGGCGAGCGACTGCCGGTAGGCGGCGAAGATCGGCTCGAGGTTCCCCTCGCCGAGCTTCACCCGCTCGTGGACCGGCAGGCTCTCGACCACGTTCCATTCGAGCCCGCAGTCGGCGGCGGCGATGATCGCCTTGCGCTCGGCGATCGCCTCACGCGGCCAGACCACACCGTAGGGGATCTCGTGGAGGGCGGTGACGATGCCGGTCGCCCCCGCCTGCCGGGCGGCCTCCAACGGCACGCCGTCGACGGGGCCGAACCAGCGCCAGGATTCCTTCATGGCCTCGTCTCCTTCACATCACCAGATTGGGCAGCCACAGCACCAGGCCGGGGAAGAGCGCCAGCACCATGACCACGGCGCAGATCGCCGCGACGAAGGGGATCGACTCGACGAAGTATTCCTCGATCGGCGTGTCGAGGATCGAGCACACCGTGTACATGGCGACGCCGACCGGCGGGGTCATCGAGCCGAGGGTGACGATCGACATCATCAGGATGCCGAAGTGCACCGGATCGACGCCGAGCTTGGTGACGATCGGCACGAAGATCGGGGTGAGCAGCAGCACCAGCACGGTGCTCTCGACGAAGCAGCCGGCGACGAGCAGGAAGAACAGGATGAGCAGGACCACCGCCAACGGATTGGAGGTGAGGCCCAGCATCCATTCGGCGACGACCTGCGGCGCCTGTTCGAAGATCAGTGCGTAGCCGACCATGCCCGACATCAGGATGATGAGCATGATCACGCCGACGTCGAGCACGCCCTCGGCGAGCGCCTCGAGCGCCTTCTCGAAGGTCAGTTCCTTGTGCAGGAAGACGCCGACCACCACCGCGTAGACGACGGCGAAGGCGCCGATCTCCGACGGGGTGAAGATGCCGCCGCGGATGCCGACCAGCAGCGCCAGCGGGAAGAGCAACGCCCACTTGGCGTCGACCACGGCGCGCCAGATCTCCTTGCCGGTCGGCTTCGACACCCGCGCCTCGCGGTAGCCGCGCTTGCGGGCGACGACGTAGACGACGCCCATCAGCGCCACCATCATCATCAGGCCGGGGATGACGCCGGCGAGGAAGAGGCGGCCGATCGAGACGTTGCCGACGAAGCCGTAGAGGATCAGGCCGAGGCTCGGCGGGATGGTGGCGGTGATCAGCGAGCCGACGGCGATCGAGGCGCAGGTGAAGCCTTTCGAGTAGCCCGACTTGATCATGTTGGGCCCGAGGATGCGCGCCTCCATCGCGGCATCGGCGACCGCCGAGCCGGAGACGCCGCCCATCAGGGTCGACAAGAGGATGCAGACCTGGGCGAGGCCGCCGGACATCCACGAGACGAGGACGTTGGAGCAGCCGATCAGGCGATGGGTGATGCCGGTCTTGTTCATCATGTGACCGGCGAGCACGAAGAACGGCACGGCCAGGAGCGGGAAGCTCTGCGAGGCGGTGGCGATCTGTTGCACGCCGATGCCGAGCGGGATCGAACCCGACAGCACGAAGAACGAGAAGCCCGACATGCCGATGGCGAAGGCGACCGGCATTCCCAGGAACATGAGGACGAAGAAGAGGCCCCAGAGGATCAACATGGCGACGTCACCCGAGCTGGCTTTCGGACCGATCGATCGACCGGTCGGCGTAGAAGACGAGGCTCTGCGTGCGCAGCGAGCCGACGATGTGGCCGACGAGGGTGATCGCCAGCATCGCCGAGCCGATCGGCACGGCGGCGGTGACCCAGGCGTAGGAGATGCCGCTGTCGCCGTAGACGCGCTGCCAGTTGAGGACCGTCAGCTTGTAGCCGGAGACGGCCAGGGCGACGAGGAAGGCCAGCGTGACCACGGCGAGCGCCAGCTCGATCCAGTGGCGCATCGAGCGCGGCAGGGTGCGGACGAAGAGGTCGACGCCGATGTGGGTCTTCAGCCGCAGCGCCCGGTTGGCGCCGAGGAAGCAGACCCAGATGAAGAGCAGCTGGGCGACGTCGACCGACCACACCAGCGGGTAACCGAAGGAGCGGCCGACGGCGGCGGCGAAGACGAGCACGACGATGGCGGCGAGCAGGGCCTTGGCGGCGATGAGCTCGAGCCGGGTCACGATCTGGGACATGAGGGGCACCGTTTCGGTGAGGGCGGCCGGGCCACGCGTCGTGCGCCGGCGGGATCCCCGGGCATGGTCGCGCCGGGGGAAGAGGCCGCCCGTGCCGGAGGACGGACACGGGCGGCAGGAGACGGCGGAAGCCGTCGGGAGGTCACTTCAGCAGCTTGTCGACCTCGGCGCGCAGATCGGCATAGCCGAGCTTGTCGTAGACGACCTTGGTCGCCTCGATGAACGGCGCCTTGTCGACCTTGGCGACGGTCATGCCGTTCTTCTTCATCGTCTCCTGGAAGCCGATCAGCGATTCCTCGGTCTGCTGCGAAGCCCAGTCGCCGGCGGCGAGCGATTCCTCGCGGAGGATCTTCTGCAGATCCGGCGACAGGCCGTCGAACCAGGCGGCCGAGGTGACGATGCCGGTGATCAGGTTGATGTGGCCGGTCTGGGTGACGTATTTGGCCACCTCGTAGAGCTTGGAGCCGACCGAGGCCGGATCCTGGGCCTCGACGGCGTCGATCACCTTCTGCTGCATCGCCGGATAGACCTCGCCCCACGCCATCGGCGTCGGAGTGGCGCCCATGGCACGGATCGTCTCCATCCACACCGGCGCGCCGGGGGTGCGCATGCGCACGCCGGAGAGGTCGGCGGGCTTGGCCACCGGCTTGTTGGTGATCAGATGGCGTTCGCCCTGCCACCAGTTGAACGACAGCACCTGATGGCCGGAGGTCTTGCGCAGCTTCTCGCCCCAGGTCTCGAACAGCGGCGAGGTCACGACCTTGCGCACACCCTGGAAGCCTTCGGCCAGATAGGGCGCGCCGAGGATGCCGAACTCCTTGACGAAGACGGCCATGCGGCCGCCGTCGACCACCACCGCGACGTTGGCGCCGGCGCGGGCCTGCTCGAGGACGTCCTCGTCCTTGCCGAGCTGCGAGCCGGGGAAGATGCGGATGGTGAGCTTGCCGGCGGAGCGCTCCGCGACACGATCGCGCATCCGCTCGAGACCTTTGTAGATCGGATCGGACTGCGCCAGTGCGGTATTGATGTTGAGCTGGGCCTGCGCGGCGGCCGGCGTCGCGTCGACCGTGAACAGGATGGCGGTTGCGGCGACGGCAGTGATCGCCGATGTGATGGACCGGGTATCGAACAGGCTCATTCTACGGCCCTCCCTGGACCTTCGTTCTGGTGTCGGCCTATTGCAGTATGGCACCATACCGGTATGGTACGCCTCATCGCCGGGAGAAAGCAAGAGACCATGACGTCGGAGTCCGCGATCAATCTCGCCGCACCCATCGTCCCGCAGATCATCCAGGAGCTGCGCCAGGCCATCGTCGAGATGCGCCTGAAGCCGGGCGAGGCGCTCTCGGAAAAGGAGGTGGCGGCCCGCTACGGCATCAGCCGCCAGCCGGTGCGCGAGGCCTTCATCAAGCTCGCCGAGGCGGGCCTGGTGCAGATCCTGCCGAGCCGCGGCACCTTCGTGGTGAGGATCTCGGTGCGCGACGTGCTCAACGCCCGCTTCCTGCGCGAGGCGATCGAATGCGCCCTCGCCCGCACCGCGGCCGCGGTGGTGCGGCCCGACGACATCGAGCGACTGGATCACATCCTGGCGGAACAGAGCGACGCCGAGGCATCCGGCGACGCGGCGCGCTTCTACGAGCTCGACGAGGCGTTCCATCGGGCGCTGGCCGAGATCTGCGAATGCGATTCGGCGCTGCGGGTGGTGGAGGGCGCGCGGGCGCAGATGGATCGGGTGCGCTTCCTCAGCCTGCCGGAGGCGACGCCGATCGCGGCCCTGATCGCCCAGCATCGGACCATCGTCGCGGCGCTCGAGTGCGGCGACGGCGAAGCGGCGGAGGCCGCCATGCGCGGACATCTGCGGGAGATCCTCAGCGCCCTGCCGCGGCTCGCGGAACGTTTCCCCGACCTCTTCGAATCGACGGACACGCCGGCGCATGCCCGGGTGGTCGGCGGACGGGAGAGGTGATCGGGGCGACGGCGATCAGGGCAGCCAGACGATGACCACGACGAGGAGCAGGGCGAGGCCGACCGAGGCGTTCTCGACCCAGATTCGCTCCTCGTTGCGCGGGCCGACCAGCCGCCCGCGGTAGCCGAGGAAGGCGAGGATCGTCTGATAGACGACCAGCGCGCCGAGGATCGCGGTGATCAGGAACCGACCGGCGAGAAGCATCCCGTGCAGGTCGAAATAGGCGGTGATCGCCAGAGCGGCGGCCACCGCGCCTGCCACGGCCCATAATCGTCCGGGAATCCCACCGGACATCCGTCCTTCGGCTTGCTCACCCGTCACTCGACCATCCTCCGACAGAACCATCTCGTTCATTTTTCGACTTCTCGTTCTTCTCGGCCGATTTTGGCACGGCCCCGGGCTCGCCACATGCCCCATTCGGGTGATTGTGGAGAGCCGCAGCCGAGCGGCGGAGCCACCCTCACCTTTCCCCGGGCAACCGTCCCGCGCCCAGCAGGAGCCGCGCCAGTTCGATCTGGCGGTGTGTGCCGGTCTTGTTCATCGCAGCCTTCAACTGCTTGCGGATCGTCTCCAGGGAAATGCCGAACGCGTGGGCGCAGTCCTCGAGCGTACGCCCTTCGGCCACCGCATGAGCCACCCGTGCCTCGGCCGGACTGAGATCGAAGAGCGCGGCGACGATCTCGATCGGGGGAGCGGCCGGGGCCGACAACGGGGTCACCACGGCGATCGCCGAGGCGCCGGCGAAGACGTCGATCGCGGCGCGTCGGACCGGCAGGACGTGGACGACGAGCGGCGGCGTCTCCTCGTCACCGCCGATCGGGATGGACGAACTCGCGGAGACGGACGAGGCCACGGTCGCCGGGTCGAAAAGCGGATCGGCGGTCCGCCGACCGAGAAGCACCGGCTCGACGCGTGGACGCAAACGATCGAAGGCCGGATTGGAGGCGACGGTGTTGCCATAGGGTCCGAGGGCGGCAGCAGGAAGGCCGAGAGCGCTCATCGCCTGGGTCATGGAGCGGGCGCGTTCGAGCCCGAGGCGAGCCGAGAGGAAGGAGGCCCGCGCCAGATGCGGGCGATAGCCGTCGAGGATGGCGATGTGATCGAGATCGTGCGGTCCGTCGTCGCTGCGGCGGGCGAAGTCGAAGATCACCAGATCGGCGGTCGGCAGGTTGACGAGGCTGCCGGAGGTCCAACCGAGGCCATAGGGATGGAGGAAGTCGCGATAGAGCCGGTCCGCCTCCAGCTCCTGGAGGGTGCAGAGGTCGACGTCGCGCAGGAAACCCTGATAGCGGCGGGCGGCGGCGCGTTGGGCGCGGAGGTTTTCGTAGCGCAGCGACTCGCCGCGGGCGAAACTCTCGTAGGTCGGGCGATAGGTCTCCGTCGACAGGGCCTGCATGCGCTGTTGGCCGTCGATGGCGATCAGCCCGCCGGCGTGGCTGCCCGAGGCCGCGGCGACCCGCTGCAGCACGGTCGGCCAGAGTTCGGGAACCACCGCCGCCTCGTAGATCTCGTCCACCAGCCGTTCGTCGATCATCGATCTCCACCCCAGGATTTGGAAGGCGCCCGGCGATCCGCTGCCTGCCGATCGCCGCCGTCCTCCCCCCGGGCATTCCGCCGGGCACGATCGTTCCCAACGGGCCTCGCGATTTCTTGCAATCCTAACAGCAACCCGCAGCATCGGAAACGATCGGAAAAGGGCAGCGCGTCCTTCGCCGTCGTCGGCGGCGAAGGAGGCGACGTCGCTGGTGCCGGTTCGGGGAGACGTCTCCGCCTTTGGTCCGATGCGCTCATGCCCCATCTGGGTGATGCAGAATGTTCTACCGTAGGGTTAGCTCGGCATGCACGGTGGATCGACGTTGTCCATCTCGGCCGGGATCGGTTCGTCCCGCTCTCGGGATCCACCATGCGATTTCAGTGGGATTTGCTGGCACTCGGCCGGGAGTAGGAAACTCTCCCGGCCTTTTTCTCGTCCTCCGAGCGACGAATCCGGCTGCGGCCCGTATCTCCGGGCTCGAACGGCGACCACGCGAACGACGGTGCGGCGAGCGACGGCGTCGCGCATCGTCTCGACGACGGCGCAGGTTCGGGGGCCTTCGGCGACGTCGATGCGCGGTTTCGCCTCACACCGACGTGTTGCGACGAAATGCCTCACCTGCTCAGCCGGCAGATCGACGCTCGGGCGAGCTCCGATGGGTTCGGCGCGCGGCGCCCCGTCGATCGCCGACCCCTGCGTGCGTTTCACATCCGAGCGCATCGGCCGCCTCTGCGGCGCTTCGCGGTGGCGTCCCGACCCGACCCGGGGGCGGACCGTTTCCCGTCAACATCCGGATGCCGCCTGCCACTCGGTTCTCAGGTCGTCGGCGACCCAAGTCCCACCGACGGCGTTGATCTTCTGCACCGCGTATCTGCGCACCTTGCCGGACGCCGTCGGGGCGAAGACGCGCCAGAGATAGATCGCGCGTCGCCGAACGATGCCGTCCAACAGGTCGCGAGGATCGACGATCTCGATCCAGGTCGGCGGCGGATTGTCGGCATAGAGATCGGCGTGGACCGCCGGCGACGGGTCCGCCGGCTCGAGGGCGAGCAGGGCGAAGCTCGACGAGTTGGGCGCGAGCTCGGGCTCGCCCCGCATGTCGAATCGCAACGAGCAGAGTATCGGCGACTGCGGATCCGCGAGAGCGATCCGGATCACCAGCGTGTCTCCGGGGAGCAGAGGTGCGCCGGCCGTCCCGTCGACGATCGCGAGCCGGCCGGAGTCGATGGTGAAGGCGACGACCGATCGAGGATTGCTCCCGTCGAACTCGAACGCCGGCAGGGTCTCGTCACCCTGCGCCGTCACGTAAACGGCGCCGACGATCGGCGGGATCGCCGCGTCGCCGGCCCCCAGACGGACCGCCTCCCGCGTACCGGGCCGCTGGCGTTCGACGATCAGCCGCAACCGCTTCGCGGCGGGACCGGACGGGTAGGCGAGCCGACCGGTGTCGCTCGAGAAGGGCGTCACCGCATCGCCGGCCTGCTTGGGCAGAGCCGCGAGAACGACTTCGATCCGACCCCCGACGACGACTTTCGAGGCATCCGCCGCCAGTGCGAGGTCATCGAGCGGCACCAGGGGCGAGCTCCTTCGGTCGACCACCGCAAGCCCCGTCAGGCGATCGTTGAACTCCGGGTCCTCGAACCGGACGAAGACCGGCGCTTCGATCTCGCCCTGCGGCAAACCTCCGGTGAGCAGGGGAAACCGCACCGGACGGCGCAGCCGGAACGCCGTCCCGCCCGGTTCGGCCGGCACGTCGCAGGCGAGGGTGAGTTCGAGTTCGGCGCGTGTGGCGGGCGGAAGCCCTCGCACGGCGGCAACCGCGCCGTCCCGGTGCGATGCCCAGGCGATCGTTCCGAGCGAGGTCGCCTCGGCGGCGTAGCGAACCGCATTCACGATCAGGACCGCCGCCTCCACGGTCCAGGATGCATTCGCGTCGGCCGATGCGCCGAAGTGGTCGGTGGCTTCGACGACGATGGTCCCATTCCAGTTCGACCGCAGGATTCCGCCCTGCGGCTCCACCAGCCGGATCCGCGTCGCCCAGCGGGATCGAGGCGAGCGGTCGAGACCCGGCGGCAGATCGTCGGCCCCGACACGCCCGAACCGTGGCCCGTGGACGATCACCGACGGATCCCGCCCGACGACACAATGGGTCTGCTCGTGAGAACTGGCGCGGGTGCGGTCGTTGTAGGCGAGCAGTGGCGGACGCGGCGTGCGGGCGTGGACCGGCCGTTCGCTGGCTCGGATCCGCACCGGCCCGGCGGCGTCGGTCGCCGACGAGGCGAGCCCGAAACGCATCGCGGCCCAGGCTCCGACGCGCGGCGAAACGCGGGCGACGGCGGAGAAGGCAGGCGCGAAGGACTGTTCGACCGCAATCGCCGGAGCGTTGGCGGTACCGGTTTCGGCGACCGGTCGCCCCTCCGTATGGGCGGTGGGCATGAGGCCCGCCGGAGTCGGTTGGTCGTGATCCGCCGGAATGGCGAAAGTGAGGTCGTAGGCCCCCTTCTCGGGCGGGGCGACGGAGGGCCTGAAGGCGATCGTCTCCCGGTCCGCCAGCCAGATCGACGTCGGCGCGCCCGGGCTGCCGCCGCCGAGCAGGGCATGCGAGCCGCCGGCGAGGGCCCAGGAGACCTCGAGCCCCGTCGCCGTCAACCGCGGTCCCTCGGTCGAGCCGTCGCCCGCGAATGCCGACTCGCTGGCCAGCATCAGCGGTCGCGCCCGCAGCGGGGCGTAGCCTCGCGCCAGACGCTCGTCCACCGCAGACGAGCGGACGCACTCGCGCTGGGGTTGGGCGACCGGCTCCGGCGAACCCGGCGAGGCATCGGCGGGCGCCGCCGGATGGTCGACGTCGACGCCGACGGCCCGCACCAGCCCGACCGATCCCGCAGGAAGACCGAAGTCGCCGCTGCGGATCAACAGCAGTCCCGACCGGCTCCACGGCGCGTGAGCGCGGAGCACGCGCAACGCCCAACCGGGGGCGCCGCGCTTCAGGGTGGCGAGGTCCGCGGCCGTGTTCGGCTTCACGCGGTCGCCGGAGACGATCGAAAGGCCGGTGCCGTCGAGCGACGGCGCTTCGATCTCGACGACGACCGCCTCCGGGTCGGCATTCGCCACGACCGGCCGATCCGCGGTCGGGCCGGGGACGAGATGTCGCGAGACCGTTTCCTGGAACAGGGCGAGCGCCCGGGCATAGACCGACGGCCGGAAGACCGTCTGTTCGGCCAGATCCGCCTCCGTCGCGTCGGCGAGACCGAGGAAGAAGTCCCGGGCCTCGATGCGATGGGAACCGGCGAAGCCGATGGCGAGAGGCGTCTGGTCACCCTTCGCGCCGTTCACCGCGTCGTCGGCCAGCGCGGAAAGAAGGAACGCGACCCCGGCGGTCGGCAGATCGGCGACCGGGACGACCGGCGTGCCATCGGCTCCCGCCGCGAAGAGGAGCGGCTGGAAGACGGCGCGGTGGGCGCTCCCCGGATCGAAGGCGGTCACCCGCGACGCCCGATCGGCGAGGCGTCGATCGACGCGGTCCGCCGCGACCTGAGCCGCTTCGACCGCCCGCCGGGCGATGCTCGGATCGATCGGCGGTAGTCGGTGGGCGGCGTAGCCGTCGGTTCGCGACAGCCAGAGCCGTGTGGTCTTCGATGCGGCGGGTCGCGCGGCCAGCATTTCGGCGAGTGTGTCGGAGGGCGCGAATCCAGTGTCCTGCCCGGTTGCGACGAGGTCGAATCCGGGTAGGCCGAGGAGGAGGGGCGGCGCCGTGAGCTTGGCGAGGCGGGGGCCGGAGACCGTCGGCCGGAAGGCCAGGAGAACGTGGTTGGAGAACTCGACGGCAAGGGCCGCGACGCATTCGATCTCGCTCGCGAGCGCCGCGGCGAGGGGGCCGGAAAGGCCGCCGTGATCGACGGCCGCCGCAGTGAAGACATGCGATCTCAGGGCCAGCTTCGACAGGGGGGGAGCCTTGTCGGTCTGGCCGAGGAAACCGGAAGCGACGGCGTCGGCGTCCTTCGTCGGAAGCGCGGCGAGGGCTCGATCTCGCAGATGCTCGGCGAAGGCGCGAGCCGAGGACAGCCAGATCACCTGATGGACCGTCCACTCCATCATCGTGGCCCCCGCCAGCGCGATCTCGTGGCGAGCCTCGACCATCAACGGGAGCGGTCGTGCCGTCGCCGCGTCCTGCGCGGCGAGGTGCTGTGGGTCGATCCTCTGGCCGTCGAAGGCCAGGACCACCGCGTGCGTGAAGGCATTCTTGGCCGGTTTGTCCGGTTTGTCCGGCGCCCCGGGGAAGTCGGCAGTCATCCAGTCGCCGCCGGCGTCGACCGGTGCGATCTTCGGCCACGACAGGCGATTTTCGAGCGTCAAGCGACCGTGGATACGGTAGGCGAAACGCCTCGCCTCGCCTTCGGGCGGAGGGCCGAGGTCGTCGAGCAACAGGCGCAGGCCCTCGCCCTTCGGCGCGATGAGATCGAACGCCGCCCGCAGTCGCAGATCGGTGGTGGTGAACGAAGGCCAGTCGGTGAGCGGGCTCGAAGGGGCGAGCGTCGCCGTAATCGCGCCGCGGGCGTCGCCGAGACCGAGCCCACCCAGGAGCGTGCCGCCTGCCTCCGCCCGCCAGCACAACATCAGGACGCCATGGTCGAGGACCACGTCGGTGACGTCGAGCGTCGCGTGGCTCGACCTCGAGAAGCGGTGGCACGCCTTCTTCACGACCGTCCGACGGGCGAGCAGGTCGTGCTCGATGTATGCCTTGAACAGCGCCCCCTCGGGACCGAAGGAGGCGGCGTAGGTCAGAACGGCCTCGGCAGAGGTGCTGCCGACTAGGAACCCCTTCTCGCGGCTCGCGGCGGGGATCTTCGCCCGAAACCGCCTGAACGCCAGTGAAACACCGGATTCCAGCACAGCGTCGGGAGCCCTCTGCTCGTCAACGAACATGCCGTCAACGTTGCGGATCGCGGTGACGGTGACGGTGCGGATCTCGCCGTTCATCTCGAAGGCGACGGTTCCGCTCGTCGGCTTCCCGATTTCCGGCAGCGCCTCCAATCGCAATCTCGGAGCGAACCCGCCGAATGTGTCGGGGTCGGCCAAGTAGAGCGTGACCACCGAGTCCACTTCGAGCCGCGCACTAAGTTGTTCGCCGGCCGGCGTCAGAACCATCCGCACGGTCCCGAGGGCGGCAGGCGCACGCACCGGTCTGCAATTTTCCGCAGGAGCGGACAGCGGCACTCGCAACCGGCCGCGCAACTCGATCGTCGCGATCGAGCCGTCCTCGGAGAGCGTGAGGTCCCACAGTTCCAACGGCTCGAACGCGAGGCCGTCGACCAGAACGAGACCATCCCAACCGGCGGGGTCGCCGAACGACCAGCGGAATCCGGCGAGGTGGTTCCAGGCCCGACCGGCGGCATTGGCACGCGAGAGATGTCGATCGATGCCCGTGGGATCGACGGTGAACCGCCGAAGCCACTTCTCTGCCTCGGTCGGCCCCGAGACCGGCACGTCGACACAGGCGAACTCCGCCATTGCGGCGTTGACGACCTTCAGCGGCGACGTGAGCGTCGCCGAGCGGACGGTGCGACCGTTCACGCGATCCTCGAAGGTGCGGACGAGGCACTGCCCCTTCCGCTCATGAGCCGGAGCCGAGAGCCCGTGCTGATCGACGAAGTCTCCGAACGCCGGGTCCGTGACGCCGGTCGGAAGGACCGCCGAGAGATCGGCGACGCCGAAGCGCAACGTGACGGACGCGCCGTCGCGAGGGTACTGCCCGGCGAGCCCGATGAGGTCCGATTCGCTCGGCAATCCGAGAACCGTGATCGGCGGGGTCGCGGCGGCCGCCGGCGCGGCGGTGCCGATCCCCGGAGCCTTGATGGTGAAGGCGTAGCAGCCGATCGCCCCGAGGCGACCATCGCCGGACTGCGAAGCGCGCGACACGACCACCGGTGCGCCGGTCAACTCGTAGCTCACGTCGCCGAAGACGCCGACCAGCCGATGACCCGACGCGGACGAGGCGAACATCTCGCGGCCGTCGAGGGCGGCGAGCGCCGCCTGCCGATCGAGCGAACGCCAGACCCGATCCCAGCCGTTGGTCTTCGTCTCCCACGGACGCGACGGCGACGGTTCGAGGATCGGCCCGTTGCCGGGAAGCGGCGCAAACCAGTCCTCGTCGACGGAAGCGGTGGGTTTGTTGCTCTCCTCCGGCGGGACCGGGGGTACGCGCGAGAAGGCATATCGCGCGTCGCGCAGGGCGAGGTCGTAGCGGAACCGGGGCGTGCCCGCCGCGATCGCATCCCAGCCGGACGGGCAGCCGACGACGACGGCGCTGCTCGCATCGACGACGTAGGAGACGCTCGGTAGAGTGGTGACGGCCATGGCGGCCTCTGCGCGCCATCGTCCGTCGTCGTTCTTCGGCCGCACCAGGCGGGCGGCACCGAAACCGAGCGGGCCACTGTCGACTTCGACCGCGATCGCCATCGCCGTCGAGGTCACGGTGAACGGCGCGGAGAACTTCAACCGCCCGTTCGTCGGAGGCGTCTCGACCTGCAGCGGCGCCAACGCACGGTTGCCGAACGGCTGCGTCCGCTCCGACCCGGCCACCGCGAGCGGCAACGTCTGAACGGTCGGAAGCGTGCCGTGTCGCAACCAGAACCAGGGGCGCATCGCAGACCGGATCGGGCCATCCGCCGCCCTCCCCGCGAAGGTGAACTCGACCTCGACCCGAGCGTCGGGTGACACCACCGGGCGAGCATCGGTCGTCTCGGCGGGCGTCAGAACGAAGTCCGAGAGGCGAGCCGCGAGCCGCACCGCCGCCGCCTCCTTCTTCGCCTGCGCGGACTGGATCCACATCGACTCTTCGACACCGCGCAGCAGCGACGGCGAGACGGCGCGCAGGCCCACCGAGGTCAGCGCTCGCTCGTCGTGATCGGGAAGCAACCGCTCCGGGGTCTGGGCGAAGGGGGTGACGACCATCAGACCGTCGAAGGCGGCGGCGCCTCCGGAAAGGGCCACCGAAGCACTCTCGACCCTCGCGGTCGACCCCGTCGGTGTGCCGATGACGATCGTGGCTCGGGCGCCGATGTGTTTCGGCGTGGAACTTTGACCCCGTACGAGGGGTGATCGGCGTCCAATTT
>ERZ1645187.2542-NODE-2542-length-15958-cov-6.280576_pt1 | contig 15958 bp, 16 predicted proteins | sample MGYA00575352_ERZ1645187 | MGnify/ENA primary metagenome ERZ1645187 (study PRJEB40837, sample SAMN11349314) | freshwater sediment metagenome | isolation source: river sediment | host: Sediment | place: India: Wazaribad , New Delhi | collected 2017-02-21 ... | reverse complement strand
TATGAGTGAGCGCCGACGAAACCAATCGCCGGCGCTCTTCACATCCGCTACTTCTTGTCGGCCTTCTTGCCGTAACGTGCTTCGAAGCGGGCAACACGCCCACCGGAGTCCAGAATCTTCTGTTTGCCCGTGTAGAACGGGTGGCACTCTGAACACACATCGACACGCATGGTGCCGTCGGCCACTGTGGAGTGAGTAACGAACTCGTTACCACAGGTGCATGTCACCGTGGTCTCCACGTAATTGGGATGAATACCCTGCTTCATGATGTCTCCTCAAGGATCAGTGCCCCGGGTCTGAAACCGCCCCTAGCGGGCAGATACCAGTGAACCGGAACCAGTAGGTAAGTCTGTCACTCTGAGCCGTCCAGGTCTAGCGGGCGCACCCGTGAGATCTGGCACGGCTCATATCATTAGTCGCCTGACGTGGTGCGGGAAGCCATCATCAAGAACTCCGCGTTCGACGAAGTCTCTTTTAGCTTGCCCAGCACTGTTTCCAGTGCCTGTGCCTGATCGAGGCTCCCCAGCGCACGACGTAGTTTCCACATGATTGCCAGCTCTTCGGGCTTCAGCAGCAACTCTTCGCGCCTTGTCCCTGAAGCATTGATGTCGATGGCCGGGAAGATACGCCGGTCTGCGAGGCTGCGGGAGAGGCGCAGTTCCATGTTGCCCGTTCCCTTGAACTCTTCGAAGATGACTTCATCCATCTTGGAGCCGGTTTCAACCAGAGCTGAGGCGATGATGGTGAGCGACCCACCCTCACGTAGATTACGTGCAGCACCGAAGAACTTCTTCGGTGGGTACAGCGCTGCTGCATCAACACCACCGGAAAGGATACGTCCCGACGCTGGGGCAGCAAGGTTGTAGGCACGTGACAGGCGGGTAATGGAGTCGAGGAGAACCACGACATCTTGGCCGAGTTCAACGAGGCGCTTGGCACGCTCGATTGCCAGCTCTGCGACCGTGGTGTGATCTGATGCTGGACGGTCAAAGGTAGAGGCAATGACCTCACCCTTGACGATCGATCGCATATCGGTCACTTCTTCAGGTCGCTCATCCACCAGCACTACCATCAGGTGGACCTGTGGGTTATTGATTTCGATGGCCTTCGCCATCTGCTGGATGATCATCGTCTTGCCCGCCTTAGGGGGCGAAACGATGAGTCCACGTTGGCCCTTGCCCACGGGGGCGACAAGATCGATCATCCTGGAGGTTAGTGCCTTGGGAGTGGTCTCCATCCGCAGCTGTTCGCGCGGGTATTCGGGCGTCAACTTGGCGAATTCCCGCCGCTCCAGCGCCTGCTCAATCGTCATGCCATTGACTGAGTCGACACGTACGAGGGCGTTGTGCTTCTGTTGATTACGCCCGCCACGATCGCCCTCACGAGCAGGTCGCACAGCACCGACGACGGCATCGCCGCCGCGTAGACCCCAACGGCGAGCATTCCCTAACGTCACGTAAACATCATTGTTTCCAGGCAGGTAGCCAGAAGTACGCACGAAAGCGTGATTTGACTGAATATCGACGATTCCAGCAATGGGAATCAGCTGTGAATCATCAACGGGTTCACTGTCGGCCCCACGTGTTTGACCTTGTGTCTGCCCACCACGCTGGCCTGCTTCGCGATTCGTGTTGTCACGACTCTGGTTGCGATCCCGTCCCCGCCTTCGGGAGTTCCGGTCCCGCCTGTTGCGGTTCCTGTTCGGTTCCCCACCCTCGGGCAACGCAATTTCATCTAGAGCAACAGCGCCCTGGTCACGCTGGGAGGTGGAGCTCTGCTCACGGTTGGAAGAAGCGTCCTGCTTGTCAGTGCCTCCGTTGCCTCCCGAAGTGTCCCTGCGTTCGCCATCACGGCCCTGCGCGCCGCGCCGTGAACGAACGCGGTCAAGATCTTCGGCAACTGCAGCACGCACGTCCACGGAAGCTGCCTCTGGCTGCCCCTCACGGGTCTCTGCAACCTTCTCTTGACGGCGCTCTCCCTTGGCGTTGGAGTCGTCAGAACCTTGCTTCTTGGCATCCGCATTAGCACGTCGAGGCGGCCGCGTGGCCTGCTTCTCCGAAGTGCTACGCGAGGGCTGGGAGAGTGCCTCTACCAGATCCGCTTTGCGCATGCGCGAAGTACCTTTGAGGCCCTGCTGAGCAGCGAGGCTCTGAAGCTCTGCAAGCTTCATTTTTCCGAGCGAAGCAACGCTTGCGTCCGATTTACTTTCCATAAGGGAAGAGGATTCCTAACTGTGGGTACCGGCGGGCTCACGCACATTCTTTTTGTGGTGAGATCTGCGGTGGCGAGGCACGAAAGCCTAAGAACAAAGAGAGCTGCGGTTCCCAGTTGGGAGCCACGTTGCGCGCCTGCTAGCTAATAGTACTCATATCTTCAGGACTCTCATCCCCGAAGTGCAAGAAAAACTACTCTACGTGCGGGGGAAATCACACGTCGAGAGTCAGCCCTTCAGTACCTACACCGAGGTCGATAACTGCCCAACCTGAGTGCTGTGCAGACTTCACCACGTCCGCACCGAGGTCCCAGAGACACACAACCGCGGGCCCACTTCCAGAGAGGAAAGCCGCGTGCCCCCTCTCCCTCAGCCATCGTATTAGGGCGACAGAGGCCGGGGAGAAGGAGGCACGATGATCCTCCAGCACGTCATCGACAGTCGCATGAGCAAGCCTGTCACGCCACAGTTGATCATCGCTGGTTACGGCAGGATCTGCGATTAGTGGCACCAGGGCAGCGGAGCGCCCAGAGTTCGCGGCATAGCGTGGAAATGAGACACCTCGCGGCAGCAGGCCTGGATCCAACGTTTCCTGGTCCGTGAAGCCGGGCACAAGTGCAACAGGTTGAACCGCCTCGCCCACCGGGAGCGGGAGAAAAGAGCCGCCCGTAATCCTCAGGACAAGTGGCGCATCCAAGACGGCTCTGGCACGGACCTCGTTTCCACCGAGCTTACAGACCAGATCAACGAGGACGTCCTCGTTCAACGCCTGCGGTTTTCCCAAAATCGTCCACGCACCGTACACACCCGCGAGCAGTTCAGCCTCAACATCCCCCAGTCCAACAGACGTGGGAATAGACCGTCGATAGGTGAGGTGGACCCCGACCTGTGGCGCACCAACCAGGTCAAGGACACCACGAATTGCTGTGATTGTTGGGTGCTTCTCAACTTCGGATGCGCTCAGCCAATGCTCTGGAGACCCCCCGGGAGTTCGGTCGATGACACGGACCTGAGTGCCACCAGCAACCGCGCGGATTGTTACCTCATCGGAGAGCGCACACGCCATTGCGAGGCAGTCGTGGGTCGGACCGAAGTCGGCTGTCGTTGCGGGCACACTGACCTTGACGCGGTCTTCCTTGATCCTCATCGCTACTCCAGGCCCCTAACTTCCTCCACCACACTCAAGTTTGCACTACGGTGATGACATGCATACAGGCGACACGGACTTTGAGTTTGAGCGTCGCTTCTTGGTGACATCGTTACCCCACTACCTCCTCGAGGACAACTCCCCCGACATAATCGTCCAAACCTACTTCCTAGCAGAAGATGGCTATGGACTGCGCGTAAGACTACAAGCCACCCAGCCAACCGCTCCCCTGCCTCTGGACATAGATGGCAAGGCCGCATTGCATCGCTTCGCAGACGAGTTTGATCTCTGCATGCTTACAGTCAAGGGCCCAAATATAGGAGGGACCCGCTACGAAGCCGAACGCCCCATTGATATAGGTGTTGGTGTGGCAATGTGTGCCCGCGGTGGGACGACGCTGGCCAAACGCCGCTATGGCGTGTGGCTCGGGGCCGACGGGTGGGTGATCGACGAGTTTTGCGGTGAGAACCGTCCCCTAGTCGTTGCGGAGTGCGAACGGACCTCCCCCGTTGTCGACCTCGAAATCCCCTCATTTGCCACCGCGGAGATCACGGGGGATTCACGCTTTTCAAATGACGAACTGGTCAACAGTCCCTACTCCGTGTGGATGGACTCATACCTGGCTCAGCTCTCCAGCCAAGGATCACGTTTCGAGACCGGGTTTGGGGAGAACAGCTACCTCTAGCACCCCTCACATACGGTCTGGCGCACTTACCCCAAGCAACCCCAAACCATTTTCTAGCACCTGAGACACCGCCTCATTGAGCCACAGTCTCGCGACATGCGCGTCATTGACTTCCTCACCTGCCCGGGGTGTGACCCGACACTGTGAGTACCACGCGGGATACGTGGAGGCCAATGATTCCAGATAGCGTGCAACTCTGTGCGCTTCACGCATTGCGGCAGCCTGCGCGACAATCGCTGGGAACTGAGCCAACACGCCCAAGAGGTCGGTGTCTGCTGCGTGATTCAGAAGCTCCGGGTGGAAACCCGACTCCATGACGACCCCGTGTTCACCAGCGTTGCGCGCCACCGAACGCGTTCGAGCGTGCGCGTATTGAACGTAGTAGACAGGGTTGTCGTTCGTGTTCTTTGTCAACAGGTCGAGGTCGATCACCAGTTTGGTGTCTGCTGAGACACGAACCATCGCGTAGCGCGCAGCGTCTACGCCCACGGCCTCGACTAAGTCTTCTTGCGTCACCACATTGCCGGCTCGTTTTGACATGCGCACCTGTTCACCATCTTTCACCAGGTCAACAAGCTGGCCGATGATGATCTGCATGTTCTCACCGGGGGTATCCCCAAAGGCAGCGCAGACAGCCATCATTCTGCCGATGTACCCGTGGTGGTCGGCACCGAGAAGGTAGATGGCCGTGTCCGCTCCTCGCTGGCGCTTGTCAAGGTAGTAGGCAACGTCTCCTGACAGGTAGGCAGGCTCACCGTTGGATTTGATGAGCACCCGGTCCTTGTCATCTCCGAAGTCGCTTGAGCGCAACCACAGCGCACCCTCGGCTTCATAGAGCACGCCCCGATCACGCAGCGCCTCCAGAGCTCGATCAACCGCGCCAGACTCGTGTAGGGAGTCCTCGTGAAAGTAAACATCGAAGGAAACCCGGAAGTCTTCAAGCGCACTCTTTATCTCTGCGAACATGATTTCCACACCCTCGCGCCGGAATACCTCTAGCGCCTCTTCGTCCGGGAGGGAAACTGGATCAGGCTCTCCAGCCTTGACCTGCGCTTCACGAACACGGTCGGCAATCTCTTCGATGTAGAGACCCCCGTAACCATCCTCGGGAGGTTCGACTCCGCGGGCACGCGCCAGGAGTGAGTTAGAGAAGCGATCGATTTGGGTTCCGTGGTCGTTGAAGTAGTACTCACGCACCACTTCGGCCCCCGACACCTCCAGTAAGCGGGCTAGCGCATCTCCAACCGCCGCCCACCGGGCTCCACCCAAATGCACGGGCCCTGTTGGGTTTGCTGAGACGAACTCCAGATTGATTTTCTGGCCCTCAAGTGTTGCGTTTGACCCGTATTTCGCACCTTCTGAAACGATCGTCCGCGCCAGTTCCCCCGCCGATGCGGCATCCAAACGGAAGTTGAGGAAGCCGGGTCCAGCAATTTCGACGGCGGCGATGCCAGGCTCGGCCGCCAGGGTGTTGCTAAGGATCTGCGCGAGATCCCTGGGCGACATCCCCATCTTCTTTGCAAGCTGCATGGCCACATTCGTTGACCAATCCCCGTGGTCACGCGACCGAGGACGCTCAACAACGATCGACTTGGGGATATCGTCCTCGGACAAGGCCGAGGATTCGTCTGCGGCAAGACTGGTTAGGGCACCGTGCAAGAGTCGGCTGAGTTCTTCTGGAGTCATGCGCCCAGATTAGTCGCTATTGACCTAAACCTGATATTCGCCCCTGCGAGGGACAGTGAGATGTCCACAGTTCACAAAATCCGGAGCTTTCCCCATTTGCCCGCTAGACGACTAGCGACGCCATCGCTTGGACTACAGACTGGCTAATAGTCGAGAAAGTGGTGAAGAGATGGAAACAAGTGATTGTCCCTCATGGTGCGCCGGCAATCATGAGACGCTAGCGTCTGCCCAAGAACAGATGTATGACCCCAACTTCTCCGACTACGTGCATGCGACCGAACCCACCCCGATCCCCGTGGTAAGTATGGTCCGCCACCGTGACGGAACCGCAATCATTGGCGGTGAAGTATTTGACGTTGTTCTCTTCCAGTACCAGTTCCATGGAAATCAGGGTGACGCCCAACTTGCCACAGAAGAATGGGTCTTTGTCGGGAGCGATGACACTGCCTTCACCGTTACACGTGAAAGCGCCGGGCGTATCTACCGGCTACTAGGAAGCGTTCTTGCGAACTAGAGAGAAGAGTCTTCGCCCGCAATGGACTCGAGTTCGGGAAGTTCCCTGGCGGGCAGAAGTTCTTCAAGCGAAACATCCAGTGAGTTAGCGATTGCCACAAGCGTCAGCAAAGTCGGATTCGCAGGAGCGTTCTTGTTACTCAGACCCTTCTCAATCCGCTGAAAGGTGTACTTGGCCAGACCAGAAGCAAAAGCAACTCGTTCCTGCGACATACTCCGCATCTCACGAATCTCTTTGATCAAATCCCCAAGTTCGCGGACGTACTCGGCCCACTCCTCGGTGTTGCCTCTCTTGGACACACCTAACCCCTTTGCTCAGACGGGGCGCGGGGCCCACTCCTCAAATGTGGTCATATGAATGTGATCACCAACCGCACTGAACCTACCACGCAAAACATGACACCATACCTCGTCCGATCTGCATTTATATATGCGGTCAGGCGCATTATGTTTCGTGTATGGTGCGCGGTTACCGAAGGTGTTCATCCATTATCTGCCGAGCTCGAATCGTGATGTCACGCCAACGGGGATCCACTTGGCCAGCCTGAACTTGACTCACGAAGTCAAGCAGCTCGAAGTGCATGTTCGCCATTGGTGCGGCATCCGGGTCACAAGAGAGCACCTGGGCTTCACCGTCGCGCGGCAGCCATTCAATCAGCGAAGGCTGACCCAGATTGTCAATGGTCAGCGCACCTTTCTCACCGATGATTGTCGAGGGCGTGACCCCTGAAACGATCTTCGAATAAACAACGTCAACCACCATGGCCCCGTAGTCCAATTGAATGGATCCCAAAGCCTCAAAACCATTCTCAAGTCGCACCGAAGTTCCCCTGTGCGTCAGGGGTGAACCAAACCAGTCCAGTGCGGGCTCGAGGCAGTACACTCCGATATCCGCTACCGCACTATTACCTAAGGCTGGATTGAAGGCGTTCAGCACCTCTCCTGCCCGGTGGCGGTCATATCGGGACGAATACTGCAGGTTCTCAAGGTGTGCGTACCTCAGTGTCCCAAGGCGTCCAAGCGCGTTTTTTACCACCTCATGGGCGGGAGCGTGCAGATTTCGTGTGGCCTCCATTGCCACAACACCCGCCATGTCTGCCGCAGCAAAGAGATCCCTCGTCCCCTCAACACTCTCCGTCATCGTTTTTTCGACGAGGACGTGCCGCCCTCGCTCAATCGCCGCCAGCGCCTGCGGGAGGTGCACATTCGTTGGGCTCGCAATATAGACCGCATCTACAGCATCGATCATCGCGTCCAAGTTGTCGTAATACAGAGGGAGGTTGTGGCGACGCGCAAAGTCCTCACCACGCTTCAAATCCCTAGAGAACACTGCAGTTGGCAGGACTGCCCCACCGGCGTTCTCTGCGGCCGCAACAAACCACGAACTGACAAAGTTCGTTCCGATAATTCCGAACTTCATGCCGACAGCGAGCTACTCTGGCGTCCCCTGCAAAGCGCCGCGCCCGTGAACGTAGCCGACAAGGTGGTCACGTTCCGCCTCTAGCTCATCCAGTCTTGCCTTGACGATGTCACCGATCGAGACGATACCCACCAGATCCCCGTCCTCCACAACGGGAAGGTGGCGGAAACGCTGTTTGGTCATGATTTCAGCCAAATCACGCGCCTCATCCTCTGGAGAGCAAGTAATAACCGTGGTTGTCATGATCGCCGACAGGGGATCCTCAAGTGTGAGGGCATCCCGCGCAAATCGAACCACGTCACGTTCGGAGACGATACCCGCAAGAGAGCCTTCGTCGACGACCACCACGGCACCAATCCGCCGCTTTTGCAGTACGTCAACCAGGTCGCCAATCGTAGTGGACGGCGGTAGCGAGACGACCTCACTACCCTTTGTTTTTATGATGTCTATCACGCGCATAGATTGAAAGTATCACGGCCACGCCCAATAATTAACCCTGGTCCATCGCCCGGACCGTGGCAAAGTAGTGCCATGGAGATCGAACTCTACGACGAGGCTCACAGACGACAGTTTGAAGACTTGTTCGTCAACTACTTCACCCTGGACTTCCACGCCCCGTTTTCAGAGGCGATGATCCGCAGCGATATCGTACCGAAGTACGTTGATCTATCCGTGCGCGGTGTGGCTCCTTTGCTCATGGCCTTCGAGGACGGGGAGCCGATCGGATTCATCAACTTCCAGATCGATTCCGAAGCCAGCAACTGGAATGAGAGGCCCGGCTGGGGGATGATTCGCGAACTCCACGTCGCGCCGACATGGAGAAGGCGCGGAGTTGGATCCGTCCTCGCCGACATCGCCACGCGGGTGATGAAGGAATCGGGCGCAACCCGTGCCTACCTCACAACGGAGGACACCTTCGATTTCTGGGAGACACTGGGCTGGGAGAAAACCGATGAGATGGCCCCCAACGGCGGAATCGTTATGGAGAAGACACTCTAGGAACGACGTCGCAGGCGCGACACTTCCGCAAGCCAGTCGGGCGAGGTATGCCGTGCGCTGGGCGTCGCGGACCTTCCCACCCTCTCCGACCTCGTCCGCAAAGCTTGCCCCATTCCCCGTCGTATAGATTGGTGGGACCCGTTCGCCGTAGCGGTCCTGAACCTCTTTCAGCGTGACTGCGAAATATCCTGGTGCAATGGGCCAGCCGAAGCCGGTCGTGGGGTACTCGGGGAAGGCTTCGAGGATTCCACCCAGGTAGTCCGGCACCTCCGGGTAGTGCCCGAGCAACACCGGATCTGCAAAGACGCGGTTGTGCACAATGTCGAACAGTTGCGCCATTGCGGCATCTTCCGCACTGTCACTGGCGGGCACGACTGGCGTGTGGACGTTGGTGATACCCATCTGCCCTGGCACACCGGCAGCCCGAAGGGCTTGGGCCGCCAAGCCGTGGCCGAGAAGTTGGTTGTGCATTGTTGGTAGCGAATCAAACAGCGGCACCCCCGGCGCGTGGATGCCGAGGGCGTAGCCGTTCAGGGTGACAGTAGCGGGCTCATTGATGGTGATCCACCCGTCAACTCGGTCTGCGAAGCGCTGCGCAACTAGTCCCGCGAAGTCGCCCAGCCGCTTCGCTGTGTCTCGGCTTAGCCACCCACCCTCGTACTGAACGGGAATATCCCAGTGGGACAGTGTGACAAACGGGGATATCCCCGCCTGGCAGAGCTCATCGAAAAGGCGATCGTAGAAGTCGATGCCCCGGCATCAAGCGGGCCTGTACCTTCTGGATGAAGGCGAGTCCAACCAAGGGAGAGTCGATATGCGTCCACCCCGAGCTCTTTCATGGCCCGGACGTCCTCCCTATAGCGGTGGTTATGGTCTGCCGTGACCGCCGTTGTGGATCCGTCAAGAATTCGTCCCGGCTCCGCGGCAAACCTGTCCCACACGCTGGGGGTGCGGCGCCCAATCCGTGTGGCGCCTTCAATCTGCGCCGAAGCAGTTGCGGTCCCGAGTATGAACGAGGGCGGAAGGGCCTGCGCTGTAACCAGGGGATCCCTGTGGACAGGGACGTCGTTGTGCATCTTTGTCTGCACTGCGAGGATCTACAAACAAGAGTGGGACGCTTGTCCCACTTTCGTGTAGTGTATGGGTAAGTTCGTCGGGCAGCAAGGCTGAGGAGGAGAGATGGCAAGAATCCCTGTGGAGGAACGTCGTGAGGCCCTCATAGACGCAGCGTTCCGGGTCATCGGCGAACAGGGGCTCAGCCGCGCGTCAACACGCGCGATTGTTGCTGAGGCTGGAATGTCTCTGGCAAGTTTCCACTACGCTTTCGAGTCCCGCGATCAACTCCTAGAGCTGCTGATCACGGAGGTCCTGGCGAGTGAACAGAGAGCGATTCTGCCCGCAGACCTGAAAGGGAAATCACTCACCGAGCTCCTCACTGAAGGACTGCAAGGATACCTGGACCACTTGAGAGCCGATCCGGGTCGGGAGCAGGCGATGCTGGAACTAACCCAGTATGCACTGCGTTCCGCGCTCCCATTGGCCGAGGGCCAGTATGCCCAGTACACCCGCTTCGCCTTGGAATCGCTTGAATTAGCAGCCCGCCAAACCGATTCCGAGTGGACCGTACCCACACCAGTGGTTGCACGTTTGCTGGTCGCTCTCACAGACGGGTTCACCATTTCATGGCTCATCGACCGGGATGACGCGCACGCGCGCGCCTCAGTCGAGGCGGCGGCGACAGCCATCGCCAGCCTCGCAACAAGTAAGAGAAGGAGCCAGCAATGAAGCTGCGTACTGACGGACAACTACTTCGCGATGACGCGGGACGCCATCGGGTCTTCCACGGCATCAACCTAGTGGCGAAGGGAACCTCACTTTCGGAAGGAAGCTTCGTCGATCATGGCTTCAAGGGCTCGTGGGATGGGCCAGACATCGCTGACCTGGCATCCCGCGGTTTCACCCTGATCCGCCTGGGCATCATCTGGGCTGCAATTGAGCCCTCGCCCGGATAGTACGACAGTGATTACCTCGACTGGGTCCAATCCCAGCTTGACCTGATTGCCGCAGCCGGGATGTGTGCGGTGCTGGATGCCCACCAAGACCTCTACTCTCAAAGCTACAGTGATGGTGCACCACCGTGGGCTACCCCTCACGTCCCATGAGTTCGCCGCAACGGACCTGTGGAGTGATGCCTACCTGGCGAGCCCTGCCGTTCACGAAGCACTGGATAACTTTTGGGCCAATACGGCTGGGCCCGGTGGGGTTGGCCTGCAGGATCGCTTCGCTGCAATGTGGGCGCACGTGGCGCAACGGCCGGGTCCCATCCGGCGGTGGCCGGCTACGACTTCCTTAATGAGCCAACACCGGGAAGCGCAGAACCTGAGATATTTGCCAACATCATTGGCGGCCGACTTCTCTGATCCACAGGCAAAGTTCAGCCAACTTGACCATCTGAATGACGAGGACGTTCACCGGCAGATCGGCGATTCTCTCCATCCCCTAGTCGCGGCATTTGAGACGGAACTAGTGGCACCACTGATGGCTCGAGTCGTATCTGCGGTACGCCAGGTCGACCCACACACATTAATTTTGCGAGAGCACAACTATTTTGCCAACCTGGGCATCCCGTCGGGTCAGCCACCACTTGAGGACAGCAACTGGGCGTACTCCCCACAGAGGAGTGCTGATCAGCGCGAAGACCCCGGCTTTGCCACCATAGCACTAAGTGGGTCAAGCGCCCCAGTTCTAACTCAGAATGGAGAAGCCCCCTATCGAGAGGTCAATGGCTATGCAGAAGATTGCCAAACCCAGACCGCTTCCCCTCCGGCATGGCCGCCCTCGGCCAAGAAATCCACGCCCGCGGTCTGAAGTTCGGGCTCTACGCCAGTCCGGGCCGCAAGACTTGCGCGAAAATCTACGACCGCTATCCGAGCGACCACCTCGGATCGCTGGGCCATGAACTCGGAGGAACACCCATCGGGGGCGGGCACGAAGGATCACGCGAACAAGTCGGGTTCTACGGTGAGCGGCAAAGCCTGTCCGACCTCGTGAACCACCTCGAGATTCTTCCCTGTCGTATCAATCCGGAAGCGACTGGTCACTGCTGCTCCGGCTAATGAGCACACCATCAACCCGATCAGGATAGGTGTCTGTCCGAACCCATCTAGCAGAGTTGGAAAGAGAAACGCCGTGATGGCAGCACCCACCTTCCCAGACGCTGCGGCGAACCCCGCTCCGGTACCACGCACCGATGTTGGGAACACCTCCCCCGCAATCAGGTAAGTCTGTGCGTTTGGCCCAGCATTGGTCATGAACTGAAAGGTAATAAACCCGGCGAAGATAAGTACGGTCTGCATCGTCGCACTTGGAAAGATCTCGGACGCGGCAGCAATTCCAAGCCCTGCTGCACAGCCAACAAAACCCACGATCTGCATACGAATCGACCCGAGTCGGTCAACAAAATGAATCGCGACCAAAATCCCAACGACTAGGAACAGATCAATCATCACGGCACCCTGAGCTCCTACCAGACTGTCGCGGACAACACCCGACACCGAATCTTGCGCATCTGCGGCCTCGGCAAATGGGTCACTAAGCGCGGTGGCAATGATGACGGGTGTGAAGAGACCGATTCCGTAGGTAGATAGATCCTGAAGGAACCACGGCGCCGAAGCAAGAATCGTCGCCCGTAGCGACCCATCATGTCGGAACAGGTCAGCGTAGCTCTCCGATACTCGTTGACTGGCTGGGAGGGCATCCAGCCGCACGCCTGCCGACTTCTCACCCCGGACTTGAAGGATGCGGGCGAGTGCGTCCTCGGCCTCGGTAACCCTCCCCCTTGTCAGGAGCCAATGCGGGCTCTGCGGAGTGAAGAACCTTCCCGCAGTCACGAGAGCTGCGGGAAGAACAACTAGGCCAAACATGACCCGCCAACTCGAAACGCTTGCGGTCGGCATGCTCAGAACCGCCACCGCCAGTGCGGCCCCTACCACCGCACCGACAGCCTGGAATGCAAATGCGCCGAGGACGGTGCGTGACCTGGAAGATGTCGGCATGGTCTCAGACAACATCAGGTGAGCGGTGGGATAGTCACACCCCAGCGCCATACCCATGCCCAGGAGACACGCGAGGAGCACCGGAAGACTTGGGCTGATTGTGAAGCCCGCTAGAAAAATGGTGAAGAGGACCATCTCTGCGATGAACATCTTTCTGCGTCCAAGTTCATCGGAAAGATGACCCAGGAACAGTGCTCCAAGGAGGATCCCCACCAGACTTGTGGCGGTTACCAGTCCGGCCTCGGCGGAACTTAGGGCAAAGTCTTCGGTGATGAGTGGCAGGGCCATCCCGATCATGAAGATGACCAGCCCCTCAAACAGCTTTCCCGCACTGGCAAGGAAGAAAATCAATCTCTGGGTGGGCGTCTTCGTCGAACGACCTCGGACCGCCTGTGGACGTGGTGGCTCATCAAGGTACTGCTGCACAGTGAGGATGGACGCGGCTTGCTGGCCCACGGGTTACCCTTCTCGAGACTAGTCGACACATTCCACGACTGATGCTCTCAAGCAGGGGTCGCCGGATGGCACTTCCACGCTATCCCTCTGACGCGATCGGTGCCAGCCCCTGGGATGGACTATGCGTCACCATCGTGGGTCATCTGAAGTCGCACCCCGTAATCAGGCTGCGACACCGCAGCCGGTGCGGGCCTGAATCTAGAATGAAGTCGTGGAGAACTACACCGATCCCGTAGACGGTCGCGAGTACAGTCTGGCCAAGCCCCGGTGGCGCTCCGACGCCGGAAGGCCCCTATGGATCGATCCTGGTCCTGGAATCACGCGTAGCGACATTGACACTTCCATTAACTCGCTGTGGCGTTACCACTGCGCACTTCCCGTCAAGATCCACACTCCCATTTCCTTGGGTGAGGGCCGAACTCCACTAATCGAAGCAGATTGGGAAAGTCGCAGTCGCGTCTTACTCAAGCTGGACTTCTTGAACCCGTCAGGGAGCTTCAAGGACCGCGGAACATCCGTCCTTTTCTCATATCTGCGCCAGAAAGGCATAACATCCGTCCTTGAAGACAGCTCAGGAAATGGAGGCTCCTCTGCAGCGGCCTACGGAGCCGCTGGGGGCCTGGACGTCAAGGTCTTCGCCCCCGCCTCAACATCGCCCTCGAAAATCTCCCAGGTCAAGGCATACGGGGCGAAGGTAGAACTAGTTCCCGGGCCGCGGTCTGCTTCTCAAGATGAAGCGATCCGACAGTCCGAGCGAAAGGGCTTCTACGCCAGCCATAACTGGCAGCCGTTCTTCCTCCAAGGAACCAAGACTCTGGCGTATGAAATTTGGGAAGACCTCGGGTTTCAGGTTCCGGATAACGTCATAGTCCCAGTCGGTGGGGGCAGTTCGCTGCTGGGGTGCTGGCTCGGCTTCCAAGAACTTGTCAACTCCAACCAAATCGCTTCGATGCCACGATTGTTCGCAGCACAACCACTGAACTGCTCGCCAGTTGACGCCAGTTTCGTGTCCGGCACCGATAAGCCCGCGCAACGCCCGGTACGACCCACGATTGCCGAGGGCGCCTCCATTTCCCGCCCTCTTCGACTGGAGCAGATGATCGCTGCGCTTCGCACAACCAGGGGAGGAAGCGTCGCCGTCACCGAGTCGAACATCGTCCGCGCGCTGGGTTATCTCTGCGATCGCGGTCTTTTCGTGGAGCCGACCAGCGCTGTCGCAGCCGCAGCATTTTCACTACTCCTTGCTGAGGGTCGCATCACGCGGGGCGAGAATACCGTTGTTCTACTGACCGGATCCGGCCTCAAGTCCGCACAAACGGCAGCGGACCTCCTGGGCAGGAGCTAGCGGGGCGTACGCTTGCAGTTGAGACTCTGGAGGCTAGCGAAATGGAAATGGGGTAGCAACATTAGCCCGCCACGGGCGACTGCCGGGACCCGCCAGCCACGCAATGCGCCGAAAGCTAGAAGAAATTGTTGAACCGCGCCGGGGTGGCAGGCGCGAACATGGCATCCCACTTCTCAACGTCGTCAGCGGGGAGCCCACGGATCATCCCAACTCTGACCAGGTCGCTGACTGAGGAAGACGCGAAGACAAGTTCGTCGAGAGCGTTGACGGAGATGGTTGTCGAAGTGCCGACTGCTGCGGGGTCTGTCGGATCCAACTTGCGTACAGAGGCGCCCTCGGCCCCGAGTTGAACCTGGAAGGTGCCAGAGCAGTAGCCTGCCGGGTCCTCAACCGTGAACGTCGCCGACAGAGCAGCAGCCTTCGCAGCGAAGCTGTAGGAACGCGCTTCGAGGCATACTACCGGGTCCAAGATGCGAGCCCAGAGAAAGTCGGAAACACCGGTCACTTTGACTGCACGTTCATTGACAAGAGCCAGCTGGAGAGGGTTGCTCACCGACATTTCCCCGTAAGAAACCTCTGTCTGACCCTCGATTCCGGCCAGGTGGTTCCACAGGGCCAACTCGGCATGCGGATCGGTCGCGTCGAGGTCGCGAACCTTCGTCTTCCAGCCTTCAGTAACAAACTCATACACTGCGTACCCCACCACTTCACCTGCGGGATCATGCGCGAGGACGCCGCGGTACTTCGATTCGTACTCACCGGTCTCCATGCTCTTGAACACCTCGAGGTCGAATGTGAAGTGGCGAGAAGTGGACCCGCGGGTAGTTTGGTGGGCCTTCAGGGCAACTTCACGCACTGCCTTAAACAGGTCGTCGCGTAGCGCCCAGTCGACACGGTACCCAGCGATGGCCACTGCTGCCTCACTAGTCAACTTGAACTTGTCAACGTTGATTTCCACGCTCGCTTCAGACACCACGCTCTGGAACCCAAATCGACCATAAATGGAAGCATCCGAAGCGGTCAGGAGGGCGAGCGGAACGCCCTCGTCGGCCGCCTGCTGCAGATTCAGTTCGATCATGGCCCTGAGGATCCCACGACGCTTGTATGCATTGCGGACGGTGGCAGCGGTGAACATTGCAACCGGCACCAAGCCTGCACCCAGGTTTGCGGACTCACGGAACATGCCGAAGGTTCCAACGGGAAGCGCACCTGCTTCGCCAATGGCCTCGGGAGAATCCAAGTAGGCCGCCGTTGCCACCAGGTCATCTGACCCGAAGATCTTCAACTGCGCCTCGATCGCCTTCTCCGACAGCTGAGGCTGGTTGAAGCCCATGTTGACCGCTTGGGCCCACTGAGCAGCGCGCTTGCTGTCACCGGTAGTGAACTGGGTGATGGTCACGCCGTCGGGCTTCGAGGGGAGGATGGTTGAACTCATCGCCC
>ERZ1645187.2540-NODE-2540-length-15963-cov-47.111139_pt1 | contig 15963 bp, 10 predicted proteins | sample MGYA00575352_ERZ1645187 | MGnify/ENA primary metagenome ERZ1645187 (study PRJEB40837, sample SAMN11349314) | freshwater sediment metagenome | isolation source: river sediment | host: Sediment | place: India: Wazaribad , New Delhi | collected 2017-02-21 ... | reverse complement strand
GTACTGTCGAAGGCGCACCGGGCGGCGGCGTGCGCCCCAGGTTCCCGGCTGGGCTTCGAACACGCCGGCGCAGGGCGTGCCGCAACCGTTGCAACACCCGTCGGCGGTCAGATTCCATTCGCCCAGCGTGTACCAGTCACGGCCGATCAGCTTCTTCCCGCATTGATGGCAATAGGTGCTGCCACCCTTCTCGTCGTTGACGTTGCCGGTGTAAGCGTAACGGATGCCGTTTTTCATGGCGATCCGCCGCGCCCGACTCAGGGTTGAGGGCGGGGTCGGCGAATGATTCAGCATCTTCCAGTCCGGATGGAAAGCGGTGAAGTGAATCGGCACGTCCGGCCCCAGGTTTTCGACCACCCACTGAGTCAGCGCCTCCAGTTCAGCGTCGGAATCGTTCTCGCCGGGAATCAGCAGGGTGGTGATTTCGAACCAGACGCTGGTTTCCCGCTTGAGGTACACCAGGGTATCGAGCACCGGTTGCAAATGGCCGCCGCAGATTTTCCAGTAGAACTCCTCGGTGAACGCCTTGAGGTCCACGTTGGCCGCGTCCATGTATTGGTAGAATTCCCGGCGCGGCTCGTCGCACATGTAGCCGGCGGTGACCGCTACCGACTTGATCCCGTAATCCCGGCAAGCGACGGCGACATCCATCGCATATTCCATGAAAATCACCGGATCGTTGTAGGTGTAGGCCATGCTGCGGCAGCCCAGTTCGTGGGCCACCCGCGCCAGTTTGTCGGGCGCGGCGGCATCGGCCAGGGTGTCCATTTCGCGCGACTTGCTCATATCCCAGTTCTGGCAGAACTTGCAGGCCAAGTTGCAACCGGCGGTGCCGAACGACAGCACCGAGGTGCCGGGCAGGAAATGGTTGAGGGGTTTCTTTTCAATTGGATCAATGCAAAAGCCGCTGGATCGGCCATAGCTGGTCAGCATGATCTGGCCGTTGTGGCAGCCGCGCACGAAGCACAGGCCTTGCTGGCCCTCGTGCAGCTTGCAGAAGCGCGGGCAGACATCGCACTGGACCCGGCCATCATCGAGGACGTGCCAGTAGCGGGTGGGAAAAAACTCGGTGGTTGGGTTCACAGCGGCCTCCTGTGACAAAGGCTCTCATCGTTTTTCGGCCAGCGGAATGCTGGTTAACCTTAATCTTTAGACCACAATTCGCCCGTTACCGAACGAATTCAGGCCCTATACTTTAGCTGATTCGTGTTGGCAAACTCATCGGGAGGGCGTCGTTATGCAAACCGTGCGCACACCCGCCGTAGCGGGACTGTTCTATCCGGCCAGCGCCGGGGAACTGCACGCTCAGGTGCGGCAGTTTCTGAGCCAGGTCGAACCCTCGACCGAACCACCGCCCAAGGCGATCATCGTTCCTCATGCCGGCTACATCTACTCCGGCCCCATCGCCGCCTCGGCCTATGCCCGGTTGCAAGCAGTCCGGGATGTAATTACCCGGGTCGTCCTGCTGGGACCGAGCCACCGGGTCGGATTCCGGGGCATCGCAGTCAGCAGCATGACGGCGTTCGCGACCCCGCTCGGCCAGATTCCGGTGGACCAGGAAGCCATCGAACAGGTTCGGCAACTGCCGGAGGTGGGGTTCCTGGAGCAGGCCCACGCCCAGGAACACAGTCTGGAAGTGCATCTGCCATTCCTGCAAGAAGTGCTGGGCGAATTCAAGCTGGCGCCACTGGTGGTCGGCGACGCTCGCCCGGCGGCAGTCGGCGCGGTGCTGGAGGCGCTGTGGGGCGGGCCGGAAACCCTGATCGTCATCAGTTCCGATCTCAGCCACTATCAGGACTACCAGACGGCCCGCCGCCTGGACAGTGCGACCTCCCAGGCCATCGAGGCGCTGCGCTATGAGGACATCGGCTACGACCAGGCGTGCGGGCGCAATCCGGTCAGCGGCCTGCTGTGGGTCGCGCGGCGCAAGGGCCTGCACGGTGAAACCATTGATCTGCGCAATTCCGGCGACACCGCCGGCTCGCGCGATCAGGTGGTCGGGTATGGCGCCTATGTCTTTCACTGACCGGGACTGGAGCTTTCATGTCTACTGATCATACGTTGTCGCCGGCTGATCGGGCCACGCTGCTGGACGTGGCCCGCGCTTCGATTCAACACGGTTTGCGGCACCGGCAGGCGCTGGCGGTGAATCCGGGTGACTATCCGGAGACTCTGCGCCCGTTGCGGGCCACCTTCGTGACGCTGGAAATCGGCAGCCAGTTGCGCGGCTGCATCGGCGCGCTCACCGCCTATCAGCCGCTGGTGCAGGATGTCGCCGCGCATGCCTACGCGGCGGCGTTCGAGGATCCGCGCTTTGCCGAACTGCGGCCGGACGAGCTCCCGAAGCTGGAAATTTTCATCTCGGTGCTGTCGCCGCCAGAGCCGATGCAGTTCAGTTCCGAGGAAGACTTGCTGAAACAGGTCCGGCCGGGCGTGGACGGGCTGATCCTTGAGTTCCGCCACTACCGCGCCACCTTCCTGCCGGCGGTGTGGGAAAGTTTGCCCGACCCCTACGTCTTTCTCGCGCAACTCAAGCACAAGGCCGGGCTGCCGCTGGACTTCTGGTCGCCAGAGCTGCGGGTGGAACGCTACACGACCGAGTATTTCGGCGCCGGCGACGTGGGGTGATGGAACGGTTCGACCCGCTGTATGCGCCGCTGACCGGCCTCAACCTGATCGAAGCCAGCGCCGGCACCGGTAAAACCTACGCCCTCACCGCGCTGTATTTGCGCCTGGTGATGGAAGCGGCGATTCCGGTTAACCGGATTCTGGTCGTCACTTACACCAACGCCGCGACCAAGGAATTGCGCGACCGCATCCGCGAGCGGCTGGGGCAAATCCGGCGGGCGTTCCAGCGTGGCCGGGCGGAGGAGGACGATGAATTCAGCCTCCGGATGCTGGACGTGCTGCCCGACCGTGATCTCGCCATCCGCCGGCTGAACAATGCGGTGCGCGGCTTCGACGAGGCCGCCATTTTCACCATTCACGGTTTTTGCCAGCGGGCGCTGGGCGACAGCGCCTTTGCCAGCGGGTTGTCGTTCGAAACCGAGTTGCTGGCGGACACCAGCGATCTACTCCAGGAAATCGTCGAAGATTTCTGGCGGCGGGAGTTTTACCCAGCCTCACCGATGGTGGTGCAGTACTTTCTGGATAAAAAATACAGCCCGGAAAAACTGCTCACCAACATCCGCCCGCATCTGGGCAAACCTTATCTTCAGGTCACCACACCGGAAGGAGAGACCGATGGCGCGGCGCTGGAACAGGCTTTTGCGACCGCCTGGCAACGCGCGCAGCACCTTTGGCTGGAGGATCGGGCCGGGATTGAGGATTTATTGCTGAACAGCAAGGCGCTCAACGGCAACGCCTATCGCAAGGATTCCATCCCCCGCTGGCTGGAAGCCATGGACCGCGATCTGACCGCCGAAATCCCCAAACTTGAGCTGTTCGAGCAGTTCGAGAAGTTCACCGCCTCCAAGCTGCAAGACTCAGCCTCGCTTAAAAAGGGTCAAACCGCGCCCCGCCATGCCTTTTTCGACGCTTGCGAAACGCTGAAAGCGGCCCGCGAAGCTCTGGCCGACTACTGCCGGCATCAAGTTCCGGTGAAACTGCTGGCGTACTGCAACACTGAACTGGCGGCGCGCAAGCGGCGGCAACAGCTTCAATCCTACGACGATTTGCTGCTCAATCTGCGCGAGGCCTTGCACGATCCCCGGCGCGGTACGGCCCTGGTGGATACGCTGCGCCACCGCTACGCCGCCGCGCTGATTGACGAATTCCAGGACACCGATCCGATCCAGTACGCGATTTTCCGGCGCATTTACGCCGGCGCCAACCAGCCGGTGTTTCTGGTCGGCGATCCCAAGCAGGCGATCTACAGCTTTCGCGGCGCGGACATCTTTGCGTACTTGTCCGCCCGCCACGACGCCACCCGCGACTACACCCTCGATGTGAACTGGCGCTCCGATCCGCGCCTGTTGACGGGGTTGAACGCGGTGTTCGGCGCGGCCAGGACACAGCCCTTCCTGTTCGACGCCATCGGGTTCCAGCCGGCGATTCCAGCCGAGAAAAAACGCCATGAGCCGCTCTGGATTCAGGGGCGCAACGAGCCGCCGCTCCAGGTGTGGTGGCTGGAACCGGACGGCGATCAACCGCTGGGCAAGGGTATCGCCAGCGAACGGGCGGCGCGGGCGACCGCTGCTGAAATCGCCCGCCTGCTGAATCTGGGGGCGCGCGGTCAGGCCGGCATCGGCGACCGGCCGCTGGCCGGCGGCGACATCGCCGTGCTGGTGCGCAGCCATCGGCAGGGCCGATTGATCCGCGAGCAGTTGCTGCGCCTGCGCGTGCCCAGCGTTCAGCAGGTGGATGACAACGTATTCGCTTCGGCGGAGGCGGGCCAACTGGAAAGCGTGCTGGCGGCGGTGCTGGAGCCGGGCGACGAGGGCCAGGTGCGCGCGGCGCTGGCCGGTGATCTGTTCGGGCTGAGCGGCGAGACGTTGTACCAGTTGCGTGATGACGAGCAGGCGTGGGCGCGGTGGCTGGAAACCTTTCAAGCCTACCGCCAGCAGTGGCGGGACGAGGGGTTCATTCACTTTTTCCGCGCCTGGCTGAACGAACAGGCGGTGGCGCCGCGCCTGCTGGCGTTCCAGGACGGCGAACGGCGGCTGACCAACCTGCTGCACCTGGCCGAACTGCTGCACGTCGCCAGCCGCGCCCATCCCGGCATGGCCGGCTTGCTCAAATGGTTCGGCGACCACCGCCGGGCGCCGACCAGCAAGGATGAAGAACAGCAGTTGCGGCTGGAAAGCGACGAGAATCTGGTGCGGATCGTCACTGTCCACAAGAGCAAGGGACTGGAATATCCGGTGGTGTTCTGCCCGTTTCTGTGGGATGGCAAGCTGCGCACCGGCGAAGACGATCTCGTTCACTATCACGATCCCGCCCATCCGGCTCGAACCGTGCTCGCCGTCGGCGCGAAGGAGGATGATCCTGTCCGGCGTTATGCCCGCAACGAAGAAATGGCCGAGAACCTGCGGCTGTTCTACGTCGCTCTGACCCGCGCCAAGCAACGCTGTACGCTGGTCTGGGGCAAGATCAGGGAAGCCGACAGCGCACCCGCCGCCTGGCTGCTGCATCAGCCAACGGTCAAGGAACCCGGCAAGGATTGGCTGGAAGCGACCCAGGAACGTTTCAAGAAGATGGAGGTGGCCGCGATTCGCGCCGAACTGAACGCCGCATTCGCCGCGGTGAAAGACACGGTCGCCATCGCCCCCCTGCCGCGCGAGCCAGGCCAGATTTATCAACCGCCCGCTGTGCCAGAACCCGAATTGCAGGCGCGCGTTTTCCCCGGACCCGTGCCGGAATCCTGGCGGGTGGGCAGCTTCACCGCACTGACCGCCGGCCACACGGTCGAAGCGCCCGATTACGACCTGACGGTCGCCGTTCCCGTGGTTGAAATCGAACCGGTCGCCACCCGCGATGCGTTCGCCTTTCCACGCGGGGCGCGGGCGGGAACCTGCCTGCATACCCTGTTCGAGCGGCTGGACTTTACCCAGCGAGATCGAGAGCGGCTGGAGACTTTGGTCAGTCGGACGCTGACCGGGCACGGCCTGGATGCGGTGGAATGGACATCGCCGGTAGCGGACTGGGTGGAACGGGTGTTGGCGACGCCGCTGGACGGGAGCGGCTTGATGCTGGCGACCGTCGCCCCGGAGCGGCGGCTCAATGAACTGGAATTCACCTATCCAGTAGCGTCGTTACGCGCTGAAACGTTACGGCGGTTGCTGGAACGCCATGGCTACGCCGCTGGCCCGTTCCGGGAGCGGATCGAGAATCTGGAATTCAGCCCGTTGCGCGGCTACATGAAGGGCTTCATGGATCTGGTCTTCGAGACGGACGGACGGTTCTATCTGGTGGATTACAAGTCCAACTGGCTGGGCGCGGAACCGGCCGCCTATCGGCGGGACCGCCTGGACGAAGCCATGGCCCGCGAATCCTACCTGCTGCAATACCTGATCTACACCGTGGCGCTGCACCGCTATTTGCGGCTGCGAGTCCCGGATTACGACTACGAGCGGCATTTCGGCGGGGTTTACTACCTGTTTCTGCGCGGCATGGACCCAGCGCAAGGGCCGGCTTGTGGCGTGTTCCACGACCGGCCTGCTCCGGCGCTGGTGGTGGCGCTGGATGACTTGATGGCGAGCGGCGCTACGGTATGAACGATCCTCTGCCGATCCTGCACGAGAGCGGACTGCTAACCGACCTCGATCTGCATTTCGCCCGGTTCATGAACCGATTGGCCGGTGGCGGATCGCCGGAACTGGCGCTGGCGGCGGCGTTGGCCAGTCACGCCACCGGTCAGGGCGACATCTGCATCAACCTGCGGCAATGGGCGCGACGCTGGACCGCCATTGCCGGGGAAACGCCCGTCTTCGCGCCGCCGCCGACCAGCGAATGGCTGGGCATCCTGCGCGCCAGTTCCATAATCGGACGACCGGGCGCCCGCCAGCCTTTGATTCTCGACCGGCGCGGTCGGCTCTATCTCTACCGCTACTGGGAATACGAACACCGCCTGGCCGAGGATTTACTGCGGCGGGCTGGCGAAGCCCCGGCAACCGTGGATGAAACGCGGTTACGCGCTGATCTCGACCGGCTGTTTCCGCGTCATCCCCAACTGATCGGGCCGGACTGGCAAAAAGTGGCGGCGGTGGTGGCGGCGCTCAAGCGGGTTTGCGTGATCTCCGGTGGGCCGGGCACCGGCAAGACCAGCACCGTGCTGAAAATCCTGGCGCTGTTGACCGGCCAGAGCGGCGGGCGACCGTTACGTATCGCTTTGGCCGCGCCCACCGGCAAGGCGGCGGCGCGCTTGCAGGAAGCGATTCGCGCCGCCAAGCCCACATTGGGACTGGAGCCGGATCAGTTGGCGCAAATCCCCGAAGAGGCCTCCACCTTGCACCGTCTGCTCGGCGCCCGGCCGGACTCGGTGTATTTCCGCCACGACCGCGACAATCCGCTGCCGGTGGACGTATTGGTGGTGGACGAAGTGTCCATGGTCGGGCTGGCGCTGATGGCTAAGACCGTGGATGCGCTACCGCCCGCCGCCCGGCTGATCCTGCTGGGCGACAAGGATCAGTTGGCCTCGGTCGAAGCAGGGGCGGCGCTGGGGGATATCTGCTTTGGCGGCGGCCGGTTTTCGCCGGAATTCCGGGCGCGGCTGGCGGCGCTGACCGGTGAAGTGTTGCCGCGCAGCCGGACCGGCGGTTCGCCGTTGGCCGACGCCATCGTCCTGTTGCGGCACAGCTACCGGTTTGGCGCCGCCAGTGGCATCGGCGCGCTGGCGCGAGCGGTGAATGGCGGCAAGGCGGCGGAAGCCGTGGCGTTATTGACCGGTGAACCGCGCGAAGACATCGCCTGGCAAACGTTGACCGATCCTGCCGAATTGCCGGAGCAGTTGGCTGAGCCGGTTGCCACCAGGTTCGCGCCCTATCTCCAGGCGGCGCGGGAGGGAGCGGGACCAGCGGCGGTGTTCGAACGCTTCAACCAGTTTCGGGTGTTGACTGCCTTGCGAAAAGGGCCATTCGGGGTCGAGGCGTTGAACCACTTATGCGAGGCGGCGTTGCGCGACCGGGGTTTGATTCAGACTCGTCAGGACTGGTATCTGGGCCGGCCGGTGATGATCGTCCGCAACGACTACAACCTGCGACTGTTCAACGGCGACATTGGCATCACCCTGCCGGACCCGGACGAGCCGGAGCGGATGCGGGTGTTTTTCCTGGGCAGCGATGGCGCGTTGCGGAGTTTCGCCCCGGCGCGCTTGCCCGAACACGAAACCGTCTACGCGATGACGGTGCATAAAAGCCAGGGTTCGGAATTCGACCAGGTGCGGGTGGTGACGCCGAATGAGCCATCGCCGGTGCTGAGCCGCGAGCTGGTGTACACGGCGCTGACCCGCGCCAAGCAACACGCGGCGTTTCACGGACTCCCGGAGGTGTTCGCCGGCGCGGTCGAGCGACGGCTGCGGCGGTCGTCGGGGTTACGGGACCGGTTGTGGGTGGAGCCGAGGATCGGAGGGATTTAAAATTTCCTCCTGTAAATTTTCCTGTGATCGAAATGGCGGCGCGGGTAAGCCAAACTAACATCACTTAACAAGATCAATGGGTTGGATGGAGTCGACGCCCTGGCTCCACGCTGCTACCCCTCGCCATCACAGGAAAATTTACAGGAGGCATTTTTTCGACAGCCTCTTGGGGCACGGTACATTATCTGCTTATCTGCACTGATACGCTGTTTTTATCAGGCAAACAGAAAGCGCCGCTTGTTGCGGACAATCGCCCGTGCTTTTCAGGAAGTGGACAACCCGTGGACAACGGGCAAAAGAGAAGGGGTTAGGCTTTCGCCTAACCCCTTGTTTGTTCTGGTGGCCAGGGTCGGAATCGAACCAACGACACGCGGATTTTCAGTCCGCTGCTCTACCAACTGAGCTACCTGGCCAAACTCTGCGCGCTGCGCAAAAGAAGGGCGCATTTAAGCAGCTTGCCGGCTTGTCGTCAAGCCGGCTCACAGTTTCGGCGGCACGTAACCCTCCGGCAATACCGAACCGGCGCCGAAGAAAAACTGTGTCATCTGCTCCTCCAGGAACTGACGGGCCTTCGGCTCAAACGGAGTCAACCGGTATTCATTGATCAGCATGGTCTGCTGGCGCAGCCATTGCTGCCAGGCCGGCTTGGAGACGTTCTCGAAAATCCGCCTGCCCAGTTCCCCCGGGTAGGGCGGCCGATCCAACCCCTCGGCTTCAACACCGAGCTTGACGCACTTCACCATTCGAGCCATTCGCTGATCCCGTTCGTTCGCTCATTCTTTGGCCAATAAAGTCAGCAGTCGTCTCACCGGAGCGGCTACCCCACGCCCATCAGGGCGGCGGATGTTATACCAGACAAAACGCTCGCCTTCCATCACCATGCCCGCCGCCTGCGTCACCGTCGCGGGCGCCGGCGTAATATCCAGACAAAAATGGCTGAAGCGGTGCCGCTGCACGCGCCACGGCATTCCCACCGTCACCTCCAGCCCCAACCGTGCCCGGCACCAGGCAGTGATATCGGCCTCCGGCGGACATTCGGGAAAACTCCATAGCCCACCCCAGACCCCCACTGGCGGTCGGCGCTCTAACAATACCGTATCCTCGGCCCCGCGCAGCAGCAACATCCGCGTCGCTCGCACCGGCAAGTCCCGCCTGGGTTTCGGCGCGGGATAATCCGATTCCCGGCCCTGGGCATGAGCGGCGCAAGCCGTCGCCAACGGGCATTGGAGACAACGCGGCCGGCGCGGCGTACAAATCAGTGCGCCAAGATCCATCATCGCCTGGGTGTAATCCGCCACCCGCTCCACCGGGGTATAACGCTCCGCCAGTTCCCACAGGGTCGCCAATACCTGAGATTGACCCGGCCAGCCCTCGACCGCAGCGAAGCGCGCCAGCAGCCGTTTGAGGTTGCCGTCCAGAATCGGTTGCCGTTGCCCGGCCGCCAGCGCCAGAATCGCTCCCGCCGTCGAACGGCCAATGCCCGGCAGCGCCTCCAGCAGGGTGCGATCCAGCGGTAATTCCCCGCCATGCCGGTCACGCACGATCTGCGCTGTCTCGTGCATATGGCGGGCGCGGGCGTAGTATCCCAAGCCGGCCCACAATCCCAATACGTCATCAACACTTGCATCCGCCAGAGCGACCAGACTGGGAAACCGGGCCATGAACCGTTCATAATAGGCCATAACTGTCGCCACCTGGGTTTGTTGCAGCATGATCTCGGATACCCAAACCCGGTAGGGCGTGGGGTTCTCTTTCCAGGGCAGGCGTTTGCGACCGTGCCCGTCAAACCACTCCAGCACGCGCCGGTCAAATGCTTCCGGAGTCATCAAGTTTCCACTTCCTTAAGAGGATGGCGCCATGGCGCGTATTCTGATCGCTGGCTGCGGTGATATTGGCGCAACATTGGGCCAGCGGTTGTGTGCTGCCGGCCATGAAGTTTGGGGGTTGAAACGCCGCCCGGCCGATTTGCCGCCTGGCATTCAGCCGCTGGCCGCCGATTTGACCGATCCGGCGACCCTGAACACGTTGCCGCCGGCGCTGGATGGTGTGGTCTACAGCGCCGCCGCCGCCGGCTTCAGCGAGAGTCATTATCAGGCCGCCTACGTTGCCGGCGTTCAGAACCTGCTCGACGCCCTGCGTCAGGCGGGCCAGCAACCGCGCCGGTTGCTGTTCACCTCCAGCACCTCGGTCTACGCTCAGCATCAGGGCGAGTGGGTGGACGAGGATTCGCCCGCCGAGGCCGACAGCTTCAGCGGGCGCTGCATTCGCACCGGGGAACAATTGCTGTGGGATAGCCCGTGGCCAGCAGTAGCGGTTCGCTTCGGCGGTATCTATGGCCCTGGCCGCACCCGGCTGATCGAGAGCGTTCGCGCCGGAACCGCCACCCGCCCCGCCGGCCCGCCGCTCTATACCAACCGCATCCACCGCGACGATTGCGCCCGGGTACTGGAGCATCTGTTGCTCCTGCCGGAATCGGCGCCGCTGTACCTCGCCGTGGATGACGACCCGGCGCCGCTGGACGAGGTCTTAAGCTGGCTGGCGGCCCAGCTTGGCGTACCGGAACCACCGCTGGCCACGGACCTGCCCTTGAAGCCCGGCGCTGGGGCCGGCGATCCGGCGTTGCGCATGCGGGCCAGCAAGCGTTGCCGTAACGCCCGGCTGCGCGCCACCGGCTTTCAATTCCGCTATCCCAGCTATCGGGATGGTTACGCCGTAGAGATCACGAAAGGTGGATTTCGCTCCGCTCTTCCACCCTGTCCATCATTTCGCCGTTGACAGCCCGCTAGAACGCAGCGCCGGAGAAGTCGTAGCTCATCTCGCCATAGGGGCGCTGCAGGAAAAATCCCTGGATCAGGTCCACGCCCAGCGACCACAGGATGGGCATGGCTTTGACATCCTCCACCCCGCCAACGATAGTGGTTGCTCCCAGAGCCTCCAGGCTTTGTGTCAACTCCTTGAGCTGCATCTGCTTTTTGGGGTCCTTGGCGATGCCATTGACAAAGTGCATATCCAGCTTGACGTAATCAGCGCCCAGATTCTTGAGCAGCGCCAGTGAATCAGCCCCTCGACCGAAACGGTCCAGACAAAAGCCGCAACCCAGCATTTTAATGCCGCCCAGGAACCCAAACATATCACGCAAGCTGCGCTCGGCGGTCGTTTCCGCCACAGCGAACACGAGGCAGTGCGCTTCCACTCCGGTCTGTTCCAGCCGCTCGTTCAGCCAGCCGCTCAGCGTCCGGTCCTGCAGGGTTACTGGCAGGATTTTGATAAACGCAGTCGTTTTCGACTGGCGCTGGCGCAGCAAGTCAAGTACATGCTCGATCACCCAACGGTCCAGCACCCGACCCAGCTCATGGTTGTAAACGACGCCAAACACGCTGCCCGGGACCAGTTCCTGACCGCTGCCGCCACGCAAGCGCAACAATACCTCGTAGCGTTCATTGGTATCGCCCCGCATGCTGGCAATGGGTTGAAACACCAGCCAAAGCCGTTCATGCGCAACGATCTCGCGCACTTCCTCCAGCATCCTCGCCCGCGATGAGGTTTCCTGATCATCTTTAGCCGCCGGCCTGCTTTGCTGCAGGACGATGCGTTCTCCCTTGGCTTGCCGGGCCAGGCCGCACGCCGAGTCCGCCTGCTGGATCAGCACCAGATGATCCTGACTGCGGTCCGTCGCCACCGTTATGCCGATACTGGTCCGCAACAGCAAAGCCTGCTCGCCCACTTTATAGAACCCGGTTTCCAGCGTGTCGCGGATGCGCCGGGCCAGCGCCAGCAACGGTTCACCCAGCAGGTTGGGAATTAACACCGTGAAAATGGCGTCGCTGAACCGCGAGGCCTGTTGATCCTGGTTCAGCACCTGCCGCAGCCGGCCCGCCGCCTGGCCGACTACTTCATCGGCAATCGCCACGCCAGCCGAATCGCGGATGGAGCGCAAGTTATCCAGTACGATGAAGACCACCGCCAGTGACCGCACACTAAGGCCCAGGCTTTCAATCGCCTGTTCCAGCAGAGCTAAATAGCGCCGGCGGTTGAACAGACCACTGACCGGATCGTTGTCGGTCAGCAAACTGAGCTTGACGCGGATGGTGCGCGCCCGCCGCAGTCGTTGCTTGACTTCCCAACTCAGGTAGCTGAGCGCCAAGGGTTTGGCGAGCAGGCTGGCGCCCGGCACGTCCAGGCTGGTCAGGTAATGCGGCATATCGGCGGCGAAGCACAGCAGGATCATGGGCAGGATGTCGCAATCTCGATGCTGGGCAATCACCTGAGCCAGTTCCGGCGCATTGATTTCCTTGAGGTCCAGATCAATCAGCACCAAATCCGGCCGAAACCGGTAGATATCCTGCAACACCTGTAGCGGCTGGATCACGACGCGCGGGACAATGCCCTGTTCCTCCAGCGCGCCTGCGATCTCCCACGCTTCAGTCGGCTGGTCGTTGACGATCAACACCCGAAAATAGCCCTGCGAGGTCTGTGGCAACAACAACTCCCGCAAGGTGGTCAACAGATCCTCGTTATCGAACGGCTTGCTGAAATAGGCCATACCGCCCGCCCGCACCGCGTCCAGCCGCGCGCTCATATCGTTGCGCTCGGCCAGAAACAGCACCGGCGCCCGCAAGCCGGTTTCGGCGCGCAGGTTAGCGATCAGCTTGAGGGCCGCATCCGGGCTGCCGGGAAAATCCACGTCAACGATGATGGCGCCGGGCGCCCGTTCCTGCAAACGCCGCTCCGCCTCGACCAGGTTAGCGATGTAATGAACCTTGTAGCCGGAATCCTCAAATTTCGCCACCAGCAGCGAATTTTCACCTGGAGCGATCACGAAGATTTCCGGCAAGGGTGACAACAGGGGGCGAGTCCGGGGTTCGTCGCTCCCACTGAGACTGCCCCCGTTTACCAACATATTGCGCAGGGCGTCAATCAGGGCTGTCAGCCGTTGCCGGTCGGGTTCGCTGGGCAGGCTGCCGCTGACCGCGCAATTCCCGATATGCTGCTCCAGTTGTGCAACCAGATTGCGCAGGCGTGGGTCGTCAAGGTCCTGCGCGGTTTGCACCATATCCCGCGCCAGTCGCACCAGCATGGCAAATGATTTGGCGTTCCATTTGACGTAGTACAGTTTCTGCCACAAATCATCAATCAGCTTCAGGTGATTAACCAACCTGAGGCGCGGGCTATTACCGCCTTCAGTCTGACTCATGGCTCATCTCCTTAGCAAGTTTCTGACAATGCTGGATGGTGGCGTCATCGCCCAGATACTGATTCAAGGCGATTTCCTGGAAAGATTATAGCCGTAGGACCTGTAGGGACACGGCGCCGCCGTGTCCCTACTACGGGGAACCTGGTAAGGTCTTTTATAGAAATCGCCTAACGCTCCACCTGGCTGACATCGCGCACAGCGCCATGGGAGGCGCTGGTGGTCATGGCGGCGTAGGCGCGCAGCGCCGGCGATACCGGCCGCTGGCGGTGAACCGGCTTCCAGGCTGCCGCTCCCCGTTCCTGCATCGCCGCCCGCCGCCGTTGCAGTTCCTCATCGCTCACCGCCAGATGGATCCGGCGGTTGGGAATATCAATCTCGATCCGGTCGCCTTCCGCCACCAGGGCGATGACGCCGCCTTCCGCCGCTTCCGGCGAGACATGGCCGATGGACAGGCCGGAGGTGCCGCCAGAGAAGCGCCCGTCGGTGATCAGCGCGCAGACTTTGCCCAGCCCCTTGGATTTCAGATAGCTGGTCGGATAGAGCATTTCCTGCATCCCCGGTCCGCCGCGCGGCCCTTCATAGCGGATCAGCACGATGTCGCCGGGCTGAATCCGCCCGCCCAGAATGGCTGCGACAGCGTCTTCCTGACTTTCCACTACCCGCGCCGGACCCTGGAATGTCAGGTTGTCCTCGTCCACGCCGGCGGTCTTGACGATACAGCCCTCCTCGGCCAGGTTGCCGTACAGCACCGCCAGCCCGCCATCCTGGGAATAGGCATGGGCCTGGTCGCGGATGCAACCGCTGGCCCGGTCCAGATCCAAACTCGGCCAGCGGGTATCCTGGCTGAACGCTTCCTGGGTGGGAATGCCCGCCGGGCCGGCGGAGTAGCGGATTCGCGCCTCATCCCAGGAAGATGGACGAGTGATATCCCAACGGTCCAGCGCCTCGGCCAAGGTCTCGCTATGCACCGTGCGCACGGCGCGATGCAGCAACCCGGCCCGGTCCAGTTCGCCGAGAATGGCGATCACCCCACCGGCTCGATGTACGTCTTCCAGATGATAGTTCGGGGTGGAGGGCGCGACCTTGCACAGATTCGGCGTCTGCCGCGACAGCCGGTCGATGTCGCGCAGGGTGAAATTCACCCCGCCTTCCCAGGCCGCTGCCAGCAGGTGTAGCACGGTGTTGGTGGAGCCGCCCATGGCGATATCGAGGCTGATGGCGTTTTCGAAGGCTTCGAACGTCGCGATGCCGCGCGGCAGCACCGAGGCATCATCCTGTTCGTAGTAGCGCTTGGTGAGTTCGACGATGCGCCGGCCCGCTTCCAGAAACAGTTCCCGGCGATCGGCGTGAGTCGCCAGCAACGAGCCGTTGCCGGGCAGGCTCAGGCCCAGCGCCTCGGTCAGGCAGTTCATGGAGTTGGCGGTGAACATGCCAGAGCAGGAGCCGCAGGTCGGACAGGCCGAGCGTTCCATTTCCATCACCGTGGCGTCGTCGATGCGGTCATCGGCGGCGGCGACCATGGCGTCCACCAGGTCCAGCTTGTGCGCCGCCAGCCGGGTTTTGCCGGCCTCCATCGGTCCGCCAGAGACGAAAATGGCGGGGATATTGAGCCGTAGCGCCGCCATCAACATACCGGGGGTGATCTTGTCGCAGTTGGAAATGCAGACCAGCGCGTCGGCGCAGTGGGCATTGACCATGTACTCAACTGAATCAGCGATCAACTCGCGCGAGGGCAGCGAGTACAGCATCCCGCCATGGCCCATGGCGATACCGTCGTCAATGGCGATGGTATTGAATTCCTTGGCGATGCCGCCGGCGGCTTCGATCTCGCGCGCCACCAGTTGGCCCAGGTCTTTCAGGTGGACGTGGCCAGGCACGAATTGAGTGAAGGAATTGGCGACGGCGATGATCGGTTTGCCAAAGTCGCTATCCTTGACGCCAGTGGCCCGCCACAGCGCGCGGGCGCCCGCCATATTGCGGCCGTGGGTGGTGGTGCGGGAACGGTAGTCGGGCATGAAAGTCTCCAGAAGACTGTAAAGGAGTTGGAACTCCTAGTAAAGATTGCTGAACAGAGTGGTAATTTTACGTCAATTTCCGGCATTCGGTAGAATTTACTGCGAAATTTGGCGGTTGAGCACAGACGGCTCATTGATTTCCCAGCAGCATTTGCGGATTGGGCTGGGGACGCCAGGTAGCGGCTGGGCGCTTCGGCGGGTGTTCACAGCTTATGGGATTCAGGGATAAAGCCTCGCTCCCGGTACTGCCGGAATCGCTCGCGCGATTTCGCCAGCACGTCGGGATGTTGGTCCACCAGTTCCACCACCCGCTCGAACCGCTCGAATCCTTCGGGAAACGCATCCGTTAAATTGATCAGCACCTGCGCCTCGACCGCCGCCGGCGACGCCGCGCCGACCAGCACCGGTGAACATTCCGCACCGGCCAGCGGATAGCGTTCGTGGGGAATAAAGCTGTCCTGGCGAAAGGTCCACAGCAGATCATCCAGCGCCGCCGCCTGCGCTTCCGAAGCGGCGAGGAGGTAGACCGTATGGCCGAGGTTGTACGCCTTGTCGGCCAGCCGGCAGGCCAGCAACACCCGGCCGTTGTCGCGCTGGTCGGGCAGCACGTAGAAATCAATGCGCGGCACGCCCATCCTCCCGTTCCGCTTCGGCGGCCCGATCCAGCAGATACTGGGTCA
>ERZ1645187.2539-NODE-2539-length-15963-cov-96.204865_pt1 | contig 15963 bp, 13 predicted proteins | sample MGYA00575352_ERZ1645187 | MGnify/ENA primary metagenome ERZ1645187 (study PRJEB40837, sample SAMN11349314) | freshwater sediment metagenome | isolation source: river sediment | host: Sediment | place: India: Wazaribad , New Delhi | collected 2017-02-21 ... | reverse complement strand
TCGGTTCGGCCGTGGTCGGATCGACGAAGCGAGAAGTGGCGCACCCGACAGGATTCGAACCTGTGACCTCTGCCTTCGGAGGGCAGCACTCTATCCAGCTGAGCTACGGGTGCGTCTTGCGCAGGGCCGATCGGCGAACCGCCGGCCACGAGACGAATCGAACCGCTACGAAGCGGTTTCGTCTCGTTCGCGCGTCTCTCTTAGCCGATCGTCGGGCGGGGGGCAACCGGGGAGGCGGCGATGTCGTGGTGTCGAACGTGGCGCGGGGATCGGCGGTCTGGCAAGCCGCCGCGTGCCGGTGTCTATTGAGGCTACGGATCGAGAGGAGCGCGACATGACCGATTTCGTCTTGGTACACGGAGCCTGGCACGGGGCGTGGTGCTGGGGGCGGGTGGTGCCGGCGCTCTGGGCGGCGGGGCATCGGGCCTTCGCGCCGACGCTCACCGGTCTCGGCGAGCGGGCGCATCTCTTCTCGGCCGACATCCGGATCGAAACGCATGTCGCCGACGTGCTGGCGGTGATCGAGGCGGAGGAGATGGTCGGCGCGGTGCTGGTCGGTCATTCCTACGCCGGAAACGTCATCACCGCGGTCGCCGATCGGCTGGCGCGGGCCGAGGCGCTCTCGCGGCTGGTCTACCTCGATGCCGGCATTCCCGATCCGGGTGACACCTGGTCGAGCGGGCAGCCGGAGGAGACCAAGGCGGCGCGGCGGGCGCTGATCGCCGAGAAGGGGTTCCTGCCGCCGGCCGATCCGGCGGTGTTCGGGCTTTCGGGCGACGATGCGGCGTGGGTCGAGCGGCACATGACGGCGCAGCCGCCGGCGCTCTACGACGATCCCGTCCGCTTCGATCCCGTCCGGGCGCAACGCTGGCCGCGGTCGTTCATCGACTGCACGTCGCCGGCGCTCGCCACCATCGACCGGTCGCGGGCGCGGGTGCGCAGCGAGCCGGGGTGGGAGGTGATCGAGATGGCGACCGGTCACGACCCGATGGTGAGCATGCCGAAGGAGCTGGCGGAGATCCTGCTGCGTTGGGGGTGAAGGGGCGGCGACGCAGGGCCGCCGCCCCGTCGCCTCACTTGATGGTCTCGGCCGCCTTCTTGACGAAGCTCGGATCGAAGGTGCGGCCGAGGTCGATCTTGGCGTCCTTGAAGGAGGCCGGCTCGGTCGTCTCCAGGAACTTCAGGGTCGAGCTCATGCCGTCGGGCGGGATGATGCCGGTCTTCGAGTAGGTCGGCAGCGAGGCCTTGACCGCGGCGAGATAGAGCGCCTTGTCGCCGAGCCAGTATTCCTCGGGAACCGCGGCGGCGATCTCTTCCGGCGTCGCCTTCTCCAGCCACTTGAGCGTCTTGTAGAAGGCGTTGGTGAGCGCCTGGACCGTATTCGGGTTGGCCTTGACGAAGTCGGCCTTGAGATACATCACCGCGGCCGGATTGGTGCCGCCGAAGACGGCGCGGGTGCCCTCCTCGGTGCGCATGTCGACCAGGATCTTGACCGCGTCGTCGGCGACCAGCTTGGAGATCACCGGATCGAGGTGGGAGACGGCGTCGACGTTGCCCTGCTCGAGCGCCGCCACGGCCGAAGCGCCGGAGCCGACGCCGACGAAGGCGGCGTCCTCGGCGGTGAGGCCCGCCTTGGCGAACTGGTAGACGGTGGTCAGGTGGGTCGAGGAGCCCGGCGCGGTGACGCCGATCTTCATGCCCTTCAGATCCGCCACCGACTTCACCTTGTCGGCCTTGGCCTTCGACACCGCCCAGACGATGCCGGGGAAGCGGCCGAGTTCGATCACCGCGGTGATGTCCTGGCCCTTCTGCTGCATGCGCATGGTGTGCTCGTAGGCGCCGGTGACGACGTCGACCGAGCCGCCGATCAGCGCCTGGAGCGCCTTGGCGCCGCCGCCGAAGTCGTTGATGGTGACGTCGAGGCCTTCCTCCTTGAAGTAGCCGCGACGCTCGGCGATGGTCAGCGGCAGGTAGTAGAGCAGCGGCTTGCCGCCGACGCCGATCTCGAGTTTCGGCTTCTCCGGGCCCGCCGCGAGGCTCGGGCCACTCATCAGGCCGACGGCCGCCAGGGCCCCCGCCACCAGTCCGATCAGACGCTTCATCGCGTTCTCTCCCTCGTGTCTTCTACCGCCGCCCCTCGGACGGCGGGATTCCTTTCGGCCGACGCGTCGCCGCGTCAGGCGTCGTTCAGGCTCGATTGCGGGCGCCAGACCAGCAGGCGGTCCTCGATGCGGGTCACCACCCAGTCGATCACCAGGACGAAGGCGGCGAGGACGAACATGCCGGCGAAGACCCCGGCGATGTCGAAGACGCCCTCGGCCTGATGGATGAGGTAGCCGAGGCCGGCGGAGGATCCGAGATATTCGCCGACCACCGCGCCGACGAGGGCGAAGCCCACCGAGGTGTGGAGCGAGGAGAACATCCAGGACAGTGCCGAGGGCCAATAGACGTGGCGGAAGAGCTGGCGCTCGTTCATCCCCATCAGCCGGGCGTTGGCCAGCACCACCGGGCTCACTTCCTTGACGCCCTGGTAGACGTTGAAGAAGACGATGAAGAACACCAGCGTCACGCCGAGCGCCACCTTCGACCAGATGCCGAGGCCGAGCCACAGCATGAAGATCGGGGCGAGGACGACGCGCGGCAGGGCGTTGATCATCTTCAGATAGGGGTCGAAGACCGCGGCGACGAGCGGTTTGCGGGCGAACCAGAAGCCGAAGAGGATGCCGCCGACGGCGCCGATGCCGAAGGCCAGCGCCGTCTCGATCAACGTCACCCAGAGGTGACGCCAGACGAGGCCGGTGGCGAACATCCGCACCACGCGCGACAGCACGTCGCCGGGGGTGGAGAAGAAGAACGGCGGCAGGAGCAGCACGCCGAAGATCTTCACCGTCGAGCCGATCCACCACAGGCCGAGCACCACGGCGCCGACCAGGACCTGGAGCCCCAGGAGCTTCCAGCGGTTCATGCGGCGCTCTCCTCGTAGGTCTTGGCGACTTCGGCCTTGAGCTGACCCCAGATCGCCCGGTGCAACTCGTGGAAGCGCGGGTCGAGGCGGATGTCGGAGGCGTCGCGGGGGCGGGCGAGGTCGATGCGGTGATCGCCGATGATGCGGGCGTTGGGGCCGGCGGACATGATCAGCACCCGATCGGACAGCGCGATCGCCTCCTCGAGGTCGTGGGTGACGAAGAGCACCGCCTTGCGGTCGGCGGCCCACAGATCGAGGAGCAGATTGCCCATGATCTGGCGGGTCTGGGCGTCGAGCGGGCCGAAGGGCTCGTCCATCAGCAGGATCTTGGGGTGGCGGATCAGCACCTGGGCGAGGCCGACGCGCTTCCTCTGGCCGCCGGAGAGCTGGTGGGGATAGCGATCGGCGAAGCGGGCGAGGCCGACCCTGGTCAACCAGGTGCGGGCCTCGGCGAGGGCCTCTTCGCGGGGACGGCCGGCGACCTCGAGGCCGAGGGCGACGTTGTCGAGCGCCGTCTTCCACGGCATCACCGCGTCCTGCTGGAAGAGGTAGCCGGCCTCGCGGCAGAGGCCGGCGAGCGGCCGGCCGAGGACGGTGACCGAGCCGGCGACGGGCTTCAGGAGGCCGGCGACGGCGTTGAGCAGGGTCGACTTGCCGCAGCCGGTGGGGCCGACGATCGAGACGAATTCGCCTTCGGCGACGGCGATCGTGGTCTCGGCGACGGCCTCGTAGGTGGCGCCGCCCTCCAGGCGAAAGGCGATGCGGACGCCGTCCAGGCGGATCGCGGGTGCGGCGCCGTCGGAACTCATCGGCGGCGTACCGCGCGGATCCATGTCGAGCCTCCGGATGGCCCGCGGGGGCGGGCGTGACCTCGGCATGTTCACCGCAGGGTGAGGCGTCGGTCGGAAAGGGAGGCTACTTTCCCCATGCGCGAGGGTGCGGTCAAGGCGGTCCGCGCGGGTGCCGCCGATTGCGGTTGGCCATTCGGCGATGCGTCATCGATCGGCGTCGGGGTGGCGCGGTTCGGCTCAGGTGCTCACGAGAGAATTGCGCAGGTCGGCGAGCTCGCGCGTGGTCAGGCGGTCACCGGTACGGAAGCGGGCGAGCAGGCGGCGCAGCCGAAAGGTCGGGGCATCGCCGCGCGAGGCGCGGTCCCAACCGGCGCGCAGGAGATCGCCGAGAACGTCGGTACGGACGTCGTCGTCCCAGGCTTCGATGTCGGTAGCACTCAGCATGGTCGCCCTCGCAGAGCTGGTAGGGGTCGGCCCCGATTTGCCCATCGTTCTCTCGAAGCCGCGCCATCCGGCGGATTCGGCCTCGTCCATCCGGTGCGAACCGATTCGTGTCGGGCATCCCGAGCGCCCGACAGCCGCGGCTTTCGCCGTCTCTTCCGGTCGACGCCTCATCGGTGCGCTTGTTGCAGTGCAATGTCAATGCGGCACTGCGGCAATCAACTGGCCGTGATGCGGGACATGCGGTCGCAGGTCGGGGGTCGAAATATGAGGTGGTTCTGATATGAGGGCGCTGCCGAGGTGATCGTCGGCAGAGATGGATTCCCGTTCTGGAGATGGGTCGATGCGTTCTCGTTCCCTGGTCTTCGCCGCCGCCGTCGCGGCCGTCGTCGCCTTCGCCGTGTTCGGCAGAGGGGGGCCGAGCCATGCGGGTCAGGTCGCCTCCTACGACGAGGTGGTGAGCGGCCTCGGCAAGGGCGACATCCTGCTGGTCGACGTGCGCGAGCCGGACGAGTTCGCCGCCGGGCACGTGCCGGGGGCGGTCAATCTGCCGCTGTCGCGCTTCGACCCGAGGGCGTTGCCGAAGCCGGCCGACAAGAAGGTCGTGGTGATGTGCCGCTCCGGCAATCGCTCGGGCAAGGTGATGGCGATGCTCGCCGGCGTCGGACGCGGTGACGTCGCCGACTATTCCGGCAGCATGATCGACTGGACCCGCCGCGGCGGGGCGATCGTCCAGGGTCGGTGAGGCGTCGCGGCGAAGCCGAGGCGAAGGTCCGACGAGCAGACATGAAGAGGGCGGCGGATCGATCGATCCGCCGCCCGATTTCGTTTCCGACCTCGGCCGATCAATCGGCCCTGAGGATCTTCGGCACGCGGTTGAGGCGCAGGCGATAGGCGTCGGGCATGCCGGAGCCGAGCAGCGGGCGCAGATACATGCGGAAGGCGTCGGTGACGTCGTTGCCGGTGTCGGCGATGAACTCGTCGGGCATGGTGCGGGTCTTGCCGGCCACCGCCTCGAGCGGGGTGAACTGGTAGTCGACCGAGTAGAAGCCGGTGCGGTGGATGGTCACCGAGCCGTCGGTCTTGCCCCACATGGCGAACTGCACCGCCTTCTCGCCGACCTCGCGGGCCTCGCGCTGGTCGACGTCGGAGACGCAGCCGATGAAGGAGCGCTGGAGATAGCCGAAAGTGTCGCCGCGGACGCGCTTGATCTTGAGCTTGGCCTTGACCTCCTCGCAGAGCAGATCGGCGAGCGCCCCGGTGCCGGAGAGCTGGACGTTGCCGTGGGCGTCGTGCTCCACCTGCGACATCAGCTTGGTCATGATCGGCACGCCGTTCTCGTCGTGGATGCCCTCGGAGACGGCGACGACGCAGCGGCCGTACTTCTCGTAGGTCGCCTTCACGTCGGCGAGGAAGCGATCGATTATGAAGGGGCGTTCGGGGATGTAGATCAGGTGCGGGCCGTCGTCGGGAAACTTCTTGCCGAGCGCCGAGGCCGCGGTGAGGAAGCCGGCGTGGCGGCCCATGACGACGGCGACGTAGACGCCGGGAAGCGCCGCGTTGTCGAGGTTCGCTCCCATGAAGGCCTGGGCGACGAAACGGGCGGCGGAGGGGAAGCCGGGGGTGTGGTCGTTGACCATCAGATCGTTGTCGATGGTCTTGGGGATGTGGATGCAGCGCAGGTCGTAGTTCGCCTTGCGCGCCTCTTCCGAGACGATGCGCACGGTGTCGGACGAGTCGTTGCCGCCGACGTAGTAGAAATGGCCGATCTGGTGGGCCTTGAGGACCTTGAAGATCTCCTGGCAGTACTTCAGATCCGGCTTGTCGCGGGTCGAGCCGAGGCCGGAGGAGGGGGTGTTGCCGACCATCTCGAGGTTGTGGCTGGTCTCCTGGGTGAGGTCGAGGAACTCCTCGTCGACGATGCCGCGGACGCCGTGATAGGCGCCGTAGACCAGTTCGACGTTGCGGAACTTGCGGGCTTCGAGCACCGCTCCGACGATCGACTGGTTGATGACGGCGGTCGGCCCGCCGCCCTGGGCCACGAGAACCTTGGTCAAGGTCATTTCGTCTTGTTCTCCCTCGCGATCCGTTGCTTCGCCGTCGAAGCGGCGAGCCGGGAGCTAACACCAGATTCGGCGATCCGGCCACTGTGGAACTGTGACGCGGCGCGAGAGAGTTGCATTCAGGAGTCGGCCCGCCGGGCGCGATATCGCAGCGTTCTCGGGGTGCGCGCGAGGTTCGTGCGGATCCGGCCGGTCTGTCCGAGCATGGCCGGGATGTCGACAGCGGGCAGCGCGCGGGAGAAGTACCAGCCCTGCACCATGTCGCAGCCGAGCCGCACCAGTTCGTCGAACTGGGCGCGGGTCTCGACGCCCTCGGCCAGCACCTCGAGGCGCAGGTTGCGGGCGAGCGAGATGATCGCCGCGGCGATCTCCACCGAGGTCGGATCGCCGGGCATGTCGGCGACGAAGCTGCGGTCGATCTTGAGCTTGTCGATCGGCAGGCGGCGCAGATAGGCGAGCGACGACCAGCCGGTGCCGAAATCGTCGATCGACAGGCGCACGCCCATCTCACGCAGCGCCGTGAGACGGCGCTCGGCCTCGGGCCCCTGATCCATCAGGGCGCCTTCGGTGATCTCGATCTCCAGACACCGGGCCGGGACGCCGGTTTCGGCGAGCGCTTCGGCGATGCGGCGCGGCACGTCGGCGCGTTGGAACTCGCGCGGGCTGAGGTTGACCGCCATGGTGTCGAGGCCGAGGTCGGCGTCGAGCCATTCGCGCATCTGGCGGCAGGCGGTGCGCAGCACCCATTCGCCGATGGCGATGATCAGGCCGGTCTCCTCGGCGATCGGGATGAAGCGGTCGGGCGGGATCAGGCCCTGGATCGGATCGCGCCAGCGCAGCAACGCCTCGACGCCGCGGACGCGACCGTCGGCGGCGGTGACGAGGGGCTGGTAGTGCAGTTCGAACTCGCCGCGCTCGAGGGCGCGACGCAGGCCGGCCTCGGTCTCGAGGCGGGCGGCAGCGGCGGTGGTCAGCACCTCCTCGTAGAAGCGATGGGTGGCGCGGCCGGCCCCCTTGGCCTCGTAAAGGGCGGAATCGGCGTTCTGGATCAGTTGGTTGGCGACGACGCCGTCGATCGGGAAGAGCGAGATGCCGATCGACACGGAGATGAAGATCTCCTGGCCGTCGGAGAGGACGAAGGGCTGGTCGAGGCGGGCCATCAGGGCGCGGGCGAGATCGGCGGCGCCGTCGTGGCCACCGACGTCACCGACCAGACCGACGAACTCGTCGCCGCCGAGGCGGGCGAGCATGGCGCCGTCGGGCAGTTCCTCGCTGAGGCGCTGGGAGACGAGCCAGAGGAGTTCGTCGCCGGCGGCGTGGCCGAGGCTGTCGTTGACGTTCTTGAAGCGGTCGAGGTCGAGGAACAGCACGGCGCCGTCGCTGGCGTTCTCGATGGCGCGTTCGATGGCGCGGTCGAGCTCGTCGAGGAGCAGGATGCGGTTCGGCAGGTCGGTCAGCGGGTCGTGGTGGGCGAGATGGGCGAGGCGGGCCTCGGACTGCTTGAGCTGGCCGATGTCGATGAAGGTGCCGAGGTAGTTGACCACGTTGCCGCGCTCGTCGCGGACGGTGGAGACGGTCAGCCACTCCGGATAGATCTCGCCGGTCTTGCGCTTGTTCCAGATCTCGCCCTGCCAATGGCCGACACGGTCGATGGCCTTCCACATCTCGGCATAGAAGGTCTGGTCGTGGCGGCCCGACTGGAGGCGGTGCAGGGTGTCGCCGACGATCTCGTCGCGGTCCCAGCCGGTGATGGTGGTGAAGGCGGGATTGGCGTCTATGACCCGGCCGCCGGCGTCGGTGATGACGACGCCCTCCTGGGTGGCGGTGAAGACGGCGGCGGCGCGGCGCAGGTCGGCCTCGTCGCGGCGGCGGTCGGTGATGTCGGTGTGGGTGCCGATGAGGCGGCGGGCGGTGCCGTCGGGGGCGCGCACCGCGAAGCCGCGCGACAGGACGTGCTTCCAATCGCCGTCGCGGCTGCGTAGGCGGAACTCGACGGAGAGGCTCTCGACGCGGCCGGCGGTGACGTCACGGATGTGCGCTTCGGCCGCCTCGATGTCGTCGGGGTGGACCAGATCGCGCCAGGTCTCGTAGCCGGTGCCGAGGTCTTCGACGGTATAACCGAGCATCGAGGCCCAGCGGGGCGAGTAGTAGACGGCGCCGCGTTCGAGATCCCAGTCCCACAGACCATCGGTCGAACCGCGCATGGCGAGTTCGAAGCGCTCCTCGCTGGCGCGCAGGGCGTTCTCCGCGGCATGGCGGGCGGAGACGTCCTCGGCGACGACGACGACATAGGGGACGTCGTCGTCGGTCTCGCGGACGATCGAGGCGGTGATCGACACCCAGAGGATGGTGCCGTCGCGGTGACGGACGCGCCGTTCCGACTGGCTGCGGTTGATCTCGCCGCGCGCCAACCGGCGAAGCGACTGACCGACGCCGGCGCGCTCGTCGGGATCGAGCACATCGAGGATCGGCGTCCTCATCAGCGTCGCCTCGTCGAATCCGGCGATCGAGGCGAAATGCTGATTGAACCAGATCCAGCGACCGTCGAGGGCGACGTGGGCGATGCCCACCGCGGCCTGTTCGAAGGTCGAGCGGAAACGGGTCTCCGCGGCCTGAACGAGGCGGCGTTGGGCGATCTCGCGATAGGCGGCATCGAGACGCTGGCGCTGCCAGAGCAGGATGGCGAAGCCGAGACAGGCGACGAGGGCGACGACGATCGAGATGCCGGTGCCGAGTGCCAGGCCGTGGATCTCGGCGAGCGCTTCGGCGGCATCGAGCTTGGAGATCAGGACCCAGCCGGTGGTGGGGATGGTCGCCATGGCGGCGAGGACGCGTTCGCCGCGATAGTCGACGCCGACCATCGACGTGTCGCCACGCTCGAAGTGGCGGGCGGCGGGCTGGTTCTTGTCGACGAGGGCGCGACGGCCGCGCAGGGCCGAGCCGATACCGCGCCTGTTGTCGTTGAGGTTGACGATGCCGTCGCCATCGCGGCGCACCAGGACGTTCTCGCCGGTCTTGGAGGGCAGCGGCCAAGTGGCGAGATAGGGATAGAGCCAAGTCCCGGGATCGATGTCGAAGACCACGACGGCGACCACCTCGCCGTCGGCGGTCGCACCGGCGATCGGGGCGAGGAAGGCCATGTGGACGGAATCGTCGGCACGGCGGTGGAGGTCCATGAACTGGACCCGGCGCGACCGCACGGTCTCGGCGGCGATCCGTCGGAAATCGGCGTCATCGCTGCGGGCGTCATGATCACCGAGGAGCAGACGACCGGTGTGGTCGACCAGGGCGACGCCTCGGAAGTCGAACTGGTCACGCAGAGTGGCGAGGATGGCGGAGACGGCGGCCGCGTCGGACTCGTCGCCGACGGCGAGCCAGCGCTGCAGCAGACGGCGGTGGGCGGGATTCTGCGCCATGGAATCGGCGATGCCGCGTTGGGTCTCCCACCAGCGGCCGATGGCTGCGACCTCGAGACGGGAGACCGCCTCGAGTTTGGTCAGAGCGTCCTTCTCGATCGAGGCCGACTGGGCCCGATAGGCGACGTTGGCGATCACCAGCACCGCGACGACCGCCGCTCCCAGCATGGCGAGCGGGGCCCACTGGGTGGGACGACGCTCGGCGAGATCGACGTCGGCGGCGGCCGGCAGACGGCGCAGGGCGAGCCACAGCATGGCCGCGGTGATGAGGACGAAGCACACGCCCTTGATGGTGGAGGCGTCGGCGACGATCTGCGGGTCGGTGATCCGTGCCAGGATGCGATCGGAGAAGAAGATCCACGCCAATGCGAAGACCGTGTAGCCGGCCACGGCGCGCTGGATGTAGGAGCTGCGAGGGTCCTGCGACATGGGTCCGATCGATCGCGAATGCGGTTGCCGAGGCTCGGCGATCCTCTCACAGAGAGATCGACGCTCCCTGCCGACCCCGGGGGGCGGTTCGTCGAACGGTTCCGCCGTCGCCATGACGGTTCTCTCGTTCGAAGTTCTCCGTGATCTTCTTCGGTATGTCTTACAATTCGACTAAGCGCTCGGCATTTCCTGCGGCCGGTCATGATGACGATCGCAAACGACGAAATCCCGCGTCGCCATCGACTGACCCAGCGTAATGTCGTTGCGGTCTGGGGCGGGGCCTTCGCGGCACGAAGAACTCGGAACTACTCCGGTCGGCCGCGGTATCGGTTGTGGCGACGACTGCGCCGCAACCGTGGCGTCGAGGCGCCGGGGGCGGCACGATCGCCTGGTCAATCGAACGGACCACGGGGAAGGGCTGGTTCGGCGGCGGGTGTCATGCGATGGTCTGGACAATCGGACCGCCGCCGTCGAAGGCGGGGTCGGCACCATCGCGCGGACGGGGAGTGAGATCGTGGATCCGGTGCGCAACCCCAAGCTGGCCGACGCCATCGCCGAGCACATCGAGCAGTTGATCCTCGAGGGAACGTTGAGGCCGGGCGAGCGACTCGCCTCTGAGCGCGAACTCTCCGAGAAGCTCCAGGTGTCGCGGCCGTCGCTGCGTGAAGCGCTCGACAAGCTCGAGGCGAGGAAGCTGCTGCGGACCACGCGGGGCGGCACCTACGTCGCCCATTTCATGGCGCCGCTGACGGAGCCGTTGGCGGCGCTGATGCAGTCGAACGATCAGGTGGTCGTCGACTATTTCGAGTATCGCAAGCTGGTCGAGGGCGCGGCGGCGCGATTGGCGGCGGAGCGGGCGACGGACCTCGATCGGCAGGAGATCGCCGCCTGTCTCGAGCGGATGCGCGAGGCGCATCGGCTCGACGATCCGTCGGCGGAGGCGCAGGTCGACGCCGACCTCCATATGTTGATCTACGAGGCGAGCCACAATCTCGTGGTGCTGCACGTGATGCGCGCCTTCTCCGAGATGCTGCGCGGCGACGTCTTCTACAACCGCCATCGGCTCTACGTGACGCCCGGGGTGCGCGACATCCTGCTCGCCCAGCACGAGGCGGTGGCCGAGGCGGTGCTCGCCGGCGACGGCGATCGGGCGGAGGCGGCGGCCGGTGAACACATCCGCTTCACCGCCGAGACGCTGACCCGGCTGCGCGACGACGAGAAGCGTCTCGGTCGGGCGCTGAGGCGCTTCGGCCGCAAGGACATCGTCGCGGGGTGAGGTCGCCTCAGCGCGCCAGCGTTGCGAGTTCGGCGAGAAGGGCGCGGGTGGCGACCGGTTTGGCGCGATGGGCGACGGCGCCGGCGATCGTCTCGGCCGTCAGGCCGGCGTCGAGATCGGCGCGCAGGCGGTCGATCTCGCCGAGGAAGGCGTCGGCGGTGAACTCCGCGGCGAAGCGGACGCCCGGGTTGCCGCCGTAGGCGCCGGTCAGCGTCGGCAGCGGCGACAGCACGTAGGGCCGGCCGCAGGCGAGCGTCTCCATGACGATGAAGGGCGAGCCCTCGCCGAAGTGCGAGCACATCAGGCCCATGTGACAGTCGCCGATCGCCGCGGCGAGGCCCCTGGCGTCGAGGAGCCCCGAGCAGGTCACGAGATCGGCGAGGCCGGCTTCGTGAATGCGGTCGACGTCCTTGCCGAAGTAGCGGAACTCGATCGCTTCACCGTGACGGCGCTTGCCCTCGCGGATGATCTCGAACAGCAGCTTCGGGTTCTTCTGTTCGACGATGCGGCCGGCGTAGAAGACGATGGTCTTCTCCGTCCGAGGCAGCGGGCGCGGCGAGAAGACGTCGTCGTACCAGGCGTCGACATGGGCGAGGCGGGGGCCGAGGCGGCGGATCACGTCCGGCGACAGGCCGGAGTCGTCGCGGCCGACGACCTGGACGCGGTCGGCGACCAGCGGCAGGACCGAGCAGGCGAGGTCGTGGACGAGGCGTTTGGCCGTCTCGCCGGCGCCCGGGCCGGTGCCGTGGATGGTGAAGACCTTCGCTCCGGGAAAGGCCCAGGCGAAGGCGGCGTATTCGGGCCGCGAGAACTCGAACACCCGCTTCGGCATGCGGGCGAGGGCGGCGCGGATCCTGCCGAGGCTCGCGAAGACGGCGACGGCGAAGGGGATCCACTTCGGGCCGGGGAGTTTCGGCAGCTTCAGGCCGAGGCGGTTCGGGCGCGGGATCGCCGGCACCTCGCCGACGAGGAGCGCGTCGTCGCCGGCGGCGGCGAGCAGGGTGTCGACGTAACGCTCGATGCCCCCCTGGGCGTCGGTCACGTCGTTCTGGTGGAAGAAGACGAACATCGGCAGGCTCCGCACCCGCGCCGGCGGGTGGAGCGAGGCTTAGCCGATCGGTCTGAAGATCGGGTTGACGATCAGGCGGCTGAAAGCGATCCTCTGCCGCTGCCCAACGCATTTGCCTTCCGACCATCGCCCACAATTCGAACAGCGTGCGAAGATCATTCGATGGCGATCTTCTTAAACGCCTCCGACAAAAATCCAATCAATTCGGCTTTCTCAACCTCACTGAACCCCGCGCGAAGCTTGAGGATTTCGATCCCATGGCGCTTTTTGTCATAGCGGATACGTCCCTCCGTCAGTTTTCCGAATATCTCGCCAACAATTTTCGCTCCATCTATCGCGCCAATCTTTTGATATTCGTCGGCATCTGCCAACTTATCGAACTCCAATCCCGCTCCGTAGTGACCGGAGACGTCCGTGTAGGCGTCATAAATATCTTGAACTACGTAGTCTTTTCTTCGTCCGATGTCGAGAATATTTAAGCACTGTGCTATTGCGGATGGGTCGAGCATGTAGCATTCAATATTCCGTCTCGGCAGGAACACGATACGGCCGCGGTACAATTTTGCTAGATCATACTTCTGTTTATCATTCAGATCCTCCATGTCGAATGTAAATACAGCTTTGCCATCGTCTATTAGTCCAAATTCCATCATTCGAGTATAAAGTTCTGCGGCTAGCTCGACCAATTTTCTCTTTGTTTTGCCGGTAAGGTCTCCAGTATTTACGACTGGTATGAATGCTAATCCTTGAGGGATTGATATTTTTACATGATCGGCGATGAATGGAAGGCAGATCTGTTCGGTTGGTCCCTCGACCCAGACAACTCTATTTGCGACAAGCGCGTCGCTAATTGATATTCCTAGGTGGTCTGCAATCTCGGCATATGAATTATAGTCGTTTACCTTCATTTGTATTACTGTAGACTCATATCCATCTCTGCGTATCAAGTGCATCGTAGATGGGTACGATTCAGCGATGAGTTCCGGCGAATGTCCTGAAATGATATATTGATGATGATCGTAGTTTGTGCGAATAATTCGTAGCAATTCTTTTATCGATGCTGGGTGCAAAAAGTTATTTATTTCATCGATTAATATTATTGAGGGGGGTGCTGTTGCTATTACTGACAGTATGGCTAGGACTTGTGCAACTCCGGTTCCGCACTGGTTCAATGGAAATGCGAATTCAGGATTCGATATAGATGTTGTTGGCCATACCAGAATTTGACGGTTTTGAGGGATTGACGGGTCCGATCTTGTGCTAACGTTTCCGACAGTTGGAATAATTGACCGAATGTGATGGAGTATCATGTCGAACTGATCATGTCTGGTTCCAATAAGGGTATCTATGAAGGCGGGTAGATTTTGCGCCGAGCTCTCTAGTCTGTTTGTAAATGAACTTGGGTAAGTAGCGATATTTAATCTTTCCGGTTGAAAATAAAATACATTTCTTGAGACTGTACCTTGAAACGCATTTGCCATGAAAGCATGTTCGCTGAATGTAGTACTACCTTCAATGGAGCTATTTTGTATAGAAAACTTAAATGCTGTGCGTATTTTATCCGAAAATATGAATCTCCATCCTGAAAATACAAGATCATCTGAAAGCTGGATGGCGCCATCACGATATTCCAGCGTGAATTCCAAATGGCTTGTGCTCCGAATTATTTCCTCTACACGCGAATATTCGGGCTCATAGATTTGGCCGTCCTTATCAATTATTACTTCTGGAATTGGAAAAACAAATTCCGAAATTCGATGTCTCTTGTGATCGTCAAAAAGCTCTTGCAAGCTCATTGTGACGGATAACTTCGTTTCAGTTGGGAATCTGTCGCCTGGCAGTTCATGAATACCGTCAATGTGTGGATTGCGGTCGGTCGGATGTTTGATGCAATACAAGAGCGCGCTCTTGCCAGAATCGTTGTGACCGATAATGATATTTATCTTTTCGAGGAATTCTATTGTATCTGTATTGGAAAATGACTTGTAGCTCTTTGTTCTGAATTTCGAGATCTTCATGGCTTTCAAGTCCGCTGCTTGATTCAATTTTTCGTTTCAGTCTCGTATGCCACATTCGCGGAATGATGCGTATCGTTGTTCGGAAGTCAAAGGGGAGGGTCGTGTCGGTGGAGCGCCACGCCTTCCGCGATCGCCGCGACCACCGAGGCGCCGACGGCGTCGGTCGGGTCGAGGGCGGCGAGGCGGGCGAGGACGCGGGCGGCCTCGGCGCTCTCGCCGCGGCGCAGGCGGATGAAGGCGAGGGCCTTCAGGGTGTAGAGGGCGAAGCGGCCGGGGCCGGCGAGGTCGATCTCTTCGGCGCGCCACGCCGCCCAGTCGGCGCCGAGATTGGTCTGACGCGCCGCCTCGGCGAGGCCACCCTCAGCCATGGCGAGGGCGGCGTCGAGATCGCCCGAGTAGGTGTGGATCTTGTAGAGGCAGAACCAGGTGGCGAGAGCCGTCGGGTCGAGGGCGAGGGCGCGGCGGAAGGCGGCGTCGGCGGCGGCTCGGTCGTGTCGATGGAGTGCCACGCCCTCTTGTAGGATTTCGTTCACGGCGGGCGGAACCTCGCCGAAGTCGACGAGATCCTCCGCCGCTCGCTCGTCGGCGGAAATCCGCCCCCACCGTCCGGCCATGGCCCGCCGCCTCCGTTTTCCGCCGTTTCTCGGGAACGGCGCGAGCAAGAAGCGTTCCGGGTGGGCTGGGCGGCACGGGGCTTGAATGGGCCTCCAGGAACCGTTCCAGAGAGGATGCCTCATGAGTCTCGACATTCCGCAGGTCTACCAGATCCACGTCTTCGCCTGTTTCCAAGCGCGCCCGCCGGGCCATCCGCGCGGCAGCTGCGGCGCCGCCGGGGCAGAACCGCTGTGGAAGCGTCTCGGCTGGGCGATCGAGGGCCTGCGCGATCCGCGCATCGCCATGACGGCGACCGGTTGCCTCGGCTTCTGCCGCGCCGGGCCACTGATGGTGGTCTATCCGCAGGGCATCTGGTACGCGCCGAAGACCGAGGCCGACATCGACGAGATCGTCGAGAGCCATTTCGAGAAGGGCGAGCCGGTCGAGCGGCTGATCATCGTGCCCCAGCCTTGACGATTCGGAGCGGCCGGCGAGGAGCGATACGCCCGCCGCCGCTCCCACTTCCACTTGGCATTGCGATCCGCGCGCGGGACGTCTCGATAAATTGTCATTCCCCTCTGGATTTCGTGATTTGGCCCCCTCTATTTCCAGGGGGAGAGGACCGAAGGGACTTCTTGGCGCAGGAGAGAGGACCGGGCATAGTCGACGAATGATTTGCCGGGTCTCATTTTACGCTGCGTAAGCTGGTCCGTCGCCGGTGATGATCGGGGTATTTGGCGGGTGACTGCGAAACGAATTCTGGTCGTCGACGACGATCCCCAGATCCGAACACTGCTTGCGACCGTTCTCGAAGGGGAAGGGTTCGAGGTCGCACAGGCAGCGAACGGTCAGGAGATGCGCACCGTTCTGGAGGACGGGCGGGTCGCGCTGACGTTGCCCC
>ERZ1645187.2537-NODE-2537-length-15983-cov-4.873242_pt1 | contig 15983 bp, 15 predicted proteins | sample MGYA00575352_ERZ1645187 | MGnify/ENA primary metagenome ERZ1645187 (study PRJEB40837, sample SAMN11349314) | freshwater sediment metagenome | isolation source: river sediment | host: Sediment | place: India: Wazaribad , New Delhi | collected 2017-02-21 ... | reverse complement strand
GAAGGCCGCTACCTGGTTTCCATGACCCCCACGCTGAACCCTGCCTACCTGGATGAAGCCCAGTTGGGGATTCAGGCGGCGCATGCCGACCTCTTCAAGAACAGCGTCATGATCATCACCAGCTCCGAAACGACCCACCCCGATGCGCTCAAACTGGCCGCCGACCTGGCCAACCTGGCCGGGGCAACGCCCTATTTTGCCGAACCGGCCGAGGCGGACGGCCTGCTGGCGGCGTACGACCTGCTTCCCAAGCTGGCCGCGGCGGGTTTGCTGGCCGCGGCAGCCAGCCAGCCCTCCTGGCAGGAGGGTAAAAAGCTGGCCGGTCGCGCTTTTTCGAAAGCCACCTTCCCGGCCCAACTGCTGGACGAAAAAAGTCAGCTCGGGCACGCCGCGCTGAACAACCGCGAGAACACCCTGCGCCTGCTGGATGATTTGATTTTCAACCTGCAGGAAATGCGCGGCCGCATCGCGGAAAATGACGCCGAAGGCATCAACAAAATGATGGCACAGGCCGTCAAAGCCCGCGAGGAGTGGTTCGCACGCCGGCAGAACGTCAATTCCGACGATTTTCCCGGCGAGAAAGCCCCTTCCATATCTGAATCGCTGGGGCGCCTGTTTGGGATCAAACCGCGCAAAAAGTAAACCGCGGGATATTGCCATGCCAGTATATTGCTACATGGTGGAATGTGCCGACGGCAGCTTTTACACGGGCTGGTCCACCGACCCCGTGCGGCGCGCCCGCCAGCACAACCGCGGAGCCGGCGCACGCTACACGCGCCTGCACCGCCCGGTGCGCCTGGTGTACGTGGAAGAACTGCCCGACGTTTCCAGCGCGCTCAAGCGCGAGCACGCCCTGAAAGCGCTCAGCCACGAAAGAAAGAAGAGCCTGGCAGCCGGGTATAGCTCCCCCCCTGAAAACCCGAACGGCCAGTAACCGCCGGGAGAGCGGATTTATTTCTAGCAAAAACCCGGACGGTGAAATTTACCGCCCGGGTCAAATTATTTTGCGGGTGTGCAGGAAATCTTAATCGGTAAAAACCGGCAAATGCCCCAGCGCGATGATGTCGCGCCACTTGGCCCGCTCGCCTTCAGTCAGGATGGCTGCCTCAGCGGCCACCGTCGCTCCAGCGCGGTCGAGCAGCAGGCGCATGCCCTGCAGCGTCGAGCCGGTGCTGATCACATCGTCCACAATGACCACCCGCTTGCCCCGGATGGTGTCGAAATCTTTTTCATCGAGATACAGCGTCTGCGGCGCGCCGGTGGTGATGGAAAGCGTTTCCGCCTGAAGAGCGTCTCCCATGTAGGGCTTATAGCTCTTGCGCAAAACGATGAACGGCTTATCCGTCTTCGCGGAAAGCGCGTAAGCCAGCGGAATGCTCTTGGATTCTGCCGTCACAATCACATCGTAATCGATGGACTGCAACTTTTCAGCCAGCGCACCGGCACAGGCCTCCACCAGTTCGGTGTCGCCCAGGATATTTAAAATGGCAATGCGCAGACCAGGTTTGATCTGAAACAGGCGCAATTCGCGGTGCACGCCGGCAATATCGATCGGGTACACTTCTCGTTTTTCACTCATGCCTTCCCTCCACGAAATGGCGGATCACAACCAGAAAATATATCACAAATTAAGCAAAAACGGCCGATGAAAGCCGTTTAAATCATCGAGCGCCGGGGACGCCGACCCCGGCGCTCTCTTAAGGAGGAGAAGAAGAGAAGTCGCCCTTGCAGCCTATATTAGCAGCATTTTGGTCTGATTACTTGACGCTTACCCTACGTTTGCCCTACGCTTGCCTTGCAAACAGCTATCAGGCACGTTATTTTGAACCCGGAAAGACCGTTTTCAGCCGGCCATTATCGGGTAGAATGGTAACAGCATGAACGCTTCCGCTGCTGAACTCGCCCCCCTGTGGGCCGGCCACCTGCCCGCAACGCCCATCGGCCCGTTGACCGTGGTGGTATCGCCGGTCGGCCTGGTCCGGCTGGAATTTGCCGCGTTGCCCGCGGTGTCGGCCGGGCTGCGCGCCTGGCTGGCCCCGGCCCGGCAGCCCGCGCCCACCCACCTGGCAGACGCGCTGCGGCAACTGGCCGAATACCTCGACGGCCGCCGGCGCGAATTTGACCTGCCCATCGACTGGCGCGCCGTGCCGGATTTTTCCGCCGCCGCGCTGCGCGCCGCCGAGGCCATCCCCTGCGGCCAGGTGCGCACCTACGGCGAACTGGCCGCGGAAATGGGGCTGACAAACGGTGCGCGGGCCGTGGGGCAGGCCATGGCCGGCAACCCCATCCCCATCATCCTGCCCTGCCACCGCGTGCTGGGCGCCGACCGCCGCTTGCACGGTTACAGCGGGTTGAACGGCATTGAAACCAAAGCCTGGCTGCTCAAACTGGAAGGCAGCACCTTCCAGAGCCAATTGTTCTGAACCTGCCCCGCAACAGGAAAAGAGATGAGCCCTTATCATTCCGGATTTGTCACCCTGATCGGCCGCCCCAACGTGGGCAAATCGACGCTGCTCAACGGCCTGCTGGGACAAAAGATCGCCGCGGTTTCTCCCCGGCCACAAACCACCCGCCGCCGCCAGCTCGGCATCCTCAGCCTGGAGGAATGCCAGATCATCTTCATGGATACGCCCGGCCTGCACAAACCCGTGCATAAACTGGGCGAATACATGAATGACGTTGCCGCTGCCACGCTGGAGGATGCCGACGTGATCGTCTGGCTGGTGGATGCCAGCCAGCCGCCCCAGGAAGAAGACCGCCTGATCGCGGCGCGCATAGAACAGGTTGGCAGAAATTTGCCGCCGGTGCTGCTCGTGCTCAACAAGATCGACCTGATCGCGGCGCAAGCCCTGCCGGCCCGCGCACTGGAATTTCAGGCCTTGCGCCCCACAGCGGAAGTCTTTCAACTTTCAGCCTCCACCGGCGGCGGCCGCGATGCGCTGTTGGCGCGGATCATCCAGGTGCTGCCCGCGGGACAACCCTATTACGACCCCGAGCAGATCACCGACCAGTATGAACGCGACATCGCCGCCGACCTGATCCGCGAGGCTGCCCTGCGCCATCTCCGCGACGAAGTGCCGCACGGCATTGCCGTGCGCATCGATGAATACAAGGAACGCAGCGAAGAGCAGGTGTACATCGGTGCGACCCTGTTCGTCGAACGCGAATCGCACAAGGGCATCGTCATCGGGCAGGGCGCTGGCATGCTCAAGCAAATCGGCACCACAGCCCGCCAGGAGATCGAAGCCATGTCGGGGCGGCACGTTTACCTTGAATTGCGCGTCAAGGTGAATAAGAACTGGCGGGATAATCCGGACGCATTACGTCAACTTGGTTTTGTGATCGAAAAAGAACCGGAATAAACCACCGCTCGCACACGGTTTTTTCTGGTGCGGAGGGGTAAACGCAATGCAGTTGTTGTTCGCTTCGCCGTGGCTCTGGATTTCGCTGCTCTGCATGCTTGCCGATTGGCTGGCAACCGGTTTCCGATGGAAAGCGGTTCGAAACGTTACCAAACCGGCGGCATTGATTTTGCTCATCGTGTGGTTTTCAACCGTGAGTGGCTGGCGGGGACCGACCGTGTGGTTTGGTCTGGGGCTGGTGTTTTCATTATTGGGCGATATTTTCCTGTTGCAGCCCGAGCGCGGTTTTATCTTCGGATTGGCCGCCTTTCTGGCCGGCCACCTGTGTTACATCCTCGGCTTTAATACCCGTCCAGTTCAACTGAACAGCCTGTTCTTCCTGCCGCTGGCCGGCACTGCCCTGGCAGGCATCCTTGTTGGCAGGTACATCCTGCGCGGGCTCAAGCGTGGAAAAACCCACAGCCGCATGAAAACCCCTTTGCTGATGTATATGCTGGTGATCGGAATGATGGTCATATCAGCCCTGGCCTGCTTCTTCCGCCCAACCTGGCCATGGGCAGCCGCGGCGCTTTCATCGCTGGGCGCCATCAGTTTCATGACGTCCGATTCTATTCTCGCCTCCGACCGGTTTGTGCGCCAGCGCTGGTGGGCCGGCGTCACGATCATGGTGACTTACCACCTTGGACAGGTGATGATCATCAGCGGCGCCCTGCTGGCATTGAGTGAAAGCGCCGGTTAGCGTTCCCCTGAAAGCGGCCGGAAACCCTCACCCAGGGCTTCGTGTGCATGTCCGATCACCATGAAAGCCTGCTCATCGGCTTCGCGGACAATTTCTTTCAACTGGTTCACTTCTGCTTTGGTAATCACGCAATACAACGTCGGGCGTTCTGCCCCGGTATATGCGCCGGTTCCAGAAAGAACGGTCACGCCTCGTTCGAGAACTGTCAAAATCTTCTCGGACACTTGTTGCGGCTGGTTCGTAATAATCATCGCCGTCCGGAAAATGCTGGAACCTTCCGAGGTCGCCTCGGCGGCCAGCCCGCTGACATAAATCACCACCAGCCCGTACAGCGCGTGCCGCCAGTCAAAGGCAAAACCGCCGGCCAGCACCACCACGGTATCCGTGATCAAATAAGCCTGCGAGATGGAAATACCCAGTTTTGAATTCAATATGCGTCCCAGGATATCGCTGCCCCCGCTGGTGCCCTGTCCGCGGTAAACCAGGCCCAGGCCCACCCCCAGCAAAATGCCGCCGAACAGGCAGTTCAGCACCAGGTCGTCGGTGATGCCTTTTGCGGGGAGGAACCAGACCAGCAGATCAGTGAGCAGCGAAAAGGCCGCCACCGCCACCGCGGTGCGCAGCGCAAAGCGCGCGCCGCCCAGGTAGCGCCAGCCAAGCAGGAACAGCGGCGCGTTGCCGATGAACACCATCATACCGATCGGCCAGCCGGTGAAAAAATTGATGATCTGCGCTGCGCCGCTGATCCCGCCGCTGACCATCTGGCCGGGGACCAAAAACAGGCGCATCGCCAGGGCCTGCAACAGCGCGCCGATGAGCACAAGGCCGTAATCCCGCGCCGTACGCCAGGTCAATTTGTTGTCAATCCGTAACGAACGGATGAATTGGAATAATGTTTGATTCTGCGATCCTGATGCGCGCATAAAATCTTCCTCCACTGATCCGGTCACCTATTATATCAAGCGCACCCCAAAAAACGGTCTGCGCAAGGTGCTGCATTCCAGCACGCCGCGATTGGGACAAAAAAAGCGCCGCGCGAAATTGCGCGGCGTCAACATGCAGTCAAAAATTTGGACAGCTCACTCCAGTTTCCCGGTCCGGCTGATCTTTTCGAGGCGCAGGATGCGTTTGGGCGCCCGCCCCCGCCGCCGGGGAGGCTTGCCAGCGTTCGGGCTGAGAATCAGCACCAACTGGTTCAGGGCGCGGGTATCGTATTCCCGGCGTCCGCACAGGTCGCACACCCAGGCGGGAAAATTCGGCACGGTGACAAGCTCGTCATCCAGGTAGGTGAAGAAGGTCAGGTATTGCCGGTGCATATTGCCAGCCTGACATTCCGTACAGGGCACACCCGGACCTCCATATAAATCGTGCATCAATAAACGTCCTTTTCTACCGCCAGGCCCTGAGCGATTTTCACGCCGGCGCTGGAACCCAGCCGTGTGGCGCCAGCCTGGAGCATCGCGCGGGCATCTTCCAGCGAGCGCACGCCGCCTGCCGCCTTGACGCCCATCGATGGGCCCACCACGCGGCGCATCAATTCCACATCTTCCACGGTCGCGCCGCCTGCGATAAAACCGGTGGAAGTCTTCACAAAATCCGCGCCTGCCGCCTGTGAAATCAGGCAAGCCAGGATCTTCTCACGCCGCGTCAACAGCCCCATTTCCAAAATCACCTTGAGGATGGCGCCGCTGGCATGGCAGGCATCGGCCAAAGCGCGCACATCCTCCAGCACCGCGGCCCATTCGCCGCCCTTCAGCAGCCCCACCGCCATGACCATGTCGATCTCCGCTGCGCCTGCGCCGATGGCGATCTCCGTTTCGGTCACTTTGACGGCAGTCGGCGAAGCGCCCAGCGGGAAGCCCACCACGGTGCAGGTTTTGATGTCAGATCCCTGCAGGGCCTGGTGTGCCACGGGAACGTGCAGGCTGTTGATGCAAACCGACGCAAATTGATACTGGCGCGCTTCCGCGCACAATTGCCTGATCTGCGCCGGGGACGCCTCAGGTTTTAACAGGGTATGGTCAATATACCGCGTCACCGGGCCATCCAGCGTTCGAAAGCCGGCCGGGAAATCCGGCAAGCGGTCGTCAAATTGGTCGGTGAGACGAAGAATGTCCTGAATATTCATGGTTAATTTTAGTGTGCCGCGTTTACGATATCCGGCAAAGTCAGGATTTTCACCTGATCGAGCGGCCAGTACACCAGCAACGCTTTTCCGACCAGATTCTCATAAGGCACAAAACCCCAGTTGTGCGAATCGGAGGAGGAATTGCGGTTATCCCCCAGCACGAACAACTGGTTTTCCGGGACCATCCAGGTATTGTTATAATGCGGCGGCGCCATGATGTAGGGTTCATTCAACGATTGGCCGTTCACACTGACCAGCCCGTTTTGCACCGTCACCTCATCGCCCGGCAAACCGATCACCCGCTTGATGTAATCCTCATTGGGATTCAACGGATAGTGAAAAATCACCACATCGCCGTGTGAAACCTCTCCCAGGCGGTAAGCCAGTTTGTTCACCAGCAAAAATTCGCCTGGCTGCAGGGTTGGCTCCATACTGATATTTTCCACGCGCACGCGCGCCAGCACGGCGTCAATCATAAAGTACAGCACCAGCGCCAGCACCAGCGTCTGCAACACTTCAACCAAAAAAGTGCGCAACGACCCACGCTGCGCAGTCTCCTGCGGCTGGACGGGTTCCGATACAGGTTCAGAGATCAAAGCTTCCTCCATTGCCAACAGGCGCAATGCCTGTGAACGTCATTATAAAACCGCTTTAGAGTCAAGGCAAGAGCACCCCCAGAAGTGTGAAGTTAATTAACCCAAATGTAATGCGCCTAACAGGATAGAAATTACACAATTAATCTTGTTTTCATCTTCTAATCTCTGTATAATTTGACAGGACAATCCCGATCGAAAACAGATGAATAGGAGGTGCAATATCAACTGACTCTTATCTGAGTGCCATTCCCCATTCAAAAATTATCTTCACTGCAGTATCAAGGAGAATGCAATATGAAGAAAGTCAACCTGAAATTTGTGTTGATTGTGGGGGTGTTCGCGGTTGCGGCGCTTGCGCTGGCAGCCTGCGCCACGGCCACGCCGGCGCCCACCCAGGCGCCTGTAGTGGAAGCCCCCACCTGCCCCGAGCCCACCGCCTGTCCGGAGGCTGGCGGCGTTGAGGCTGCCACGGTGCCCAACTTCGAGATGTGGGCTGCCTCGCCGCACGCGGATGCCGCGGCCGAGGCTTTCAACCACTGGAATGAAGAAGATCCCAAAGAAATCCCCACCTCGTGCGCCAAGTGCCACAGCCAGGGCGGTTTCCAGGATTATGTGGGCGCGGATGGCAGTGAAGCTTTCGTCGTGGACAAAGCCGCTGAAATCGGCTCCGTCATTTCCTGCGCCACCTGCCACAACGAAGCCACTGCGGAGCTGAGCACGGTCAAATTCCCCTCGGGAGCAGAAGTGACCGGCCTCGGCAGCGAAGCTGTGTGCATGACCTGCCACCAGGGCACGGCTGCCGGCGCAACGGTGGACGCGACCATTGAAAAAGCCGGCATCACCGACCCGGATGTTCCCGTCGCCGATCTTGGCTTCACCAACCTGCACTACTTCGCTGCCGCAGTTGCCCGCTACGGCACCCAGGTGCAGGGTGGTTATCAATATGAAGGCAAGACCTACGATGCGCTCTGGCAGCATGTGGAAGGCGTCAATACCTGCACCGACTGCCACAATCCGCACTCGCTGGAATTGAACGTCGAAACCTGCGCCACCTGCCACGAAGGCGTGACCACCGCGGAAGACATCCGCGATGTGCGCATGATCTCCTCGTCGGTCGATTATGACGGCGACGGCGACGTTGAAGAAGGCATGTACTATGAAGTGGACGGCCTGCGCACGCTGCTCTATAGCGCCATGCAGTCCTACGCCAAGGAAGTTGCCGGTACCGCGCTGGTTTACAGCCCCACGGCCTATCCTTACTTCTTCATCGACACCAACGCCGACGGCGTGATGGACGAAGCCGAAGCGGCCTTCCCCAACTCCTACAAGAGTTGGACGGCGCGCCTGGCCAAGGCAGCCTTCAACTACCAGGCTTCCATCAAGGATCCCGGTTCCTATGCCCACGGCGGCAAGTACATCATTGAGCTGCTGTATGATTCAATCGAGAACCTCAATGAAAAACTGGCCACCCCGGTCGATCTGAGCCAGGCCAACCGCATCGATCCCGGCCACTTCGCCGGTTCGCAAATGGCCTTCCGGGATTGGGATGCCGACGGCGCCGTTCCGGCCAGCTGCTCCAAGTGCCACTCGGCCACCGGCCTGCCCCAGTTCATCAAAGAAGGCGTCAACATCAGCAATCCGATTTCGGACGGCCTGATGTGCGAGACCTGCCACAGCGACCTGAGCACCTTCGCGCGCTATGAACAGGAATCGGTGAAGTTCCCCAGCGGCGCAACCCTCGGCTTTGAAGGCAAACCGGATGCGAATCTGTGCCTCAACTGCCACCAGGGCCGCGAATCCACCGTCTCGGTGAATAAAGCGATCGCCGGTCAGGATCCGGACACGATCAATGAAAAGCTCGGCTTCCGCAACGTGCACTACTTCGCCGCGGGCGCCACGCTGTTCGGCGCCGATGCCCAGGGCATGTACCAGTATGAAGGCAAGGAATATGCCGCCCAGTTCGCCCACGTGGATGGCTTTGCCACCTGCGTGGACTGCCACGATACTCACGGCCTGACCGCCAAGGTGGATGCCTGCGCGGGCTGCCATAACGGCCAGGCTCCTGAAGAGATCCGCATGACCACCCAGGGCGACTTCGACGGCGACGGCGATTCCGCTGAAGGTCTGGCCGGCGAAATCGATACGCTGAAAGAGAAGCTACTGGCTGCCATCCAGGCGTATGCCACCACGGTCACAGCCAAGCCGATCGTTTACAGCCCCTCCGCGTATCCGTACTGGTTCAATGACACCAATGCCAACGGCCAGTTGGATGCAGAGGAAGCGAACGCCGATAATCGCTATGCCTCCTGGTCGCCGCGCCTGCTCGAAGCTGCCTACAACTACCAGTATTCCGTCAAGGATCCTGGCGCGTTCGTGCACAACGGCAAGTACGTCATCCAGGTCATGATCGACAGCATCAAAGACCTGAAGACCAAGGCGCCAGCCATCGACGACGCCGGACTCGTCCGGCCGTAAGATCTGCACTCCCGTAAAAAAAGTGTTCCGGCCAACCCCGGAACACTTTTTTTATTCCCTTAAAAATCGGTGTGATAAAGTCTGAATTCTCATGTATAATTAATCTTACAATCTCCCCATTTAACAGCCAATTAATCAATATTCTCCGCCAACATCTCGGTCAATTTGCCACCACGACAGGGAGGGATCGATGAAACGTTTTTTCCATTGGCTTGGCAGCCTGTTTGTGCCCCCGGCCGGCAGCTCAACCCTGCGCCGCGTGCTGCCCATCGTGCTCACCGTATTCCTGGTACTGGTCGCCATGCTCGTGGTGACCAACGTGTGGGAGGTGACCAACTCGTCCAGCTTTTGCGGGCTCACCTGCCACACCATGCCGCCGGAATACACCACTCATCAGAACACCAGCCACGCGCGCGTGACCTGCGAGGAATGCCACCTGGGACGCACCGAACTCGGCACGGCCATCGGCAGGAAGATCGAATATAGCTGGCAGACCGGCACAGCGCTGGTCTTTAACACCTATGAATTCCCCATCCGCGCCCGCAACATGCGTCCGGCGCGCGACGTGTGCGAAACCTGCCACCTGCCCGAACAATTCTCGAACGATACGCTGGTGGAACTTAAGAACTTCGCCGCCGATGAGAACAACACCCTCACCTACACCTATCTCATCCTGAAAACCGGCGGCGGCTCGAAACGCGAAGGGCTGGGCAACGGCATCCACTGGCACATCGAGAATCCGGTCGATTACATCGCCCTGGATGAAGAGCGCCAGCAAATCCCCTACGTGCGCGTGCAAAACGAGGACGGCACTTTCACCGAATATATCGATACCGAGTCAGGCTTTGACGCCGGCAGCATCGATGAAAGCCAGTTGCTGCGCATGGACTGCATGACCTGCCATAACCGCACCGCCCACACCATTCTGTCGCCCGCGGAGAGCCTGGATCAACTCATAGCCCAGCGGGTGGTATCCCCCATGATCCCGGAGATTAAGAAGAAAGCCCTGGAAGTCCTGGAGATCAAATACGACGATCAGGAAAGCGCGTTGAGCGCCATTGCCGGCCTGGAAGCCTATTACAAGGACAAGCACAACGAATACTATACGAATAACAAAGCACAAATCACCAACGCCATTGCGGCTCTGCAAACCTATTACAAGGAAAACGTCTTCCTCGATCAGAAGGTCGATTGGGAAACCCATCCGGATAACAGCCAGCACAGCAACTCGCCCGGTTGCTTCCGCTGCCACGATGGCAAACACCTGTCCATTCAAAATGAATCCGTGCGCCTGGAATGCAACCTGTGCCACTCCATTCCGGTGGTTTCAGCGGGCACGGCTATCCTTGCCAACATTGAAATTGCGCGCGGACCCGAACCCGCTTCGCACCGCAACAGCAACTGGATCACCCTGCACCGCGAGAGCTTCAATGAAACTTGCCAGGGCTGTCACACCATCGAAGATCCAGGCGGCGTGAGCAACACGTCGTTCTGCTCCAACAGCGGCTGCCATGCCAACACCTGGCAATATGCCGGTTTTGATGCGCCCAACCTGCGCGTGATCCTGAGCGAGGAACTGAAGAAGTTCAACACACCCACCCCCGAACCAACCCCAGCGCCTGCAGGCGGCACGCCGCCAGCGCTCACCTACGATACGCTGGTGAAAGACTTGTTCAAGAAGTGCACCGTTTGCCACAGCGAAGGCGGCCAGGGCGGGTTAAATCTGACCAGTTATGCCACCCTCATGGCGGGCGGTACAAACGGTCCGGTTATCTTACCGGGCGATCCCGACAACAGCCTGCTGGTGAAAATTCAATCCGGCAGCCAACCGCACTTCGGACAGCTCAGTCCGGATGAACTCGAGACCATCATCGCGTGGATTTTGGCGGGCGCGCCGGAAAAGTGACCCGAACCAGCGAACATTCATTCAGTCAGGCTGCGGCCAAATCGCCGCAGCCTGATGTTTTTCATCCTATTTATCCAAATGTAATCCTGAAAATAGATTGAATGTAATCTGAATTGCCGAATTTTTAATGTATAATTAACCTCAATCAGTTTTTAGAAAGCACCCCAAATTTTTTTGGCAAATGAACTCTACAAGGTAGGAGCCAATCCTATGAGACCCATCTTACAAAAAAGACTCCCCTTTCTTACGCCTGTCATCGTCCTGCTGGTGGCGCTGCTGGTAGGCGCGGTGGTGTTCTTAACCGCCCCAGGCAACGTGCAGGCCGCGCCCCCCGCCCAAACACCCGATAACAGCCAGTGCCTGCTCTGCCACCAGAAAGAAGGTGCAATCTGGCAGCTTCCCGGCGGTGAAGGCCTGAGCATCACCATCAGCCCGGAGATGTTTGGCGGATCGGTGCACGCCAAGGTGGCCTGCCAGACCTGCCACACCAACATCGTCGAATACCCGCATCCCGCCAACTCCGCGCAGACCACCCGCGAATATACGCTGCAATATGAAAACTCCTGCGCGCAGTGCCATCCCAACCAGGTGAAAGAAATTGCCGACAACGCCCACGACAGGGTGAAGAATGACCCCACCAACCCCAATGCCGGCAACACCCCCACCTGCGCCGATTGCCATAACCCGCACACGCAATCGACCATCCTCAAAGATGAGGGTGGCAAACTGGCGGGCCTGGAACATGCCGCCAGCGCCCGCACCTGTGCGCAATGCCACAACGATATTTACGAAGCTTATGCCAACAGCGTACACGGCGAAGGCGTGCTGGTTAACAACAACCCGGACGTGCCGTCCTGCATCGACTGCCACGGCGTGCACAACCTGAGTGGCCCTTCGGCTTCAGGCAACCAGTTCCGGTTGACCTCGCCGCAGATCTGCGCCAAGTGCCACACTGACGAGAGCATCATGGGCAAGTACGGGCTCTCCACCGATGTGCTCAACACCTACATTGCCGACTTTCACGGCACAACCGTGACTTTGTTCGAGAAGCTGGATCCCGACCAGCCAACCAACATGCCCGTCTGCTTTGATTGCCACGGCGTCCACGACATCAAACGCGTGGATGATCCGCAAAAAGGCATTCAGGTCAAAGATAACCTGCTGGCCACCTGCCAGAAATGCCACCCGGGCGCTACCCCCAACTTCCCCGATTCATGGCTGAGCCACTACATCCCCAGCAAAGACCGCGCTCCGTTGGTTTTCTATGTCGAATGGTTCTACAAAATTCTCATCCCCCTCGTCCTGGGCGCCATGATCATCCTGGTGGGCAGCGATATCTTCCGCAGATTGAAGACTCGCAAAGCCAAACCGGTCGCCGCTGATGTGGAAGAGAAAGCCAGCAAGTGAGGAGGATCGATCCTATGAGCAACCCGCAGAAAACTTACAACCGTTTTAGCATTGCCCAACGGATTGAGCACTTTGTGCTGATCCTCTCGTTCACCACCCTGGCTTTGACCGGCATCCCGCAAAAGTTTGCCCAGGCCGGCATTTCCGAGTTCATCATCGCCGCGCTGGGCGGTATCAATACGGTGCGCATCATTCACCGCATTGCCGCCACTTTATTCATCCTGGAAGCCATTTACCACGCTTTCATAGTCGGATACAAATTGATCGTGTTGCGTCTGGAAGCCAGCATGCTCCCCGGCATCAAGGATGTCAAGGACGCCCTCGATTTTTTCCTGCACAATGTTGGTCTCAAAAAAGAAGCCCCCCAAATGCCGCGCTATAACTTCATGGAAAAGATGGAGTATTGGGCGATGATTTGGGGGTTGGTACTGATGGGCCTGACCGGCTTCATGCTGTGGAATCCCATCGCCACCACCAATATTTTGCCGGGCGTCTTTATCCCGGCGGCCAAAGTGGCGCATGGATGGGAAGCCGTGCTGGCCGTGCTGGCCATCCTGATCTGGCACTTCTACAATGTGCATATCAAGCACTGGAACTGGGCGATGTTCAAGGGTCACTTGACCCAGGAGCAAATGGAAGAAGAGCACGGCGCCGAGCTGGAAAAAATAGAAGCCGGTGAAATCCGCCAGCTACCACCCTCCGAAGTGGTCCAAAAACGCGCCAGGATCTACGTGCCCATTGCTGCGGTGATTTCCCTGGTGCTGGCAGCCCTTCTGATACGGTTCCTGACGTTCGAGGAAACCGCCATTGAAACCATCCCGCCGGCCGAAGCAAACGTGGCCGTCTTCTCGCAGCAAACGCCCACACCGCTTCCCACCGCTGCACCCACCGAACCGGTGAATGCGGCTGCAATCACCACCTGGGATGCGGGCATCGCCGATCTCTTCAAGACAAAATGCGGCGCCTGCCATGGCGCGCTGGGCGGCTTGAGCCTGGCCAGCTACGCTGATATCCTCAAGGGCGGCAGCAGCGGCGCGGCCATCCTTCCCGGCGATGCCGCCGGCAGTCCGCTGGTGGTACTGCAGGAGGCGGGCGGCCATGCGGGCACCTTCTCGCCCGAGGAACTGGAAATCATCAAGACCTGGATCGCCGCGGGCGCGCCAGAAAAGTAACCCGGCATTGATACCAATGATAAACGGGCTGCCAGGCAGCCCGTTTTGATATTTTCCAGATGTTCGGCGCGCTTAATTGCGGCGCAGGCGCGTGCCGCAAGTACGGCAAAAAACGTCGTCGCTGCCGGCCCGCTTGCCGCATTGATGGCAATAGACTTCCGGCTCATCGTTTCCTTTCAAGCGGCCGGAGGATGCGTGCCGGGCTCGTTCCGGTTCGGTCTGGCGTTTCCGCGCGATCCACCAGAACCACAAACCGCCGCCTGCAATCAACGCCAGCCCGATCCCGCCCAGGATGAACGGCAAGGTATTCTGGATACGCTGCTGCGAGGTGGAAGGGCCAATGGGTTGGCTGGGCTGCAGCGCCGATTGGGAGGGCATGCTCAAGGTGTCATCGCTTTTGGTATAACTCACCTTGATGGATGCCTGTGTGCCGGCCGGAACGCTGCCCACTTCCACAGCATAATACTGCAATCCGTCGGTTCCGGTTGTCCAGGTGCCCAGGTTGGGCGCAACCTGCAGATCGCTGGCCGTCAACGGCTGTTGCACTTCCACGTTCATCTGTTTCACGGCCACGTCGCCTGCCCAGCGGAACTGGTACTCGCGCCGTTCGCCGCTTTGGGTCAGGCCGGGATCGTAGTACTCGATTTGCAATTTAGGGTTGGGCGTCGTCATCGAAAGGACCGTCCAATCGCCGTCCCCCTTTGTAGAATAACTCAGATCATAAAGTTTTCCATCATCCTCTTCGATTGCCACATTGTACGGCTCGCCGGCTGCCCTGGGGATGCGCAGATCAATTTGCGCGGGCAGGGCGGTTGCGTCCGAAAGCGTGATCCGGTAAATCACCAGCATCTCGGGCCGGTCATATTCCGGCCATAACATCGCGGTCAGCGATTCAAACTCCACCGCCGACTGCGCCTGAGCGCTGCCCACCAGCGAAAATAACAATGCTACCAACAAAATGATGCTCCAACGGCGCATTCCTGCCCTCCCAAACCGGCCACTTACAGATTAGAAATTAAATATTACCACATCCCGCATCGCAATGGCATTTACGCGTCGGCGCAGGGTGCGCTTAATCAGCGTGCTGATGGGCAACATGTGCGCCTGCGCCATTGCAGCCCCCAGAGTCCGCGCAGGCAGTCTTCTCAAATTGAATGGTGGTATGGGTAATATCAAACCGGCTGTCCAACCGGGCGCGCAAATCCGTCATCACATCCTCTTGGGTTTGCGCTTGCGCCGCATGCAAAACGATGTGCGCGCTGAGTGCGATGTGTTGTGAACAAAGATTCCAGACATGCAAATCGTGAACCGACGCCACTGCCGGCGACTGCCGGATTTCTTCGGCCACCTCATCCAGCGAGAGCCCATCCGGCGTGCCTTCCACCAGGATGTGCAGCGAGCCCTTGAGCACGCGGAACGAACTGACCAGGATCAAAACGGCAATCAACACGCTGGCCAGCGGATCGATCCATTGGGCGCCCGTAAATGAAATGACCACAGCCGCGATGATCACGCCCAGCGATGAAACCGCATCGCCGATGACATGCAGGAAAGCGCTTTGCAGGTTGAGGTCCTTATGGATGTGGGCCTTTTCACCCTGACGGTGCCCACCCAGCACCCCGGCCACCACCAGGTTCACCACCAGGCCAATGACAGCGATCACCAGCATCAACGGCCCGCGTACCGGCTCCGGTTCAAGAAAGCGCCGGTAGGCTTCCCAGCCGATACCGATCGAAATCACCAGCAGAGTCAGGCCGTTGGCCAACGCCGCCAGCACTTCCAAGCGGTGCCAGCCAAAGGTGTGCCGGTCATCGGCCGGACGAGTGGAGAGCCGCAGCGCGGCATAGCTTAACGCCAGCGCAAACACGTCCATGAACACATGCGCGGCATCCGAAAGCAGCGCCAGGCTACCCGAAATCAACCCGCCGATGACTTCGCCGAAGAAGATGATCAGGGTCAGGCTGATGGAAATGACAAACCGTTTTTCAATATTATGCGAAGAAACCATGTTCATAGGTAAGATTATTACCATACTTTTGTTAAGTTGTGGGAATATTTATAAGTTTTTGCAAATAAACAGTTTTGTCGCTAATCTGCTTTTACCCATTTTGCGAAAGAGCCAAAATATCTTGCCTGAAAAAATGATCATCGACACAACCCCGGCCAGGTCATCCGGCAGTCTGCATTCTGCATCTCAA
>ERZ1645187.2536-NODE-2536-length-15987-cov-8.062892_pt1 | contig 15987 bp, 16 predicted proteins | sample MGYA00575352_ERZ1645187 | MGnify/ENA primary metagenome ERZ1645187 (study PRJEB40837, sample SAMN11349314) | freshwater sediment metagenome | isolation source: river sediment | host: Sediment | place: India: Wazaribad , New Delhi | collected 2017-02-21 ... | reverse complement strand
GCGTACTGGTACACGCCGGTCGTCGAGCATTGCAGGAAAGCCTTCGCGCGTTTGCAGTGGGCGAGCAGCCGGCCACTGCCGATCGCGTTCGCTTTCAGGTCGTACTCGAAGTCGCCGGACTTGACGACGGCAAAGTGCAGCACGTAATCGAAATCCTCTGGCAAGTCGTCCAGTGAGTCGGTGGCAAGGTCCTTGCGGATGATGGTCGCACCGAGTGCGGCAATGCGGTCGATGTCTTTCTGTTTCGAAAAACGCGCGAGTGCGTGCACGTCGGCGATCGGGCACAGCTGCTGCAGCAGTGGCAGGGCGACCTGGCTGGTGGGGCCAGTCACGAGAATCTTCTTGCCTTGCAGGGAAACGGGTCTAACGGCCATGGGCATGCTCCTGGTGATGGCTGGCTCAGTGGTGGGTCGGTGGCGTGACCGGCGGCAGGGGCTGCTGCCAGTCGCGCAAGTTGAATACCTGGCCGTCGTCGCGCACCTGCTGCAGTTGCTGCAGGTCGCAGCGCGCCAGTGCCCAGCCGTGCGCGCCTGCGCTGTTGGCGAGGACACCGTCAGCGGGAAATCCGCGGTCGATCGGCGAGAAAATGCCGGCATTGCCGACGTTGATGTCGATGGCCTCGCACCACGGTGCTTCGCCGGTCAGCGGCGCCTGGGCGACGAAGCACTGGTTTTCCATCGCGCGCGCCCTTGCGCTGACCCGCACGCGGTTGAAGCCGTGCTCGGCATCGGTGCAGCTCGGCACGGCGATGATATGCGCGCCGGCAGCGACTTGTGCATGCACCTGTTGCGGGAATTCGCTGTCGTAGCAGATTGCCACGGCAAAGCGGAAGTTGCCGGCATCAATGACGTGGAGGCTGTCCCCTGGCGAAATGTCGAACAGCTCGCGCTCGAAACGCGTCATGTGCAATTTGTCCTGGTGCAGCAGCTCGCCCCGTGGGCCGGCAATCCAGGCGCGATTGACATAGCGGCCCGGTGACAGCGCAAACGGGAAACCGGGCGCGACAATCCACACGCCATGCTGTGTCGCCAGCTGGCGGTAGAGGCTGCTATAGGCAGCAGCAAAGCGCTGCATACCGGCCAGTTGTGCCGCGAGTGTGCCGCGCTCGCGGGCGGGCAGGGCGGCCACCAGACCCATGCTGCCGTATTCGGCAAACACCAGCAGTTGTGCACCGGCTTGCACGGCAGAGGCGACCTGCGCAGTGGCCAGCGCGCTGAAATCTTCCCAGCAACTGGCCGGCTGGATACTGTGTTGTGCTGCGGCGATCGTCACCACGGTCATGCGTGGCCCCACTCTTTCAGCCCCGGCCCTTTAAGCCAAAAGACCATCGGCTTGTCGGTCGCTGACGCTTCGCCGATATCCTGCCAGTGGTACAGCGTGCGCATGGCGGGCTGCTTCGTGTAGCCGCGCGCCTGCCAGAAGGCATCGAGTGGCGTGTAGCCGGCAGGCTTGAGCGGATGATTGTCCGGCCGCTCGACGGCACAGAAGGCGGTAATGGGCTTGCCGAGCTGGCGGGCAAAAGCTTCGCGCTCATCGAAGAAACGGTGGCCGAGGCCGTGGCCGCGGTAATCGCGCTGCAACACCGATTCGCCAAAGTAGAACACGCGGTCGAGCGGGATGCCCTGCTCGATGAAGGGCGCCTGGAATTCCGCTTCGGCATCGCCGAGCGGGATGCCGGTGGAGGCGCCGACGACCTGGTCGCCCTCCACGGCCAGCACGAACAGGCTGGCGGGGGATTGCGCGTACGCGGCGAGGTAGCGGCGCTCGTAGTCGAGCTCACCGTCGTACAGGTAAGGGAAGTCGCGGAATACCTCGATGCGCAGTGCGGCCACGGCATCGAGCCAGGGCAATACCTGCTGGCCGGAAACAGTCTGGAGGGTGACAGGCATGGGTGATCCTCGCATGATGGCTCACTGTAGCCATTCTGCCAGCGGCAGTGAATTGCGGATTTGCGACAGATGTCGGCTTGGCGTTACATTCGGGTATTGCTACTGTGGACGACGTTTTTGCGGAGATGCAACCCATGACAACCACTACTGCCCTGAACGCCGCCGCAGCCGATGATTACACCAGTCGCCCTGACGCCAGCCCGACCGACCTGCGCCATATCCCCGGCCTGCGCGGTGTGCCGTTTGCCGGTCGCCTGCCATGGATGATCAGGGATTTCAACGGCTGCCTGCAGGAGCACTATGAGAAGTTCGGTGAGGTGTCCTTCCTGAACATGGGTGTCGGCAGCGGCCTGCTGGTGCTGGGGCCGGAAAACTGGAAACAGGTCTATCTGGATCTCGACCGCAACTTCTCGCCGAAGATGGGTTACATGAAATCGCTGGGTGATTTCTATCGCCGTTGCATCCTGCTACGCGATTTCGATGAGCACCGCTTCCAGCGCCGGGTGTTCCAGGCTGCGTTCAAGAATGACGCCATGCGCGGCTACCTGCACATGATGAACCCGATCATGCAGCGCCATATCAACAGCTGGGAACAGCAAACGGCTTTCCAGTTTTTTCCCGGCATCAAGGAAACCCTGCTCGATGTGGCCGCGAAGGTGTTTTTCGGCCTGGATGACCTCGGCGAGGATGCGCGCAAGCTGAACCAGGCGTTCATCGATGTGGCAGAAAAGGGGATGATGAGCCTGATCAAGAAAGAGATCCCGGGCCTGAAATTCCATGCCGGCAAGAAGGCCAAAGCCTACATGGATGGCTACATCAGCCGCCTGATCCCCGAGCGCCGCCGTGGTGAGGGCATCGATTTCATGTCCTATGTGGTGAAGGAGAAGGACGAGAACGGCAATTACTTTCCCGATCTTGACCTCACCGAACACCTGACCTTCCTCATGTTCGCCGCACACGACACCACGACCAGCGCACTGTCGCACCTGGTGATGCTGCTAGGCCAGCACCCGGAATGGCAGGAGCGCCTGCGCCAGGAGGCATTCTCGCTCGACAAGGAGTTCATTGACTATGACGACATGGACAGCCTGCCCGACCTCAACAACGCTTTCCTTGAAGGCCTGCGCCTGTACCCGTCAGTGTCGATGATGACGCGCCGTACCGTGCGCGCGTGCCGGATTGGCGGCTTCGATGTGCCAGCCGATACCGTGCTCTACCTGCCACCGCATTTCAACCACACGATGAAGGAATACTGGGACGAGCCACAGAAGTTTGACCCGGATCGCTGGGGGCCGGAACGCCAGGAGCACAAGCGCCACCCGTTCCAGTTTGTCGGTTTCGGTGGCGGTGCACACAAGTGCATCGGCATGCATTTCGCGCAGATGAACGCCAAGGCCTTCATGTTCCAGTTCCTCAAGCGTTACCGCTTTGAAACACCGGTGAGCTACCAGCCGTGGATGCAGATCATCCCGATGCCGCGCCCCGGTGACATGCTGCCGCTGAAGCTGTCCCGCCTGTAACTATCCCGGCTGGCCACGGCGCCGGCCAGCTCGCATAATGGCCCCCTGCAAGTGTTCTCTCCGACAGGGGGTTTTTTCATGGCGGCACAGTCCGGTTTCCTGGTGCGCTGGTTGCGCGGTGCGTGGCTCGCATGGTTGCTGCTGTTCGCATTGGTCGCCGGGATGCAACAGGTGGCATTGCCGCGCACAGGCCAGTTCCTCGATTTCTGGTACAGCGTACCGGCCGATACGCGTAACCAGGCCGACGTGCTGGCCTTGCGCCAGCAGCGCGAACAGCAAATCACCCGCTACCTGTGGCTGGCAGTGGCCGCGCCGGTCACCGCCTTGTTGTTGCTGCAACTCGCGTTCACCTTGAATGGGCGCCGTGACGAGGATGATGTTGACGAGCAGGTCGATGCCGGCATTGCCTACACGGCACCGGCACAGGCTGACATGACACTGGTGCGGCCGGCAGTCGGTGCGGCCGCCAACGCAACTGATGCCACGCTGCAGCGCCCGGCTTTGTCGATAGCACTGCCGGCCGACAACGGGGGACTGCTGATCGGTGGCGGGCGTTACCGCGCCGAGCGGCTGCTCGCCAGTGGCGGCATGGGATCCGTGCACAAGGGGTTTGACCTCAAGCTGCAGCGCGAGGTCGCGATCAAGGAGCTGGACGTGAATCTGGCGCAGGATCCCGAGCAGGCCGACCGTTTCCGCCAGGAAGCGCTGGCGCTGGCGAGCCTCGCGCATCCCTACATCGTGCCGGTGTACGACCTGGTGGAGGAGGACAACCGATTCTGGATCGTCATGGAATTGCTGTCCGGCGGCGATCTTGACCAGCGCATCGAGAAAAATCCGCCCAATGTGAAGACGGCCACCAATATCATCCGCGCCATCGCGGAAGGCCTAGCTTTTGCGCACAACAAGGGCATCGTGCATCGCGACATCAAGCCGATGAATATCCTGTTCAACAGCGACGGCATTCCCAAGCTGGTGGATTTCGGCATCGCCAAGCTGGTGCAATCCAGCCAGTCGGTCGTGCACACGCGCGATGGCCTGTCGCTTGGTTCACCGACCTACATGAGCCCGGAGCAGGCGCAGGGCAAGCGTGATATCGACCGGCGCGCCGATATCTATGCGCTCGGGATCACGTTCTTCAAACTGCTGACGCGCGTGGTGCCGTTTACCGGCGATGTTGGCGAGGTGATGGCGCAGCACATCACGCAAGCACCGCCGTCACCGCGCGAGCTGAACCCGGCAGTCAGCGAGGAACTGGAAGCGATCGTGCTGAAGATGCTGGCGAAGAAACCGGAGGGCCGCTACCAGCGGTTGGAAGATTTCATTGCGGCGCTCGACGCCCTGAAAAAAACCTGAGCGTTAGCGCCGCTGGCAGTTTACGACTTGTCGCCGACCGGCACCGTGTAGGGCAATGCCAGTACCTTCAGCGCACTGCCGCCAGCGAGCTGTAGCGGTGCGGCAATCGCATCGTGCTGGATCACCGCCAGGCCTTCCCACAGGTCCGCACCGGACATTTCTGCGATCACCAGGTGGCCGACTGCTTGTTCATGGCCGCTTTGCAGGATGGTTGTGTTCGGGGCGGGCAAGCTCCCTTCGCCGCTGATACGGTACATGGCTTTTTTCAGGATGCCGCGGTATTGCATGCGCGCGACGATTTCCTGGCCGGTGTAGCAGCCCTTGGTGAAACTGATGCCATCGAGCACCTGCAGGTTGAGCATCTGCGGGATAAATTCCTCGATGGTCTGGGCGTGCACCTCGCCGATCCCGTCGCGGATATCGAGCAGCCGCCAGTAGTGGCTGCCGGTAATGACTGTGTTGTTGTCGCCTGTCAGTTGCTGCCAGGCCGAACGGGCCTGTTCGCGCTGCAACAGGCACAGGAAACGCGGCGCAGATTCGCTGATGCAAATGGCGATGCCACAGGTATTCACTTGCTGTGCGTGCAGTGTGGACGGCGCGGCACCGAACAGTGCGCTGACACGTGCAGCTGCGTCCTTGCCGCTGATGCCGAGCAGCAGGTAATCGTCCGAGGCCTCGCGCAATGCCGCTTTGGAAAAAACAATGTACTTGCCGAGTGATTGCTGCAGCGCGGCTAGCGTTTCCTGCGGCAACACAAACAGGTAAGCGCTGTCGTGTTGTTGCAGCAGGCGGAAGCTGGCGACCATGCGTCCCTTGTGCGTGCAGTGTGCGCCGGGGCGCGACGCGACGGAGGTGATGTCCTGCATGTTGCAGGTCAGCTGGCCTTGCAGGAACTTGCTGCTGTCAGGGCCTGTGATCCCGAGCAAGCCCGTGCCGTCCAGCACGCTGATCACCGTCTGGCCGGCGCTGATATTCCAGTGGTCTTGAGCAGGGATGTTGATCCAGTCGGCGTGCATGTTGTCTGCCTGTGAGCACATGGGAATGCCGATTATATTTTTTTCGCGCCGTTGCTGTCAGCCGGCACAGCATTCGTCGTTATAATCAGCAGGATTTGCAAGGTTTTTGCGAGGCTTGTCGCCATGTCGACGACACACAATTTCCAGCGCATACGCTGGCACAGCCGGCGCGGTATGCTGGAGCTCGACCTCATCCTGGTGCCATTTGCCGAACAGCATTTCGGGCAGCTGGATCCGCTGATGCAGGATCGCTATGTAGCCCTGCTGGCCTGCGAAGACCAGGACTTGCTGGCCTGGCTGCTGGGCCATGCCGAGCCGGAAGCCCCGGACCTGGCTGCGATTGTCCAACTGATACGGGAGCGCCATGGATCGGCCGCTGTCACTCCGCCCTGAGCCCTCGCGCATTGCCATCTGCTATGGCGTTGCCGTGCTGGCGCTAGCGGCGCTGGCGCTGTGGCTGGCTGATCTGCCGGGGGGTGTACGGTTGCTGCTGCCAACGGCACTGGCATGGCTGGCGCTGCGCAGCTGGCGTGAGTGGCGCCAGCCAGCGGTGACCGGGCTCGACTGGTCGGCGGGATGCTGGTCATTGTGTGATGGGAATAAAGTGCACGAGGCTGCACTGCTGCAGCCGGTGTTCATGGCTTTTGGCCTGGTGTCGCTGTTTTTCCGCTTGCCGACAGGCCGCACAGTACGGCTGCTGTTGTGGCCGGACAGTGCGCCGTCAGAGGAATTGCGTCGCTTGCGCTGCATCCTGCTGCAGCGTTAAAGGCGCTCAGGCGAGCTTGATGTCCTGGCCGGCAAAGTTGGTCGGTACCAGGATAGTATCACGGGCGATGGCACCGGGTTCCGGGTAGTCGATGTTGTAGTGCAGGCCGCGGCTTTCGCGGCGTGACAGCGCCGAACGGATGATCAGCTCGGCTACGATTGCCAGGTTACGCAGTTCAAGGAAATCACTGCTGACGCGATAATGGCTGTAGTACTCCCCGATTTCCCGCTGCAGCAACTCGACGCGGTTCAGCGCGCGCTGCAGGCGCTTGCGGCTGCGCACGATGCCGACGTAGTCCCACATGAAGCGGCGCAGTTCATCCCAGTTGTGCGAGATAACCACGGCTTCATCCGAATCGATGACGCGCGAGGCATCCCACGGTGCTGCCGTCTGTGGTGCACTGACCTGTTGCCAGCGCTGGGCGATATCCTGGGCTGCTGACCGCGCGTAGACAAAACACTCGAGCAGCGAATTGCTGGCCATGCGGTTGGCACCGTGCAGGCCTGTGAATGACGTCTCGCCGATGGCATACAGGTTGCTGAGGTCGGTGCGGCCGCGCTGGTTCACCATCACGCCGCCACACGTGTAGTGGGCAGCAGGAACCACCGGTATCGCTTCGCGGGTGATATCAATACCGTAGCGCAGGCAGTTCTCGTAGACCGTCGGGAAATGGTCGCGCACAAAATCTGCCGGCTTGTGGCTGATATCGAGCAACACGCAGTCGATGCCAAGCCTTTTCATCTCGTGGTCGATCGCGCGGGCCACGATATCGCGCGGTGCCAGTTCCATACGCTCGTCGAAACGCGCCATGAAACGCTCGCCGGACGGCAGCTTGAGTTGTGCCCCTTCGCCGCGCAGGGCCTCCGTCACCAGGAAAGACTTGGCCTTGGGGTGGAACAGGCAGGTCGGGTGAAACTGGTTGAATTCCATGTTGGCGACGCGACAGCCGGCGCGCCAGGCCATCGCGATGCCGTCACCCGAGGCGCTGTCAGGGTTGCTGGTGTAGAGATAGACCTTGCTGGCACCGCCCGTAGCGAGCACCACGAAGCGCGCCTGGAAGACCTTCACGCTGTCGCTGGCGCTGTCAAAGACATAGGCGCCGGTGCAGCGCAGCTTCTCGCTGCCGGGGTCGGCCTGCAGGATGAGGTCGACGGCGAGGTGGTTCTCGAACACCTCGATGTTGGGTTGTTGCAGCGCCTGTTCGATCAGCGTGCTCGACACCGCGCGACCGGTGGCATCCGCGCTGTGGATGATGCGGCGGGCACTGTGGCCGCCCTCGCGGGTCAGGTGGAATTCGGTCCCACCCGGTTCGCGGGTGAAGTCCACGCCCATATCGATCAGCCACTGGATACTGTCGCGGCCGTTTTCCACGGTAAAGCGCACGGCATCCTCATGGCAGAGGCCTGCACCGGCGACCAGGGTGTCGGCCACATGGGCCTCGGTGGAATCGCTGTCGTTGAGTACGGCGGCAATGCCGCCCTGGGCAAACCAGGTCGAGCCGTCCTGCAGTCGCCCTTTGCTCAGGACGGCGACCCGTCCTTGCCCGGCCAGGTGTAGCGCCAGCGTCAGGCCAGCTGCGCCGCTGCCGATAACCAGTACATCATGGCTCAGGTAACCGGTAGCGTTCACGTCAGAAGTAGACCACCTGCGGTTTGGCGAAATTGTTCTGCACCAGCAGTTCCGTGACGTTATGCACTTCGTTCGGGTCAGCCAGTGGCCCGATGCGCACCTTGAAGAAACCCTGCAGGCTGTCAACATTGACCGGCATGCCGGTCAGGCTGGCCAGCTTCTCGCGCAGCGCCAGCGCAGAGTCCTGGTTGCGGAAAGCACCGGCCTGCAGGTAGGTGGCAGCATTCACGTCGGCGGCTGGCGGGGTTGTGCGTGGCCAGTCGGTCTGGACTGTGGCAGCAACCGTCGGCAGTCCGTCAACACCGGACTTCCTTGCCGGGGTCTTGCTGGTGCTATTGCCCTTCTGGGCCGGTTTCAGGGCATCCCTGGCGGCTTCATTCGCGGCATAGGCATTGGTGGACGGTTCGATGGCTTCGATTTTCACCCGCGCAGTGCCTGTCCGCACCATGTCCAGTTTCACCGCCGCAGCATAGGAAAGATCCATGATCCGGTCGGAGTGGAAAGGGCCGCGGTCATTGACCCGCACGATGCCGCTGCGGCCGTTGTCGAGGTTGGTGACGCGCACATAGCTCGGGATCGGCAGGTTGCGGTGGGCGGCTGACATCTTGTACATGTCATAGGTCTCGCCGTTCGAGGTCTTGTAGCCATGGAACTTCTTGCCATACCAGGAGGCCTTGCCCGTGGCTGTGTAGCCGGTGCTTTCCGGCATCACCTGGTAGGTTTCGCCCAGTACGGTATACGGTGACTTGTTGCCGGCCGACGTGCGCGGCTCGAATACCGGTACAGCATCCGGGATGTTGTCGGGATCCAGCTGGATATCGCCATCCGGCGGCGCGTCATGCCGCATGGCGTAGCGGCCGCTGTTGTCGCCGCTTGTGCCGGTGCTGCTGCAGCCGGACACGAGCAGGCAGCCGGCCATCGCCAGCGCAAGAAGGGAGAGTTCACGACATTTCAGGGTAGTAATAAGCAGGTTACTCATCACCATGGGCTCCGTTGTGTTGGCGGGGCTTGCTGTGCGATCGCCTGTGCGATTGCCACTCTTTCAATGTGCGGCCGTTCCGGCCGCCGGTTTTTGTCGCAAATCATGTTGCGACTTGATGGCCTCGGCCAGCTGGTAAGCGGCCATGGCATACATACTGCTGATGTTGTAGCGCGTGATGGTATAGAAATTGTCAAAGCCAAGCCAGTACTCCGTGCCATAGGCGCCTTCCTGGCGTATCAGCACAGCCTTGCGGTTGACCCCCAGGCCATCGACCACCGGGGCCACGCCCTTGCCGGCCAGGTCCAGCAGCGAGAGTTCCGGTTTCAGCCCGGCCGACAGCAGGTTCTCGTCGAAGCCGGCCGCCACATGGGCCCTGGCCAGCACCGGTTCACCTTGCTTCCAGCCGTGCTTGCGGAAGTAGTTGGCCACGCTGGCGATGGCGTCGGCGGGGTTCTTCCAGATATCGGCGAAGCCGTCACCATCGAAATCGACCGCGAAATTGCGGTAGCTGGACGGCATGAACTGGCCGTAGCCCATCGCGCCGGCATAGGAACCGGTCAGCCCCAGGGGGTCCTGGTGTTGTTCGCGGGCCAGCAACAGGAAGTTCTCCAGCTCCTTGCGGAAAAACGGGGAGCGGGGGGGGTAGTCAAAGGCCAGGGTGGCGAGCGCGTCCAGTACCCGGTAGCTGCCGGTGTTCCGGCCGTAGGAGGTCTCCACCCCGATGATTGCCACAATCATCTCCGGTTCGACCTGGTAGCGCTCGGCCACCTCCCTGAGGGTCTTCTCATGCGCCAGCCAGAAGTCAACGCCGCCCTGGATGCGGGCGTCGGTGATGAAGATCTGGCGGTATTCCTTCCACGGCTTGGCTTTTTCGGCGGGGCGGGCGATGGCCTCCAGGATCTTGTCCTTCTTCTCGGCCCGGGCCAGCAGGCCCATCACATCGGCCTCGGGCAGGCCGTGCTGCTGTTGCATGGCTTTGGCAAAGGCGACGGCTTCCGGGTGCTGGCTGTAGTCGCCGGCAAGGGCGGCCAGCGGGCAGCCGAGCAACAGCGACAGTATGCGGCGGCGCCAGGCTGTGGCAGGGATGGCGGGAAACTGCATCAGTAAGAAGACCTCTTTTTTTCCGTGCTGATGGCCATCAGCATGCCGAAGCCGATCATGAGTATCACGACGGCAGTGCCGCCCTGGCTCACCAGTGGCAAGGGCACCCCCACGACGGGCAACAAGCCTGAAACCATCCCCATGTTAACAAAAACATAGACGAAGAATGTGATGCTGATGGTGCTGCCCAGCAGGCGGCCGAAGGTCTCCTGGGCGTGCCAGCTGATCCACAGGCCGCGGGCGACGATCAGCAGGTAGATGGCCATCAGTACCAGCACGCCGCGATAGCCCAGCTCCTCTGACAGTACGGCGATGATGAAGTCGGTATGGCCTTCGGGCAGGAAGTCCAGCTGGGACTGGGTGCCCTGTTGCCAGCCCTTGCCGGCCCAGCCGCCGGAGCCGATGGCTGTCTGCGACTGGATGATGTTCCAGCCGGCACCGAGCTTGTCGGCATGGGGATCCAGTAGCACCAGTACCCGTGTGCGCTGGTAGTCGTGCATCACATAGAACCACATGACCGGGCCCATCGCTGCGGCCAGGCTGACGGCGCCGGCAATATAGCCCCAGCCGAGTCCCGCCATGAACAGCACGATCAGGCCGGAGGAGAGCACGAGCATGCCGGTACCGAGATCCGGTTGCTCGATGATCAGGGCCACCGGTAGCAGGATCATCACCAGTGACCAGAAGACATGCTTGAAGCGGGGCGGCAGGCTGCGGTTGTGGAAATAGGTGGCCAGTACCAGGGGCAGGCCTATCTTCAGCATTTCCGAGGGCTGGAAGCGCGGCAGGCCGGGGATCTGCAGCCAGCGTTGGGCACCCATCGAGATCTCGCCAAACAGGGCCACCGCCACAAGCAGCAGCACGCCGAGCCCATAGAACACCGGCGCGATCAGGCGCCAGTAGCTCTGGTTCACCTGTGCCACGACAATCATGATCCCGAACCCGAGCAGGAAGAATGAACCCTGTTTCTCCATGGCGATCAGGTGGTCGTCTGATGCGCTGTAAAGCACAAACAGGCCATAACCGGCGAGCATCAGCAGCAACAGCAGCAGGATGGGATCGACATGCAGGCGCTGCCAGATTGTCTGGGGGATCTGGCCGCTCGAAGGCAGCTGGCGGATGAAATCGGTATTGGCCATTACTCCCCCGCGCCGGTGTCAGCCGGTTCTGGCGCTGCGGCATTGCTGGACTGGCCAACCAGCCAGGCATCCAGCACCTTGCGTGCGACCGGTGCGGCAGCACCGGAACCGCTGTTGCCGTTCTCGACGATGACTGCCACGGCGATTTTCGGGTTGTCGACCGGGGCAAAAGCAATGAACAGGCCGTGGTCGCGCTGCCGCTCGGCCAGCTTGGCCGCATCGTATTTTTCATTCTGCGCGATACCGACTACCTGGGCGGTACCGGTCTTGCCGGCGACCGTGTAGGGCGCATCGAGGAACACCTTGCGTGCGGTGCCGCGTTCACCCTGGGCCACCTCGTGCATGCCATTGATGACGACATCCCAGTTGCGCGGGTTGCGCAGCAGGATCGGCGGCTCGAACACCGGGAGCACATCCACACCATCGATCGCCTTGACCAGGTGTGGCCGGATGCGGATGCCGCGCTTGGCCAGTGTGGCAGTGGCGACGGCGAGCTGCATCGGTGTGGTCAGGTGGTAGCCCTGGCCGATGCCGGCGTTTATGGTGTCGCCGGGATACCAGGCCTGCTTGAAGCGGGCGCGCTTCCACTCGCGGGACGGCAGCACGCCCTTGCGTTCCCCGGTAAGGTCGACCCCTGTCGGCGCGCCGAGGCCGAAAGGCGAGAGGAATTCATGCATGCGGTCGATACCCATGCGGTTGGCGAGCTGGTAGAAGTAGATATCGCAGGATTGCGCAATCGCCAGGTGGGCATTGATGCCACCGCCGTGGCCGCCTTTTTTCCAGTCGCGGAACTGGCGCGTCTGGCCGGGCAACTGGAAAAAACCCGGGTCGTAGATCTGGTAGTCCGGCGTGACGAAGTTGTATTCGAGGCCGGCCAGCGCGATATGCGGCTTGATGGTCGAGCCGGGCGGGTATTCGCCGGCGATCATGCGGTTCAGCAGCGGCAGGTCAGGCGAATCGCGCAGCGCACTGTAATCCTTGCCGCTGATGCCGGTCACGAACAGGTTCGGGTCGAACGAGGGCGTGCTGACAGCGGTGACGACGCCGCCCGTGTCGAGTTCGATGGCAACGACGGCGCCGCGCCGCCCGGCCAGCGCGTCAACGGCCGCCTGCTGCATTTTCACATCAAGGTAGAGTGTCAGTGTCTTGCCGCGCACCGGATCCTTCCGGTCCAGTGTGCGCAGGATGCGGCCGCGCACGTCGGTCTCGACGTTCTGTGCACCCGGCACGCCCAGCAATTCCTTTTCATAGGATTTCTCGATGCCGATCTTGCCCATCGAGAACACGCCGTAATAGTCGTCCAGGCGGCCGTCAGCCTCGATCTGCTTCAGTTCCTTTTCATTGATGCGGCCGACATAGCCGATGCTGTGGGCAAAGAGGTCTTTGAAAGGGTAGTCGCGCACCAGTTCGGCCGAGACCTCCACCCCGGGCAGGCGGTAGCGGTTCACGGCAATGCGCGCGATCTGCTCGTCGTCGAGGTTGCTGCGCAGCGGCACGCCTTCATAAGGCCGCTGGCGCCGTTTGAGCCGTTCGCGGAAGCGCGCGACTTCCGCATCATCCAGCTGTAACAGCAGCTGCAGTTCACCCAGTGTGTAATCCAGATCCTGAACACGCTCCTTGATGATTTCCAGCGTGAAGCTCGGTTTGCTCTGGGCGAGCACCACGCCTTCACGGTCCTGGATCACGCCGCGGGCCGGCGGGATGGCCATCGCGTGGATGCGGTTGGCATCCGACTGGGTGGTGAAATGCTCGTGTTGCACGATCTGCAGGAAGTAGTAGCGCACCAGCAGTACTACCGAGAGCGCTCCCAGTAGGACCAGTACAAAGCGCAAGCGCGACGCAAACAGCTTGCGCTCGCTGCTGGTGTCGCGGAACACGATATTGGGCGCGTAATGCGAGGGATCCTGGCTCACAGCGCGGCGTCAGCGATGGTAAGGGTGGTTGTTGAGCAGTGACCAGGCCCGGTACAGCTGCTCGGCGAGCAGGATGCGCACCAGCGGATGCGGCAGCGTGAGGCCCGACAGCGACCAGCGCTGGCTGGCCCGCGCCAGGCAGTCGGCAGACAGGCCGTCAGGACCGCCGACCAGCAGGCTGGTATTGCCGCCTTCCATCTGCCATTGGCGCAGGGCCTGGGCCAGCGATTCGGTCGTTTGCGGCTTGCCCGGCACATCGAGCGCAATCACGCGCTCCTGCGCCGGGATGCTGGCCAGCATGGCCTCGCTCTCGCGAGCGATGGCGCGGGCAATGTCGGCATTCTTGCCGCGCGGGGCGAGCGGGATCTCGCGCAGTTCCAGTGCGCATTCACGCGGCATGCGCCGGGCATACTCGTTGTAGCCTGCCTCAACCCAGTCCGGCATGCGTGTGCCCACGGCGACGATAGTCAGCTTCATTGGCGAGCGAGTCTGTAGCGGAGGCCGGCGGCCTCAGCTGCTGCGCGGTTTGCGGGCGGCCGTTGCTTTCGGCTTGCTGGCGCTGCTGATGCCGACTGCGGCTCTTGTGCCTGTCTTGCCGGCAGCCTTGGTGCTGGCCGCTTTTTTTGCGGCAGGCTTCGCGCTGGCGGGCTTGGCCGTGGCAGCGGTTTTCTTGGCAGCCGGTTTGCGGGTGCCGGTCCTGGCATAGACGCCGGCTTTTGCCGTGCTGCCTTTGCCAGCGGCTTTCGCGGCCGGCGCTTTTGCGGGTTTTGGCGGCGCCTTGCGTGCACGGGCCTTGGCGCCCTGGGTTTCGATTTCCGGCTCCACGATGGCGCTTTCGCTAGCGGCGGCCTTGCGCGCCCTGGTTTTTGCAGCCGGTTTTGCCGTGCTTGGTGTCACGGTGGTCTGCTCCGCCTGCCACAGGCGTTCAAGGTCGTAGAACGTGCGCGTTTCCGGCTGCATGACATGCAACACGATGTCACCGAAATCAGCCAGCACCCATTCACCGCTGTCGAGGCCTTCCTGACCAATGGTACGGAAGCCTTCATTCTTGGCTTCCTCGACGGCATGCTCGGCCAGCGCGCGAACCTGGCGGTTCGAGCTGCCGCTGGCAATGACCATGGTGTCCATCACGTCGCTCATGCCGCTGACATCCAGCACCACGACGTCCTGTGCCTTCAGGTCGGCCAGTGCATTGAGGATGATCTGTTGCAGGGACAGTTTCTTGCCAGTGGATTTTTTCTTCATGGAGCCTCGTGTCCGCAACCGGACAGGTAGAGATGGTGTTGCCGGATGTATTGCCACACGCCTTCAGGGAGACCGGCAGGCCGCGGCGAGTCCGGCCCCCTCTGCCGCAGGGCAGCACGGATGGCCGTGGAGGAATACGGTTGCGGCGGCAAAACCACGCGCAGCCAGTAACCGGCGGGTGAACATTGTAACTGATCCACCTTGTCTGCTGCCGGCAAGCTGGCCAGCCAGTCGGCCACCGCGCCACTGGCCGGCCATGGCGCGCCGGGGCGCTCCACCACCAGCAGGTGGGCCAGGGTCGCCAGTTGCTGCCACGCTTTCCAGCGATCCAGCCCGGTCAGCGTGTCGGCGCCGATGACCCATGCCAGCGGGACAGAGGGTCCGAGCTGTTGCCGCAGTTCCTGCAATGTGTCGATCGTGTACGAAGGCGGCGGGCGCCGCAGCTCCCGGTCGTCGATGACCAGTCCGGGATAGTCAGCCAGTGCCAGTTGCAACATGGCCAGGCGATGGTGGTCGGCCGTGGTGCCGGTTTTCAGCGGTGAGCGGGCTGCTGGCAGCAGGGCAAGCTGGGCGACGCCCAGATGCTCGCGCAAGGCAGCTGCAGTGCGCAGGTGGCCTTCGTGCACAGGGTCGAACGAGCCGCCGAACAAGGCGTGCAGGGTGGGCATGTTGCTGGCAAAGGCTCCTGACCATTATCACAGCCAGTATAGCGGCGGGACAGCCGCAAGGCAGGCCGCTAGAATGCACCTTTTGCCATGGGGTAACCGCGCATGAAACAGTACCGCTTCGACGATATCGCCGGCCTGCAGGAGATTGTGGCGAAAGATGCCAATGACTGGGGCCCATGGAGCAACGAGTTCACCGTCACCCAGGAAGTGATCCAGCGCTTCGCCGACCTCACCAACGACCACAACTGGATCCATCTCGATGTCGAGCGCTGCAAGAAGGAGAGCCCTTTCGGTGCCCCGATCGCGCACGGTTTCCTCACGCTGGTGCTGATGCCGCAGATGCGCATCCCGCCGTCATACGAGATTGTCGGTTACCGCAATTCCGTCAACTACGGCGTCAACAAGGTGCGTTTTACCGGCAATGTGCCAGCCGGTTCCACCATCCACCAGCGCATGCGTGTGGCCAGTGTGGAAGCAGGCCCGAAAGGCACGCAGGTGACGCTCGCGGGCGCCATCCATATCGTCGGCAACGAGCGGCCGGCTGTGATTTATGAAATGGTCATGCTGTACATGTAACGCAGGCGGATGATAGTGATGCAGATTGAAACCCCGCACTTCGAGCAGGCCCAAGTCCTGGTGGTCGGCGACATCATGCTCGACCGCTACTGGCACGGCGCCACCGGTCGCGTCTCACCCGAGGCACCGGTGCCAGTGGTGCAGGTGCAGCAGACGGAAGATCGCCCGGGCGGTGCCGCCAACGTCGCGC
>ERZ1645187.2535-NODE-2535-length-15991-cov-4.585028_pt1 | contig 15991 bp, 12 predicted proteins | sample MGYA00575352_ERZ1645187 | MGnify/ENA primary metagenome ERZ1645187 (study PRJEB40837, sample SAMN11349314) | freshwater sediment metagenome | isolation source: river sediment | host: Sediment | place: India: Wazaribad , New Delhi | collected 2017-02-21 ... | reverse complement strand
AGCGTGGTAGGCGTAGCAGTGTCGCCCGACGTATAGTTGGAAATGGAGCTCGATGCTTCATCGTCAAAAACGGCATTGAAGTTCGCGGCACCATTCGAACCCGACCCCGCAGTAAGCTGAATGCGGGTCCCGCTAGGCGACACGAGGTACATCACGAGATCGCCGCGGTAGGTATGCGCCGCAAGGATGCCCACATTGACATCTGCAACGCTGAAGCTTCCGGTCACCGAAAAGGTTCTCGTGAAGCGATTGGTACAGGGCGTCGAACTATCGTTGATAGCGTTGGTAGCGCTATCGGTGCTGTTGTTGTAGGTCCGGATGACTTGCGCGCTTGCAGGATTCCCGGAGGCAATAGTAACGAGAGCGATCACGGCAGCGATGACGTGCCTATGCACCAAGGCCACGGCACTCGCTCCGGTAGCGGAGGCTAGGAGGATCAAGACCAGCAACCAACTCATTGCGTGCGCCCCAGTCCAAGAAATCCGAAAGTGTCGCGATCGAGCTTGAGTCGGATCGCTGCGAAGATGCCGTTGTCAGTGTGACGCGACGCCGAAAAATCGCGATCCTTGAAGCCTGAGAGATTGTAGCCAATGGTCAGGATCATGTCTTTGGCTGGGACGAATCCCACCTGGGGGCCGAACGAGAAAGAGGTTTGGCCTCGCCCGACGGAATGGCGCACAGTCGCTACAGCCCCGATCTCGATATTGTCGGCAACTGCAATCTTGGCATCAAGGCCGCCAAGAAAGGAAGTCCCGGCAAGGTCATAGCCCTCGAAGCTATCCATGGTCTGACGCAATGCAACGAAGACACCGATCTCGGCGCTCTCGACTGCGCTTTCCCCCGAGCGCCCGAGCGGAGTCCAATTGGCGGAGATACTGCCGATAGCCCTGCGGGACCGCATGTCCCCGCCGCCGGTCAAAGCGGTCCTTCCAGCGGCTTCGGCTTCTCCCGCAATCGCCTGCTTCACCTGATCACTGCGGTATTCGAGCTTGGCAAGAAAGCTAACGGCTGCGTTGTCAGGACGGTGGGCAACAGCGATTGCTCCATCCATGACCTGAGTCAGGGCACCATCCCGGGCGACAGCGCGGGTCCAGGTAAGGCCGGTGCCAACCATGCTGCCCTCGCCGAGTTGGCGGATAGCCCCCACGACTATGCCGCGGCGATGCGAAAGCTCACCCTTGCGCCATTCCCCCCGCAAGGTGCTGCTCCAGCGGTCCCTGCGCCAGTTTGCCCCCAGGGTTATGGCGGTGAAATCTTCGGTGAGGCTGATGCCATCGCCCGGCATTGCCCCGTTCGACAAGGGATGGTCGGGATGGATGACCTTTGAGGCCGGAACGCCCCCGATTGTGCGGTTCCCATCGAGAGTTGCATCGATGGAAAGCTCCGGCGTCAGTTCGAACGTCTGGGCCAGTCCAAACAAGGCAAAGCTCCGTCGCCCCAGTTCATCCAGATCCTGGCTGCCGATCCCTCCGGTCAACTTTGCTCCGGTCCATGGGGCAGCCTCGAAACCCGCTCGGAACGTACGCGCGTCAATCGACTCGCCCTTGGCAATCTCGTAGCTGGCAAAAAGCTTCACGTCGCGGATCACCGAAAGGCGGGCCGAAACTCGCTGTCGCTCGGGCAGGTCGATCGCGCCGGCCTTGCCAAGCGCCAGACTCGTATCCGCACTCACTTCCAGGCGATTGTTGAACAGGCGCTGAGTCACCCCGGCGTCGAGCACCAGCGATCTTGCGTTCTCACCTCCCGTGAACTGATCTTCCATGTAATGCAGGCCAATCCGGGCATCGGTGCCGGGAGTACGGAACTGCGCGCCCATCTCCATGGCCTTGCGGCTGGATCCACCTTCCACTGCCTGATCCCGCCAGCCACTGAGCGATACCGAGAACCTATCCGAAACCGCATAGCGCGCGTCGATTCCGATCTTGGCTCGCCCCCGCTCGGCAGCATTGATCTGACCGAGCCCGAAATCCTTGTCAGCCGAACGCATATAGGCGAGCATATTGAGCCGGCCATCGTGGCGTTCTGCTTCTATCAGCCAGCCCGTCGAAGTATCGCCCTTGCTCCGGCTTGCAGCAAGTTCAGCGCGGATTTCGCTTTGTTCATCCGGCCTGAAGCGGACGTCCATTCCGCCTAGGTTGGTTCGTCCCTGTTCCTGTCCACCGTTTCCGGTATCGCTGATTGCGGTGATACCCAGCCGAATCGACTTGCCCGGGCTCGTCCAGTCGGCACGCAGCGCCCCATTGATCTTTCCGCCCCTTGCGAACTGGTCGATTTCATAGTCGATCACGATTATCTGGGGGTTGAACGCGCTATCGCGGCTCAAGATCGGCTCGCTAAAGCGGATGGTGCCTGCCAGCAGATCGATGTCATAGTCGACAAAGCGGCTCAGCACACGGCGATCAACTACCACCTCGGACCGGAAGCGGTCCCGCGTTTCGATCACCACGGTTTCGCTGTTGGCAATGATCGCCCGGTTAGCGAGACGATAGGGACCAGATATCCCCTGTCCCTGAATCTCATCGCGCTGATGCGCAGAGGCTATTTTCGCGGCGAAGCCCTGCAAGTGCAGGCCGCCGAAGTTGGCTTCCGCCTTGACCCCCGTTGCAACACGTTGGTAGCGCGCAAGTTCGGTGTGATCGAGGCCGGTGTTGAAGTCCCCGTAGAGGGCATAGAAGGTTGCGCTTTCGATCCGCACATAGAGCTTTTCACGGCTGGCGGCATCGTACCGGCGCTCCGACCCATCGGCAAAGACGGTGTAGTAGGCATTCGGGTCAATTGCCCCCAGCAAGCGCTGGTCATCACGCTGCTTGGCACTATCGTAAGCCATCGTCAGCAGATACCGGCCCAGGATCTTGCCTTTGGCGTAGAAGGCAACGCGCGCGTTATTGCCAAGTTCGCTGTCGAACCTGCCCATGCGCTCCATGTTGGCGGCAACATCGCGGGCGCCTAGAGAGCCTTCAGCGAGACCGACCAGCGTCCACGGCTGATCTCCCGGAACCACCCATGCGTCAATTTCCTGGCGGCGGCGCTGCTCATCGCTGCCGAACTCGAAAGTCAGGTGGAGCTTGCCGCTCACCATCGTCGGCGCGAGTTCGATGAACGCCAGACCCTCGTCGCCCGACACGATCCAAAGCGGCTTGTCCTTGCCGAGTCCGGTCAGCGCACGGGTCTGCATGGCATCATTCGCGGCAGCGCTTTCGTAAGGTTGACCTAACACGAAATTACCCGATACGCCGTCGTGAACAGGGCGATTCTGGCGATCCAGGATTCTCACCGCGACGACCGGCCTGGTGTGACCGTCGGCGACTAGGCGGGAAAGCTCCGGCACGAACTGCACGGCGGCCGGGATTGCGGCGTAGTGGACTTCGCGCTTCAGCTGAGCGACCAGCTTGCCCTTGTCGCTGCGCACTTCCGCTTCGAGCAGAGTGGTATCTCCGGCAAGCATGACGCCGCGCCACAGGCTGACAGCGAAGCGGCCGCCCGGTGCGGTTTGCACGCCTTCGAAGGCCAGCGGGTCGACCGTTTTCCCCGCCACCCGAAGCGCGACGGTCTGGTCGACGCGGTGGCGAATGGCCACACGGATGGCCGGAACCCGGGGGTTGTGATCGGCGGCGGGGAAGAGGAAATCGATGGGCCCATCGCCGATTGCCAGCCAATCGATGCCGGCTCCGGCCGCAACGCGGTCGTCGACCGGCTCGGGCCGCGCCGTCGAAGCGGGAAGCACGGCAGGTTCTGCCGGCATGGCAACATGAAAGTCGGCTCGGGCGAGGCTGCCACCCTGCCCTGAGACAAAGCGCGATCCGGCGTTCCCGGCATGAGCGGTGGACAGGCCGCAGGCAACGAAGGCGGCGCCCTTGGGCAATGTCGCGAGCTGTGCCTGGACCACATGGGTCCCGGGCACCACGCCGTCAAAGTGGTAGCGGCCATCGGCGTCGGTGATGGCAAAGCTGCCATCTTCCATGACCAGGCGGACGCCCGGAACACCTTTGCCTTTGCCTTTACCGCTGGTCGCACAATTGCCTTCGGTGACCCGCCCGATGAGGGTCATTCTGCTGGCGAGGGAATTGCGCTCGATCTCGACGGTCGCGCCTGCCGCAGCCTGCGCTCCCAGCGCATCGCGCCCTATCGCACGGTTTTCCGCAGGCCCTGGAGGTGCGTCTGCCCGCACCGTCATCACATATGTGACCTGACGAGATGCCCCCGGGCCGATATCTCCGATCGCGATCTCGAACGAATGGCCATCAGCGCCATAGCGTACGTGCTGTGCAGCCGGCGCGCCGTCGATCCGGATACTCCGCGAATCCAGGCCCAGCCAATTCGACGGCGTGTCCGTAAGCAAGACATTGCGCCGGATGACGACGGGATACTGGTTGCGCAGGGTGACAGAGTAAAGAACAGGATCGCCGGGGCTGGCCTTCGCGCGCGAGGCCTGCTTGCTGATCTTAACCGCTGCGAGCGGTCGATCGACCGGCAGGTCGACGCGGATCGCGCTTTTATCTTTCAGGCTGAACGGCTGCCCGAACGAACCTTGGGTTATCGTGAACGCCTTGCCATCGGGCCGGCGCAGTTGGCGCAGCGTTTCAGGCACAGCGCCGGACGGCGCGGTATAGGGCTCGGGCGGCTCGACGCTGATGCGATAAGTCCCGAGCCGCGCGAGCGGAAACCGGAACTCTCCTGGGGTCATTGCATAGTTTCTTCCGGCACCGTCGGTCACCTGCTGACCGGAGATAACGCTCGCGGGCCAAGGCGTGACACCATCGTCCGCGAACACCTCTGCAGGTGCGCCAGTTCGTTCATCGATGAGAGTTACCCGGGCTCCGGACACTGGGCGGCCATCTGCGCTTTCGAAAACCATGCCGTAAGGGTCGGCCAGCATGTCGATCGTGACGCTCGCCAAAGGCGCGGTCTGACTTTCGTTGGCCACTTCGACCGACACCTTGTCGCCTTTGGCGACGCTCAACCGGCAGTCATTGCGGACTGGCTGCCATGGCTGCGATGACGTCTGCATTGCCCCGGCGAACTCGCCGGAGTTTGCGGCGGTCTCGACCACAGTGATTTCCTCCCGATCGCCTTGCGCGGTGGCAATCACCACGGGCAAGAGGTCAAGCCGCTTCGCGTCAGAATTGGCCGCAGCGGCAGCAATCTTGAAGTAGAGTGTGTCGCCGACTTGCAGCGTATCTGCCCGGTCAACCCGTGCTGTCAGCGGTTCGGCTACATCAAGCGATGTCTGGGCGCCGCTGCCTCCGCCGCACAGCAAGCCCGTGAACTGCAAGGTTGCTGCACCGCCAGGCGAAGCCGCGAAGGTCTCTATCGAAGCGACCTGGTGCTCGACTTTCAGATCAACCTGATTGGAATTAGTATGGTAGGAAACCCCCTCCCTCGACCAATGCGCCTGCGCGACATTGCTAATCGTCTCCGCACGCGCCGGCAAACCGCCAATGGCGGCCTGCGTTAGGCACAGCGTGGCCAAGGCCGCGCGAAAGGGGCGGAGAAGATCCATCTTGAGCAATTTCCGGATAGGACACTGGAGGGCGGATCGAGGATCCGCCCTCCGGTTCCAAGTCAGTCGATCACGGCCCTGAAGTAGAGCGTCTTCGTATCGCCTGCTGTCAGGTTGGACAGCGAACCGGAAACGGTGTTGGAGGCGTAGCCGCCTCCAGCGCTGCCGCCGGAACAGACGCCCGAAGCGACCGAACCATTGATCTTGATTCCGAATGTGGAATCATAAGTCATGTTGGCCGGCACGGGGTCGGTCACGGTCACGGTATTGGCTGTTGCACTGCCCGATCCGTTCGAAACCGCGATGCAGTACTCGATAACCGCGCCCGGGATTGCCTTGGGGCTGGTGGTACCATTGACCGGATCGCTGACCACGCGGCTCGTCTTGGCCACGGACAAGGCGGCCGCAAGGACCGTATAGTCGTCGCCATCCGAGTGAGCTGCGTCGCGCGCGCCGTCGCTGACGCCTGCGGCATCGCCGAAGACCGTTTCGACCGCCATCGGGTCTGCATTGGTAGTTTCGGACAGCGCGGAACCCTGGCTGCCTGTGCCGCCGCCTTCGAAGCCGGTCGCCTTGAGCGTCACGCCCGCGACATCCCCGGTGTTCAGGTTGAGCGGCACGTTGGCGACGATGAACACGATCTTGTTTCCGTCGGCGGCCAGCTCATCGAGATAGGTGACCGCCTGGTCGCCTGAATCGAAGACACCGCTGTTGTTGGTGTCGACATAGATGCCGGAAATGGTCACGTCGAAGTTGTCGGTGCCGCCGTGCTTGGCAGTGGTCCCCGAAAGCTGCGCAGCCGTCAGCGCAAAGTCCAGCGTGGTATTCGAAAGGTTGGTCACCTTGAACTTAGTCGCAACCTGGGCTTGACCCGGAGTGACCTGTACAGTTGCCGAATCCTGGGTTTCGACCAGCACGTTTACCTTCCGGTCAACCTTGAAGCTGTTGGATGCCGTCTTCGCGGTCTGCGAAATCGTACCGACCTTGTAGTCAACCGTGACCGTATTCGTGATCGTGGTCCCCGCGCTGGTTCCCGCCGCATGCGCAGACTGGGTTCCCAGGGCGGACATGGCGATCGCGCTCACAGCCACAAGCCATCTTGTGGAGTGTTTCATGTCTCAATTCCCTTCGTCTCGATTGCCCGCATGTTTCACCGCTTGCAGGCGAAGCGGTTTCCCCCGCTTCAGCGGACGATTGCGTTGAACGAGACTTCGCCCGTCTCGCCGGGCTTCACTGACCTCAGCACCCAGCGAACATGGGTCACATCGCCAACCTGCGCAGGGCGCTGAGAGCCAGTCGCCGTATCGACGACCTTGAGTGACTCGAGTCCGCCCCAAGACACCCCGCCATCGATGGAAACTTGGGCAGGCGCCTTCGCAGCCGGATCGAGCGCGACTCCGTTGGGCAAGGGATTGGTGACCACAAAATCGGTTACTTCCTGTCCTCCGGTGTTGCGGTACTGCGTACGGAACAGCAGCCGATCGCCGGGAACGACAACCTCGGGATCGCTGAGCACGTGCTTTGTCTGGCCGTCTGCCATCACGATCTTGTCGACCTTTACGTCGCTATGCAATTGGAGCGGGGCAGCATTTTGTGCCTGCAGGTTTGCCGCCAGGGTGACAGCACCGACCAGCAGCGCCGTGCGCAGAGAAAGACGGATGCTCATGATCGTACTCCTCAGTTGATCTTCACTTTGAAGGTGATGCTGCGGGATATCCCGCCAGCGCTCGTCCCAAGCTGGACGGTGATCCCGTTTGCAGATGCACTGCCCCCGTCCGCGTCAGACGCGTCGCTGAGTGCATTGCCATCAAGCGCAAGGGAGCCAGCTTGATAGGTGGTACCGGCCGGAAAGTTGTCGCTGACAAAAAGGTCCTGGACTGTGCCAGATCCGCTGACCGCCGCATCAATCCTGTAGGTGATTATGGCTCCCGGTATCGGCTGGCCATTGCCGAAAAGATTGATCACCGATGCTGACTTGGTCAATGCAACGCTGGCCGCCCGGACCACCAGAGAATCTAGCGCGACCGCTCTGGCGCCGGACTGACCGACCACCGCATCGCCGCCGCCTTCACCCTGTCCGGGGAAGGAAGTCCCTGGCGCTCCGCTTCCAGTGACAGCTTCAGCGCGGAGAGTGACCTGGCTGGTCTTAGTGTCAGCTGCGTCAGCTGGAATAGCGACAACCACGAACACCTTCAAAGTTCCGTCCGGTTCGACGGACGGGGTGGAGGCTCCGGATGCCAGCAACTGATCCACTCCGGGATCATATGTGCCATTGTCGTTGCTATCGATTGCGATCGACTTGATCTGCGTATCGAAATCGTTCCCGACTGTGGCAGGGTCTGCGGAAAGCAGGAAAGCCTCGGGTCCGTTGCCGGTATTGACGAGCGAATAGGCGAGAACGGCCTCGCTACCCGAACTGGCGGTCGCAGAACTGGTGAGGCCCGCGAGCGTAACCTCCAGCAACTCGTCGACGCGGACCTTCACCGTGTTTGATTGGATGGTGGAAGTTATGGCCCCGGCAGTATAACTGGCGACAGCGGTGTTCTCGATCACCACACCAGCCTTCGCCCCAGCCGCGCTAGCCCCTGTCGGCACTGACAGACAGATTGCCACACCGCAGGCAGCGGCCATCTGCATTTCTTTAGATATATGTCTATAAGCCCTCTTCATGGGGCCTTTGGGTAACCGTTAATGGTTAACGATGGATTATACGTAAAGGAAATTACGTATCTTTTCGCCAACCGTAACTGCGGGATTCGTCATGCTGGCGGGAGCCCCTCCCTCTCCAGCTTATCGCCTTGCCACTGGTACAACCATCATTGCGACCTGCCCTAACCTGGTCATGAAGTCGAACCCATATCCTGGTCCAAGCAAAATCCATAACACAGATTAATTATGGAATCTACTCTAATGGCCTCAAGCATATATATTAACATCATCCGCACCGTAGGTTAGGATAAAGCAAGTAAAAATTCGAAAGTATGATATCCTCATTCAATAAGTTTGATATAAAATATATTAATTAAATTAACTTTTATTATGGCTTTTTGCCGCACCATATCGGGCGATCGCGCGGATTGGCAGCCATGCGCTTCGCTCCTGCCATCAATCGGGCTTTTTGAGCAAATTCTCGATATGAGCGAGTATGTTTGCTCTCTGCGCTTCGCTCGCTGCCCTCCAGTATCCGAGCAGTCCGGCTTCGGGTGCATCTGGGCCATAATCTAGGACCGTTCCGGCAGAAACACCGAGTACCTGACCAAAGCGCCGTAACCATTTTGCGGTCAATTTGCGTTCGCCGTGCTCGAGAAGCCAGATATGGGTTACCGTCACACCCAGTATCTCGGCGATTTCCTTCTGAGATAGGCCCCGGACCTTTCTCCAGGCCGCCACGTGGTTTGGACCACCATTGTTCTCTTGATGCAGTCCGCTTTCCTTCGATTGGAGCATGCCTACTTCCTGAAATCATATGCCCGGGGGCCGACGACTTACGCGCTGCCGAGAGCGTGATCGGGCTTCAAAAGACGAGGCTCACGCAGCGAAGACAGGCCTACCACACCTTAGATATATATCTATAGTTACATTCATCTTCGCCGTATGACGACTACGCGAATGATGATGGGAACGAGGTGAAGGCACCCGCACTAATTCGTGATGCGGTCGCGGCGGTGATCTGCCCCCTTCTGAGTGGCCCCAAATCTGTTCTAGATTTTGCCACGAAGAAGGAATGGAATGGCAAGGAAGCACAAGCCGGCAGAGATCATCAGCAAGCTGCGTGAGGCCGAGATCGTGCTGGCGCAGGGCGGGACGGTGGCGGATGCGTGCCGCCGGATCGGTGTCACTGAGCAGAGCGGTGCTGTCATCTGCGGATGGCCCCTGCGCTGCAAGAGGGATTTTGGTTTGATGTTGTGATCTGACAGGGTGCGGTCATCTGTCCGGCCTGTTGGTGCGGCATAGCATGACCGCTGGCCCTGATGGTGTCCGCTGGCTGGATCCCAATCAGTCTATCGAGCTCCAAAGCTCCGACAACTCCACGGGTTGTTCCAGCCGATGCGGCCGCGTTCAGATCGTCATCATCATTCCCTGTGGCACCCTTGCAGTTCGACGCCGGCGGGGTTGCGGGCAGCGATTGAGTTCAGGCGGCAGTCGGGCGGTAAGCCTCGCCTCGGGCCAGCAGGGCCCAGACGATCCGCGCGGTCTTGTTGGCCATGGCTACCGTGACCAGCCGCGTGGGCTTGCGCTCCAGCAACTTGCCCACCCATGGGTTGGACTTGCCTTCCCTCGCCCGGCGCACGACGGATGTTGCGCCCACCACCAGGAGCTTGCGCAGATAGCGATCCCCCATCTTGGAAATGCGCCCAAGCCGGTCCTTGCCGCCCGATGAGTTCTGGCGCGGCACCAGCCCCAGCGAAGCCGAGAAATCACGGCCGGACCGAAACTGGCCAGGGTCTGCGACAGATGCGGCCAAGGCGGTCGCACTGATCACGCCGACGCCGGGGATGCGCACCTTTCGAGCGGCAGCATTTGCCCAATGGAGCGCTGCGTCCGGGGCATCGGCCTGAATTACCTCTGGCGGGGCGCAGCTCGGGTGGCTAAACTTAACCTGACAAGGCCAGCTCGGATCGTGCCGGTTTCCCGGCGCGAGCTTGCCCGTTCGCTGGACCTGCCGCGAGAAACGGTGAGGCGGCGCACCGCCGCCCTGATCGGGACGGGGGTACTGCTGGAATGGGACCAGGGCCTGCGCACCGCGCTGCCCCCGGTGCTGGTCCCCGCAATCCGCGATGCGATCCACGAACTGCTGGAAGGCACGGCCCGCAACTGCCGTGTGCTGCTGCGCGAAGGAGTCTTCGTGGCCTGATCGGACACCGGGAAGCGACTCGTTATCAAGGTGGCATCAACCGCGTTGGTGCCAGCGGAGGCACTAATCGAACCAGCTTGATTTGACCGGGATCATCGTTCTAGCCTCCAAGCAAGGTGCACAAGGGCAACCAGTTTCTTGAGGGAGAAACAAGTCCATGGCGCGCGTTACCGGTCCGGCGCTGGAATGGGAGGTGGGAGTGCCGATCCTCACCAACCGTCACCTGCTTTCCGCATTGCTGAAAGCGATTGTAGGAGGGGCTCTGGGCTGCACCCTGCTGGTGAGCTTTCCGATGGCGATCAAGGGTGAATGGGACGCGGTCCTACCCCTGCTGGGAATGTTCACTCTGGTCTGCACGGCCATCCTGGCGCTGGCCTTGCTGGTCAGTGCGCTGGTGTTCCGAAACCGGATGCAGACCCGCTTTCGCATCGACGAGCACGGCGTGGAAATAACCCTTGTCGATCAGACCGCGCGGCGCGGCAGCCGTGCGGCGATGATTGCCGGTCTGGTGCTTGGTTCGCCCCGCACGGCGGCCAGCGGGATGCTGGCGATCAGCCAGGAGCAGCAGCGACTGGACTGGACAGGGGCCTTTGCCGCCCGCTTCGAACCGCAGACCCGTTCCATCGCCTTTCGTGGCGGATGGCGAACCCTGATGCGGGTCTATTGCTTGCCGGAAAACTACGCTGCTGCTGCGGCCAAGGTCGAGGCGGCAATGGCCAAGGGCGGCGCTGCCGGACGGGTTCCTGCGCGCTCGCCGCTGGGTCGCTACCTGGCGCGCACCCTGCTGGTCATTGTCTGCTCGGTACCGCTGTTCCTGCTGGCGGAAGAGTTCGATCTTTCGGGCTTTGCGCCTTTCCTGATGCTGTGCTTCGCGCTGGCCGCCGTCTGGCTGGTCCGCCCGCTGGCGCTGGTAGTGCTGGGCACTCTTGCGTGGACCGCGCTGGAACTTGCCGCCGCGCTGCTGGAACAGCGGGAATCGATGTTCGGCGGCACGCCCTACCAGCGCTACGAGGTGGTGAGCGGCGACGACTGGGCCTTGCTGGCACTGAGCGCCGCAGGCGCCGGAGCGCTCGCCTGGCTGGCGGTCCAGACCTGGCGCGGCAGGATCATGCCCGCCCTCACTCAGGACTGGGAGGATGCCGGTGACGTCTGACAGCGCATCGCAGAACGAGGCCCAGGCGGCACTGCCCCCATGGCGTGTCGCAGCGCGCATCATGTTCGATCCGGGCGGTACGGTCCGGCGCGGACTGGGCCAGATCGGCCCGGTCGAGGCACTGGCGATCCCGGCGACCGCCTTCACCCTCTTCTTCCTCCAGTCCGGGCTTGACCGGGTGCGCGCAGGAACCCTCGATGGTTCCGGCGCGTTCCTGCTGGCTGGCGCCGGTCTAAGCTTTGGCACGATCGGGATCGCGCTGGTCGCGCTGTCAGCCTGGAGCGCGGTCCGCCTGCTGGGCGGCGGGATTGCCCTGGGCGAGGCGATCAAGACATTCGCGCTCTGCTATACGCCGACGCTGATCTACACCCTGCTGGGAATGGCCTGCAACCTGGCGCTGGGCTGGAACACCGCGCTGGCCTTTGGCGTCACCGGAGTGCTGTGGGCGCTGGGGCCGATGACCGGCGCGGCGCGCGAGATGCTGGGCGGGCGATTATGGCCCGCCCTCGCCGTATCGACGCTATGCGGCCTGATCATCCTCTACGGCTGGTCGCGGCTGGGGGCCCTGGCATGAGCGGCGCGCGGATCGAGGCACCGGCGGCGCTGGCATCGCTGTCGGCGCTGGGCTGGCTGAGCGGAGGCACGGCCATGGCGCTCGCCGGACCGCTGCTGGTTTGCGCGCTGTTCGCTCCGCTGCTGATCGTGGTCGCCAGTGCCAACCCCCAACGCCAGGGCGACACAGGCCTGTTCCGACTGCTGATGCGCGGCATGGTAGCCGCCCTGCCCTTTGCCCTGCTGGCAGTGGCCAGCCGCTTTGCGCTGGGCTGGGACAGCGGTCAGGTCTTTGCTGCCGCCGCGATCGCGGCTGGCGGCGGCGGGGCGGCCTTGGAGTTTTCCCGCGCGGGCTGCGGGCGGATCACCGGCGGTCTGCTTCCGGGCCTGTGGGCCTCGCTGGCGGTGATGGCCTGGATGCTGGCCAGCGCCGCGCTGAAGGGGGCTGGACTGTGAGGCGGCTGGTCAACTTGCTGCTGGCGCTGCTGTGCTGGACGGTGCCGACCGTGCTGGAAGCGCAATCGCGCCCTCCCGAGCGCTTGATCATGCGCAGTCCCTATGAGGACCGCGAGGTCTGCCCCTACAATCCGGAAACCCGCAGTTCGGAATGTCCGAAAGGCACGGTCACCCCCGGCCCGATGGTCAGCACCCAGCCGCAGCCAGGCCAGACCGCGGTCATCCCGACCGCGCCAATCAAGCCAGCCGAGGTTTACGATGCCCCGGACAAGGTCATCACGCCCACTACATCGGTGCCGTCTGTATGGGGCGGCGCCAGCCCCCCCGCGCAGGGGTCCGCGCCGTCTGAGGGGATCGGCCAGGTTCCCGCCGACAGTCGGGGCGCGGACATCGCAGGCGGTGCCGCTAGCATCCTCGCCGCGCCGCCGCCGCCGGGCTTTGCCGACGCGGGCGTTGTTCCCGGTCCGGAAACGATGGGGCAGGCAGTAGCGGGCGTGGTCCTGCCCGGGCTGGCGATCATCCTGATCAACACGCTGGCCGGGTTGCCGTTCGGCGGGCTGGGCGGAGGCGGGGGCGGCGCACCCATCCCGCAGCCCCAGGCCCCGCTCTCACCCGAAGCCGCAGCCCAGGAGGAGGCTCGCGCCAAGGCAGAGGCCTATGCCGACTGGCTCAAGCAGCGGGAGGAAGACCTCAAGCAGGTGCGCGAGCAGAAGTCGTTCGTCGCTGCAACTGCTGCCGGGGCCGGGCAGGCGGGCTTCAATACCGCCGCTCATGCCCAGACGCTGGCCGACCTGACCCAACGCGAAAAGGAACTGACCGAGGCGATCGCCAAGAGCGGGGGCGATACCTCATACGTCGCGACTGAACGCGAAACGGTGAAGGTAAGCGCCGGGTTCATCGAGGCGAACCGGATCGCCAAGGAATACGAGAAGGCCCAGGCCCTCGCCGCTGCGCGGGCCAAGATGGAACAGCTCGAAAAGGACCGCGCCCAGGTCCAGACCGATTACTGGAAAGACGTGCGCGAAGGCTTCTGGGACAACATGGTCAAGGATGTCGATGCCATCCCCGGCCAGTTGCAGGATGCCGCCAAGGCGGGGCTCAAGACCATCGGCACCGTTGTGGGCGAAACCGCCAAGGCGCTGAGCGATCCCGCCAACTGGCGCGATGCGGCAACCGCCGCAGTCGATACGGTGCGCGAGATCGTCACCCATCCCGTCGATTCCGCGGCCAAGGTCGGCGGTTTCTATGGCGATGTCGCGAAGGTCGCGGGCAAGGCCGCGCACCATGCCGTCACTCATCCGGTCGAAACCGTGAAGACGGTTCTGGGCACAGAGAACTGGGAAAAGGCCTTCGATCCCAACGTGCCGGTTACCGAGCGGATCACGCGGACGCTGGTGGGCGTGTTCGATGCCGCCTCCACGATCGCCGGGGTCAAGGCCGCCGCGACGGCGGGCACGAAGGCGGTGACCGAACTGGCCCAGGCGCTTGGCAAGACCGAGGCGGTCAGCAGCGGCGGCAAGGCGGTGTGGATCGAGAACAAGTTCTCGTCAAAGCTGATGTCGGATTCGCGCAAGAGTGCACGGCTGGAACAGATCGGCGGGGCACTGGGCGACCGGCGCTATACCATCGTCGAGGACCCGCTGGTGAAGGTGGAGGGCATCGGCGGGAAGCTGGCCGGATCGAAGGAAGGGCTGATGAGCGGGATGACCGAAGAGGCCCGCAAGCACGCCCAGATGGTGACCGACCGCTACGGCGTGAAACTGGACATCCGACCGACCAACCAGGCCGCGCATGACCTGATCAAGAGCGGCGAGGCCGTCCCCAAGGCGCCGCACTGCAAATCGAAGACGATCAACGAATTCGATCTGCATCTGGGCGCCGATCCGGCCGATGCCGGCAAGGCGGGCTATTTCAAGCCGGTCAAACCCAGCGCGGCCGAACTGGAAAAGCTCGATCCCGCAACCGCCAAGAAGGTGATGAAGCGCTACAACGAGCGGCTGGAGGAATACAAGGACCAGGCCGAACACATCGAGGAACTGGCCAAGCAGGGTAAGGTAACGGTCAAGCACGGGGTGGTCTATGATGGCCCCTCCGGCAAGCCCTATACCGGGGACCATGACCTGTTCGACATCCGCGACGCCACCACCGGACGGCCGCTGCCGCGCTATCAGGTCGGCCCGGACGGACAGGTGCTGATGAACGCCGATGGCACGCCCAAGCTCAACCCGGTGCGCGAACAGATCATCAAGGAATTGCAGCAGCCGCCGATGAGCGTGCAGCACGGTGCGCATATGGACTGGAAGTACGATCACTTGTCTAAGGACGTTCCCCCCGGTGCGCCCCCGGGCACGAAATCGGACTTCGAGATTGCCCAAGGCATCGGTCGCGGGGTCACCGGCAAGCACAAGGATGGCGGCGAACCGCTGATCACCTTCGTATCGGGCACCAAGACCCCGGTCGGCTCGTGGTTCTCCGGAGACAGGTAGGCCCATGTATTTCCAGGAAGAGGAACGCAACCGCATCGTCAGCCGTTATGCCGCGCTGTACCGGCAGGTGCTCTACGGCGGGGATGATGGCAGCGCCGCGGCGGAACTGGCGCAGCTGGGGCGGGACTATGAGGCAGGCCTGCCGCAGGTGCCCTTCGCCCGCTGTCCGATCAGCGGAGAGGTGCAGTTCCACAGCTTCGACCCCTTCGGGCTGGACGGGCCGTGGTGGAACCATGACGCGCCGCTGCGCCCGCTGATGGAGCGCATTCCCTCGTGCCTGGCGGTGACCGGGGCGGTGGCGCTGGGCGGCGATCCGGGCAACTCGCCCTGGCTGTGCCGCCCGGGGCCGGGCCTGCCCTATGTCCTGCCGTGCCTGCTGGCGCTGGACGGGATTTTCGCCACGATCCGCCAGCTTGGCGTGGGGCCGCATACCGCCTGGACGATCTGCTATTTCGGTGCCGATACTCCGGATCAGGCCATGCCCAACGCCTGGGGCACCGGCGCCTACTGGGATGCCAGCGATGGCAGCCCCGGCTGGTCCAGCACCCCCGATGATCCGCAAGAGCGCGACTTTACGCTCAGCCCGTGGATCGCGCGCGGCAAGCTGTTCTGGATCGCGCCCGGCGACGATACCCTGACCCTGCGGACCGAGGTTGCCGGCTGTCCCTTCATCGGCCTGCCGGGCGAGCAGCGCGAACAGCGCATCGCCTTTGGCCGCCTGCGGCTGGATGACGAGGCCCCGCCCGCGCCCGCCCGCCCCTCCGGCACGCAGACAATCGGGGAGTTCTCCCTGTTCGAACTGGAAGACGGCCTGCGCGATGAGCTGCGCCTGCCGCCAGTGCCCGTACCCGTGCGCACCAGCCGGCTTGGCGAAGTGTTCCCGCCGGGCCGACCGGTCGATCTGGACGCGCTGCTGGCCGAAGTGGAAGCCTTCGTGGCTGCAAACCCGGCGTTGGCGGAAGGCTATGCCCCGCTCCTCGCGGCGCTGG
>ERZ1645187.2534-NODE-2534-length-15992-cov-9.085211_pt1 | contig 15992 bp, 10 predicted proteins | sample MGYA00575352_ERZ1645187 | MGnify/ENA primary metagenome ERZ1645187 (study PRJEB40837, sample SAMN11349314) | freshwater sediment metagenome | isolation source: river sediment | host: Sediment | place: India: Wazaribad , New Delhi | collected 2017-02-21 ... | reverse complement strand
GCGTGCCGACCGACACCGACGGTGACGGCACCTCCGATGCAACCGACACCGATGATGACAACGACGGTGTACTGGATCCGTCTGACAACTGCCCACTGGTGGTCAATGCGAACCAGGCCAACAACGACGCCGACGCACAGGGCGATGCCTGTGACAACGATGACGACAATGACAGTGTGCTGGACACAGCAGACAACTGCCCGCTCGCTGCCAATCCGGACCAGGCTGACGCCGATGGCGATGGCGCGGGCAATGTCTGCGACAGCACACCGAATGGCGACACCGATGGTGATGGCATCGACAACGCTGCTGATAACTGTCCGGCGGTGGCTAACCCCGGTCAGGAAGATGCCGATGCTGATGGTAGCGGCGACGCGTGTGACAGCACGCCGAATGGCGATGACGACAGCGATGGTATCGACAACAACAGCGACAACTGCCCGGCCGTGGCAAACCCCGGCCAGGAAGACACCGATAGTGATGGCGTTGGTGACGCGTGCGACCAGTATCCGGATGAGCCTGGCGTGCTAGTGCGTGCGTGGGGCGAAGTGAAAAAAGATACCTTCGGTTTTGCCGTGGCCAATGCCGGTGACGTGAACAATGACGGCCACCCGGATGTTGTGGTCGGTGCCTATCGCTGGGATGTGCCGAAATCCGACACGCAGAAAAAGCTGAAGGATGCCGGCAAGGCCTACGTCTATTCCGGCAAGGATGGCAGCATCCTGTACACCTTCCGCGGCGAAGCGGCGGGCGACTGGTTCGGCTACAGCGTGGCGGGTGCGGATATCACCGGTGACGGTTACAGCGACATCATCGTCGGTGCGCACCGGGATGATGTGACCAGCCGCATCACAGGCAAGGCGATGAAAGACGCTGGCAGCGTGTTTATCTACTCCGGCAAGGATGGCAGCCAGATTGCTGCACTGCATGGCGAGGCGGCAGGCGATAATTTCGGCTTTGCCGTGGCGAATGCTGGCGACGTCGATAACAACGGCCTTGACGATGTAGTGATCGGTGTGCCGAAGGCTGACGCCAATGGCCTGGCGAATGCCGGCGTGGCCATCGTCTGTAACAGTGAAGCGCTGCGGCAGGACGGCGCCTGTGGGGAATTGTTCCGCATCAATGGCGCCGTGAAAGGGGGTTTGCTCGGCCTTGCCGTAAATGGCGCAGGCGATACCGATGGCGATGGCCACGACGATATCATCATCGGCATGCCGAAGGCAGATCCGCTGGCGCTGAATGCCAAACTGGCGAAAGACGGCGGCATGGCCTTTGTCTATTCCGGTGCAGACGGCAGCGAACGTTTCCGCCTGGATGGTGAAGCGGCGGGTGACTGGTTCGGCCAGAGTGTGGCGGGAGCCGATGACCTCAATGGTGACGGCTTCGCCGATGTGGTGGTGGGCGCGCATCGCCATGATGTGCTGGTGCCGGCCACCGGCAAGATGTTGAAGGATGCCGGTGCGGTTTACGCTTTCTCGGGTGTGGATGGCAGCCGCCTGTTCAAGGCAGCTGGCCAGGCCGCAGGTGACTGGTTCGGCTACAGCGTGGCCCCCGGTGGCGATCTCGACAAGAATGGCCAGCGTGATGTGGTGGCAGGAGCGCCGCGACGTGACCGCACCAATCCGCTGACGGGCAAGCCGCTGAAAGATGTTGGCGCTGTGTATGGCCTGGATCGCGACGGTTTGCAGCTGTTCGAGCTGACTGGCCTGCGCAAGAAAGACAACTACGGGCTGTCGCTGGCCAGTGCCGGAGATGTTGACCTGGATGGCCATGCCGACATTATCACCGCCTCGGCAAAAGCCGACAGGCAGGATCCGGTGACGATGAAACTGGTCAAGGATCTCGGTGTGCTGGAAGTGGTCTCCGGCAGGATAGCCACGCAGGACTGATAGCAACGCAACAAAAAAGAGCGCCATCTGGCGCTCTTTTTTGTTGCGGCTGCCAAACCTAGCGGCGCCGTTTCTGCAGGTGTTGGGCCAGTGCTGCCTGCAGTGCCTGTTTCAGGCTCTTGCCACTGAGAGGCTTGTACAGCACGCGTTCGATGGCAGCATTCTCGGCCATGATCTTGCTGGGCGCCTTGCTGACGCCTGTCAGCATCACCAGCAGCAGTTTCTCGTGGTTGATGTTCGGGTCCTGCTGGATATGCTCGGCCAGTTCGAGGCCATTCATGCCGGGCATGTCATAGTCGATCAACACGATGTCGAACAACTCGTCGATGGTGGTGCGCGAACGCAGTATGGCCAGTGCTTCCTTGCCGCCATGCGATGACTGTACCGTCATGCCCCACTGCACCGCTTGCTGTTCGATGATCGTGCAGCAGGTGGCGTTGTCATCGACAATCAGCAGACGGCGGCCTTGCAGGATCAGGTTGTCATCCTGCGAAGGCTGCACCTTGCCCTCCTGCGGTGGCAGCGGTACGTTGAAGCAGATGCTGACGCCGCCATCGACGAAGGATTGCACCGACAGTGAACCTCCCATCAGCCGGATGAACTGTTCTGCAATGGTCAGGTTCAACTGGTCACTGGAACCAAGCGGGCGCGTTTCAGTGAGGGTGACGCGGTCAACCAGTGTGTTGTGGCCGGAACGGATGCTGAACGACACGCGCTCACTCTCGGCAGGCGATACGCCCAGCACCACTTCGCCCTGCTCGACATGGCGCAAGGCAAATTGGAGCAGGTTGATGATCGCCTGTTGCAGTTTTTCCTGGTCGCCGCGCACAAAGCCGGTGATGTGGCTGTCGATGTGGTAGATCAGCTCGATGTTGTTGAATTCTGCACGGCCCCGGCAATGCTCGACGCAGGATTCGACCAGTGGCGTCAGCTCGAAAGGTGCCGTATTGATTTCTGCTGTGCCGCGCTCGATCGATGACAGGTCGGAGAGCTTGTTGGTGACATCCAGCAAGGCCTGGCCGGATTTATGGATGGTCTTGATCTGGTTGCGCTGCTGTTCGGTGATATTGCCGCCCAGCAGCAGGTCAGCCATGCCGAGCACGCCGCTGATCGGTGTGCGCAGTTCATGGCAGATGTCGGCCAGGTTAACCAGTGAGCCCTGTTCCTGTCGCCCATAAGCAGCTTCGTTGGCGGCCAGTACCGTGCGGCGCATCTGGTCCAGGCAATGCCTGGTCATCGAGATCGCCATGATGATGCTTTCCAGCGCCACTGCGCAGGCAACGCCCCATGAGGCGAAGGAGCCCTGTGGCAGGTAGCCTTGCATATTGAAGATGGACACCAGCACGACACCGGTGGTGGTGGTGCGCGCAATGAGGAAATGGCGGGCCAGCCTCTCACCTTCCATGTTGGCGTGCAGCGTGCTGGCGAAAATGAGGACGATGCTCAGCATGGCCAGGCCAGAAGCGAACACGGCATTCTCGCGCACCGGCAGGAACCAGGTGCCGATCGCGCCGGCCAGCGCGGCGGCGGCCAGTGCCGTGAACGTGTGGTGCTGCCACAGCGAACGCTTGCGCGTCCTCAGCAGCGACTGTGCAAAGAGGGTGCTGAACAGCACGGCCAGGTAGATCGGTGTCATGATCTGGTGGTCCAGCAGGGTCTCGCTGTGCGGGAAAAATTGCAGCAGGTAGCCATTCCAGCTGACCTGGATGCCGATCACACCGGCGAGGAACAGGCTGTACCATAGGAAACTGCGGAAATGGAACAGCGCGAACAGAGCCATGTGCAGGATGCAGGCCACGACCAGTGCGCCGAGCAGGTAACCTTGCCACCAGTCGCGCTCGCCGATCAGGTGCAGGAACTTGTCCGGTGTGCCTAGCCGCAGTTCGAGGTTGACGGTCTTGTCCGATTCCGCGCGCACGTAATAGGTATACGCGGCATGCGGTTCGATAGTCAGGTCGAACAGGTGCAGCGGGTGGTCATAGGCGCGATCCCCGTATGGCATGGCCGAGCCGCTGCGCACATGCTGGCGCAGCTGGCCGGTGTCCGGGTCGATGGCATAGAGGTCGAGGTAATCAATATCGGCCGGTGCGGCTTCCAGCAGGAAATGCATGAAAACATCGCGCTGGTTTTCCACCGTGAAGCGCATCCAGTAAACCGAACGGGTATAACCGAAATAGAGCTCGGTCATCGGCGCCGGGGCAAACTGGAAAGCATGGCGCTCGGACGTCACATCGCCGATCGTCAGGCTGCCGTCCGGGTCTTCCAGGATGTCGATATAGGGCGGCAAATCGAGAACCACGGAACCGCTGTCGATCTCGACCAGCGGCGCCGGAAAAGCCAGCGAGCAAGAGACCGACAGCAGGATACCGGCCAGTAGCCGCAAGATTCGATTACTCAAGCCTGTCATGGTCACCGGTTCCTGGCGAAATGGTAGGTCCGTTATCTTAACCCCGTTCAGGCGGCAGGGTTCAGCGCTGTTCCCGCTCTATTGCGCGCCAGCCGATGTCGCGGCGCATGAACATGCCATCCCAGCGCACGCTGTCGGCGAGCCGGTAGGCCCGCTGCTGGGCAGCCGCCACTGTATCCCCGAGGGCAGTGGCGCACAGCACGCGGCCACCGCTGGTGACCACCTCGCCTGCGCGCAGCGCGGTGCCGGCATGGAACAGCTTGGCGCCTGCCTCGATGCTGCCCGGCAAGTTCATGGTGTCGCCCTTGCGCACCTCGCCGGGGTAGCCGGCCGCCGCCAGCACCACGCCCAGTGACGGGCGCGGGTCCCAGTGCGCCTCGGCCCGGTCAAGTGTGCCGGCCAGTGCCTGTTCGACCAGTGCCACCAGCGAGGTCTGCAAGCGCAGCATGATGGGCTGCGTTTCCGGGTCGCCGAAGCGGCAGTTGAACTCGATCACTTTCGGCGCGCCACTCGCGTCGATCATCAGGCCGGCATAGAGGAAGCCGGTGTACGGATGGCCTTCTGCTGCCATGCCGCGCACGGTCGGTTCGATCACTTCGCGCATCACGCGCGCATGCACCGCCGGTGTCACCACCGGCGCCGGTGAGTAGGCGCCCATGCCGCCGGTGTTGGGGCCGGTGTCGCCATCGCCCACGCGCTTGTGGTCCTGGCTGGTGGCCATCGGCAGCGCCGTCTCGCCGTCGACCATCACGATGAAACTCGCTTCCTCGCCGTCGAGGAATTCCTCGATGACGACGCGTGCGCCTGCCGCGCCAAACTTGTTGTCGGCCAGCATGTCGCGCACGGCCTCTTCCGCTTCAACCAGAGTCATCGCGACGATGACGCCCTTGCCGGCAGCCAGGCCGTCAGCCTTGATGACGATCGGTGCGCCTTTATCGCGCACATAGGCCAGTGCCGCATCCGTATCCGTGAATACGGCATAGAATGCGGTGGGGATGTGGTGGCGGGCGAGGAAATCCTTGGCAAAGGCTTTCGATCCTTCGAGCTGCGCGGCGTATTGTGTCGGGCCGAAGATTTTCAGGCCGGCAGCGGTAAAGGCGTTGACCACGCCGTTCACCAGTGGCGCTTCCGGGCCGACAATAGTCAGCGCGACATTGTCGCGCGCAAACGCGACCAGCGCCGCATTGTCGAGGATGTCGAGCGCAACGTTCTCACACTTGTGTTCAGTGGCGGTGCCGGCATTGCCGGGCGCGACAAACACTTTCTGCACGCGTTCATCTTGTGCGCATTTCCAGGCCAGTGCGTGTTCGCGGCCGCCGGAGCCGAGGATCAGGATATTCATGTCAGCCTCTCAGTGACGGAAATGCCGCATGCCGGTAAACACCATCGCGATGCCGTGTTCGTCGGCGGCAGCGATGACTTCCTCGTCGCGCATTGAGCCGCCCGGCTGGATAACGCAGCTGATGCCGACACTGGCGGCGTTATCGATGCCGTCGCGGAACGGGAAGAAGGCGTCGGAGGCCATCACCGAGCCTTGCACGCGCAACCCGGCGTTGTCAGCCTTGATTGCAGCGATGCGCGCGGAATTGACGCGGCTCATCTGCCCGGCGCCGATGCCAATGGTGTGGCGGTTTTTCGCGTAGACAATCGCGTTGGACTTGACGAACTTGGCCACTTTCCAGGCAAAGATGAGGTCATGGATCTCGGCTTCGGTCGGTGTGCGTTTCGTCACCACCTTGAGGTCGTCGGCGCTGATCATGCCGGTGTCCAGGTCCTGCACCAGCAGGCCACCATTGACGCGTTTCCAGTCCAGTTGTTCGATGCGGTTCTCTTCCCACTGGCCACACACCAGCACGCGCACGTTCTGTTTGGCTGACAGCACTTCCAGAGCATCTTCCGTTACCGAAGGCGCAATGATGACCTCGACAAACTGGCGCTCGATGATGGTCTTGGCAGTGATGTCATCCAGCTCGCGGTTGAAAGCGATGATGCCGCCAAACGCTGACTCCGGGTCGGTGGCGTAGGCCATGTTGTAGGCTGTGGTGATGCCTTCCAGCGATACCGCCACACCGCACGGGTTGGCGTGCTTGACGATGACGCACGCCGGCTTGACGAAGCTGCGCACGCATTCCAGCGCGGCATCAGTGTCCGCAATGTTGTTGTAGGACAGTTCCTTGCCCTGCAGTTGTTTCGCCGTGGCGACACTGACTTCGCGGGGATTCGCCTCGACATAGAAAGCGGCGCGCTGGTGCGGGTTCTCGCCATAGCGCAGGTCCTGTGCCTTGATGAGCTGGGTGTTGAACGTGCGCGGGAATTTCTCGATGCTGTCCCCGACGCGGGCGCCGAGGTAGTTGGCAATCATGCCGTCGTATTGCGCCGTGTGCTCGAAGGCTTTCACGGCGAGGTCAAAGCGCAGTGCGTGTGGCAGGCCCTGCTGGCCGTCGAGCGCTTCCAGCACGCGTGCGTAGTCACTGCTGTTCACCACAATGCCGACATGCGCATGGTTCTTGGCAGCGGCGCGCACCATGGTCGGGCCGCCGATGTCGATGTTCTCGATGGCGTCTTCCAGGGAGCAGTCCGGTTTCGCCACCGTTTGCGCGAACGGGTACAGGTTCACCACCACCAGGTCGATCGGTTCGATGCCGTGCTCGTCCATCACGCCATCATCCTGGCCGCGCCGCCCCAGGATGCCACCGTGGATTTTCGGATGCAGGGTTTTCACGCGGCCGTCCATCATTTCCGGGAAACCGGTGTAGTCCGAGACCTCGGTGACAGCAACGTCATTGTCGCGCAAGAGCTTGTACGTGCCGCCGGTGGACAGCAATTCCACGTGGCGCAGTGCAAGTGCGCGGGCGAACTCGACAATGCCGGTCTTGTCAGAGACCGAAAGCAACGCGCGGCGGACTGGGGTTGTTGTCATGGGAACCTCGGGGCTTGGTTGGACTATCCAGGCAAGGCCTGAAATGAAAAAGGAGGCATGTGCCTCCTCCTGGCTGCCAGCTGTTTCCCTACAGCATGTCGTACTGTTTGAGCTTCTTGCGCAATGTGCCGCGATTCAGGCCCAGGATCTCGGCGGCGCGCGACTGGTTATTGCGCGTGTATTCAAGCACCACTTCCAGTAGTGGCATCTCTACCTCGGCCAGCACCATCTGGTAGATATCGGTGACGTCCTGGCCGTCGAGGTGGCTGAAATAATTCTGCATGGCGCGTTCGACGCAGTCGCGGATAGTCGGCTGGCTGGCAGTGTTGCTGGTAGGCGAATCCGGCTCGGGTGCCGGTACGATCCGCAATGCCATGTCTTGTGCGCTCATGCCGCCAATACCTCGACTGTATCCGTATTCATTGCTGCATTCATGATTGCTGCCAGCGCCGACAGCTGCTCACCGGTGCCTTGCAGGCGATTGAACTCACTGCGCCACGCCGGGGGAAAACCCAGCTGCTGCCCGTACCAGGCGATGTGCTTGCGTGCAATTTTCACGCCCTGGTGCTCGCCGTAAAACAGGTGCAGTGCCTGCACATGCTGCAGTACAACGGTGCATCGGTCGGCAAGGCTGGGAGCTGGCGGCAAGGTGCCGTACAGCAGGTAATGCTTCATGTCCTGCAGCAGCCAGGGTTGGCCCTGCGCAGCGCGGCCAACCATCACAGCACTGGCGCCCGTGTAGTCGAGCACGTGCCTGGCCTGTTGCGGCGTGGCAATATCACCGTTGGCAATGACAGGAATGCTCACCCGCGTCACCAGTTCGGCAATGGTATCGTATTCCGCAGGGGCATGGTATCCGCAAGCGCGCGTGCGGCCGTGCAAGGTGATGGCCTGTATGCCACTGCATTCGGCGATACGCCCGATGCTGATGGCATTGCGGCTCGCCGGGCACCAGCCGGTGCGCATCTTCAGTGTGACGGGCACGTCCACGGCTGCGACCACCGCTTCGAGAATCGCCGTCACCAGCGGCACATCGCGCAGCAGTGCAGAACCGGCTGCACGCTTGCACACTTTTTTCGCCGGGCAACCCATATTGATATCGATGACCTGCGCGCCGCGATCGGTACAGGCACGAGCCGCGTCCGCCATCTGTTGCGGGTCGCTGCCGGCGATCTGCACCATGCGCGGTTCGCTGTCGTGTAACAATCCTGCCAACCGCAGGCTGCTCTTGCGGCTGTCCCACAAGCGGCTGTCGGCGGTCAGCATCTCGCCGGGTGCCAGGCCGGCCCCGAAGCGGCGGCACAGTTGGCGGAAGGGCAGGTCGCTGACACCGGCCATCGGCGCCAGCACCACCGGCGAGTCAATCGCATGGGAACCGATGTGCCAGGTGGACATTATTGGCCTTGCCTGGCGACCTGCATGCTCCAGTTGACCGCTTCCGGCCCCGGATGGACGATTTCCAGAGCGATGTGTACCGGCCGTCCCGGCGGGATCATGGTCTGGCCTGCCATCTCGCCGGAGAGGTATTCGGCTGGTTCGAAACGGCGACTGGCCAGCGGCAGCGTATCGTCCTTGCTGAAGTACATTTCCAGGCGCGGGAAAGGCAGCGGGTCACGCGAGGTGTTGAGGATAATGGCGTCAATGGCCAGGGCATCCGCTACCTGCGGATGCTTGCGCACCACCAGGTTTGAGATCTTGATGTAGCGCCAGGTTTCTGCCGGCGGCAAGGTACAGCGCGCTACAACACAGACGGCTTCAAGCCACGGGCGGGTGGTTTCATTGCGGGCCAGCTGGGTGAAATTGAAGAAGATGTACTGGCCGGCCAGCAGTAACAGCAATGCTGCCGCCGTGCCATGCAGCGCCAGCGAGGCTTTCCAGTCGTGCCCGGTGTGGTTTGGCCGGCTGGGTGCCAGCTCGACCGGCGGTGGCTCGATATGGGCAATGAGTTCAGCGCGCTGGCTGGGCAAGGGTGCCGCCCTGCTGCCGGCTGGTTCGCGCGCCAGGCTGGCCGGGGGTGCCTTGTCGAAGCCGAGGTCGCGGCGGGCAGCATCCACATCCACCGGATTGGTGAAATCCGCCAGTATGTCGCGCACATCCTTGACCTGGCTCAGGTCGACCGGTTTCGGCTCCTCCTCATGGCGCAGTTCTTCCAGCATTTCCTGGGCCCAGGAGTCGTCGGATACGCCGGTGCCACTCTCGTCGACCGCATTCTCGGCCAGCTCATCGAGGTCATTGAAGTCGCCGTTGAACAGGTCCTCGAAATTGTCGCTGTCGGCGGGTTGCTCGCCGGCCAGGTCGAACAGGCTGCTGTAGTCATCGTCGGGTTCGCCAAGGCCTGTGCTGGCCACCGTCCTGGTGGGCGGGACGATTTCCGGCTCGTCGTCCTCGAGAGACAGGTCATCGCTGATGCGCTCGTCGTCGCCGATCTCCTCCAGCTTCCTGGCAGGGCCAGTGGGCTTGGCGGCAGGCTGGTGGGCGCGGGTCAGGGCGCTGTCCAGCATGTCGTCATCTTGCGCCGGCAGCAGGCCAGAGGCCGAGCTGCTGTCGATGGCTGACTGGTCGAAGCTGAACTTGCTTGCTGCAGCGCGGGGGGCGGCCGGCTTCTCCTCAGAAGGCGGTGGGATGTCCGTCTGGCTGAATGTGCTGCGGGGAGCTGCCTGGCCGGCTGCCGGTTGTGGTGGCACGCTATCCGGGCTGACCCAGTGCAGCCTGGCCTGGAACACGTGCAGGCAAGAGCCGCAGCGCACAGCGCCGTTGGCGATCTTGAGGTGCTCGTCGGTAACCTTGAATGAGGTCTGGCACTTCGGGCAGCGGGTGACCATGTTGCTCATTGCGTGTCCTTTCCCGGCAAACGGTACAGATAGGCGCCTAGTGTAGGCAGGTTTACCGGGGTTGTATATTTACCGCCGCACAAGGCTTGTGTGTGGCGGCGCGCAACCGGCAGCATCGCGTAATGATTTATTTGATTTACAACAAGAGAGCGGTGGGCACCGCTGGCCGGCACTGGATCCTTGCGGCACAATGCGCCGGCAGTCCAACTGAAAACGGAGACTTTCCATGAGCACCATCGACTACGATCCCTATTCCCATGAGGCCATGAAGGATCCGTACCCCTTCTATGCAGCCATGCGCAAGGAAGGCAAGCCGCATTACATGCCGAAATACAATGGCTGGGCGCTGGCGCGGTTCCAGGACATCTGGGATGCCAGCTCGAAAGTCGATGAATACTGCACGTTCACCAAGGGCCAGACGCCTGGCCAGGTGCTGCTGGGCGAGCTGATCCCGCAGACCTTCATGACGATGGATGCCCCGGAACACCGCAAATGGCGCGGCCTGATCCGCCAGGAATTCACCCCGGAGGGTGCCAAGCAGAGCGAAGAGCGCCTGCGCGCGCTGACCAAGGAGCTGCTGGCGCCATTGCTGAAGAAGGGGCAGTTCGATATCTACCGTGAGCTGGCCAACCGCGTTACCTGTATCAATGCCGGTTACAACCTCGGCCTGCCGCGTGAGGATGCAGAGAAATGGCGCGGCCTGATCGATGACATGTTGTGGCGCGACGAGGGTCAGGTAGGTGGTGGTTCCGAGCGCAACCAGGCCGCTGCCGGGCAGCTGTTCGGTTACCTCGCGGAATACGTGCAGAAACTGCGCAAGAACCCGGAAATCGCCACGCGCTATACCAAGATCTACCTCGATGCGGACATTGATGGCCGCAAGCTGACGGACGAAGAACTGACGTTCTACCTGTTCTCCTTGCTGGTGGTCGGTTCAGAAACCACGCCGATCACTGTGGCCGGCACGTTCTGGAACCTGCAACACAACCCGGAACAGAAAGCCGCTGTGCTTAAGGAAGGGGCCGAAGGCAAGTTCGGCCTCGCCCACAAAGCCTTCCTAGAGACTGCCCGCTATGACCAGCCGACCAACATGCTGGCGCGGGTGGCCAAGACCGATTTCAACCTCAACGGGGCCGAGATCAAGGCCGGCCAGCCGCTGCTGTTCATCTATGCCTCCGCAGAGCGCGATGAAACGGTCTATACCAACCCGGACAAATTCGACCTTTACCGCCAGCCGACCGAAAAAAGCCTGATGTTCGGCCACGGCGGCCACAAGTGCCTGGGCATGCATCTGGGTGTGTTGATGGGCTGCATCCTCGTCGAGGAAATCCTCAAGGCAGTGGGTGATTACGAGGTCGTCGAAGACCAGTGTGAGCGTTTGTACGGTGAACACCTGTCCGGCTGGGGCAAGGTCACCATCAAGTTCAAGCCACATGCCTGAGTGCTTCCTGTCGGGTGAAAAAGGGTGCCATGGCACCCTTTTTTTATGCCAAACTGCCACTTATGACTGACCTGATTCCCGGTATTCTTGCGCTCGTTCTCTACCTCGCCCTGGCTCTGTGGCAGTGGCGCAGCTGGTCTGCCTTGCAGGCCGAGCCGCCGCGTGCGGCCTTTCTCGGCGGGTCGGCGCTCGCGTTGTGCCTGCACGGTTTCAGTGTCTACACCCTGATCGACACGGCGGCCGGCTTCCACTTCGGTTTTTTCCGCGTGGCGTCGCTGATCTTCTGGGTCATCAATATCACCGTGGTGGCGAGCAGCCTGAGGCTGCCGGTGCGCTCGCTGCTATCGCCCTTGTTCGCCATGACGGCACTGGCGATTGCCTGCTCGCTATTTATCGACAGCCCTTACAACCCCCATGCGTTCAGTTATCCGCTGGCGCTGCACATCCTGTTGTCGCTACTGGCCTACAGCATGCTGACGATTGCTGCCGTGCAGGCCGTGGCGCTGTCGATACAGGACAAGTTGCTCAAGGCCCGCCAGTGGCAGAAGGCCATGGCCTACCTGCCGCCGTTGCAGACGATGGAGTCGCTGCTGTTCGAGATGCTGCATGCCGGCACGAGCCTGTTGGCCCTGTCCATTGCCAGTGGCCTGCTGTTCCTCGAGGATATCCGTGAGCAGCACCTTGCACACAAGATGTTTTTCTCGTTTGCCGCGCTCTGCGTGTATGCCGTGCTGCTGTGGGGCCGCCACGCGCGCGGCTGGCGCGGCCGCCAGGCAATCCGCTGGACGCTGGGTGGGTTTGTGGCGCTGATGCTGGCCTACTTCGGCACCAAACTGGTGCTTGAGCTGTTGCTGCACCGGTAATTCCGGGCAGTTGCGCCGGGCCGGGCTCTTGCCGACAATACCGCTTCCCCAGTTTCCGGAAGGAACACCTTGGACGATATCTCGATAGGCCTGCTGGTCGGCGTACTGACAGGCCTCACCCTGATGGGTGCTTTTTTCTCCGGTGCCGAAACCGGCATTGTCTCGCTCAACCGCTACAAGCTGCGGCACCTGATCAAGAAAAACCATCGCGCTGCGAAACTCGTCGATTCCCTGTTGTCGCGGCCGGACCGTTTTTTCGGTGTGGTGCTGATCGGTAACAACCTCGCCAATGCAGCGGCAGCTGCGATTGCCGCCGTGGTCGTGCAGCGGCTGTATGGCAGTACCGGCGCTGCCGTCGCGACTTTCATGATGACGCTGGTCACGATCGTGTTTGCCGAGATCATCCCGAAAATGCTGGGTGCCCTGTATCCCGAGCGCATTGCGTTTCCGGCCAGCTATGTGTTGTTCCCGCTGCTGAAAGCACTGTACCCGCTGGTGTGGGTGACGAATGTCGTCTCCAACGGTTTCCTGCGCCTGTTTGGCGTCAACCCGGAGAAAAGCAGCAGTGACCAGTTGAGCCCCGATGAATTGCGCACGGTGGTGCGCGAGTCCGGCAAGATGATCTCGCCGCGCTACCGCGGCATGCTGCTCAACATCCTCGACCTCGGACAGATGACGGTGCAGGACATCATGGTGCCGCGCACGCAGGTCACCGGTATCGATATCGACCGCAGCGATGCCGATATCATCGCGTTCTTGCGCAACACCGAGTACACGCGCATCCCGGTTTACCAGGGCGAGATCAACAACATCCTCGGCATCCTGCACATGCGACGCATCGGCCGCCTGGTCGATGACGAGTCCAATGAGCGTGATGTGCGCGATTTCATCCTCAGCAATATGCGCGAACCGTATTTCGTGCCGGAAACCACGCCGCTGAATGTACAGCTGCTCAATTTCCAGAAGGAAAAACGCCGCATGGGCCTGGTTGTGGACGAGTATGGCGATGTGCAGGGTGTGGTGACGCTGGAAGATATCCTCGAGGAGATTGTTGGCGAGTTCACCACCAACCTCGGCGAGAGCGATGGTGAATACCAGCGTCTGGCGGATGACCGCTTCCGCATTGACTGTAGTGTGAATATCCGCGACATCAACCGCCATCTCGACTGGCAGTTGCCTATCCGCCCGAACAGTGCGCGCACGCTGAACGGATTGTTTATCGACTATCTCGGTGCGATCCCGGCCAGTAATGTCTGTTTTGTTATCGGTCCATACCATTTCGAGACCGAAAGCATTGCAGACAACAAGATCCAGACGGTGATCGCGTTCGAGAAGAAGGGACGCTGAGCGCTCAGTGTTCGAGCAGTTGCGTGATCTGCCGATCCAGCAGCGTGCGCTGTGATGGCACAAAGCCGGTGATGCGGTAGAACGGCTGGCCATTCTCCCCGTGTTCCACCGCCAGTGTGAGTTTTTCCTGTTGTTGAAGCAGCGCGCCGGCCTCGGCGCTGACTGCCAGCTGGCCGTTGCCGACCTGGCGGCACAACCATTGGCTGCGCTGCTCGTCGAGTGCCTGCTGGCGGTTGCGCAGGATGTCGTTGTTGCACGGCGGGTGCCAGTCCAGCGCCAGCGTCCATTGCAGCTGGATGCCGAGTTGCTCGTCGCGGCACTCGTGCAGCACGCCGGTCAGCACGTCGGCACAGCAGGCGGCTTGCAGCAGGGCTTCGCCCACGCGGCCGTGTTCGGCCGGCAGCACCACTTTCATGCACGGTCCCGTGGTGGGCATGCGGTGGCCGTTGTACAGGTGGCAGGTGCGCTCGACCTTGTCCTGCAGGTGGTCGAGCAGGGCGCGCAGGCGCTCGCGGCTCACTTGCCGCTGCAACAGGTCGAGGTTGCGGCATTCCAGTAACAGGTAGGCACAGCCGCCCCCGCTGTTGAGCAGCTCGGCTGCGGCTTCGCGCAACGCAGCGGGTGTGGGTGCCTGCACGGTGTCGACATACTCGCGCAGGCGGCTGAGCAGCAGGCGGATATCGTCTTCGGCCAGCCGGTCCGGCAGCACGGGTAGCGCACTGTCCAGCACGGCAGGCGGCACGGTGTCGAGCAGGGCCTGGGCCATGGCGGCCTGCTGGTCGCGCAGGTCGCGGGCGAAGTGGCGGCTGATGGCCAGCAGGGCGAACAGCACGGCGATGGTGCCGCCAATGAGTGCGATGCGGATTTGTGGCACGGCCTGCTCGATTGCGGCAGTTTCCAGTGTCACGATGGCATGCCCGGCAGCGTTGTCACCGAGCGACAGCATCGCCGTATAGTTGTGCACGTAGCGCTGGTCATGCAGTTCCGCCGGCGTGGCCCCGGCCTGGGCCAACAGCTTGTGCTCGACGTCGTAGATAGCTGCGCTGGCAATGCCCGGGGTTTTCAGCAGGCGGGAGAGGTGAGCTTGCAGCGAGATGAGGTCGCGCTGCATCACCGCATCCAGGGTCGTGTGCGCCAGCTGGGAGGCCACGGTGTTACCGTAGGTGTCGATGGTTTCCTCGACCAGCTGGACCACGCGGAAAAAGGCAAAGGCACCGGTGAGGCTCAAGCCAAGCAGGAACACTGCGCTGTAGCTGGCAAACAGGCGCAGGGTCGGTGAGCGTTGCAGCAGGGCGGTGATCGATGGGGGCAGCAGGGGCACGCGGTGATTCCGTCTGGGTTGCTTGCCCCGCATTCTAGCCGATCAGCTCTTCTTGCTGCCCGCCCGCTTGCGCTCGTTTTCAGTGAGCAGTTTCTTGCGCAGGCGGATGTGGTTTGGCGTCACTTCCACCAGCTCGTCGTCCTCGATGAATTCCAGTGCCTGTTCCAGCGTGTGGCGGATCGGTGGGGTGAGGATCAGCGCTTCGTCAGTGCCGGCGGCGCGGATGTTGGTCAGCTGCTTCGCTTTGGTCGGGTTGACGACCAGGTCGTTGTCGCGAGAGTGCAGGCCGACGATCTGGCCTTCATAGATATCCACGTTCGGGTCGACAAACAGGCGGCCACGGTCCTGCAGGTTGAACAGGCCGTAAGCCAGCGTCTTGCCGTTGGTCATCGACACCAGCACGCCGTTGGTGCGGCCGGCCAGTTCACCCGGCTTGGCGGGGCCGTAGTGATCGAACACGCTGGTCATGATGCCGGAGCCGGAAGTCATGGTGAGGAAGCTGTTGCGGAAACCGATCAGGCCGCGCGACGGCGCGAGGTATTCCAGCCGCACCCTGCCCTTGCCATCGATCTCCATGTTTTTCAGCTCGGCCTTGCGGCGACCCATTTCTTCCATGATCGGGCCCTGGTGCTGTTCTTCCACGTCGATGACCACGACCTCGAACGGTTCGTGCAGCTCGCCGTCGATTTCCTTCGTCACCACTTCCGGGCGCGACACGCCGAGCTCGAAACCTTCGCGGCGCATGTTCTCGATCAGTACCGACAAATGCAGTTCGCCGCGGCCGGATACCTTGAACTTGTCCGGGCTGTCACCCTCTTCCACGCGCAGTGCCACGTTGTGCAGCAACTCGCGCTCGAGGCGCTCCTTGATGTTGCGGCTGGTGACGAACTTGCCGTCCTTGCCGGCGAATGGCGAGTTGTTGACCTGGAACGTCATGCTGACGGTCGGCTCGTCGACAACGAGCGGCGGCAGC
>ERZ1645187.2533-NODE-2533-length-15992-cov-10.473615_pt1 | contig 15992 bp, 6 predicted proteins | sample MGYA00575352_ERZ1645187 | MGnify/ENA primary metagenome ERZ1645187 (study PRJEB40837, sample SAMN11349314) | freshwater sediment metagenome | isolation source: river sediment | host: Sediment | place: India: Wazaribad , New Delhi | collected 2017-02-21 ... | reverse complement strand
CCACTTCGTTCGTCGTCTCCTGATCCGCGATCGCCGGGAACGCGATGGTCTGGTCGGCATGGATGGCCGTGACGGTCGCCGTGGCGGCCGTGGCGTAGTAGAAATCGTCCTGCGCCTTGGCGGCGACGACTTCGATGTCGCCGCTGCCCGCGGTCACCGTCAAATTCGTGCCGCCCGCGATGGTCCCCGGCCCGCTCGTTACGGCATAGCTCACCGCCCCCGTGCCCGACCCGCCGGAAACCGACAGGGTCTGGGTCGTACCGTACGCCTGCGGCGTCGCCGGAGCGAAAATCAAGGCCGTTTGGGTTTCGCGCAAGTACTCGAAGGCATCGCCGGCAACCGTCTCGCCATGACTGGTCGAATGGACCCGCACGTTGCCAAGCCCAACGTGTCCGGACGTTCCGGCCGTCACCACCACCTGCGTGGCGCTTTGGCTGTCGATGGACGCCGCCTGCACGCCGCATAGCGTCACGTTGGTGACGTCGGATCCATTGCCCAGATGGGCGCCGCCGATGGCGACCGAATAATTGCCCGTCCAAGAACCGCTCGCCGGCAGCACGTCCGCGATCGATCCCGCCGGATTCACGACGTAGGCGTCCGGAATTTCGTGGTCGCCGTTGTCCGACGTCTGCACGACGACGTCCTGCAAGCCCTCGCTGCCGACCGCCGGCACGGTGAAGGCCGCCCAGTTCGCGCCGCTGTCCTGGATGGCCGCCGCCACCCCGCCCACCAGCACGTTGGTGATGGCGCCGTAATGCCCGTTGGTCAGCACCACCACGTTCCCGCCCGCATACGGGCCGTTGTTCGTCGAAAGGGCATAACAGGAACCAGACAGATTCAGGGTGAAGGGATTGGTCGGGGAATTGTTGCTGATGACCAGCGACACCGCATGGCCGGCCGGCGCAACGGGAGCATAGATCACCGCGATCGAACTGCCCCCCCCAATGGGAATGGTGGCCGGGATGCCTGCCACCGTGAAATATGCGCTGTCCACGCCGTTCGTCTGAATGTCCGTGAGGTCCAGCACCGCGTTGCCGTCGTTCGTGATGCTCAGGATATTGGTGACCACGGAGCCCGGCAGGACCGGTCCAAATTTCGTACCCTTTTCCAAGCTGGCCGGTTCCCCGCTTGCGATGGCCGCCCCGTTCGTGCCGAGGAACGCCATGCCCGGCTCCACCCCGATCCACAGATCCAGCGAACCGCTCGTTCCGAGCTTCCAGCCGGCTTCCGGCGAAACCGAAAACAAAGCGTAATCGCTGGCCGGCGCGCCCGCCACGATCACTTCCTGATCCGGAAACGCTCCGACCGCCCGCGAAATTTCCACGGTGGCCAAGCCCGAAACGTTTCCGGCCACGGCCAGACGGTCCAGCGAGTCGGATGCGGCCGCATAGCACCGGTAGCGGCCGCCCTCGAAAGCCAAATCGTCGCTGAAGGACAGCGTTTGGGCGTCGGCCAATTGGCTGCCGGGAGAAACCGCGCCGCGGATCACGGCAACGCCATGGACCGTGCCCGTTCCGCTCAATTGCGCCTCGCTTTCCACGACGAGATTCGTGGCGACGAGATGCGCACCGAGCTGCCAGACGCCGCCGGCCATGCGAACCGTGGCGGCATCCGCCTGCAAAACGGGCAGCAGCGCGACCAGCGCCAGCCCCCGCCACCTGTTGCGGTTTCTCCTCATCGACTCATCTTCAACGCGCCTATCTCTGCGCGGTTCAATGCCTATGTTTGGAACCGGCCGGGCTGGAAACGTCCGTGTTGTCCGCCCAGTTCTCCTCCGGAATCCGGCCGGGTGGAATTTCGTCCTTCAACTGCTCCACGGGACGACGTTCCAGATCTTCGAGACAGGCCGGATCGTTGCGCGGCACGTGGATCGTCCACGAAAACGCCCCATCGCGGTCGCCGCCCACGATGAAATGATTGTTTTCCACCTCCCGTTTGACATAGAGGGCGGCGTATTCCCCGATGGGCGTCAGGCTGTAGATTTCCGCGCCCACGCGGTTGAGCGCCCCGTAATAGTCCGGCAAGCCGATCGTCGCTTCGCCGTTGGTCAGTTGCGAACGCCCCGCATAGATGTTCCAAACCGTGGGCCCCTCCACGCAGAAATGGCGCAGCACTTTGTTCTCGGGATCGTCGGGATGGTCGATCGTGAACGCCTTGGCCGTCCAACCGCCCTCGCCCACCGTTGAGCGGTACATCACTCCCGTGCCGCCGTCCAGATACAGCGAGCCGCGCAGCGCCACCGAATCGTTGCGGCGGTTGGTGATCGCCCGGCCGATGGCGATCCGATCGTAGCCGCTGAAGGCGCTGGCCTGGAATCCGATGGCGATGTTGGTGTATTGCCCGTCCGCCTGATAGCCGATGGCGATCCCGTTGTAGTCGCCGTCCGCTTCGCAACCGACGGCCACGCCGCCGATCCGGTAGCGCGCCGTGGCGTCCTGGCCGACCGCCACGCTGCCCGCCGATGAACTGTAAGACAGGGCGCCGCGCCCGAGCGCGACGCTCATATTATTGTAATCGATTCTATCCACGTTGGTGATGACGTGGGAATTCAGGTTCAGGTTTCCGGACATGGCCACCGAGCCGTCGTCCCAGAAGTTCCCCAAGCGCATCCACAGCGGCGCCGAGCCGACGGAGTAGTTGTAGTAAAACCCTTGGGCGCCATCGGTCTGATAGACCATCAATCCATGCGCAGGTCCGCCGCGCAGGTTCCCGCTATCCAGCAACAATCCACCGGCTAGAGCGACACTGGCCGTCGTGCGTTGCGCCTGCGTTACCCGCGGGATCAGCAGGCCCTTGCCGTCGCCCGTAGCCGGCGACTGGACGTCCAGCATCGCGTTGGCATTCGGCAAGGATCCGTCGTCGCTGATGGCCGTGCCGATCTGCTGGGCGACACTCGCCAGTCCCGCGAAGAGCACCAACAACCCCAATCCCCATGCCCACTTCTGTTTCATGTTCAGCCTACCTTCCTCGCCCACGTCCGACATGACGTCCCTGCCGGAACAGCACATAGGCAAATACTCAATCGGGCACCATGTGCCTCTATATTTGACAATAAGACCGACCCCGAGCTGGGACAAGGTTAATCTATCGGGGTTTCTCACGCCAGTTCCCGTGTAAGCAAAGCATCTGCGAATGCGTTTTTACCCGTTGCGTTTAATATGGTTTTCCCATTGACCGTTTCCCCGCACCGGTGCCACCCTGCTTCAGCAACTCCGATGAAATTCCCGTCTCGACAACCTTCGGCACCGGCTTCCCGATTCCTAGCTCTTGGCAAGAAAATCGGACTCGCCATCTTGATTCCTTTGCTGCTTCTGGCTTTGGCCGAAGGCGCGCTGCGACTCGCGGGGTTCCATTATGCCCCCCGCCAAAAAGTCCTTTGGACGCCCACCATCGCCGGCTACGACGGCACGCTGGAATATCGTCTCCCCACCTTCCTCGATCCTCCCGGCTATCTTTGGCGCACCCAGCCCAACACGCCGTTCACCGACGCCGACGGTTTTCGCCTGCCCGGTCTTTCGCCGGTCCCGGAACCGGGCCGAATCCGGATCGCCTTTCTCGGCGGATCCACCACTCAAGGCCAGCGCCATCCCTACCCCGAACGCGCCATCCGCATCCTCAACGAAGCGCTCGGAACCGATCGGTTCGAAGCGCTCAACGTCGGCGGCTCTTCCTACTCCACCCATCAGAGCCTCCTGGCGCTTCCGCGCTGGGTGCTTGCACGCCAACCGGAACGAGTCTGCGTCTACCACGGCTGGAACGACTGGATCGTGGCCGAGGACGGATACGCCGACGCCGAAAAAGACTCCCTCGTCCCCCTCTCGCAATCCGCCGGCAACTGGAAACAAGCGCTGGGTCGGCGGTTCCGCCTGTTCCAAGGTGTGGCTCGCCTTGTCGATGCGCTCGACGTTTCCTGGCCGAGGCCGCGGGTAGCCCCGGAACGGTTCGAGCGAAACCTGCGATCCATGGCGCAGCTTTGCGCCGCGCAAGGCAAGGAACTGGTCGTTTTCACGCGGCCACCGCTGGTTCTCGATCCGCTCCCGCCTAACGAACCCCGCGCCCATGACCAATGCCTCGACGTCCAGCGACGCGTCGCCGCCACCGAGCCCAACGTCCGGCTGTTCGACGCCGATGCGATCGCGCGCGGTCTCCAGGCCCGCTGGGAAACCGGCGAATTCGGTCCCGGCGCCCAACTGCATCAACCGGACGGCCTTCACTTCCGGCCGCTGGGCGAACAACTGTTCGCGGAGCAACTGGCGCTTTTTCTTGCGCCCGAACAGGCCGAATCCATTCGCCGTTACCTCGCCGGCTCGGACTACGCCCTCGCCACGGCCCGCCAACTGCTCGAGGAGCTGATGCCCCGCGAAGCCGCCTGGTTTCTCCGCAAGGTCCTGGCCCAGGAACCCGACCATCCCGAAGCGCGCGCGCTCCTGGACGAAGCAACCCGCCAGTTCGAGTTCGCCGACCTGTTTTGGCAAGGATGCTGGGGCGGCTCCGATCCAAACTTTGAATCCAAGCTGGGCAAGCTGAAACGCTGCCAGGAAATCCGCCCGGACGATTTCGGCGTCTGCCAGCAAATCGCCTTCGTTTGTTTCCATATGGACCGCCCCGGCGAAGCCGCCGCCGCAATGAAGGGGTTTCGCCCCGCCAACCCCGAAGACCATTACCGCTGGGCTTGGCTCGCGTTTCAATCGCACGTCGCCGCCCAACGGCTCCCCGAGGCCATCCAAGCCGCCCGCCTCCGGCTCCAGCTCGACCCGACCGATGCCGAAGCCGGCGAATTCCTCCGCGACGTCCAGGCCCCCCCTCGGTAAATCGCCCATGTGCGGAATCGCTGGATTCACGACGTTCAACACCCCGGTTTCCGATCCGGCGGATCTCGTCGCTCGCATGGCCGACCATCTGGCCCATCGCGGGCCGGACGGATGCGGCCATCTCGTGGCGCCGCCCATCGCACTCGGACATCGGCGCCTGAGCGTCATCGATCCCGTGGGCGGCGCCCAGCCCATGGCCTCGCCCGATCGGCGCTTCCAGCTCGTATTCAACGGCGAGCTCTACAACTTCATCGAACTCCGCCAGGCCCGCGAAGCCCGCGGAGAGCGGTTTGCGACCGGCTCCGACACCGAAGTCCTCCTGCGGGAACTGGCCGAAGACCCCGTCGCCGCTTTGCCGCGGCTCGACGGCATGTTTGCCTTCGCGTGCTGGGATGCCGCCCGCCGAGAACTTCTTTTGGCGCGCGACCGGTTCGGCATCAAGCCGCTGTTCTACGCCATCCGCAACGGCGAGCTGATCTTCGCTTCCGAAGCCCGCACGCTCCTGCTCCATCCGCACGTTTCGCGGGAAATCGATCGTTCCGCCATCGGCCGCTACTTCGCCCATGGCCACGTTCCCGCGCCGGGCTCCATTTATCGCGACGTCCGCAAGCTGGAGCCCGGACATTACCTGATTTTCGGACCGCAGGGTCTCCGTCGACATTCACCCTTCTGGGAACTTCCCGCGCACGATCCCGGAGGGTCCGTTCCTCCATTGGCAGAAAGCGCCGGCCAAGTGCGCGATCATCTCCGTCTGGCGGTTCGCCGCCAACTACGCAGCGACGTGCCGGTCGGGGTTCTGCTCAGCGGGGGAATCGATTCCTCCGCCCTGACCGCTCTCGCGGCCCGGGAATCCGCCGTTCCCCTCCATACTTTTTCCCTCGGCTTCGACGAATCGAGCTTCGACGAATCCCGGCATGCCCTCGCCGTCGCCCGCCATTGCGGAACGATCCATCATCATGAACGGCTGCATGCCCGGCAGGCTTTCGACGTTCTTCCGCAAGCGCTGGCCGTCCTCGACGAACCGCTGGCCGATCCCTCGCTCCTGCCCACCTTCGTCTTGGCTCGCCTCGCCCGCCGAACCGTCAAGGTGGTCCTTGGCGGCGAGGGCGGCGACGAACTCTTCGGAGGCTATCCCGCCTTCCAAGCGCACCGGCTCATGGACCGATTCCTGCGCTTGCCCGCAGCCATTCGCAGAAATCTCGTCCGTCTCGCGGATCGCTGGCCGGCGTCCGATCGCTACGCAACCGCCTCGTCCCTGCTGGCCCTTTTTCTCAAAGGCCGCAACGAAGCATCTCCTGCAGGCCGCTTTCTCCTTTGGATGGGCGCCGGCGGTCCGGGCGCCGGCGAATCGATTTGTTCCTCCGCTCTTCTCGAAGAACTCCGCGACGATCGGCCCTTCGCCGATCTGGAATCCCTCGCGCCGCCCGGCAGCAATCCCGACGACCTGCTGCAAGCCGTGGCCCTGAAGCGCTATCTCGAAGACAACGTGCTGGCCAAGGTGGATCGCGCCAGCATGGCGCACGGTCTCGAGGTCCGCGTGCCCTTCCTCGATCCGGCCCTGGCCGATTTCGCGCTCCGACTCCCGACGCCCTGCAAGTTGGATTTGTTCCGCGGCAAACGCGTCCTCAAACGCGCCGTCCGCGACCTCGTGCCGCCGGCCATTCTTCGCCGCCGCAAAGCCGGCTTCATGTTTCCGCTCGACGCTTGGCTGGCGGGCCCCTTCCAGCCCTGTTTCCGCGACTGGTGTTCGGAGGAGCGTCTCGCCAGACAGGGCTTGTTCAATCCGGCTCGCGTGCATATGCTCTTCCGCGACCATCTCGCCCGCCGCCGCAACCACGGGCGTTTGCTCTGGTCCCTGCTGGTGTTCCAGCATTGGATGGCCCGCCATGAATCCGGAACAGTCTGATGGAATACCAAATCGCCGCCGGAAGGCCCTGCTGCTGGGCGTTCTGACGCTGGCGGCTTTGGCCGCGCGGCTCCTGTTTCTCGGCCGGGCCCAACTCTGGGGAGATGAGATTCTTTTCGTGGTCCGCGACGGCCATCCGGCCATTCCCTTCTGGGCCATCTATCGGCACATGCTCGACGGGTTCAGTTCGGTCACCCATCTGCCCTTTCCGCTGATGGCCCACAATCTGGCGATCCGCGCGCTTTCCGCGCTCTTTCTCGGCGATCGCTTGAATCCCTTTTGGTTTCGTTTTCCCTCCGTTCTTTGGGGCGCCGCCACGATTCCCGCCACGTTTTTATTGCTTCGCCGGCGTCTACCCGCCCCCACGGTTTGGCTGGCCACCGCCTGGATGGCGTTCGGGTTTTTCCCCGTCTGCTACTCCCGGGAGGCCTACTTTTACGCCCCGTTGATGACTTTGGCCGCCCTGACGCTCCACTTCTGGCTGCGCGGCCTCGAAACGCTCGCCGCCAACGGCCGGCTCTTCGTCCGGCCGGCGATCGGATTCGTGCTCGCCGCGACCGCCATGGTCCATTCCCACGTCACCGGTCTGCTCTTCCAAACCGTTTTGACGGCAACCGCACTTGTGGCTTCCGTTCTTCCGCGCCTTTTCGGCTGGCGCGTCCCCGGCGGCGTCCAGCTCGCCGCGCTTTCCGCCGTTCCGTTTCTGGCGGTCGCGCCCTTTCTGCGCGTTTGGCTGGTGGAGCATATCCAAGCCACCATGTCGCCCGGCACTCCCCTCTGGCTCATTTTCTGGGACGTCGCCGGAAAATGCTTCCTCGGCAATTTTCCCCTTCTCAATGCCGCAGGGCTCCTGCTGCTGGCGGTCGGGTTCTTCGCCCTCGCCCGCGCCGGAACGCCCGTCCATCCCGCGCCGCGATGGATGGCCGCGATCGGCGGCATCTTGGTTCTTTTGCTTGCCCTGTTCGCGCACCAAAGCACCTATCACACCCGTTACTTCATCGTCGCGCTGCCCGTGTTGCTCTCGGCGAATGCCTGCGGAGTCGCCGATCTCGCCGAACGCGCGGGCCGCGTTCCGCTTTTCCGCCGCCGGTCGCCCGGTCTATTGTTTTCGATTTTCGCCGGCGCGATCCTTGCGCTGAACCTGCTGATCTTGCCTCTTTTCTGGCTGCCTACCGTCCGCGCCCGCGACTACGGGGCCGTCTCGGACTGGCTCAACCAAAACATCCCCCCCGGCGGCGCCTACCTCTGGGAAAGCGCCTACGAACGCCGGTTCGTCTCCGAAGAACCGGATACGCCGTTCCCGACCCCCGACCGTCTCGCCCTCTGGCCCATGATCCACGCCGGACCGCAGGATTTTCCGGCTCTGCGCCGCGCCCAACGCGACCTGCTCCTGCGCTATCCCGACGTTCCTTGGATCGATTGCCGCCACGGGCAGCGCCCGGGCATGGAATTCGGCGACTGGGAGTGGCCGCGCACCTTTTTCCGCCGGCTCGTGCTGATCGAAAACACGTCGTTCCGGCTCCAGGCGCGCTATCGCGTGGCCCCCGCCCCCCTCGGACGTTTTCCCGTCAACGAAACCTCCATTCCCATCCGTTTCAATGCGCCTTCCGATCTGGTGGCCATGGACGTCGAAGCCGGCCGGCCCGGATCCCTGTTCTATCCGGGCTGGGCCTTCGACGTGTTCTACGCCGACGAAACCGGCCAATACTACGGCCGCACTTTCCCCGGCGCGGAAGCCCCCTTGCAGGTCGCTTCCCTCCAGGATCGCGCCGTTCCGGCCGTGCTGGATGCCGGAGTCGCCGTCACCGCCCGCTATCCGGGCCAAGCCCGTCTCGAACTGCTTCTCGGTTCCGAAGTGCTGGGCACTTGGGACATCCCCATCGGCCGCGTTTTCCAGCCCCTCCGCAGCCCTTCCTTTGCCCTTCCCGTCGGCCATTCCCCGCTCCGGCTCCGCGCCGAGGCCGGCCCCACCAACGAGATCCATGCCATTTGGCTCGAACGCGCCAGGCTGGCCTCGCCGGAGCCGACCCCATGACGGACGACCATCCAGCGCCCGTCTTCGCGAACCACGCGAATGCCAACCTTACATTCCGAACGCTGCTCGGCAGAAGATCAGGGCAATCCGAACCAGGAATGGATCAGGGATAGCGGCAGGACGGAAATTTGGTCCGGACCGCCAAGTTCGATCTGGCGATACGCTTCGCTGGCGGAATCGCGGACGTACCACCGACCGGCAGTCGAGTCGTAGACGGCGAAGTCGGCGCGGCCATCGCCGTCGCAGTCCGCCGGCACGGGCGCCTTCGCCCCCCAGCCGAAGTTCAGGATCTCCGCCGGAGTTCCCGAACTGTAGCGGACATGCCAGTTGCCGGTCGCCTTGTGATACACCGCGATGTCGGCGCGCCCGTCCCCGTCGTAGTCCGCCGGCACCGGCCGCGCGTTCGCCCAGCCCCACTGCACGACCGCCGCCGTCTGGCTCAGCGACTGCAGGACATACCAGTTCCCGGAAGCCGGATGGTACACGGCAACGTCGGCGCGCCCGTCCCCGTCGTAGTCCGCCGGCACGGGCACCGCGGCCGACCAACCCCATGGCAGGCTGTAGCGGCCCGCCGTGCTGCACCGGAAGTACCAGCGGCCTTCCGCCGGGTGGTACACCGCGAGGTCCGCCGTTCCGTCGCCGTCGTAGTCCGCCGGCACCGGTACCGTCGCGCTCCAGCCGAATTGGATGACCGCCGGTTGCGTGCCTGTGCTATAGCGGATATGCCAGTTGCCCGTGGCCGGATGGTACACCGCGATATCGGACACCCCGTCGCCGTCGTAGTCCGCCGACACGGGCACCGCGTTGGACCAGCCCCACGCATGGCTCCACGTCGCGCCCGTCCGGGCCGACAGCAGATTCCAGACGCCCGTCGCCGGCCGGTATGTCGCGAAGTCCGCACGTCCGTCCCCGTCGAAGTCGCCGGCCGCCACCGCCGGCGTTGTCACCTGCACCGCCGGCGAGGCCAGGCTCCGCCCGGCGGCGTTCCACGCGAAGGCCCGCAGCCAATAGTCCGTTTCGTCCAGCAGTCCGTCCACCAAGGCGTTCGTTTCCGTCCCCGCGTCCAACGGCCCGTAGCCGGGCAACGTCGCCGCGAACCCCGCGTCGAGTCCCACCTCGAGGAAATAGCCCGCGGCTTCCGGAACGCCCGTCCAATGCGCCATCAGGTCGCAGAGCGTGACGTCCGTCGGCGGCAGCATCGCCGGCGCCGCCAGCCAGAGGTACTCGAACGCGTTGCTCCGCACCATGAACCCGCCCGTCGCCGACGCCACCGTCACGTCGCCCGTCGCCGCGGCCGGAGCCGCCGCCGCCTTCACCCTCACCGCATCCGCGCTCTGCGTCACGATGGTCGCGGCGATGCCGCACAGCGTCACGTTGGTCACGTCCGCGCCGTCGCCCAGTCCCAGTCCTTGGATGAGGATCTCGATGCCGCCGCCGACGTTCGCGACGTCCGGCGCCACGTTCGTGATGAGGGCTCCGATGCGCCACTCGTGCACCGTCGTCGCGGCGTTCCAATTGGCATCGCCGGCCTGGCTGGCCTGCACCCGTACCCGCCCCCGATTGGTAAAGGCGATGTCGTTCCCGACCAGCGAAGCGACCTCGGGGGTCAGGTTGGAAAATGAAAGCGGCGTCAATCCGCTGGACGCTTGCGCGCTGAGCGTGGTCGCGGCGCCCTGCGGGAACCAAGCGCCGTCGGGCGGCAGAAAATCCACGATGGTCTGGTCTCCTTTGGCGACGATCAGTACGCCGGTGGCCACCCCATGCCAGCGGACGTCGGCAACCGTACCGGTTACCGCATAGGTGCCCGCATCCGTCGGGACGCTCCCGGAACCGTCGTACGTGAATTCGACGGTCAATCCGGCGGGCTCCGTCGTCGCCGTCGCAGACCGCGGCGTGCCGTCGTAGCTTTGCTCGAGATCGCCCAGCGTCACCGTGGCCGGCCCCTTGCCGATCGTCAGCGTCCCGGTGGCGAACCCCTGCCAATGCGCGTCGTTCACCGTGCCCGTCACCGCGTAGGTGCCGATTTCCGTCGGCGCGTTGGTCGACCCATCGTACGTGAACTCGACGGCCAGACCGGTCGGATCCGTCGTCGCCGTCGCGTGCCGAGGCGTGCCGTCGTAGGCCTGGCTGAGGTTTTCCAACGTCACCGTGGCCGTGCCCTTGCCGATCATCAGCATCCCGGTGGCGGACCCTTGCCAATTGGCGTCGCGAACCGTGCCCGTCACCGCGTAGCTGCCGATTTCGATCGGCCCGTTGGTTTCCCCGTCGTACGTGAACTCGACGGCCAGGCCAGCCGGGTCCGTCGTCGCCGTCGCATGCCGGGGCGTGCCGTCATAGACCTGGTCCAGGCTTTCCAGCGCCACCGTGGCCGTGCCCTTGCCGATCGTCAGCGTACCGACGTCCGTGCCCTGGTAGATCGCGTCGTTGATCGTGCCCGTCACGGCATAGCTGCCCACGGCCGACGGCGCCGAGCCGGACCCGTCGTAGGTGAAGTCCACCGCGAGGCCGACCGGATCCGTCGTCGCCGTCGCGCTCTTCGGCGTGCCGTCGTGGACGTGGTTCAAGCTGCCGAGCGTCACCGCCGCTTCGACTTTGGAAACGACGAGGGAATTCGTCGCCGCCGCCGGCAACCAGTCCGCGTCGCCCGCCTGCGCCGCCACCACGCTGACCGTGCCGCCGCCGGTGAAGCTCAGGTTGGTGCCGCCGCCGATCGTGCCCGGCCCCGAGGCGACGGAGAAGGTCACCGGCAGCCCGGAACTGGCCGTGGCCGCCAGCCCGACCACGCTCGTCGTCCACTGGGCCCCCGGATCCGGGAAGTCCACCGTCTGGACCCTCCGCGTGATCGTGTACGTGGCCGTCGCCGTGCCGCCGTAGAGGGCGTCGTTGACGGTGCTGGTGATTGCATAGCTCCCGATGGCCACCGGCAGCGCGGCGCCGCCGTTGTACGTCGTGACGACCGCCAGCCCTTCCGGCACCGTCGTGACCGTCGCCCCGTGCGGCGATCCGTCGTACACGTGGCTCAGGTTGGTGATCGCGATCGCGGCGCTGGGTTTCGTCACGGCCATGGACTGCGTGACGCACGGCGCGACGTCGTAGTAGACGTTGCCCAGCTGCCACGCCACCACCCGCACCGTGCCCGTTCCCGCAAAACTCAGGTTCGTGGCGCCGACGATGCTGCCGGGACCCGAAAAGACGCTGAACGTCACCGGCAGGCCCGACGACGCCGTCCCCGCCAGCCCGACCCGGTTCGTCGTGAATTGCGGCCCGGGATTCGGGAACGCGATGACCTGCGGCCGCCGGATCACGTTCAGCGTGATCGGCACCCGCAGCGGATTGTTGGTCGCCCCCGGCACGGTGAACACGTTGGTCGCCACGTACGTGCCCAGGTCGAGGCCCGCCACCGCAACCGCCGCCGTGTAGACCTGGCTCCCCTGGAAGCCGAGCGTCCCGGACGCCGGCCCGCCGACGGCCAGCCAGCTGGTCGGTCCCGCGCCGAACGCCACGGCGCTGGCATACCCCATCCCGCTGCTGCCGACGCCCTGCAGCGCGAACGTCTGGGGCGCCGGATCGCTGCCCTCGTAGTAGGCCGTGAACGTCAACGAGGTCGGACCGACGCGCACCTCGGGCGGCGCCGTCAGGTCGCTGTTGATCACGTCCAGTTGCAGCGCCGATTCGTTCCAGGTGTTGTCCCATTCGTATTCCTGGATCGCGATCCAGATCGGCGTCCCCGCCGGGATGCCCAGCGCGCCGACGTTCACCACGTGGTTGCTCCACGGCGGGAACTGGTTGGTGTACGACGCCCGCGCGAAGACGTTGGTCAGCGGCACGAAGGTGAAATTGGCCGGCGCCGGCCCGTTGGTGGACACGCGGAAATACACCGTGTCCGGAAAGTTCGTGAAAGCGAACCGCAGCCAGTAGCTCACCGTGGACGTCGCCGTCAACCCCGTCAGCCGCGGCGAGATCAGCCATTGGTCGCTGTGGTAGCCTTCGGAAGCGCCGCCGCCCGTGGTCCACGAGCAATACGCGTTGTGCGTGCCCGCGTTCGCCGTCGCCGGCACCGAACTGGTGCCGTTGCCCCACCCCGGCAGGGGCATGACGCCGACGGGCAGCTGGTACCAGCCGCCGCCGCCCAGCAGATTGGTCTTCGTCCACCCCGGCGGCGGCACGCCGTATTCGAACGATTCGGACATCTGGGCCCACGCGGTTCCGCCGCCGATACACCCGAACGCGAGCCACCAGATCCCAAACAACCCGTTGAGACGAAAACAAAAAGAACCCCGGACGCCATCCGCCAAGGACCGTGCAAAACCTTTCATCGCCGCTCTCCTTGTCCATCTGGACGGATTGCTCTTCGAATCAAGACATCCGGTTGCCGACGGCCAACTTGTTTGGTTAGCATCCTCCCGACCGATGGGCGAAGACAAGCGCAAAATGGCGCGGCCCGGACAGACCCCATGAACATACCTCGATGCCGTGCTGCATGTTGCGCCTTTCCGGCTCGATTTTACTTCCCTTCTGGGCCCCAATGGATTCAATCTCCTCATGCTATGAACTGCCCCGTTCCCACGCCGCGCTACGACACGATCACTCTCGCCCACGGAGGCGGCGGGACGCTGACCGCATCGCTCATCCGGGACGTCTTCCTGCCCGCGTTCGGCGCGCACGCCCCCTCGCCCCACGACGCCACCGCTTTCGCTCTCGGCGGGCGCCGCGCCGCCTTCACCACGGATTCCTACGTCGTCCAACCCCTCTTCTTCCCCGGTGGCGACATCGGTTCGCTCGCCGTCAACGGCACCGTCAACGATCTGCTCATGGCCGGCGCGAAACCGCTCGCGCTCACCGCCGGCTTCATCCTCGAGGAAGGCCTGCCGATCGAAACCTTGCAACGCGTGGCCGCTTCCATGCGCGCCGCGGCGGCAACCGCCGGCGTTTCCATCATCGCGGGCGACACGAAGGTGATCGGCCGCGCCAGCGGCGACGGCTTGTACGTCAACACCAGCGGCGTCGGCGAAATCGTCGTGACCGAGCCGCTCGCGCCGGAGCGCATCCGTCCCGGCGACGTCATCCTGCTGACCGGCGACGTCGGCCGGCACGGCATCGCGGTGATGGCCCAGCGCCACGGCCTGGCCTTCGACCCGCCCGTCGCGAGCGATTGCGCCTCGCTCCACGCGCCGCTGCTGGAGCTGTTCGCGGTCGGTCCCGTCCCCCATTGTGCGCGCGATCTCACCCGCGGCGGCCTGGGCGGCGCCCTTTGCGAGCTGGCGGACGCCGCCGGCCTCGCCTTCCGGATCGACGAAGCCGCGATTCCCGTCGAAAAGCCCGTGCGCGGCGCCTGCGAGCTGCTGGGATTCGATCCCTTGTTCGTCGCCAACGAAGGCTGCGCCGCGATTTTCGTGGCACCGGCCGACGCGGCGGCCGCGCTGGCCGTCTTGAAGCGGCATCCCGCGACGGCGCGCGCCCTCGCCATCGGCGAGGTCGCCGCAGGCCGCGGCGTTTCCGCGCGCACCGCGCTGGGAACCGTCCGGCGTCTTGCGGCTCCCTCCGGCGAACAGCTGCCCCGGATCTGTTAGATCCGAATGTTCAACATCCAATCATCAATCTTCAATGTTCAATTGGCTGTTCACTTGAACATTGGATATTGGACATTGAATATTGGATATTGATTCCCTCTTCTACTGTTCGTGATCCTCGTAGAAGACCTCGCCCGTCTGGCCGTGGGCGATGCGGAAGTCCTCGATGTGCAGGTTCACGTCGCTCACGAACGTCAGGTGGGTGGCGCAGCGCTTCTCGAGGTTGATCAGCACCTGTTCGTCCTCGCGGCGCAGGCGCTCCATGATCATCGGATTGACGGCGATGCGCAGCGGCATTTCGCCGCGCTGGCGGTTCTTCTTGATCACCTCGAGGATGCGGCGCTGGATGCGCACGCTCATGCTCAGGTTCGAGAGCACCTTGCCGCGCCCGTGGCAATACGGGCAGTCGGCGTAGTTCGCCGCGCGCAGGCTTTCTTCCATGCGTTGGCGGGTCATTTCGATCAGCCCCAGCTGCGACACCGGCAGCACGTTCGTCCGCGCCTTGTCGTTCTGCAGCGCTTCCTTCAGCGTCCGGTGCACGATCGACTGGTTCTTGCGGGACTTCATGTCGATGAAGTCGATCACGACCAGACCGCCGATGTTGCGCAGGCGCAGCTGGCGCGCGACTTCCTGCGCGGCCTCGATGTTGACCTGCAGGATGCTTTCCTCCTGCGTCTTGCCGCCCTTGTGCCGGCCCGTGTTCACGTCGATGGCCACCAGCGCTTCGGTCTCGTCGAAGATCAGGTAGCCGCCGGACTTCAGCCAGACCTTGCGGCGGAACGCGCTCTCCAGCTGTTTCTCGACGTCGAAATGGTCGAAAATCGGCGCGGTGCCGTCGTAGAGCTTCACGCGGTTCTTGACGTGGCGCGCGATGCGGACGGTCATTTCGCGGATGCGGTCGAAGGTCTCGCGCGAATCGATCACGATGCGGTCGACCTCTTCGGTCAGCGAGTCGCGCACGACGCGCTCGACGAGGTCGGGCTCGTGGTACAGGCAGCACGGGGCCGGCTTGTTCTTGATGCCGTCCTCGATCTTCTGCCAGGTGTCCAGCAGGCCGCGCAGGTCGCGCGCGAAACTGGTCGCCCGCGAGCCTTCGGCGGAGGTGCGGATGATCAGGCCGATGCTCGACGGGATCGGCAGGCGGCCGAGGACTTTTTTCAGGCGCTCGCGCTCCTTGTCGTCCTCGATCTTGCGCGACACCCCCTTGAGCCGGCTGCCCGGCATCATGACGAGATAGCGCCCCGGAATGCTCAGGTTCGCCGTCACGCGCGGGCCCTTGGTGCCGATGGGCCCCTTGGTCACCTGCACGATGATCTCGCTGCCGGGCGGAAACTGCTTCGCCATCTCCCCGGGCTGCGACTTCTTCTTGCGCGGCCGGTTCGCGGCCACGCCTTCTTCGGCCTCGAGCCGCGCCGCGTCTTCCGGGATCATGTCCCAATAGTGGATGAACGCGTTCTTCTTCATGCCGATGTCCACGAAGGCCGCCTGCAGGCCGTCCTCCATGTTCTGGATGCGGCCCTTGTAGATGCTCCCCACGATGCGCTCCTCGGTCGGACGCTCGATGGCGAACTCCTCCAGATGGCCGCCTTCCATGATCGCCACGCGGGTTTCCAAACTCTCCGCGTTGACGATGATTTCACGCTTGGTCTTTTTTCTCAGTCCGATCATTT
>ERZ1645187.2532-NODE-2532-length-15995-cov-17.632371_pt1 | contig 15995 bp, 15 predicted proteins | sample MGYA00575352_ERZ1645187 | MGnify/ENA primary metagenome ERZ1645187 (study PRJEB40837, sample SAMN11349314) | freshwater sediment metagenome | isolation source: river sediment | host: Sediment | place: India: Wazaribad , New Delhi | collected 2017-02-21 ... | reverse complement strand
GCTAATCTCTGTAATCAGGTTTTGAAGGTAAAATTCAGACAATCTACTTTAAAAGGATATCCGCATGAAATATCGTCCCTTCGGAAAATTGGATTGGCAGGCTTCAGCGCTCGGCTTTGGCTGCATGCGCTTCCCTACCCTGGATGGAGAGAGCGGAGCCATCGATGAAGACCAAGCCGCGCCCATGCTCCGCCGCGCCATTGAGGACGGCGTGAACTATATCGACACTGCCTGGTCCTATCACCGCGAACAAAGCGAAGTTTTTATCGGCAAGGTGCTGGCCCAGGGCTACCGCGAGAAGGTGCGCCTGGCCACCAAGATGCCTTCCTGGCTGGTTAACACCCGGGACGACATGGACCGTTTTCTGGATACCCAGCTGGAACGACTGCAGACGGACCACATTGATTTTTACTTGCTGCACACCCTGAACGCCCGTCACTGGGAAAATTACCTGAAGCTAAACATTTTCGAATGGGCGGAGCGCAAGATGGCGCAAGGCAAGTTCCGTTACCTGGGCTTTTCGTTCCATGATTCCTATGAGGTGTTTGAATCCATCCTGAACGGCTACGACAACTGGACCTTCTGCCAGATCCAGTACAACTATATGGATATCAACTATCAAGCCGGTCAAAGAGGTTTGCATGCTGCAGCGGATAAAGGTCTGGCGGTGGTTGTGATGGAACCCCTGCGCGGCGGCCGGCTTGCCAAGAATCCCCCACCTCCCGCGGTCGCGGAAGTGTTCGCGCGTTCCGGCCGAGACTGGACACCTGCGAACTGGGCGCTGCAGTGGGTCTGGAACCAACCCGAAGTCTCGCTGCTGCTCTCCGGAATGAGCACGATGGAACAGGTCGAGCAAAACCTGGTCAGCGCGGGCCAATCCAGCCCGAACAGCCTGACCCCTGAAGACCTGGCAGTAATCGAGCAAGCGCGCCTGGCACGGGAAGCCCTCGCGCCCATCCCGTGCACGCACTGCGAGTACTGCCTGCCCTGCCCCAGCGGCGTAGCCATCCCATCCGTCTTTGAAATTTACAACGAAGCGCTGATGTACGACGAGCTCCGCCGCGGACAAAACGCTTACAAGTTTGACATCAAGGACGAAAACAAGGCGGATTGCTGCGTGGAATGCGGAACCTGCGAAACGCTTTGTCCGCAGCAGATTGAAATCATCACATGGCTGAAGAAAGCCCACGCCTACCTGACCCCGACCGGGAGCTGATTCCGGCCGCAGCCGCCCAAGCCCGCTCGCCCGCCAGCATGCTGCGAAAAGAGCGTGTCTGGTTTGCGATCCTGGTCCTCACAGCCTTAATGCTAGGCGCAGCTTTGTTTTTCCTCGCGCCGCAAGGCTTCTGGTCCAAGCTCAGCGCGATTGGCTATTCGGTCTGCCACCAGATTCCGGAACGCTCTTTCTTCGCGCACACGCATCAGTTCCCCTTATGCGCGCGCTGCACGGGCATGTACCTGGGCGCGCTGCTCAGCCTTTTGTTTCACTTTTTCCGCGGCAGGCAGTCCGAGTTTCCCCCGCCTGCGCTGCTGGCCGTTCTGGCGCTAGTCTTTCTGGCCTTCGCGTTCGACGGGTTGAACTCTTTCGCGCAGGCTTTTATCCCCCTGACAGCCCCGTACCAGACCACCAACCTCATCCGGCTTATCACTGGTTTCGGAACCGGCATCTGCATCGGGGCAGTGCTCGGTCCGGTCTTTAACCAATCCGTCTGGTCAGACGCTCAGCCCGGCGCCGCCCTGGACAGCTTCCCGCGCCTGCTGGGGCTTGTTGGCGCGGCCGCGCTGCTCGGATGGGCGGTCTATGCGGGCCCGGACTGGCTGAAAGCGCCGCTGGCGGTGCTTTCAGCCCTGGCAGTGGTCTTTGTGCTCACGCTGGCATACACGGTGCTCGCCGTGATGCTGCTCGGGCGCGCCAATCAATACAACGCCTGGCAGGGGCTGCGCCTACCGCTGGCGGTCGGTTTGTGCACCGCGCTCGCGCAAATCCTGCTGTTGGACGTGCTGCGGCTCTTGCTCACTGGAACCTGGGCGCCTCTAAACCTCTGATTATCTACTGCCCGTTATCCATTACTGGCTATAATAAGATTGTATGTTAAGCTTATTTCAATAGCGAGGGAAAAAATGGGAAACGTAATATCTGGTATTTTAGGAGCTTTCGGGCTCTCCGCGTCGGCGGGTCTGAACGCGTATATTCCGCTGCTGGTAGTCTCTCTGCTGGCGAAATTCACGGACCTGATCGCGCTCTCCAAACCGTGGGACGCGCTCACCAGCTGGTGGACGATCGGCGTGCTGGCGGTGCTGGTGTTGGTCGAGGCGGTCGCCGACAAGGTGCCAGCTGTTGACCACGTCAACGATACGATCCAGACTTTCATCCGTCCGACTGCCGGAGCGATTGTCTTTGCTGCCAGCGCGGGGTCGGTGACGGAAGTCAGCCCGGTGCTCTCGCTCATTTGCGGGCTTCTGGTGGCCGGCACGGTGCACACGGTCAAGTCCGTGGCGGTGCGCCCGCTTATCACCGCATCGACAGCCGGCATGGGCGACCCGATTGTCAGCACCGCTGAGGATGTGGTCGCGACGCTGATATCCGTGCTTTCAATCGTTCTGCCCGTTCTGATGCTGATCGTGCTTGTGCTGCTCATCTGGGCATTTATTTCGCTTATCCGCAGGCTGCGAAAGCCCGCGCAGGAATATAATCAGGAGTAAGTTACTCGAAAGGAACTATTATCATGACAACGAACAATCAACTTCCGCAACCCATCACCACGTCTCCCTGGTCCATCGTCAGTTTGATCAGCGGCATTTCAAGCTATATGCTGCTGCCCTTCCTGGGCGGCATCATCGCCCTCATCACAGGTTACGTCGCCAAACGGGAAATCAAGAGCAGCAACGGTGCGCTCAGCGGCAGCGGTATGGCTACCGCGGGCTTGTGGCTCGGATGGATTAACATCATCCTGTGCGTACTGGCGGTGATTTTCATCATCCTGTTGGTCGTCGGGATCATCGGCGGTTTCGCCGGCTTTGGCCCAATTTCAGATTGGATTAACAACTTCGGGTACTAAACCCCAACGCAAACGCAAACCTAATGCTTGTTCAGCCTTCCTGAAAAGGAAGGCTGTTCTCTTTAAACAATCGTATAACTTCCTTCAATGCCCGCCAGCACTCTGTCCGCGTCTGCCAGTCCAATTCCAACTCCGCGAACTCATCCTGGTCCAGAAGCTCCATGCTCCCGTCCGGGTACACCAACAAGTCCAGCGCCAGGTCGCGCCAGCGGATATCGCTCCGGGAGAAAATGGCAGGCAGGCTGATATTGCAATACCAGGCTTTTACCTGCCTGCTGTCCTGCTCGTACACCTGCAGCAGGTTGTACCAATGCCGCTCCGAATACCATTCCAGGGCATGATCACCGCGCCGGAAATGCAGCTTTCCAACCGCTACACTTTCGATGTTGAAGATCCCCTCCACCAGGCGCGCGCCATCCTGCTCTCGGACGAGGCGCGCGGGATAAGTAAACACCAACTTCCCTTGCGCGTTTAGCTTATTAACTTGAATCATACGCGCCCCGGCTTTCATTTTGCCTCCAGGCAGCTTAGTTTCTCCGGTGAGAACGCCACTGTCACATCTGTGCCTACAGGAATAGGAGAGTCGGTATAGATATTTAGAGTGTATTCACCTACGCGAAGCTCGGATTGGTAAGTCTCCCCCATAAACAGGCAGTCCAGCACCTGCGCCGTGAATTGGTTCGCGCCCTCCGGCGGCTTATGGAGCACCTGTGCGTCTTGCGGGCGCAGCAAAAGCTGAACTTCCTGGCCGGGCTGCCATTCCCGCGCGCAGGCAGAGACTATGAAATTCCCCAGCGCGGTACCTACACGCAAGGGCGCCGCGTCAAGCACCACCCCGGATATCAGGCTGCCCAGCCCTAAAAAGCCCGCCGCCCAGGCGTTCGCGGGCTGCCCAAAAAGCTCGGCTGTGCTGCCAGTTTGGACAATTTTGCCCTCGTGTAGCAGCATAAGGGTGTCCGCCAACCCGAAAGCCTCTTCGCGATCGTGCGTCACGTAAATCGCGGGTTTGCGGCTTTCGTGCAAAATCCGGCGCAGTTCCCCAATCAACTGCTTGCGCAGGGCGTGGTCCAGAGCACCCAATGGTTCATCCAACATCAGCAGGCGCGGGTCCGGCGCCAGCGCCCGCGCGAGCGCCACCCGCTGCTGTTCCCCGCCCGAAAGCTCGGTGACCGCTCTGCTCTCAAAACCCACCATGCGCACCATCTCCAGCGCGGAACGGGTGCGCGCCTGCACCTCCGCCACAGGTAAGCCCTGCATACGCAGCCCGAAAGCCACGTTCCCTTGCACGGAGCGATGCGGAAAGAGCGCGTAATCCTGGAACATCAATCCAAAACCGCGTTTGTGCGTCGGTACCGAGCTAATTTCCTCGCCGTCCCACCACAGCGAACCGCTCTCAGCCTCTTCTAATCCGGCGATAATGCGCAGGAGCGTACTCTTGCCGCTGCCGGATTCCCCCAGCAGGCAAACGGTCTCTCCTTCGCGGACTGTAAAAGAAATGCCTTCCAGAAGGAGTTTCCCCTCGTAGCTTTTGGTGATATCCCTGATTTCAAGCATCAGAACAGCTCCTCCCCGGGCAGGCGCGCCTTTTCGATAATCAGGCTGCCGGCAGCACACACCAGCAGCAGAATGGTGGACATGGCCAGCGCCTGGCCGTAATTCAAGGCGCCCGGCTGGGAAATATAGCGGTAAATTGCCACAGGAATGGTTGGGTTTTGGCCGGTGCTCAAAAAGCTCGACGCGCCAAACTCCCCGAGTGAGACCGTGAAAGCGAACACCATGCTCACCAGCAGCGAGCGCAGCATTACCGGCAAGTCCACCTCGCGAAAGACGCGCGCCCAACCCGCCCCCAGCGTGCCTGCCGCCTGGCGCAGGCTGTCAGGAATTCCGCGCAAGGTGGGCAGCAGCGTGCGCACCACCAGCGGGAGCGCCACCAGCGCGTGCGCGAAAGGAATCAGCATCGGGAAGCTGAGCGCGTTCCAGGGCGCCCGGCGGAATACAATCACAAAGCCCAGTCCAAGCGTCACCGCGCTGGCTCCCAAGGGCAGGATAAAGAGCGGCTCCAGCCAGCGCCTGAGTCGCCCGGAATAGTGCAGCGCGTACGCTGCCAGCATGCCCAAGAGATTGGCAATCAGCATTGCCGCGCCGGCGTACATGAGTGAGTTGCGAACCGCGGCAGCCGGCGGAACGTAAAAAATCGAACCGCTGGTGTTGCGGAACAATTCACGGTAATAGCGCAGAGTAAACCCGGTCTGTACTTCCCCACGCGCGCCGCGGTCTGCTTCCAGGCTCACAACGCTGCGGGAAACCAGGCTGAGCAGCGGCAGCAGCATCAATGTGACTAACACAAGCACAACCGTCAGCGTGAAAGCCTTTTCAGCGCGGGTTTTTGGTCGGCGCAGGTTGGCGCGCTCGGCGCTCAGGGCCGCTTTGCCGTAACGCGGCAGACTGATGCGGTTGTACAGCCAGGCGACCAGCAGCGTGAACGCGAGCTGCACGACTGAGAGCAAACCTGCCAGCGGCAGGTTGAACAAGTACAGCGCCTGGGTATAGATTTCCACTTCCAGTGTGGCAAAGCGCGGACCCCCAAGCATGAGCACCACCCCAAAGCTGGTGAAGTCAAACAGGAACACCAGCAGACTGGCCCCGCCGATAGCCGGCAGAAGCAGAGGCAGGGTCACCTCCCAAAAGACGCGCCAGGCGTTAGCGCCCAGCATTTGTGCCGCCTGCGTCAGTTTGCGGTCCAGCCGGCTCCAGGCGCCGCCCACAATGCGGATGATTACGGAGCTGTTGTAAAACACATGCGCCAGCAGGATGGCCGGCAGGCTGTCCAGCATACGCATCGGCGGCTCGGATAGATTAAACAACGCCATCAGCCCCAGGTTCAGCCAACCGCGCGGACCCAGCAGACTGTTAAAGCACACCGCTGTTACAACAGTTGGGAGGATAAAGGGCAGCAGCGCGACAAGCCGCAGGAATTTTCGCCCGGCAAACTCAAAATGGGAAAACAGGTATGCCGCCGGCAGCCCCACAACCAGCGTGAGCAGAGTGGAGAGCGCAGCTTGCCAGAGCGTGAACCCAAAAGTGTTTGCGACCAGACTGAGCTGAAAACCCTGCTCAGCTCCAGTCCCTGTGGGAAGCATGGAAAAAGCCAAACGCAGGATAGCCGTCAGCGGCTGGTAGAAAAACACCAATAAAAACGCTGCCGGCAGCAGCCAGAGCAGGGCTTTCCACAGGTTTGTGCCGCGATTAGTCTTCATTCAGCTCATTTCAGCATCAGGTCAGTCCAGGCGCGCAGCCAGCCGTCGCGCTGCGCCGCGATGACCAGAGGGTCCAGAACGGCAGGCTTGGCGGGTATCGCGCTCGCGCGCATGAATGCTTCCGGCAGGGCCGCGTCAGGGAGCACCGGGAAAACGAACATCTGCAAAGGCATATCCTCTTGAAAGGGTTTGCTCAACATGAAATCAATGAATTTTTCTGCCAGCGCACGTTTAGGGGTGCCCTTGAGAATGCCGGCAAACTCAATCTGGCGCCAACAGGTGCCGTCCGCCACAATCGAGCCGGTCGGAGATTCTTCCAGCGGCGTTTCGGCGTAAATGAGTTCCGCCGCCGGGCTGGAGGCGTACGAGACAACCATCGGTTGGCTGCCCCGCCCGGACGAGCCCGAAAAGTTGGTGTAATAGGCGGTTTCCCAATCCGAAACGACCACCACGCCGTTATCTTTCAGCGCCTGCCACCAGCTTTGCCAGCCGCTCTCGCCAAATTCCGCTACGCTCGCCAGAAAAAAGGACAGCCCGGGCGAGGAGGTGGCCGGATTTTCTACCACCAGCAGCCCCTGGTAGATGGGCTTGGTCAGGTCCACCAAAGACTGCGGCAGCGGAAGAGATTTGCTTTCAAACCAGGCTTTGTCGTAGTTGATGCACACGTCGCCGTAATCAATCGGCAGGGCACGATTTTGCGGGTCGAGCTTGAAGCTTGCCGGGATTTCCGTCAGCGCGGGGGCAGCGTACGGCTCAAACAGGTCGTTATCCAGCGCACGGGAGAGGAAAGTGTTATCCAGCCCAAAAAATACATCCGCTTCCGGCGTGCCGGACATGCTGGTGAGGAGCAGTCGATTCAGGGCCGCGCCAGCGTCCCCGCCTTTGACAAAGTTTACCTTCACGTTGTTTTCAGCCTCAAACTGCGCAATCAATTCGGCGCTGACCGCGAAGGAATCATGCGTCATCACGGTAAGCTGTCCGGCTTCGACGCCTGGGGTCTGCGTGGTAGGTTTCGGCGCCGTACAGGCGGCCAGTACCATAAGCAGAAAAACACCCACAAGTATAGGTTTCATCTTCATGTTTTATTCTCCTGAATTACATCTTCCTGACGCTGATGGATAACCAGCAGCCCGCCCTGGCCGTGGGTCACGCTGAATTCCTCCCCCGTGCACAGGTTGCTGACCCCGCGGGTTTGCCAGGGCAGCAGGGTCTCTCCCTTCAACGGATATTCCAGCCCTGTGGTAGTGATGTCGCGCGCCGCGCCGTTCCAGGGCAGCAGCGAGACGATATCTCCCGGCTGGCAGGCTGCCCTGAAGGAAGCTCCCGCCAGGAAAACTTCCGTCTCCCCATCGTCAAAACGCAGCGAGACTTCTTTCAGGTCGGGCCGGGAGAGCAGCGCCAGGTTGCCCAAGCTGTGGTCCAACCTGCCGCCCAACCCGAAAGCAATCACAATTTCCCGGTAACCGCGCGTAAGCGCCGCGTCCAGCGCCAGTTCCAGGTCGGTCTGGTCTTTTTGGCTGGGGTAGCGCAGGATTTCCGCCCCCTCTTGACGGCAGCTTTCCAGTTCCGCCGCGCTAATGGAGTCAAAATCCCCCACCAGCAAGTGCGGCTGCAAGCCCAGCCCGCGCAGATGGCGCAGGCCGCCGTCCACCGCGATGCGATAATCATCCGGCAGCAATCTTAGCCTGTACGGGCTGCGGGCTTCCCCGTTAGCAAAGAGCAGCGCTCTTTTTTTCGTAACCATCAAAAAACACCCTTCCGCCTTGGGAGGGTGTCTGAAGCGCGTTCATTCCCTCCGCCGGCATTATCCGGATCAGGTTTTGCGGGTCAGAAGCTAACTGCTTCTCTCTCAGCCTGAAATACAGGCTCCCCGTGTGCTTACGTTAAAATGATACCATCAAAATCCGCTTATGCGTGCGGTGTAGCACCCGTACACGCACGGCTTGGAGGGTGAACACAGTGGAGGGTGAACTCAGAGAAAACCAGCGGGTTTCTTGATATAATCTCCCTGCAGGCTTGCAGGATAAGCCTGGATAATCTCCGCCGTGGAAATGATCGAGTAATGGATGTAAACGCCGCCAGCACACGCAAAAGCCCCCGAATTTTCGCCCTCGCGCGCAAGCTCTGGTTCCCGTTTTTCCTGCTGCTGCTCACCATCCTCACGTACGGTCTGCTCACCTACCGCCAGGGCTTTTACCTGGACGACTGGTACATCATCCTCTTCAAGGAAAAACTGGGCAACGAGGGCTTTCTGCTCTATTTCAGCAAAGACCGGCCTTTTCTCTCGTACCCCTACGTGGCTTTGATGGCCATCTTTGGCGAATCGGCGGTCAGCTGGGCGATATTCGCGCTGGTAATGCGCTGGGTGACTACCTGCACCTTCTGGCATCTACTGAATAAACTCTTCCCGGAGAAAAAGAAGCTCTGGATCTGGGCGGCGGTGCTCTTCACGGTCTACCCGGGCTTCCGCTTTCATTGGTTCGCTATTATGTACGCCTTCGCGTACATCTTCCTGACCGCTTACTTCCTGTCGTTCTTAAGCATGGGCAAAGCGCTGGAAAACACCGACAGACCAGCGCGCTACGGCTTGTGGACGCTGCTTGGGCTGCTTTTCCTTTTAATTGGGATAGTGCCGCAGGAGTACTTTTTCGGGATGGAGCTTTTCCGCCCGATCCTGCTGTGGATTTTGATTAAGCGCGAATACCCTAAGGATCGGAAAAAAGTCCTGCGTAAAACCTTGCTGCATTGGCTGCCCTACCTGGCGGTTTTCGTGGGCTTCACCGCCTACCGCATCCTGCACAGCAGCACCTATGCCTACCAGGTCGGGGTTCTGGATCAACTTTCTGCCGCCCCGCTGCCCACCCTGCTCGGATTGGCCAGGCAGGCTGTCATCTCGGTCGCCGACGCGCTCGCTTTTTCCTGGTGGAAAGCCTTCAAGCTGGTGGCGCAAAACCGTTTTCTACCTGGGGTTCTTCCGCTGTTTGCAGTGATTCTTTCAGGTCTGGCGCTGCTCTTGGTGGGCCTCTGGCCACGCAAAAAAGGCGAAATGCTGCCCTTCCGAAAGCGGCAGGGCTGGCACCTGATGCTAGCCGGGTTGTTCCTGTGCTTTGTCTCCCTCATCCCCTTCTACGCCGGCGGTTTTGAGGTCTCTTCCAGCTTCCCCTGGAACCGCTTCCTGCTCGCGCTGACTCCTGGCGTAGCCATCTTCCTGACCGGCGCGCTGGAACAGTTTTTCCGCTCGGATAAACTGAAAGTGGTGCTGCTGGCGCTGGTGTGCTCCGTGGCCGTCGGCTCGCAGTACCTTACCTCACTGGATTTCGTGAAAAATTGGGAGCGCCAGAAGGATTTCTTCTGGCAGCTTAGCTGGCGCGCGCCCGGGCTTGAACCCGGCACAGCCCTGGTAACCTCTGAAATATCATTCGGCAAGTATTTCAGCGGTACGGCCCTGAACGGACCGCTCAACCTGATTTATTCTCCCACGGACACCAGCCAGAACATCAACAACATCATCCTGCTGCTGGATGGACCCCAGAAGGAATATGTGCCCGAATACGTCACGGGGCTGTCGATTGACTACAATTTGCGCGGCTTACAGTTCAATGGGAATACGGACAAACTGCTGGTTTTCTCCATGCCCGATGACAACTGCCTGCGCGTGCTCTCCCCCGGTGAACTTCCCGACGAGGACATTTCCGCCCGGAAGCCGAGCTTGTGGCAGGGGCTGACGGCGCTTTCCAGGCTCGAAACCATTATCACCGACCCCGCGCAAGCAGCGCTGCCGCCGGAGCGCTTTTTTGGCCCGGAAAACCGCAATCAATGGTGTTATTATTTTGAGAAAGCGGACCTGGCGCGCCAGAAACAGGATTGGGCGGCTGTTATTCAGCTGTACGACGACGCCCTCAAGCTGGATTTTGGACCCAACGGGACCTCTGAATATGTGCCGCTCCTGGAAGCTTACTTGCGCTCTGACCAGGTGGAAAAAGCCTACCAGCTTCACGACCAACTCTTTGACTGGTTCCCGGGCGACCGGGCGCATTGGTGCACCTTGTTTTGGAATGTGCTGGCTGATCAGGACTTGAGCGCGGCGGACCAGGCGCTTGTGACGGAAATGCTCACGCGTGAAGGCTGCCGCTGAGAAAAACAGAAATAGAATCAGGCTGCAATGGAAACTGACGAAACAAATCCGACCTGCTCGGTAGTCATCCCGGTCTACAACAGCGAGCGCAGTTTGCCGCTGCTGGTGGAAAGGCTGCATGCCGTCCTCCCCGCCCTCTGCTCGCAATACGAAATCATCCTGGTGAACGACGACAGCCGCGACGGCAGTTGGAGCGCCATTCAGGCGCTGTGCGCAGCCGACCCGCGCGTGCTTGGGATTGACCTGATGCGCAACTTCGGTCAGCACAACGCCCTGCTGTGCGGCATCCGCCAGGCGCGTTACGAACTCATCCTGACCATGGATGACGACCTGCAGAATCCCCCGGAGGAGGCGCACAAGCTCTTCGCGCGCCTTGCCGGGGGTTTTGATGTGGTCTACGGCGCGCCGGCAGCCGAAAAACACGGTTTCTGGCGGGATATCTCCTCCCGGTTGATAAAAAAGGTTCTGAACAAACTGATGAATATTAAAAGCGCCGCGACTGTCTCCGCTTTCCGCCTCTTCCGTGCCGAGATATCCCAGGCTTTTACCGATTATCAGGGCGCATTTGTTTCAATAGATGTGCTGCTCAGTTGGGGCACCACACGCTTTGCCTCAGTGATTGTGAATCACCAGCCGCGCGAACACGGGAAGTCAAATTACAGCTTCAGAAAGTTGATGAACCACGCGCTCACGCTGATCACAGGCTTCAGCAACGCGCCGCTGCGCTTTGCCAGCTTGACCGGTTTTGTGTTTACGGCCTTCGGCTTCATCGTCCTGCTGTATGTGCTCATCAGCTACATTGTGCGCGGAGGGAGCCTGCCCGGTTTTCCGTTTTTGGCCTCCATTATTTCCATCTTCTCCGGAGTGCAGCTCTTCGCGCTGGGGATTTTTGGGGAATATCTGGGCAGAATGTTCAGCCGCACGCTGAACAAACCCGTCTATGTTGTGCGCCAGTCGCTGAACGATTCACGGCACCCCGCTGAGACTGAGGAGCAGGCATGAGCGCTGAACCGGCTGCCGGCGCCCCGGCGGAACTTTCACCGCTGGACGAAGCCCGTTTTGGCGTGAAGTCCGCGCGCGCCCGCGAGGTGAACACGCAAAACCTGCCCGCCGTGCTGGATTTCTGCGCTGCCAACCAGGTGGAATTCCTGGTTGCCCGCTGCTCCACCGCGGACATCAGCGCCGTCCACGCGCTGGAATCGGCTGGCTTCCACTTGATGGATACCCTGCTCTACCTGCGCTTCGACTTGAAAAAGACTCCCATCCCGCCCAACGATAGCAGCGTCCTCATCCGCCCGGTTCGCCCGGACGAAGTCGACCAGGTCGGTACGCTGGCATTTACCGCGTTTGAAAACTTCTATGGACATTACCACGCCGACCCGCGCCTGGACCCCCGCAAAAGCACTGAGGTGTACGTTTCCTGGGCGCAGCGCTGCTGCACCGAGCCAAGCGCGGCCAGCCTGGTCCTGGCTGCCGAAACAGAGGGCAAGCTGGTGGGTTTCCGCGCCCTGCGGGTCAACTCCCCCACGCAGGGGGAATTCATCCTGGCGGGCGTGAACCCGGAGTATCAGCGCCGCGGCATCTACCGCGCCTTTATCGTGGAAGGCTTGAAATGGTGCCGCGAGCGCGGGCTTGAGGAAGTGCTGAACTCCACGCATGTGGCAAACGTGGCGGTGCAGCGCGCTTGCACGCGGGTTGGCTTCGAGCCGGCTTATTCCTGGTATACTTTCCACAAGTGGTTTAGTTAGTTTTTTTTAGCGTGAACCCGCGCTTGCGCAGGTACGGAAAATTGAATTCAGAACAGAGCAAACTATGAGCAAAATCCCCTTCAACAAACCCCCTTTCCTTGGCAATGAGTTCGAGTATATGCGCACGGCTATCAACAGCGGCCACATCTCCGGCGACGGCGACTTTACCCGGCGCTGCAGTACCGCGCTTGAAGAGCTCATTGGGGCGCAAAAAGTCCTGCTGACCACCTCCTGCACGCACGCGCTGGAAATGGCGGCGCTCCTGCTGGATATACAACCCGGCGACGAGGTCATCTTTCCATCTTTCACCTTCGTCTCTACCGTGAGCGCGTTCGTGCTGCGCGGTGCCAGGCCGGTTTTCGCGGATATCCACGCGGACACGCTGAACCTGGATGAAAGCCAACTGGAACGGCTGCTCAGCCCCAGAACCCGCGCGGTGGTGCCGGTGCACTACGCTGGCGTCGGCTGCGAGATGGACGCCATTCTTAGCTTTGCCGCCCAGCATAAACTGGCGGTGGTAGAGGATAACGCCCACGGCCTGACCGGCACCTACAAGGGCAAAGCCTTGGGCAGCTTTGGCTGCATGGCAACCCAAAGCTTCCACGAGACCAAGAATTTTTCCTGCGGTGAGGGCGGCGCGCTAGTCATCAATGACCCAAGCTACATTGAACGCGCGGAAATCATCCGCGAAAAAGGCACCAACCGCAGCCGCTTCTTCCGCGGCATGGTCGACAAATACACCTGGGTGGATATCGGTTCCAGCTACCTGCCCTCGGATATGCTGGCTGCGTACCTGTGGGCGCAGCTGGAGCAGAGGCAAGCCATACAAGCCCGCCGCAAGCAGATCTGGGAAAAATACGACGACGCCCTGCGGGATTGGGCCGCGCGCAATGGCGTCCGCCAGCCGTTCATCCCCCCGGACCGCGGACAAGCCTACCACATGTACTATCTGCTGTTTCCCGCGCTCGCCCAAAGGCAGGCTTTCATTGCCAGGCTGAAAGAGCAGGAAATCCTGTCCGTGTTCCATTATTTGCCGCTGCACCTGTCGGACATGGGCTTGCGCTACGGCGGCAAAGCCGGGGACTTCCCGGTCACCGAGCGCGTCAGCGACCAGCTCGTGCGCCTGCCCTTCTTCTACAACCTGACGGACGCGGAGCAGGACCGGGTGATCGAAACTGTCATCAGCCAGCCGGTTTGAACGCGGACGCGGGTAATGCGCTCCAGTCGGGAATCATAGCGGAAGCCTTTTGGATGCATTTGTCATTCTGATGCCCTGACGGGCATAGGTCAAAGCGAAGAATCTTCTCACTCTTCGAACAAGACCCTTCGCTGGCGCTCAGGGTGACACTGTTCTGTCATGCTGATGCCCTGAAGCGCACAGGTCGCAGCGAAGAATCTTAGTGCCATGAATTTTGTGGCACATCACTACCAACCATAAAACCCACTTCACAGCAAAAAAGCAAGACCCTTCACGTGAGTGCAGCTTAACACCCCCTCCTCCCAATCCTAAGTAAAACGCAACAAAAAGCAGCCTTGATGAGGCTGCTTTTTCATCCATGATAAACCCGCTTAAGGCGCAATCCCCCGCACATACAGCAGGGCCAGTCCTCCAAAATACGCCAGGATCAGGATAAGCGAATCCACTTCCAGGAAGAGGATCCGCCGCTCCAGGCGCGCAAGCGTGGCGATCAGCGCGAAAACGGTCATCAACAAGCCAATCACCCCAATCAGCAGGAATGAAGGATCAATCACGGCAAAGAAACGCCCGCCAAAGAAGAAAAAGTCCGCGATTCCAAGCCCAAACATATTGAACATATTGCTTCCAAACAGGTTGCCAATCGCCAAATCATCCGCGCCGATCCTGGCAGCAGATATGGTCGTGACCATTTCCGGCAGGGATGTGACCACAGCCACCAGCGTCGAGCCAATGAAGGTTGTCCCCAGCCCGGTAATTTCCGCAATCCTTCCGCTGGCATCCACCATCCAGGGTGTAACGAACACCAGTACGGCAATCGCACCTAGGAACCACAAGACCGCGGTCCTGAGCGTCGGAACATCCTCGGGGATATCCTCAGGCATGATCGGAATAGTAGAGATGCGGCTCTGTTTGCGCAGCAAAGACATCGCCAGGAGGTATGCCGCAATCATCACCATTGCGTCCGCCCCGACCACAAAATTGCCAATCTTTATCTGGTAAGGGATCTGGGCAATAATAAAGAAAAGCGCAAGAACAATCATCAGGACTGTCAGACTGCCGGATAGCGCGTGCTTTTCAGCATTCTTGCGGCTGATGCGCTTACGGTAGTGGGCAAGGTCCAGAACAGCCAGCAGCAGGATGTTGAACATATTGCTGCCGAAGAGGTTGCCGGCTGCCAACTGGGGAATGCCAGTACGCACAGCCGAAATTGTGGTAATAATCTCCGGAAGCGTCGTGGCTATTCCCATGAGCAGCGCGCCCGCAAACGCTCCGCCCAATTTTGTGCGCATTCCGATTACATCACCATACCTGGTGAGCTGAAACGCTGCAAACGTAATAATCCCCGCGCTGATTAAAAACTCTATCCAAACCATATCAGGGTCTTGCTCCCTTCTTAGGGATGCCCCTTACGACTGCCAGCGGCCAGGCGGCAAAAATCCCTGTGTTAGGCTCTTCCAGATTGCCGATTACCGCTTCTGTAGCCTGCAGGCAGGCTTGGATTAACTGCTCATCGTCAACGATTGCCATCAGGGTCAGGTGACTCTCTTCCTGCTCGTAGACAACCGGCAGGTAGCGCATCGGGAACATGCGGCGTTTGACACGTTGCATGCCGGTGCTCTCCAGGATGGTCACGCCGCCGATGCCTGCCTTTTCCCAGGCTTCCAGGATTTCCGGCAGCTTTTCGGGGTCATCCAGCACAAATAAGATGTTGAACATAGGCGCTCCTCAAGTTTAAAGCGGCGGTTTTGCTTCAGAATGGTGATGGTGAAGAAAATCAAGATGTTGCCGGCAGTATTGCCGTAATACTATGAACCGTCGCCAAACATATTTTACCCCACGCTGCCGGACCGGACAATTGCTGTGTAGAAATAGCGGGTTTTGTGGATGGGTGCTGACGCGGCCACGAAAGATCACTTCCAGGTTATTCTCATAGCCCAAAGGATACAGCTCGAAGTGATAAGCCTTATTGCCAATAGCAAAGCCGGGAGCATTCCACTTTGCTCAGGGTGGCGAGCGACTAATAGCACAGGTTTGTCTTTGGCACCCCTCCTGATCCACGCCAAATTGTCTGATATTCTGTTTACATATCCACTATAATTATCATTAATCACCATTAACTCAAGAAAGGGAAACATGAAAACGATTCGTTTAGCGCTTGCTATATCTCTGGCACTTGCACTTCTACTCACCCCGGCAGCCTCGCTGGCTCAGAGCATCTCGCCTTCGACGCTAAGCTCGCCACCCATAGCCGCCACCCTGGCGGAGACTAGTTGGTGCGTCGCGGGGGCTATGAATGACTGGAACAATGCCTCCGACCCCATGTACGACGACGGCACCCACGGCGACCAGCTCGCCGGGGACAGCGTCTATTCTCTTTCCCTGACCATACCCTCACCTGACACCTATCAATGGAAGGCGGTGGAATGCGGCAGCTGGGGCAATGTGCATCCTGCCGCCAATTCCTGGTTTATTACCAGCGCCGCCAACCAGTTGGTGATATTCACGCTCGATACCAACGATTACAGCGCCAACGCGGGAATGGCTTTGCTGCCCGCAGGTAACATTGTTAATGTCACCGGCGACACCCTCCCGACCAGT